>ERZ1034486.408-NODE-408-length-10977-cov-3.875755_pt1 | contig 10977 bp, 9 predicted proteins | sample MGYA00520683_ERZ1034486 | MGnify/ENA primary metagenome ERZ1034486 (study PRJEB33760, sample SAMEA4777685) | hypersaline lake metagenome | biome: hypersaline environment; feature: brines | place: Spain | collected 2012-08 | depth 0 m ...
GTGCCTTCTCGGTCTCGCGGGACCTCCAGTTCGATTGTGCCGACTCGCGTGGTCAGTCGACGCTCGTAACCTCCGTTCCGGTACCCGCGCCGATCGTCGGTCTGCTCGCCAGGTTCAGCCCTGAGGTGTTCAGTCATCTCCGCTTGCAGAATCTGGTTCAAGATCGGCTCCAGCAAGGCGGCCATGCCTCGGTCGTCCCGGAGCAGCTGTTGGATCTTCTCGTCATCTACGGTAATCTCAATGGTGGCCATCGCGCTTCTGCTTTGGTTGTTGGTCTGGTTCACTTACAACCTGGCAGAACGTGATGGCTTACTCTATCTAGCCTGGTCGGTTACACAATTATCGGGACACAACCGCACGGGCTTGGTAGTGGCACCCGAGAGCTCCGAATAGACGAGGATACCGACACTTTTCGGATCGTCTACGTTGCGAAGCTCTCTGAGGCTGTGTTCGTACTGGACGCGTTCAAGAAGAAGTCTCCACGCGGCAGCGAGTTGCCGCAAAATGTGGAGGACCGCATCAAACAGCGCTACAACGTAGCAAAGGAGTTCAACGAGCAGCTGAAGGGGGACTAACTCAGTCACTCTACGCACTGACCATATACGAGGAACCGATATGCCTGACGAAACCGAGATTTCAGGTCCATACGAGCGCGCCTTTGACGCCCTCGATGACGAGCACCGCGCCGCTAGCTTAATGGTCAAGTCGGTCCTTGCGAACCGCCTCATGGACCACACTGAGGAGCAGGGATACACTCAGACGCAAGCGGCAGAGGCCTTCGGCATAGATCAACCCCGCGTGAGTCTCTTAGTGAATGGTCGAATTAGCAAGTTCACCATTGACTATCTCATCAACATGTGTGAGGAAGCGGGCGTCAACTGGGACATCAACCGAGAGGAGGCGTACGCTGGCAGGTTTAAGTCTTGAGGCCTCCGAAGAGCAGCCGCACCATGTCCAACGTCCAGGTTCAGGATGCCGCCTTATTCGTCCATGGTCTGACGACCAATGAGCCAAATTTTTGGACGTTTTGCGCTCCAAAATATAAGGACCGATAAGACGAACTTATCGGTTGTTATCGGGCAAAATAATGCCTACTCTGACTGTGGTTGAAAGGCCGATGAGCACATCCCAAGCGGCCGCCTCACGACGCGGGCCCTGCGTGCCTTCGCGCGCAGCCACACGCCTTATGGCGCGGTCTATACATTATAATGACGCCTCGATTTGCCAATGCCTCCATCGGATCTCCCTGAGCCAATTTTGGACGCTCTCCAGACGGCGGCCCGGCCTGCAGTTGTCCTCAACGAGGCCGCGTGGCTGGTTTGGCCAATTGAAGAGGAGTCCTGGACCAGTGCCGCGATGAGTAGCGCGCAGTTTGTGCATTTCAACGCTCCGGTGCTTGCCGTCCAGACTGGTGGCCGCATGGAGTACTTCGATGAGGACCTCCGGTGCCGGTGGTCGAGCAACCTTCCCTGGCCCAGGTCCAACCTGGAGATGGCCCGCCTGCCCGGCCGCGCCAATTTCTCGGGCGAGGATGCCTCAACAGAGGGCTCTCCCGATCCGGACTCTCCTGTAGAGAACTCTCCTGAGAGGGATTCTCCCGAAGAGGACTCCCCGGGCTGATAAACCGCCGCGTCCCGCCTCCCGACGAAAGCATCAAAGCGCCCAACGCCTCAATGACCGATCAGACTGAATCTCCAAATGGGGATCCAACCGGGGATCCACCTGGAGGCCCTCAGAACGGAGACGAAGAGCCAATTGCAAAGCGCTCGGAAAGCACAGGCCGTTCGGAACGCCCAGGTGGTCCCGAGACCGGCGGCGAGCTCGCCCCTCCTCCCCTCTCTGAAATCGGAAAAGATCGCTCCAGCGCGGGGGAGAGCCCGGATGATGGCTCTGAGGAGGCCTCCGAGTCGAAAGCCCTTGAGGATCCGACCCGCCTGCGCGAGTTGCAGGAGAGCCTCGGCCGCCTGGAGGATTTTGCCGCCCAGGCCCAGGCGGAGAACACGATCCGGGCCTACGCCGCCGACCTGGAAAACTTCCGGCACTGGTGCAAAAATACGATCGGGAATGGCTGCCGGCTACCCCGAAAACGGTCGGCCTTTACCTTGGGGCCCGCGCCGATGATTTGAGGCTGTCGACTCTAGAGCGCCGCCTAGCGGCGATCGCCTCCCTCCACAAAGAAGAAGGCTACGAGTCGCCGGCCTCGGTAGCGGAAGGTCCATTGAGGACCATTTGGAAGGGCATTGTCCGGGAGAAAACCCGCCAGAAGGATGGGGCCCCTCCCCTTATGGTCGAGGACCTGAGGTCCATTATCGAGCACCTCCCCCGCTACTCTAGCTCGGATGGCGGGCCCACTGGGCACCTTACACTTACGGCGCTTCGTGATAGGGCGCTCCTCCTGGTCGGCTGGACCGGCGCCCTGCGCCGGAGCGAGCTGGTGGCGCTTACCACGGAGGACATTCAGTTCATTGAGGGGGAGGGCGTGAACGTCTACGTCCGCCGCTCGAAGTCGGATCAGGAAGCAGAGGGCCTCGTCAAGGGTCTGCCCTACGGGTCCAACAAGGAGACCTGTCCGGTAACCGCCCTCCGGCAGTGGCTACAAGCCGGAGAGCAAAACGTAGAGGGCTCCTTCAAGGGAGATATCTTCCGCCGCTTCTACCGCGGGGAGTCGATCGGCGAGTCGGCAATGACGGCCCAGTACGTCTCGACGGTTCTAAAACGCCACGCCGAGAGCGCGGGTCTGGATCCGGAGGCCTACTCCGCCCACTCCCTACGCGCGGGCTTTATCACGCAGGCGATTCGCGCGGGCAAAGCCGAACGGCGCGTCAAGGAGCACTCCGGTCACGAGAGCTGGGAGACGTTCAACGAGTACGTCGAGGAAGCGGGGACTTTTCAGGATAATCCCGCCGAGGGGATTGGGTTGTGACAAAGCTGTAGCAGTGGTCTCTTTAAAGGATGAGACGAGCATTCATTCCTCGCTGAAGATGGTTTGCTGTAAGACCGGCCAGTTTGCAAAATTAATGTGGTTCCTCAACTCTTCTGGCGACGTGTTCAACACTTCTTCCGCCTCTGTGTAGCCAGCTGAGTGTAGCTCTAGATACTCCCCACGAGTCAATCGTACCGGAAGATTGAGAAGTCCAAGTGCGCTTTCAGGTAGTCCTACTTCGAGGCGCTTCACGAGTTGATCAACCTGTTCCTCGTTGGGTCCTTTCCCGAGTAGAAGAAGGTTCGCAATGTCGAACGCGGATTGCAGGTTGAAGCGCGTACTATCAGCAAATCGTCGAATTTCACCGGCCCCGATATCTCCACTATATGGATTAATTGTATACTTGTCCTCAATCTTGCGGGTTGGTACGCCCTCGATCCATTCCCAGAGGATAGCAGCTCGTTTACATCGGGCCCAATACTCGTACTTGTCTTTAGCTCTCTTCTGGAGGGCCCTGGTTACGTCCTGACCGTAATAGTTAGTCACGTCCCGCTGCCAGGCCGATTCCTTACGGCTCCCCCCTCTTTTGAATAAGGGGGTATATCCCGCCTCCGATTCAGAAAGCATCTGCAGGAGTGCCATCAGACGTTTGGCAGTAATCTCATCTATAGAACGGCCTCCAGATACTTCTCTGAGAACCTCAACCAGTTTCATTGCTTCGCCGAAGGGCAGAGTCGACTCTCCGCAGGCTTGGCCGAGAAGCGTAAGTTTGATCTTCCCAGCCTGCTCCTCCAAAAGATCAAGGTCCCGCATCCGCTCCAGGAGTTCCTGCAGTCGCTTCTTCATCGTCTCATGCCACTCCGGATTCGTCCGGCGCCTCAAGTATCCGCCGTACGTGCTGGCTAGGAGACGAACGACTTCATCCTCTGGTACGCGTTCCACCTGAGCAAGTAGTCGAAGAATCCATGTTGGGAGATCTTCTGCGTCGAAGGACGACTGAATTGGCTCGGGGTCTGCCCGAACGTATTGCTCAAAGAGGCGCTTTCGCTCGACCCCGCCAGAGGCTAGGAGAATACTTCGCCCCTGTTCCTCAATGCCGAGCCGACCAGCGCGACCAGCCATGTTTTTGTATTCGGCGACCGAGAAGTCCTGAGTTCCATTGTCGGTATAGAAGGCATGCTCAGCGAGGATGACGGTGGAGGCGGGTGTATTCACACCAGCAGCGACAGTCGTCGTCGCTGCTAGAACGTGGACATTACCGTCTAGCTGGCGAAAAGCTTGCTCGATTGTTGAGCGCTCCTCGCGCGAAAGATTCGCGTTGTGAACAGCCGTACCACCTTGAAGTGCTTCCCTTAAGCGTTCACTCGTAGAAGATGGATCACGACCGGGAAGCTGCTCGATCACGTCAGTAGCGGCAGGCAGACCTAGTTCATTGGCCAGATAGTTGGCACATCCGGCTGCTTTGCCCTTAGCATTGCGAAATATCAGAAGTTTCTCCGCGTCGCTTACCAACTTCCGGGCCAGCGGGACAATGACATCCTGAGAGCTTTTCTTCTTCTTGCGCTGCCGAATGGCATGAGGAGGAAGAAGCTGGGTCGTCTGCTCATTGCCGTCGCCGTCAATAAATTGAAACGTACCCGACCGGTCAAGGACTCCCTCAAGGAGGGGAACTGGGCGCTCGCGAGTCATCAGAGTGTCACAGCCGAGCCAGTCATCAAAATGGTTTTCATCCCCAATAACTGCCGAGAGAGCAAGAATTTGCGGATTGACTCCTTTCTCGCGAGCGGCTAGGAGATTCGTCAACATCAGCTCGACGGAAATGCCACGAGACGCATCAGTGATGAACTGGGCCTCATCGACGACGACTAGACCGATCCTATGGAGACTGGCCGAAGCGTTGACACTGAGTCCCAAAAACATCTCATATGTCAAGAAGGCGAAGTCGTACTTCCCACGTACGAACCGGGAGGTGTCGTCAGTGTAGTCACCCGTACATCTGATGACCCGCATGTTCAGGCGATCGCCATAGAAGGCTTGGAAGTCCTCATACTTTTCGTTGGTGAGCGCTCGGTAAGGAAGAAGAAACACCACTTTGCGACCTTCGGCGACAGCTTTGGCTCCGGCCATTTCGCCAATAAAGGTCTTTCCAGCACTAGTTGGTGCGACGGTGAGAAGCGATTTGCCGTCGAGAACCCGGTGGTCGTTGACGGCCTTCAGTTGTAGGTCATTCAAACCATTGGGGAACCGATCAGCCCATTCGGATACCACTTCCTCCGGTATCCCGAACGCGCTTAGTTCCCCGATGGCCGGACTGACTTGAATCCCAGAGGTTTCTGGGAAAGCGTCCGCGTAGTTCGGCCCTGGCTGGAGAGCGGGAAGTGAAAGGTGGCCCTCGATAAATGAGAACCAGACGGGTGTTTGCGATCGGCCGATACGTTCGGCTTCCGCTTGGACAAAACCTGAAACCTCTTCCATGAGGTCTCCGACCTCGACAGTTTCCTCACTGGACCGGAGTTTCCGCATCAGGCCTTTGGTCAGAAGGCCGTTCCTCTCAACCTCATATGCAGGTTCGCTGTCGCGAGAGGCAGCAATAATCACGCGGCCTGCACCTTTGAGGTCTTGGATAGTCTCAGGAGTATCCCGGGCTACCGGAGCATCTTCAAGAACGCGTGCTGGAGCAGCGCCGCTGAAGCAGCAGTCGAGAATGATAACAGCTGCCTTTGCCTCAGAGGCATTGAGGCGCTCTGAGAGCTCACTCATCGGGATTGCCGTATCAGAAAGTCGATGCTTTTCTGCATCGCTGGGGACGAGATGGTGGGAAGGCGAACCGTGTCCAGCGAAGAAAAAAAGCGCGGTGTCCTCAGGGCCGGCTTGCCCAATCGTATGATTCAGTGCATCTCTGATAGATTCGGCTGTCGCTTGTTCGTCCCTAAGTTGGGTGACACTAGCTTGAGGAACAGAATCCTGAAACAGCGTCGCCATCGCTGTTGCATCAGGACCAGCACCTGTCAGATCAGCAATCTTGGCGTCTGAATAGACGTTGATTCCAACGAAGGTCGCACGGAGCGGCATGTCCAGTGGAAAGTAGTGAAATAGAGGAAGAGCCAGGTAGGCGTTCACCGCTGACCTGGCAGATCGAGTAGCATAACTCCTATATTCAGGCAGGCTTGCTGCTTCGGGCGATTAGTTCCTTCACTCCGTAATGAATGAAGGAATCAGTTCGCGTAGCGGTATCTATTCAGTCCCAGCCCATCTTCTTAGCCGTCCACTCCTGAACGGCCGTTTCCTGCATCTCCTCCCAGCTCTCGAAAGAGGTATTATTCCGGATGTGACTGTCCAACTCTTCCTCCGGTATTTGCTCGAAGTCCTCTTGGGTATCAACCTCGAATCCACCATCCTCCAGCATAGCGTCGAAGCTGGAGTATCGGCTATAGTCCTCCATGAATGAGCGGCTGTAGAGCTCATTGAAGGGAACCTCATGTTCTCCTTCCAGCTCCTCCGCTCGTTCTTTCATTTCGTTCAATTGCTTCATAGCGTCGTCGAGACCCTCTATTTCGATACCCATGGTTATGCATCTCAGCTCCTAATGAAAAAGTTCGACTAGTTTCTGGAACTCGCATCTTTCATATTACAAATCACCACACATATTTTCAACATATACAATCGTGACTAAGCGTCCTTCCCTGAGAAGAAAGGGGTAACGAACGAATGTCTAAGTCTCGACCATTTCGATACTCAGATCAGTGACACTTGACTCACTAGGGCGCGATTGATGATCCGCCCAGGAGGGGGAGATTCTTCACTCTGTGATTTACGGTACAAAGTGATTATGCCTTTGCACGCTGAAGAGCAGTTCTAAAAACCGACCGGTTTGTGATGAGGTGCAAAACTGGCCTCTCCTGGCGCTGAGGCGAGGAATTTCGTGCGCCCTTTTTTTACACCCCGGCAGGCCTCTTCAATTTTCTTCCCTCAGCCTTTCCCTTTCGCTACGCAGGAACCGTTTCTGAATCGTTTTCATCCTCCGTGATCGGCTCCTCGACCTCCAACCGGAACCGGACGCCCAGCGCATCGAGAATGCGTTGAGCCCGCTCAGTGGAGATCCCTTGGTACTCGTTGTTTTCGTCCCGAGAGACCTGCTGAACTGACACATCGAGAGCGTCGGCTAGGTCGCTTAGAGACCAGCCTTTTGCAATCCGGGCGCCGATGAGCCACCGGCCGATGCTTCGAAGGTCATGCAGCGCCGAAAGGTCTCCTCGACGCATCCGCTCGTAGGTTTCAATTTCTTCCCTCAGCTGATCCCGAAACGAAATCAGCGGCCCGAGCGCCCGTTCGACTTCTTCCTCCGAAAGGTCCATCTCTTCGAGCTGCTCCCGCTGGCGCTGAAGGGTTTCCTTCTCTTGCTCAAGGCGCTCCTGGGCGTTTTTGTACTCGGTCTCAGTCCGGATCATGGCGTCGTGGCCAGTGGTCTGTGAGCGGTCAGTTTTTCAGGTCTCCCTCCTATTCGGGCACTACTTTGACGATGCCTTTCGGCTCGTCATCCCGGCGCCGCTTGCGAAAAGCGGCCGGGAACGTGAGAGGGTGTCCCTGATCGTCGGTAATGCCGGTGAACTGGTTGTAGTGCGGGTAGAGTTCGACCCGGTAGGCATGCCACATCGGAAGTTGTTTCTTAGCGTACCCACGGTAGGCACGTCGTTCCTCAGGGTCCTAGGTCCAGCACTTTTTCGGGTCGATCTTGTTGAGCTCCCTCTGGAGCTGGCCGGTCGCGACCCGCTCGGCATCGGACTCGAAGTATCCATCGATGTCGTTCGGATGGGCCTTCGCTTCGGTAAACGACCCGTCGAGATAGACCTCCTCGATGCCGACCGACCAGAGCTGATTGCACATCGTTTCCGCCCGGCGGGTGAGGTATTCGCGCCACTCGGCGTCCCAATTCTCTCCCCAGACGGAACCCGAGCCGGGTCCCTCGACCAGAGTCGATGCCCTCAACTCCTCGAACGTGACCTCGTAGTCGCCAGGCGGAAGGAGACCCTCGTCGGTGAAGTCCGGAAGCGGGAAGGCCACAAGGTCAACCTTTGTGTTTACGAGTACTTATTCAACATAGAGGTTTAGTCGTGGAGCGACACCTAGTTCCTTGAATTCGGTGGGGTCTCAGAACCTGGACGGCCGATCGGGTTCAGAGACAGACGGTTCAGAGACAAGTTCTGAAACGACAGTCGCGGGGATATTCCCGCTTTCGAAGCGACCTAGCGAATCGTTTCAGTAGGACAGATTTTGATACAAAGAATAAGCCACCACTGAGAAAGTGCCTCCTACCTGAGCGGGGTCAAACACAACCGTACCTCAAAGAGGCTTACCCGACCTCAGATTCCGCACTATGGGTTAGAGCGTTCTCCAGCATCTCGCGGACGTGGCTGTCAGCAAGACGATAGTAGACGTGCCGTCCCTCGCGCCTGTGGACAACGAGACGCGAGTCACGAAGTACCCTGAGTTGATGACTCACGGCTGACTGACTCATTCCCAGTGCCTCCACCACATCGTGAACGCAGAGCTCTCGTCCACGAAGAAGACAAAGAATCCGCAGGCGGGTGCCATCTGCAAATCCTTTAAGTAAACGAACGCTGCTGGACGTGACCTCCTCACTGGGGAGTGCCTCCTGCAGAGAAGAACCGGATCCGCAGTCGGGCTCAGATTCTTCGGTGATTTCCTTGGCTGCAGCGTCGCTGGACATAGCACGGAAGAGACTGTAAAAAGGCGGCGGATGATGCTGCCTCTCCCCTATCGCAGGACATTCTTCCAGTTCCCTTTGCCATTTCGTGGAACGTGTCAGGTTGAGTACTTGAGCAGACGCAGAGCATTGCCCACAACCAGGAGCGTCGAGCCCTCGTGCAGGACGACGGCGGGCCCGATCTGGAGCCCAAAAATCGTGGCCGGCACGAGAAAGGCGACCATGCCGAGCGCTAGCCACAGGTTCTGCCGAATGATGCGGCTCGTCTGCCGAGAGAGGCCAACGGCAAAGGGGAGGTGCCCAAGATCGTCGGCCATGAGGGCCACGTCGGCGGTCTCCAGCGCCACGTCCGAGCCGGCAGCCCCCATCGCGATCCCCACGGTCGCGTTGGCCATCGCCGGGGCGTCGTTCACCCCGTCGCCCACCATTGCCACCTCCCCCTCCCGGCGAAGGGCCCGCACCGCATCGACCTTGTCCTCGGGGAGCAGGTCGCCGCGCGCCTCGTCGATGCCCAACTCTTTCGCCACTGCATCGACGACTCGCTGGTTGTCCCCGGAGATCATCACCATTCGCCGGATCCCAACGCGGCGCAGCCGGTCGATCACGGCCGCAGCGCCCTGGCGGGGCGTGTCGGCCAGACCAATCACGCCGAGATAGGTCTCTCCTTTTCGAACGATCATGGTCGTCCGTCCCTCTGACTCCAGGGATTCGACCGTTTCCCGGAGGGCCTCGGGAAGAGGAGGCCCGGCGATCTCCTCGAAAAGCGTGTCCTTACCGACGTGTACAGGGACTCCCCCGAAAGACGCTCGAATGCCTCGGCCCGTGATGCTCTCCAAATCCGTGGCGGCCCGAAGCGGACGGCCGTCGAGATGCTCTTGGCCGTATCGAACGACCGCCTCCGCCAGCGGATGATCGCTGAGCTGTTCGGTAGCAACGGCGACGCGGAGGAGTTCTTCCTCTAAGGTACCGTTGTAGGGACGCACGTCTGTGACCCGTGGCTTTCCTTCCGTGAGCGTGCCCGTTTTGTCGAAGGCCAGGGCGCCGAGGCGGCCCAGCCGTTCGAGCGGCCCACCGCCCTTCACGAGCACGCCGCCCTGCCCGGCCCGCGCCACCCCGCTGAGGACGGCGCTCGGCGTGGCGATGGCGAGGGCGCACGGGCTGGCCGCCACGAGCACGGCCATCGCGCGGTAGAAGCTGTCGGCAAACGGTTCGCCCAGGGGGACCCAGGCAAAAAGCAGGAGCACAACAAGGGCGAGGACGGACGGCACGAAGATCCGCTCGAATCGATCGGTGAAGCGTTCGGTCGGCGACTTCTCGGCTTCCGCCTCCGTCACCATTTGCACCACGCGGGAGATTGTCGTTTCATCGGCCCGCTTCGTCACGCGCACCGTCAGCGCGCCGCTTCCGTTGATGGTGCCGGCATACACGCGGTGTGCGGCCCCCAGGTCGGTCGGGTCACCCACGCCGTTCGGGTCGCCGACCGGCTCCTTGTCAACGGGCACGCTCTCGCCGGTCACGGGCGCCTGGTTGACGGCACTCTCACCGTCGATCACGAATCCGTCGGCGGGAATGCGCTCGTTGGGCTTCACGATCACGGTATCGCCGACCCGCAGGTCGTCCACAGAGATCTCTTTTTCGGTGCCGTCGCGCCGAACGAGCGCGGTGTCGGGCGCCAGTTCGGCCAGCGATTCGATGGCCCGGCGGGCCCGGCCCATCGCGTAGTGCTCCAGTGCATGACCCAGAGAAAAGAGGAAAAGCAGAAACGCCCCCTCCAGCCACTTCCCGAGCGCCGCCGCTCCCGCCGCGGCCACCAGCATCAGGAAATCGACCTCGAAGTCGCCGACGCGGAGCGTGTCGATGGCCTCTCGCACCGTGTAGTACCCGCCGAAGACGTACCCTCCAACGTAGAGGCCCCACGGCACCCACGCGGACACACCTCCAACGAACGAGAGCCCGAACCCAGCGGTCACGCACACCCCCGCTATGATCGCAAAGATTAACTCCGTCTTCTCCCCGAAAATGCCGCCGTGGTCGTGAACCACCTTGTGGTTCTGCCCCTCCTCGTGGCCCTGCCCTTCGTGGACATCTTCGCCCGGTTCTTCGTCCAGTTCGTGTGCCTCAAGAACCCCCTCCTGAACGCGGACGCCCATCGAGCGCAGAACGTCCCGGATCGCGTCCTCGTCGGTTGCCGAGCGGTCGTACTCGACCCGAATCCGCTCGGATGCGCTCGCTTCCGCCTCCACGACTCCATCAAGCTGGCGCAGACGCTTGGCAATCGTGCGGGCGCGGCGAGGATGCTTGATGCCCTGGACGCTCCAGGAGAGATGCC
>ERZ1034486.409-NODE-409-length-10961-cov-5.387035_pt1 | contig 10961 bp, 11 predicted proteins | sample MGYA00520683_ERZ1034486 | MGnify/ENA primary metagenome ERZ1034486 (study PRJEB33760, sample SAMEA4777685) | hypersaline lake metagenome | biome: hypersaline environment; feature: brines | place: Spain | collected 2012-08 | depth 0 m ...
TGAGGCGCGAACGGTGTGCCGGTCCGGCGTCCACCGCTGCTCACTGTCCGCCACCCCTGGGTCGGTGTACACGACTCGTCGTGCGTGTCTCCTCGCGCCGGCGTGTGTGCATACCCGTGCAAGCGGCCGCTGGATAATGAGTCGTTCGCTCCCGGGTGAAACACCACCCCAGTGTCCGGTGTTCACTCGACTACGAGTTTTGTCTCGTTCCGTGTCGATCCGGGCGGTTGTACACGAGTGTGCATAGGTTGGCGGATGCACGTTCCACAGTGGCCACGGATGCGGAGGGCCGGTCGGCTGGTCGACTGCGCGAGTCGTTCACAGTTGGCGACCGGGCTCGTGGCGCACCCACCTCGCTTATGCTGTCGCCACGCGTAACGTCATCAGATGCCGTACTGGGCCGCCCTCAGGGCACACCTCGCCGGGCTCCGTGAACGGGCCAGCGACGGGCTCGCCCGGGCGGTCGCGGCCGACCACACCACGCACGAGATCGCGGCGACGTTCGCGCTCGGCACCGTCGTCGTCGTGCTCCCGACGGCCGGCACCGCGCTTGTGGTGTTCGCGGCCGTCGCCTACCTGTTCGAACGGGCGAGCAAACTCGCGTTGGCGGCGACGCTGGTCGTCTACAACCCGCCGGTGAAGTGGACGATCTACGGCGCCAGCTACTGGCTCGGAACAGCCGTGTTGGGTCCCGTACCCGGGGTCACGCCGTCGCCCGCGGCGCTTGAACGTGTCTCGCTGTCGGCCGGTCGGGCCGTGCTCGTCCGCCAACTGTTCGGCAACGCGGTGGTGGCTGTCGGGCTCGCTGCCGTCGGCTATCTCGTCGTCCGCGGGAGCGTCGCCGGCTACCGCCGCCGACGCGACGCGAGGGACGGCTCACACGCGTCTCCCCGCTCGGAGGGCTCTGATCCGTACGCGGACGAGTGACGAGGAGCCGCTGTCTGCTCAGTTCGTCGTCCCCCACATCAGTCGTCGCCGAAGCTGGTGGTGTCGTCGACGCCGTCGACCTCGTGTTCTAACGCGCCGCGTTCCCAGGTGCGGGCGGCGTCACCGTTCACCTCCGCCTGGAGCTTCTCTTCGAGGAGATTCATCGCGACGCTGTTTGCCCCCTCGGGGATGACCAGATCGGCGGCCTTCTTCGTCGGCTCGATGAACTGTTCGTGCATCGGCTTCACCGTCGAGAGATACTGCCCGATCACCCCCTCCAGTTCGCGGCCGCGGTCGATCACGTCGCGTTCGATCCGGCGGAGGATGCGCACGTCGGCGTCCGTCTCGACGTACAAGCGCAGATCCAACATCTCGTTGATGTCGTCGTCGTACAAGGCGAGAATCCCCTCCAAGATGATCACCTCCGTCGGCGCGACGGTCTCGCGTTCCTCGCGCCGGTTGTGTACCTCGAAGTCGTACTGCGGCATCTCCACCGACTGCCCCGCCAACAACTGCGCGAGTTGGTCGCGCATCAGGTCCCACTCGAAGGCGTCCGGGTGGTCGTAGTTGACCTGTTCCCGTTCGGACAGGTCCATGTGCGAGAGGTCCTCGTAGTAGTTGTCGATCGGAATCCGGGTGACCGACTCGCCGACGCTCTCGGCGATCAGCCGCGACACCGTCGTCTTCCCCGCCCCGGTCCCCCCGGCGATCCCCACGACGAACGACGGGTACGAACTCATTCTCGACATGTCGTGAGACGCCGAACGGTTTGAGGACACCGCTTCTCGCCGGGGTCGCGTGTGACTCGGCTTCTGGCCAGCGTGGCGTGTGACTCGACACGGCTCGCACACGTCGGGGCGTTTATACCGTGTGAGTATCTTACATGCGTGTGAATTACACATGGGCGTGACAGAGTCGTACAGCCGGGGACGCGAGTTGGTTGAGGGGAACCCACTGGCACTCGTGTTCGGGCTGTTGATCGTACTCCTCCTGTTCGATCTCGTGGGGAAGCTCGCCTCGGGGGCGGTGCAGGTCTCGTCGGTCGCCGTGTTGGTGAAAGACGGGCTGGCACGGGGGCTCGTGATCGGACTGGCGGGAATCGGGCTGTCGATGACGTACAGTATTCTGAACTTCGCGAACTTCGCACACGGGGACTACATCACCGCCGGCGCGTTCTCCGGGTGGGCGACGACGTATCTGATCGCCGGCGGGTTCGGGTCGAGTGCGAACGTCGGCTCCCTGTTGCTCGTCGGCGCCGGCGGTTCGGTCTTCGGTGGGGCGCTGGGGATCAGTGTCACCGCGACGCCGGTGGCGGTCGTCGGCGGGATGGTCGTTGCCGGCGGCGGCGCGATTCTGTTGTCGTTGGTGATCGACCGGCTCGTGTTCGAGCCGATCCGTGACCGGGACGGGATCACGCTCCTGATCACGAGTATCGGCGTGGCGTTCGCGCTCCGGTACACGATCCAGTTCGTGTTCGGCCCCTCGAAACGCGGGACGACCGCCGCCGGCGGCGTGCCGACGCTGTCCGTTCCCGTGGTCGACGGCACCGTCCGGATCACCGCCCACGACGCGACACTCGCGGTCGTCGCCGGCGGGCTGATGCTCGGTGTCCACCTCCTGCTCCAACGCACACGACTGGGGAAGGCGATGCGGGCGATGGCCGACAACGAGGACCTCGCCCGGGTAACGGGGATTCCGACCGAACGGGTCGTCCGGTTCACCTGGATCATCGGCGGCGGGCTGACCGGCGTTGCTGGCTACGTGTTCGTGTTGTGGAAGGGGACACTCGGCTGGTTCGACGGCTGGATTCTCCTCTTGCTCATCTTTGCGGCGGTCATCCTCGGCGGGATCGGCTCGATCTACGGCGCGATCGTCGGCGGGCTCGTGATCGGGCTGACGGCGTCGTTGTCTGTCGTCTGGATTCCATCTAGCTTCTCGCGGGCCTCGGCGTTCCTGATGATGATCCTCATCTTAGTCGTGAAGCCGACGGGGCTGTTCTCCGGGAGGTCGACAGCATGAGCACGGCCGACTCCCCACTTGCGGCTCTCTGGGAACGGGACGCCGTCAAGATCGGCGTCCTGCTGGCGGGAATCTACCTCGCGTACGTGCTCGTCGGCGTGGTGTTGGACTACGGCGTCCGCGGGCAGTTAAACTCCATCGCCACGCTCACGTTCTACGTCGCGTTGTTTGCGTTGCTGTCGCTCGCGCTCAATCTCCACTGGGGGTACACCGGGATGTTCAACATCGGTGTCGTCGGCTTCATGGCCGTCGGAATCTACGTGATGGCGGTCGTCTCAAAGGCGCCGGCGACGGAGGCGGCCGCCGGCAGCGTCGGCGGGCTGGGGCTGCCGTTGTGGGTCGGCGTGCTCGCCGGCACCGTCGCGGCCGGGTTGTTAGGACTCCTGGTCGCGCTGCCGGCGCTTCGGCTCCGGGCGGACTACCTCGCCATCGTCACGGTGGCGATGAGCGAGATGGTCCGGTTCACGTTCCTCTCGGGGACGTTCCAACGGTTCGAGGTCGGCGGGTTGGTGATCGGCTTCGGCGGCGGGTCGGGACTCCTGTTGGACTTCGGTAGTCCCGTCGAACAGCTGTTTGACGCGTTGTTCCTCGGCGGGGTGTACGACGGCCTCGTCGGGCTGACCGGCACCGTCATCGAGAACAACCCGCAGCCGGTGACGAACGGGTTGTTGTACGGGGCGCTCCTGTTGGGCGCGGTCGGGCTCTACTACGTCGTGCTCGGTCGCCTCGGCAACTCCCCGTTCGGCCGCGTGTTGAAGGCAATCCGTGAAGACGAGGACGCCGCCAACGCCCTCGGGAAGGACACGAAGGCGTTCAAGACGAAGGCGTTCGTGCTCGGCTGTGCGCTGATGGGGCTCGGTGGGATTCTCTGGTACATGACAAGCGGCGCGATCACGCCAAACACCTACCGCCCGCGACTGACCTTCTTCATCTGGATCGCGCTGATCATCGGTGGTGCCGGCTCCAACACCGGCAGCGTGATGGGCGGGGCGTTGTTCGCCGCGTTGTTGTTCCAGGGGCCGCGGTTCCTCCAGAGTGTCGTCAACAACCTCGTCGACGTGGAGGCGCCGTCGACGTTCGGTCAGGCGCTCGCCCCAATCGCCGGGGCGGGCGATCTCGCGCCGTTGGGGTTCTACGTGATCGACAGCGTCCGCCAGCTCCAGTTGATCGTGATGGGGCTGGTGTTGATCTTCCTGATGCACCGCCGCCCGGAGGGACTGCTCGGCCACCGGAAGGAGCCGGCCGCGAGCGTCGAGCTGGAGCGCCGGCCGGACCGGGAGACTCCCTACGCCGACGGGGGTGAGACGGATGAGTGACGACCCGACCGCGGAGACGGCCGCCGGCGAGCCCACATCCACGAGCACAGTGGACTCTGCGGAGCACGACGAGAACGGACCGGACGCCAACAACGACACGACGGTGTCGGTCGAACGCGAGCCGGACCTCCGGGACGACGACGCGCCCGACCCCGAGGAAGTACCTCTCCGAGTGGACGGGCTCCGCAAGGAGTTCGGCGGGATCACCGCCGTCGCCGACGCCAGCTTCCAGGTGGAGGCCGGCACGCTCACGGGGTTGATCGGCCCGAACGGCGCCGGCAAGTCGACGACGTTCAACTGTATCACCGGTGTCCACGAGGCGACCGCCGGCACCGTCACCTTCCGCGGGGAGGACATCACCGGGCTCGCCTCACACACGGTCGCCAACCGCGGGCTGGTGCGGACGTTCCAGATCGCCCGCGAGTTCGGCGAGATGACCGTCCTGGAGAATCTGATGCTCGCGCCCGGCGGCCAACGCGGCGAGTCGCTGTGGCGGAGTGTGCTCCCGTTCGTCCGGGACGATGTCGTTGGTCAGGAGTCGGAACTGCGAGAACGGTGTTGGGAGACGTTGGAGTTCTTCGAGATCGACCACCTCGCCCACGAGTTCGCGGGCAACCTCTCTGGGGGCCAACGGAAACTGCTCGAACTCGCCCGGGCGTTGCTGACGGAGCCGGACGTACTCCTGCTCGACGAGCCGTTCGCGGGGGTTAACCCCTCGTTGGAGGAACGGCTGTTGGACCACATCCACGAACTGCGCGCGGACGGCTACACGTTCCTCATCGTCGAACACGACATGGATCTGATCATGGACAACTGTGAACACGTCGTCGTGATGCACCAGGGGTCGGTGCTCACCGAAGGACCACCCGAGACCGTGCGGAAAGACGAGGACGTGATCGAGGCGTACCTCGGAGGTGACGTGTGAGCGAACACGACGCGCCGGCCGACGGCGCGCCCGCCGACGGCGCGCCCGCCGGTTCGACCGAGCCGGCAAACGAGGAGCCGGGGTCGACGACCGGCGCCGCCACGGAGATTCAGACCTGGAACGACGCCCTGCTCCGCGTCCGCGGACTGGACGCCGGCTACGGCGACCTCCAGATTCTCACCGACGTGGCGATGGACGTGCGCGACGGGGAGTACGTCACCATCGTCGGCCCGAACGGCGCCGGCAAGTCGACGGTGATGAAGTCTGTCTTCGGGCTCACCAGCCACATGGCCGGGACGGTCACGTTCGCCGAGACGGAGATCACCGCGATGAACCCCGAGGAGATCATCTACGAGGGGTTGGGGTACGTCCCGCAGAACGACAACGTGTTTGGCGCGCTCACTGTCCGGGAGAACCTGGAGATGGGCGCGTACATCCTAGACGAGACGCCCCAAGACGCGCTCAGAGAGGTGTTCGACCGGTTCCCGATCCTGGAAGAACGCCAGGACCAGAAGGCCCAGACGATGAGTGGCGGCCAACAACAGATGCTGGCGATGGGCCGCGCGCTGATGCTCTCACCCGACATGCTCCTGTTGGACGAACCCTCTGCGGGGCTCGCGCCGGACCTCGTCGACGAGATGTTCGACAAGGTCGACGAGATCAACGACACTGGGACGGCGATCCTGATGGTTGAGCAGAACGCCAAGGAGGCGCTCCGGCGGTGTGATCGGGGGTACGTGCTCGTTAACGGTGAGAACCGCTACGAGGACACCGGTCGGGAGCTGTTGGCCGACGAGACCGTCCGGCAGGACTTTTTGGGGGGCTAAACAACGACGCTACGACCTTTTTCACTCCTTGGGGTGGTCTCCCTCCGGTCGACCACCCCAAGGAAAAAATGTCGATCAAAAAGGGCGCTCGCTCGTTCCCTCACTTCGTTCGGTCACTCGCTCGCGTCTGCTGTCGTAGTGCTGTGCCGCAACCGCACCGCAACCGCAACTGCACCGCCACCGCAACCACACCGCAACCGCGCTACACCGTTACCACTCTGCACCACTCCGCCACGCACCGCAGCCGCACCGCCACCGCAACCGCACCGCCACCGCGCCGGCACCGCGCCGCCACTACTCTGCACCACCACCGCTCTGCGCCGCTCCGCCGCGCACCGCCACCGCGCCGCACTGCTGGAAACTGTTTCGTGGGGTCGATACCGACGAGTTTGGGGTTGCTGTCCGCTCCGTGGTGGGTGTCGAGCACCGATCACGACTCGACGACCAGTCGTGACTGTGTGACGGCGGTGAGGATGCCGGCGGTCTGGCCGACGTTGCCGGCAACGAGGCCGGCGTACAGGCCCAACTCGCCGGCGACCGGCGCGGCGAGGTACGCGGCCGCGCCGACGAGTGACAGGACGCCGCCGGCGGCGTAGATTAGGCCGTTCCGCCCGGCTGTCGCTCGCCCGGTGTACACCAACGCGACTGCGGGAAGGGTGAGCCAGCCGACGACGGTGGCGGTCTGCATCGCCGCTGTCGGCCCCTCGATCAGGAAGGAAGCGGTGCCGACGACTGTCACCCCGAAGCCGAGGACGATTACCCACAGCCAGACCCGCAACACGCCCTCGCGCATGTCCCGGTAGGAGGTGAGTGCGAACGCGGCGAGCAACACGCTCATCACGACGTGTGCGATCACCACCGTCCGTGTCACCACCAAGTCGGCGTGTGCGGCGGCCACGAACGTCCACGCGAGCGGCACGAGCAGTCCGGGTGCGGTCTCGCGAAGGCGTCTGAACACAGCCCGCGTCGGTCGCCGAACGGCTCAAAGCTGGCGGTGTCGCCGTCACGGAGCGAACGGTTCACGGACGCCGGCGGTCAATCGGCTGGCGTGACGCCCGACACCCGGCCCGCGCTCGCGACACTCGCCGTCGAGGTCGCGGATCTCTCCCGGGCCACGCTGTGGTACACCGACCGACTCGGGCTCGTCCCGGTCGAACGCACTCCGACCGAGACCGTCTTCGATGTCGGCGGGACGCGACTCGTGCTCCGCCGTCCGGCGTCGGTTCCGCGCGGCGGCCTCCACGTCCACTACGCGCTGGAGACGCCGGCCCGCGAGTGGCCGGCCTGGCGCGCTCGCTTTCCGGACGCGGAGACGGCGACGTTCGGCGACGCCCGCTCCGTCTACCCGTTCGACCCGGACGGCCACTGCCCGGAGGTTGCGGGGTTCGGCGACGACGGCCGCGGGCTGACAGGCGTGTTCGAGGTGGTGTTGGAGGTCGCCTCCCGCGCGGACGCCGAACGCGCCTACCGCGAACTGGGGTTCGAGCCGGTCGACCGCAGCGAGCGACGGCGGCGGGTCCGGCTCCGTGGCCCCGCGGAGGCCGCCGACCCCATCGACATCGAACTGTGGGAACCCCAGTTGGGGCTGGCGGACGCCCGCGGCGGCGTCCACGTCGACCTCGAACTCCGGGTTACCGACCCGGTCGCGGCCGCTCGGCGCGCGTTCGGTGACCACCCCGCGGTTCACCCACACGAGCGCGACGGGCGCGTCGAGCTGTACGACCCGGACGGCCACCACCTGGTGTTGTCGCCGCGGTCAAGCGACGACGAGCCACGTGAGGATTTTTGACCGGGGGGGAACCAAGGTGAACTGTGACAACGCTGGTCCTGTGTGTGGACCGTGCGAACGACACCGGCCGCCACTCCGGCGTCCAGACGCCGGTCGTCGGCTGGGAGGCGGTCCGCTCGCTCGTCACGGACGTGGGGCTCTCGGACCCCGAGGACGCCCTCGTCAACTCCATTCTGGAGTCGCTCCGGGTGGCACGCGACCTCGAAGACGAGGGTGAGGAGACGGTCGTCGCGGTCGTCTCCGGCGAGGGGGACTCCAGTGTCGGCCGCGACCGCGCGATCGCTCAGGGTGTCGACTCGATCGCCACTCGCCACGACGCCGACAGCGCGATCGTCGTCGTCGACTCCGCCGCCGACGAACGCGCGGTGCCGATCGTCGAGTCCCGGCTCACCGTCGACTCCGTCGACCGGGTCGTCGTCCGACAGGCCAGGGACATCGAATCTACCTACTATCTCCTCAAACAGTTCATGGCCGACGAGGAGCTCCGGGAGACGGTGCTCGTCCCCGTCGGGATCGGGTTGTTGTTGTTGCCGATCCTGTTGGTGCAGTTCTCGCCGGCCGTCGCGCTCGCCGGGCTCACCTCGTTGCTCGGCGGGGCGTTGCTCTACTACGGGCTGGGTATCGACGAGGCCGCCGAGACCGCGCCGGAACGCGCCCGGGAGGCGATGTACTCCGGGCAGGTGTCGGTCGTCACGTACGTCGTCGCCGGCGGGCTGGCGGTCGTCGGCGTCTCACTCGGCGCGCTGGAGGCGACGACCGGCGGGAGCGACCCGTTCATCGCGGTCGTCAGATTCGTCTACGCCGCGGTGCCGTGGCTGACGGCCGGCGCGTTGACCGCCTCGCTCGGCCGGTTGTTGGACGAACTGATCCGTGAGGAGGGGGTGCGGACACCGTACCTCAACCTCCCGTTCGGGCTGGGGGCGCTCGGGCTCGTCGTCCGGGGGTTCGCGGGCTGGTTCCTCGAACGCCGTGCGGGACGTGCCCACCTCGCTTTGTTCGACGTGACGCTGTCGGCGACCCAACGGCTCGCCGTGTTCATCGTCTCCGGGATCGTGTTGGCAGTCGTCGGCTTCCGGGTCGCCTCCCGCGCCTCCCGGGAGACGCTCGACGAGGTGATCGAAGCCGACCCCGAGGAACGACCTGACGGCGGAGAACGAGAGTAGCGTCGCCTACGGCGACGAAAGCGTCGTCTGTGGCGACGAAAAGCGTTGTCTGCGATGATTCTACTTACAGCGTGTACCCTCGGGGGTCACTGCGGGTCCGGCGCGACGCCGTACCGCGACTCGGCGACCGCGAACGTCAGCGTCGACAACACACCCAGCAGCGTGCCGGCGACCAGCGTCACCGCCAGCCGCGTGTTCGAGACGGGGGCGACCCCACCGGCCATCGGGAGGAAGTACCCCGAGAGCCCGTGGAGGACGATCCCGATGGCGAGGAGGTAGAACGGAGCGTTGACGTACCGCCACCGGAAGCGCTCGGCGAGATACTCGTCTGTCACCCGCCCTAGCGAGGTGGTGACGCCCGCGACCGCGAACCACCGGACCGAGGCGTAGACGAACACCGCCGCCCCACGCACGACCGGCAGTTCCGGCACGCTCTGACGGACTGTCGCTAGCTGTTGGAACCCCTCGACGACGCCGATGAGGATCAACGCCACCGCGACCGCGTAGGTGACGATGGTCAGCCGGCCGGCGTACAGCCCGCGGCGGAGCCGGGCGGCCGCGTTGTCGACCGTCTCCTCTAATCCGAGCCCGTGGAACAACGAGTACAGCCCCAACAGTCCCGAGAGGAGTCCGAGCACGGCCGCGCCGGGGATGTCGAGCACGGACGCGCCGATTGTCGCCGGGTAGATCAACAACAGAATCCCCAACGGGACGAGGATCGTCCCGCGGGTCTCGGGGTCGTCCAACACCTGTTTGATCGTGTAGTAGATCGACTCCAGATCCTGTGCCTGCCGGACGACCACCCGTCGGGTGCTGTCGATCGGCACCCGCGACCGGATCACCGGGAACACGGACTCGTCTTGTGCCCCGTCCGTGACGAGCACACTCTGGACGGACTCCCCGGTCGTCAGCGACGCGAGCACGGTGTCGATCTCCTCGCCGACCGCGCGGTTGGCGGCCACCTCGGAGCCGTCGACACCGGTGACGACCGCGACCTCCACCTCCTCGTCGACCTCGGCGACGATCTCGTCGTACGTCCGGATCGCCTGGAACAGGACGTTCACGTCGGAGTCCTCCGGGTCGGCCGTCGCCAACGCCACGGCCGCCTCCCGGACCGCCGCCCGCCCGACGACCGGGGTCTCGATCCCGGTCTTGCGACCCAGATCGTCGTCGAGATCGACGGGGAGAACCAACAACATCGCTCGTGAGTAGCGTGTCCGGCGTAGAAAACGTTCGGGGTGGAGACCGGCAGACGGGACAGCGACTACTGTTCGTCGAGCGCCAACGACGCCAACAACGCCTCCAACTGCACCTGTTCGTTCGCGCCCTCGGTGATCCGGTAGTCGGCCTCGCCGATCCGTTCCAACAGCCGGACCGCCTCGCGGTCGGTCAGATCGAACTCCCAGACCGAGCGGTGGAGCTGGTCGATCACGTCGCCGCCGGCGATTCCCGTCTCCGTCAGGAGCGTGTCGAGTGTCGCCCGCGCCTTCGAGAAGTCACCGTCCAACGCGTCCGCGACCATCGACTCGATCTCCTCGGGCCGGGCGGTGGCGGTGATCTCGTACACCGCCTGCTCGTCGACCGCGTCGCCGGTCGTCGCCGCCGCCTGCAGGGAGTTGATCGCCCGGCGCATGTCTCCGTCCGCGGCGTACACCAACGCCGCCATCCCGTCGTCGGTCACCTCGATCCCCTCTCTGGCCGCGATCTGGCCGATCTGTTCCCGGATCGCCGCGTCCGACAACGGGGAAAACCGGAACACGGCACACCGCGACTGGATCGGGTCGATGATCTTCGAGGAGTAGTTACACGACAACACGAACCGGGTGTTGTCCGAGAACTGCTCCATCGTCCGCCGGAGTGCTGCTTGGGCCGCGTCTGTGAGGCTATCCGCCTCGTCGAGGAAAATAATGGTGTGGCTGTGATCTGGCGAGAACGACTCCCGGGCGAAGCTCTTGATCCGGTCGCGGACCACGTCGATCCCGCGCTGGTCGGAGG
>ERZ1034486.411-NODE-411-length-10912-cov-4.900433_pt1 | contig 10912 bp, 8 predicted proteins | sample MGYA00520683_ERZ1034486 | MGnify/ENA primary metagenome ERZ1034486 (study PRJEB33760, sample SAMEA4777685) | hypersaline lake metagenome | biome: hypersaline environment; feature: brines | place: Spain | collected 2012-08 | depth 0 m ...
GGCACCGACCTCCATCAGATCGACACCGAGCAGCCCGCCCCCGACCGCCTCAGCGGCGGCCGTCGCCAGCTCTACCGCGCGGTCGTCGAGTTCGAACGCTGCGGTCTCGGCACCCTGTTTCGCGTTCGTCAGCCAGTGGTCGCCCGCCCGGCTCATCGCCGCCACCGGCTCCGTCCCGCACACCAACACCCGCAGGTCGCGGTCAGGTTTCGCGACGAACTGCTGGACGTAGAACACCTTGTGTTCGTAGTGGCCCAGCGTCGCCTTGTGTTCCAACACCGCCTCCGCGGCCGCACGCCCCTCCAGCTTGGCCATCAAGCGCCCCCACGAGCCGACGACCGGCTTGAGCACGCAGGGGTAGCCGAACGACTCGACGGCCGCCAACGCCGACTCCGTGTCGAACGCGACCCGCGTCTCCGGGGTCGGCACGCCTGCATCCGCGAGGGCGAGACTCGTCTCAACTTTGTCCGCACAGACCCGTGCTGTCGCCGGGTCGTTCACCACCGGCACGTCGTACGCCTCCGCGAACCGCGTCGTGTACACCGACCGCGAGGTGGCGAGACACCGGTCGAGTACCACGTCACAGCCCGCGAGTGCCGCGGCTCCGTCTGTCGCCTGCTCGGTGTCACCTGCGCCGTCGACCGTCCCGTCGTCGGTCTCGTCGACACCGTCGCCGACGGCCGTGGAGTCGCCGGCGGCACCGACCGCGAACGTCGTGTCGCGCACGTCTATTTTCTGCACGTCGTGGCCGCGGTCGCGCAGCTCAGACAGCAACAGCTTCTCGTCCCGTCTGATCCGGGAGTACAGCAGACCGATCTCCACGCTCACTCACCCCAGTCCTCTTCGAGCTCGGGCGCCCGATCGAGGACCGGCGGCTCCGCCTCCAACAGTTCCAACTCGACGCCACACGTCTCGCAGTCGACGATCTCTCCGACCTCGGAGTCGTCGTGCAGGGCGACCGTTCCCCCGCACTCGACGCAGTCTGTCTCCGTCATGTCGTACCTCCTGGTCTGTCTCGGAGGTACTTCAATACAACGATAATAGTTTTGCAAGAAAGACGCAGAGCGGTCACTAGTGGGCTACGTCGGCGTTCGTTCCGTGACCGAGATCGTCGCGAGCGGTGCGGTCGGCCGGTGGTGGTGTGGTGTCTGCCCCTCGCGGGGCGGCGGGAGCGGCACCGGTCGCGCCGGTCGTCGTCGCCGGGACTCGTTTCGGGTCGGTCGTCGCGGTTCGTCTCGTTTCGGTCGTCGCGGGTCGTTTCGTCCCGATCGTCGCGGTTCGTTTCGTCCCGGTCGTCGTGTGGCTCGCGGTTGCGGCGCTCGTCGTGTCCGTCGTCGTAGTCGCTCGGGAACGGAGTGCGGCTCAGACACGGTCGGTTACCTCCGTGGCGAGTCGCTCGGCGGCCGTCTCCAACTGTTCCCGGCGGTCCGACAACGCCGTCTCGTCGGCGCTGATCGACGCCCGCGCGCTCGCCCGCTCCGTCTCGGTCGCGGCGGGTGCCGGCCCGCCGGCGGAGTCGCGTGCCGCGACGCTCGCGGCCGGGTCGAGAACCGCGCGTAGCCGCTCGCGGTCGACGTGTGCGGTCGCCGGCTGGCCCAACACCGACTCCGTGGCGGCGTCGATCGCGTCGACTGCCGCCGCGGGGTCGCCGGCGTCGAGTGCCGCCTCGGCGTCTGCGGCCGCCGCCGCCACCGCCTCGTGTGCGACCCGGAACGGAATCCCGGCCCGTGCGAGCGCGTCCGCGACCCCCGTCGCCGTCGAGAACCCCTCGCCCGCGGCCGCCGCGAGCGCGTCGGTGTCCCAAGAGGCGGTGGCGACCGCGCCGGCCGCGACGGCCGTCGCCTCGCGCACCGCGTCGACCGCGTCCCAGGCGTGTGGGGTCGCCCGTTGGAGATCGCGGTTGTACGCCCGCGGCAACCCTTTGAGTGTGGTGAACAACCCAGTCAGCTCCCCGATCGCGTCGCCGGCGGTCGCCCGCACCAGTTCCAGGGTGTCAGGGTTCACCTTCTGGGGCATGATCGAGGAGGTCGACGCGTAGTCGTCGGCGGGTGTCAGGAACCCGCGGTTGGCGAACAACAACGCGTCTGCGGCCACCCCCGACAGCGTCGTCGCGTGTGTGGCCAACGCGGCGGTCGCCTCGACGAGGAAGTCGCGGCCGGCGGCCGCGTCCGCCGCGTTGCGGACGACGCCGTCGAACCCGAGCAGGTCGGCGACCCGGTCGCGGTCCACGTCGAAGGTGGTGCCCGCGAACGCCGCCCCACCCAGCGGTGACCGGTTGGTGCGGTCGAACGCCGCCAGCGTCCGCGCGGTGTCGCGCGCGACGGCCGCCTCGTAGGACAACGCCCAGTGGGCGACGGTCGTCGGCTGTGCCGGCTGGAGGTGGGTGTACCCCGGCAGCACCGTCTCGGCGTGCGTCTCGGCGACCGCACACAGTGACGCCCGGAGTTCGACGGTCGCCTCGGCGGCGTCGAGTAGGTCCGTCCGGAGCCGGTGGCGGATGCACGCCGCCACCTCGTCGTTGCGCGACCGGGCGGTGTGCATCCGCCCACCGTCCGGGCCGACGCGGTCGACAACGGCGGACTCGATTGCCTCGTGGACATCCTCACCCTCGGGAAGCGCGTCGTGACCCGCCTGTTCGACTGCCGCGAGCGCGTCGAGGATCGCGGCGGCCACATCGCTGTCGACGATCCCCTGCTCGTCGAGCATCACGACGTGTGCGCGGTCGACCGCGAGGTCTGCCGCGAAGATGCGTTCGTCGGCCGCGAGACTGGAGAGGAACGACCGGGCGGGGCCGCCACGGAACCGCTCGCCGCGGACGACGCTCCCGTCGGTCGCTGTCCCGTCAGTCGCCGTCCCGTCGTCGCTGTCTCCCGTCCCGTCGTCTGCCGTCCCGTCGTCACTCTCGCGGTCGGTCACGTCTCACTCCTCGTCCGTGTTCGACAGCCGGCTCTGGAAGCCGTGGTACTTCGCGACGCCCGTCGCGTCCGCCTGTTCGATGTCGCCGACCGCCGCGGTGTTGAACGACGCCGCCGCCGCGGAGTAGGTGGCGTGTGGCGACTCGCGGCCGACGACCCGCGCCTGGCCACCTTCGAACCGGACGGTGACGGTGCCGGTGACACGTTCGTTGGTCTCCTCCAGAAAGCCGTCCAGCGCGGTCATCAGCGGCGCGTCGACGAGTCCCTCGTAGGCCTTCTGTGCCCACTGTTGGCTGACGTGTTGGCTGAACTGGCGTTCCGCCTGCGTGTGGACAAGTTCCGTCAACCCCTCGTGGGCCGCCAGCAGGGTCGTCGCCGCCGGGTGTTCGTAGTTCTCGCGCACCTTCAGCCCGAGCATCCGGTCTTCCATCATGTCCGTCCGCCCGACACCGTGTGCGCCCGCGAGTTCGTTGAGCGTCTCGATCAACTCGACAGCGTCGAGTTCCTCGCCGTCGACGGACACCGGCGTTCCGGAGTCGAAGCCGATTGTCACCTCACTCGTCTCGGCGGTCGGGTCCTCGGTCCACTCGTAGATTGCCGTCGTCGGGACGTGGTCCGGCTGTTCGAGATCGCCGCCCTCGACGGACCGCGACCAGAGGTTGGTGTCGATCGACCACGTCCCGCCGTCACCACCCTCCACCGGGAGATCGCGCTCGGCGGCGTACTCGTTTTCCCACTCGCGGGTGAGCCCCAGCTCACGCACCGGCGCGATCACGTCGAGATCACTCGTGCGCCACACCGCCTCGAACCGGAGTTGGTCGTTCCCCTTTCCGGTACAGCCGTGTGCGACCGCGTCACAGTCGTGGTCCTCGGCGACCGCGAGAATCTCCTCGGCGATCACTGGCCGGGCGAGCGCGGTTCCCAGCGGATACCCCTGGTAGGTGGCCTCTGCTTTCACCGCGTCGAAACACAGCTCTGCGAACGCCGCCTTCGCGTCGACGACGTAGTGGTCCAACGCCAACGCCTCCGCGGTCGCCTTCGCCTCGACGAACTCGTCGTCGGGCTGGCCCACGTCGACCGTCACGCCGATCACCTCGTCGTAGCCGTACTCTTCTTCGAGCAACGGCACACACACTGTCGTGTCGAGTCCCCCGCTGAACGCCAGCGCCACACGATCACTCATCGAATAGTGACAGCGACGACACGAACATAAGTTTGTCGTAATTAGCTTTGCAAGAAAATCGAAAACTGGCGGCTCGGCGGCCGAAACGGACAGTGAACGCGCGGAGAGGGAGAGTAGTTGTGGGCCTAACGGCCCGGTCGCGGTCGCACGGCTCGCGGGGACGGCGAGAACTGGGTCGCGGCGCGAACCGTCATCTCACCCGTGAGTATCGACTCCGTGTTCATAAATCACCCTGCCGGCGCGAGCGTTGCCGGGAGAGTGTCGCCGGCGCGACCACAGTCGCTTTGACGCTCGCACTCCCACAGCCGACAATGAGTACCGAGGAGATCACCCGGCCGCGGGCGTGGCTGATGGCCGCACGGCCACAGACCCTGCCGGCGGCGGCCGCGCCGGTCGTCGTCGGCGTCGGCCTGGCGGTCGGTGAGGAGGTGTTCCGGCCGTTGCCGGCGGTGGCGGCGTTGGTTGGCGCGGCGTTGATCCAGATCGGGACGAACTTCGCGAACGACTACTACGACGCGGTCAACGGCGCGGACACCGACGACCGCGAGGGGTTCACCCGCGTCACCGCCGGTGGGCTGATCGAGCCGCCCAGCGTGAAGCGGGCGATGTGGCTCACCTTCACGGCGGCGATCCTGCTGGGGACGTATCTCGTCTGGGTCGGTGGCGTCCCGATTCTGGTGATCGGGCTGTTGTCGGTCGCCTCCGGCGTCGCCTACACCGGCGGCCCGTACCCGCTGGGCTACCACGGACTGGGTGATCTGTTCGTCTTCGTCTTCTTCGGACTGGTCGCGGTGACGGGCACCTACTACGTCCAGGCGGCCGCGGTCGTCGACCCGGCGTTCGGGACGCTCGTCCCCGGGAGCGAGTTGGTGCCGCTCGCGGCCGTCGTCGCGAGTCTCCCCGTCGCGGCGCTGTCGACAAACATCCTCGTTGTCAACAACGTCCGCGACCGCGAGGAGGACGCCACCACCGGGAAACGGACGCTGGCGGTGCGGTTCGGCTACGGCTTCGCCCGCGGGGAGTTTCTCCTCTTCACCGGCGCCGCGTACGCGGTTCCGGTCGTGTTCGCGCTCGACGGCCAGCCGACCGCGTTGCTCCCGTTGCTGACGCTCCCGTACGCCGCGAGCGTCGCGCGCACAGTGGTGACCGAGACGAGCGGCGATCTCCTCAACCCGGCACTGGAGTCGACTGGGAAGCTGTTGGCGGCTCACGCCGCACTGTTCGCCGTGGGGTTGGCGCTGTGACGTCCCCCGGCCGGCCGACTCCGCAGTGGCGCAGTCGCGCGTTCTCGCTCCCGCTCGAATCACCACTCGGGACCGCCCGCGGGGAGTTACACAGCCGCGGGGGACGGCTCGTCGGGATCGTCGTCGACGGCCGCGTCCGCGGGGTCGGGGAGGCGACACCACTCCCGGGGTGGACGGAGTCGTCTGCCGATTGTGCGGCCGCACTCGACGACGTGAGCGAGACGGACCCACGCACGGGCCGGCTCCCAGACGCCGCGACACCCGCCGCGCGGTTCGGTGTCGGGGTCGCTCACCGCGACCGACTCGCGCGACGGCGTGGGGTGTCCGTCGCAGAGACGCTCGCCGACGACCCGCCAGGGTCGGTGCCGGTCAACGCGACCGTCGGTGACGGGAGCGTCGACGAGACCGTCACGGCCGCCCGGACCGCCGTCGACGAGGGGTTCGAGACACTGAAGCTGAAAGTTGGCGCGCGCGACCCGGCAGCCGACCGCGAGCGCGTCCGGGCGGTCGCGAGAGCACTCGCCGACAGAGGGGACGACCACTCGACGGCAGACCCTGCCGCGCCGGGGCCGACACTCAGACTCGATGCCAACGGCGCGTGGGATCGGGAGACGGCTCGCGAGACGCTGGCGGCGGTGGCCGACACGGTCGCGTACGTGGAACAACCCATTCCCGCCGAGGACCTCGCGGGACTCGCGGCGCTCCGGGGAGTCGGCGCGGCGGTCGCGGCCGACGAAGCGCTCGCGGCACACGGTCCACGAGCCGTGGTGGCGGCCGACGCCGCGGACGTGCTCGTCTGCAAGCCCGCGGCGCTAGGTGGGCTCGAACGCACGCTGGCCGTCGCCCGCGCCGCGGCCGCCCGCGGGGTCGACACCGTCGTTACGACGACCATCGACGGCGTCGTCGCGCGGACGGCCGCGACACACCTTGCGGCCGCCGTCGCCGCGGTGACGGAGTCGACAGGTGGGTCGCCGGACGAGCAGTCGGCGGTGGGCGGGGACCCGCTCGGAACGCCCCGCGCCCACGGGCTGGCGACAGGCTCGTTGCTGGCGCGTGATCTCCAGTCGACCGGCGGTGACCCGCTCCCTGACCCCGTCCCCGTCTCCGGAGGTCGGGTTCCGGTCCCCGACGCGAGCGGGCTCGCGGGCGCGACGTTCGACACGTCGGTGTGAGCGGGCTCGCGGGAGCGACGTTCGACACGTCGGTGTGAGCGGGCTCGCGGGAGCGACGTTCGACACCTCAGTGCGAGCCAGCGACTGGGTCGGTCGAACGAGCGCTGGTCGGGTGAGTGGGATCGGAGAGAAGTCGGTCGCGCGTAGACCGCGACGAGTCGGGGTGAGCGAGGCGCCGCCCTCCCGGTGTCAGTCGTCGTCTTCGTCGTCGTCTTTCATCTGGTCGAGCTTCGAGACGAGATCGGCAGTCGACTCCTCCGTCTCGAACTCCACGTCGCCGTCGTGGTCGTGTTCGTGGACATCGACGGTCGCGTCGTCGACTGCCTCCCCGTCTGACTGTTGTCGTTCCTGCTCGGACTCGTCGTAGCTACCAAATCCCATATCCAACGTTCGCCTGCCGACGGACATAAATCTGGGCCCTCGACACCGCCTGCGGTGTGTGTGACCGCTCCGCACGTGTGCTCGGTCGTGTCGGGTGACGATATTGACACAACGTAGACACGATTTGGTGTGCACTCGCGGCGAATCCGAGGTGGCTCCACCCGGAGTTCGTGGCCGATCAGGGGTGGATGAGTAGAGCTAGGTGGTGGCGTCCGCCCCGCGGGAACGTATGCCGCCAGACACAGAAGCCGGCGTTCGGACGCTACTGCTCGCGAGTCTGCTCGTCTGTGGCGCGGTCACAGCGCCCGCGGTCGCCGCCGCCGCGACTGGCACACCCGCCGACGTGACCGGCCCACCCGCCACCGTGACCGGTCCACCCGCCGACGTGACCGGCCCACCCGCCGGTGCGACCAGTTTCGGGCTGTCGACCGCGGCCGGCAACAGTCCGGCCGAGCTGACGGCGACCGCGTCAGTCGAGCCGCGCACACCGTTCTCCGGGCGGCGTGTGACACTCGTCGCGACCGTCACCGGTGCCGACCAGCTCCGCACGGTCGACTGGACGGTCGAGACACCCACACGCGGTACCGTCGACCGGACCGGGACCCGCGCCCGGTTCCGGTTCCGGACGGCCGGCACGTACACCGTCCGGCTGACCGTCAGAGACGACTCCGGGCGGACGGCGCGGGCGAACACGACCGTCGAGATGGTGCGGACGACCGTCCGACTCCGCGGTCCCGACGGCCCGCCGCCGAACGCGACGTTGGTGCTCGACGGCTCGGGTGCAGTCGGCACCGGCGTGTTCGCCGTCCCCGACGACGGGCGCGTGCCGGTGCTCCTCCGGCGTGGCGCCGACTACGCCGCGACGACGCTCCAGGACCGCGACCGCACGACACCGCTCCACCCCGATCCGGGTCCCGCAGACGGCGTCCCCGACTTCGCCGTTCTCGGGGAGGTCACCGCCGGTGACGACGCAGGGTTCCAACTCCCCCGGGCCGACTCCGTTGCCGTCCGTGTCGTCGACGCCGGCGGCGACCGTGTCGTCCCGCGCGGTCGGGATACGCCCGGCGCGGTGGGGATCGAACTCCGACACGACCACCCAGGCCTCCCCGCGAGCGGGTTTCGCGCGCTGTCGACGAACGCGACCGGCGCCGCGGTGCTCGACGGTCGGCCGCCGGAGTTAGCCGGGAACGTCACCGCGACGGTCGTCCCGCTCGCGGAGCGGTTCGCCCGCACCGACCAACGGCTCCGCCGGACCCTGACCGTCGACGGGAACACGCGGACGACGGTCGTCCTCAACGACGGGACGGCGACGGCGACCGCACGGCTCCCGAGCGAGGCGGTCGTCGGGGAGTCCGTCCGACTGAACGTGACGAGCCCGGCGTCGATTGCGAACGCCACCTGGACGATCGTCGGGCCGGACGACGAGAGCCAGCGGCGCGACGGTCGGCAGACGACGTTCGTCCCGCAGACGCGAGGGCGCTTCGACGTGACCGTCGCTGTCGAGACGGAGTCGGGCGCGACGGCAGTCGACCGTGCGCAACTCCAGGTCGCGAACCGCACGGCGGTCACAGGCGTCGTCCGCGGGCCGGACGGCGAGCCGGTCGCGGACGCGGTCGTCCGGCTCTACCGCGTCGGCAACAACCGGACTGCGGCGGCAGTCAGGGCCGGTGAGGGTCCACCGCGCCGGCCGACGAGCGCCGTCCACACCCGGACGGACGCCACCGGTCGGTTCACCGCGACCCTCGCCGCGGGGCGGGAGTACCGCGCGGTCGTCGCACAGACGCCGCTCGCGAATCCGCCGCGTGACGGCGTGCCGGACGTGACGCTCCACGACCCGTTCACCGCCGGCGTCGACGACCCCGGCGGTCGGCTCCCGACGGCTCGACAGGTGACTGTCACGGCCGTCGACGACGACGGTGACCCGTTGGCCGTCACCCGCGCCGGCAACGCCGCTGGTGAGGTCGCGTTGTTTCTCGGCCACACACCCGACGGGCCGAGCGGGCCAGTTGGGTGGCTCCCGGGACGCGCGACAGTCGACGGGAGTGGTGAGACCGAGTCCGGTGACGCCACCGCACCGAACCGAGTGGTCGTCGAGGTCGCCGGGTCGGCGACACTCCTGGGGGAGCGCCGTGTCGGCTGGCTCGTCGAGACCGCCCGCGAGAACCACACCGCCGGCGACACGGCGCGGCTCGTCGTCCCGGCGAGCGACCAGACCCCGCCGGTCGCACGCCTGACTGCTCCGAGCCGAGTGGCGGTCGGCGCAACGGTCGAACTCGACGCCCGCAACTCGACGGACGAGTACGGGATCGCACGGTACGACTGGAACGGGAGCGGGACGTTCGAGTCGAGTGGCGCGACGGCACGGTGGACCCCCGACGCGACCGGGAGCCAGACTGTCCGCGTCGAGATCAGGGACCCGGCCGGAAACGCCGCGACGGCGACCGCGACGGTCGGCGTTCGAGCCAGCGACACCGAGAACGACGACGAGACTGAGAGCGACGGCGACACAGAGAACGACGACGACACAGAGAACGACGACGACACAGAGAACGACGACGACACAGAGAACGACGGCGACGACACCAGTAGAACGGGTGACAGCGACGACACCACCGAACCGTCACCCACGGCGTCGCCGACCGAGACGGAGTCACCGGTCACGACCGAGACACGAACGGAGTCGCCGACACGAACGGAGTCAGCGACACGAACACGAACAGAGTCACCAACGGCGTCGGAGCGACCACCTGAATCCCGGACACCGGTCGCGACGGAGCGGTCGTCACAGCCGACGGCAACAGGACCAGACTGGCGGCCGGCAGAGTGGTCGACGGCCGAGCCAGCCACGGAGCCACGACCGACCCCGTCGAATCCCGCTCTGCCGGTGTCACTGCGACCGCCCGCGTGGGTGCCGTGGGTGACGACCGAGGCGCCTGCGACTGCGGTTCCACCGGTCGGACCGTCGGGGGTGCCGGGAGGCGAGCGGCGGCCCGACCGCTCCAAGCGTCGGCCGAGCGACACGCCGCGAGAGAGCGGCGCTGACGACAATCCGGAGGAGAGAGGGTCGACAGTCCGCGACGGCACCGGTCGGAACGACGGCACGCGTGGTGACACGGCCGACGCAGGTGGCGACTCGGGGGCGTCACCGACGACGCTCTCGGTCGTCGCGACACTGTCGTTGGTGGTCGGCTGGGTGATCGGGACGCGTCGTGGTCGGCGCACGGGTCGTGATGGTCGGGACTCCGACACTGACGGTCGCGACGACTCCGACACTGACGGCCACGACGAACGAGGGGAAAGAGACACGGGCGACAGCCGCTGACGCCGGCCGAGACTGCCCTGGCCCACACGTTCAGTAGGGTTCGCGCAGATCCGGTTCGAGTGTCGGGCCGCCGTCGACGGCCAGATCGACGTGGAGACGACCGCCGCGGACGTGATGGACGTGAGCTTCGACCCGGTCCACCCGCTGACCGGACCGGTCGCGGTCGAGGGCGCAGAGCCGGGCGACGTGTTGGAAGTGCAGCTGTTGGATCTCCAACACAAGGGGTGGGGGTTCACGAACTACTTCCCCGGCGAGATGGAGTTGGGGTTGCTCCCCGAGGAGTTCGACGAGCCGGGGATTCACATCTGGGATCTGGCGGGGGATGTAGGGCGATTCGTCGACGGGATCGAGGTGCCGTTGGACCCGTTCCCGGGTGTGCTCGGCGTCGCGCCCGCCGCCGAGGGGCCACACGACACCCTGCCGCCGCGGTCTGTCGGCGGCACCCTCGACGTGAAACAGATGACCGCCGGCTCGACGGTGTACCTCCCGGTGGCGGTCGCCGGCGGGCTGGTCTCGACTGGCGACTGTCACGCCGCACAGGGTGACGGGGAGGTGTGTGTCACGGGAATCGAGGCGCCGATGTTCGTCACCGCGCGACTCGACGTGCGGTCGGACATCTCCGTCGACCAACCGGAACTCGTCACAGCGGAGCAAGGCGGAAGCCCACCCCTTTAGGGGTGGGAGGAAGCCGACAT
>ERZ1034486.412-NODE-412-length-10901-cov-4.559377_pt1 | contig 10901 bp, 16 predicted proteins | sample MGYA00520683_ERZ1034486 | MGnify/ENA primary metagenome ERZ1034486 (study PRJEB33760, sample SAMEA4777685) | hypersaline lake metagenome | biome: hypersaline environment; feature: brines | place: Spain | collected 2012-08 | depth 0 m ...
AAATACTGTAAATAATGATTTCAGCAGAGAGAAAGGGATGGGTTCATTATTATGCGTTATTGTTTTTACTAGCAAGTTACAACACATTTTTTATCGCAACCATACTATTCGTTATTACTATTATATATATTATATACATTTTATTATTTTATTATTATTAGAAGAAATAAAGATACTTAGAGAACTTGAAGAAAGAGAAACGGTAAACAACCGATGTATAACATAACAGCTTAGATAAATAGTCAGACCCTCTCAAGTAAACATCCTTTAGCCTGAAGTCTGAAAACTGACGGAAAACTTTATTAACATTATTAATATAACAATTTATGTGACGGCGATTCAAGAATTGACAGGGCGGGAAACAAGCAAGGTGCCAGTCGAAGAAGTACCCGAAGGCGCACTCACACTCGTGCGCGAATACGATGAGACAAGCATCAGCTTTGACAAAGAAGCACAACAAGAAATCGAAGAGCGACGAACGCAAGAATACCAGAAATTACTGGACGACCACGACAAGCCAGAAGATGAACTCGGCTCGGCGCGACTCCAGGATTACGAGCGAAGGGCACTAAACGAGGCGAAGAACCAGGTGCTTGACGAACACGAAGGCGAGAAATGTCCGGTCGAGATGCGAGAAGTGCAACACTTCTTTAGCCTGTTCGAAGACTACGACCTCGACAATCCGAAAGTATGGATGCCTGTCCGGTCGCTTTTAAACATGGTGCTGAGCAGCATTCGGTTACAGCTAAAGAGCACGGCTGAAGGCGTCACGCGAATGGAGGCAGGAGGCGATGAGATTAGCGAAGAAGTCGTGCCGTGGGAGAAAACCAAGCTAAAATACGACAAAGCGATTGTGCGCACGACGAAAGACCTGTTCAAGATGCTGGAAGGTGAAAAGGTCACAGTGCAACACGATCACTCCATTAGTGATGTGATGGAACGAATGCGACAAGGCGAGGACATTATCGACGTGGAGCCAGAGAATGAGTGACTATCATTCCGCACAGGTTTGGCTTGTCGCAGTGATCCTTGGCTTTCCAGCTGCACTGAGCGCTTTAGCGTTTTTGACAGGACACGGGGACGCAGGATTTTGGATTGCGTTTTGGACTGGATTTGTTGTCGTCGGCGGAGGTGTTGACATTTCGACATGCGACCACGACTGTATGTGCGAGGGGGTGAGCTAAAGGAGAAAGACGACAGTCGTGAGATTTGGGAGTCGTATGGCGATTGTTGGGATAATTCGTATGTGCGAAAACGTTTGAGTCAGACTCAAGAAAAGAAAATCTCCAGAAAGGTGATTATACGTGACGGAGATAAAGTTTATTCAGGAGACGTTGAACTGACTTTACGAAACTGTGAGTCCTTTAGCCCGTGTGGTTTGTAGCGCTCTTTCTTGTTTTTGACGTCGATGGTCTCTCCGTTCCGTGTGATTTTTCGTGTTTCTTGTTATTCGTACATTGTATCTTCTTCCTTGTCTATGATTTCGAAGTCGTCAACTTCAAGGTTGACTTTCATGTTAATGGTGTTGGTGTTCCGTGTTGTATGCCCTTTTAGTTTTCGCGATACTTAGTCTTTCTGCTGTCATTTTTCGCCCTCCTTGAATGGGTCTTTGAAGATATCGTTGTCGCGAATAAAGTTGCCGCGAAAGTGAGGTGAAACAGTCATCCAGTATCTGCTAATGGCTGCGATGGTGATGGCTGACATTGAGCAAGGAAGCAGGAAGACAAACCCGAGTGCTGGTGAGTAAGCGAAGAGATAAGTTAGTGAGATGATGACTCCGCCCATCGACAATCCTATCATCGTGCTGCCGAAGAGTATGAACGCTAATGGCACGTATTTTAGTGCAGAGTCTGGTAGGTATTGTATTGGGTCTATCATTCGCCGTCCTCCTTGAACGGTTCTTTGATGTGAAGTTGCTCGATGTTTTCTTCTGCTGTGTAGCGTAAGTCGTTTTCGTCGTGTTGCCAGACGTGGCGAGTTCCAGAGTAAATGACCATTTCTGGATTAATGAAGTCACGAATATTGTAACTGTGAAAGTGAATGCGTTGTTTGTTGCCTTGCAGTTTTAGTCCGTCAACGTCGACGACGTGATTTGTTGCTTCGCCGAGTAGCTTCCGAGCCTCGCGTAGTTTTTCGATGCCTTCTTTGAATTCTTGGAAGTCCCAGTCTAGCCCGCCATCAGCGTAGTGTTCAAAGTGAATGTCGTCGAGGAAGCGAATATCTTTCATTCTGGTGGCTCCTCGTCGTGAAGTGAGTTGACGCGCCAAGCGCCACATTCATCGCAGCGCCACTGTTCTTGGTCTTCGTTCCAGCTAAAGGAGTCGTGACCACAGCGGCGGCACGAGTCAGAAGCCATGAAATTGAGTAGAACCTCCCTCGTGCTCTGGAAAGAAGCATTCAATTTCATATTGTACCATCGGACTCCAATCTGCGTTTTTCACGAGGTCTTTATCATCTTTGTTAACCATAACATCTAATCTGAAATGATTTTCTTTTTCGATGACACCTGTTATCTTGCCGATTTCACGATTGTTGATACGGAGTGGTTTATCAAGAAACATTCCTTCGTAAAAACGGAGTTCAGCTTCTTCCGTTGTTATTCTTTTATCTACTTTTAGGTTAACTGTTATAGGGTGTTCTATCATTCGTGGTCCTCCTTGTTTTGTTATAATAACTTTACCTATTTAAAGCTTAATTTTCGGCCGGTGTGTACTTCTTGACTCGGAGTTCTTTGTTAATGACTTCCTCGTAGTATGCCTTTAGTGCCTTCATCCTTTTCTCGCTGCCATGTGATGTAGGAACTTCTTCGATTTGAGAATTCATAAAACCAACACCACGTTTTGTAATTGGTACCCATTTTCCTTTGTACTGCGCTTCAAGTACGAAGACTTCTGTTCGAGGCATAAAACTAAGAGTGTGGTTTTTTAATGTCACAATTGTGCCTCCTCAATGTCTCGTTGGAATTTCTTTTGTTGGCGTGTTGCTTCGAATTCATGGCCACAAGCGTGGCAACATGCAACGTTTCCGCTAAAGGAAATGTCGATGCCTCCACACCGTGGGCAGCCTGTTTCTTCTGTCATTTTCGTGTGCACCTCCAAGTGGCGTCTCCTGTTGATGGATATCCGGCAATCGGGTAGACCTCCCATTCGCCAGACATTTTGAGTTGGTTTGCGAGTTCACTGTTGCCAGTGAGGAATTCGAGGATGTCGTTTGGATTCATACTGTTTTCTCGCTAATGGAAAGCATAAGTTCTACTGCCTGGTCCATGATGTAATCCCAGTCAGTGGACGCTTGGACTCCATCCATCGTCGTGGATTCCAGGATGTAGACACTGCCGTTGAAGTGTCCAGTTTCGAGTGAAACGGAAACACGTTCAGTGCCGTTGGTGAACACTTCGGTGGTGTTGCCAAGCGTGTTTTCTTTTGACCAACCGGATGGTAGGTCGGATTCTGCTAGTTCATCGATTTTCATTTTTAGTTTCCTCCTTTGGTTTGTTTGTTTTGTTGTATTATTATAATAACATCCTACCTATTTAAAGGTTATCCTGGATGCAGTCATGACAATAAAAACCGTCGTTGGTTTGGCGGCCTTCTTCAAGTTCGCCACACTCTTCACACCAGTTCATCGTCATTTGTCACTTACCTCTTCGTCAAAGAATTTCTGTAAGCGTTTGAACTCTTCTGTTGTAACGTGTGGCATTCGGCGAAGTTTGAATCGGAGCTTTGAAGGCCAGTCCTCGTTGTCGCCTTCCCAGAACACCTTTAGCTCCATGTCACCTTCGGTGTAAACAGTACGCCACGCCTGTCGGAACGGAATGTCGTGTCGGTAAAGCTCGTCTTTGAGTTTTTCGAGTTGTCTACGTTGTCGGATGTTTCGATTTTTGAACTTGATGCGGCGTTCTATGTCTTCTTCGATATACTCCTGTGCCTTTCGGGCTAAAGAGGCAGGATTCTTGTAATGAATTGTTGTCTGCGCTCGTGTTTTAGTCGGAGTGTGAATCCAGTACGGCATGGCGTTGCGAGTGTTTCTCGTCCAGCCAGTGTTTATTGCTTCGAGGTAAACCGGGACGACTGACTCTGGCACCTTCGGATGGTTGCGCCTGATTGTCGCAAAGCGTTTTGTGTCATTGTCGACGAATTCAAGCTTGTACTTCCGTCTGTCGACCTCCTTCTTCAGTGCTGTTCGAAGTTCGTCGGCAAGTTGTTGTTTGTATTCTTTGTCTGTTAGGTCTTCGTATGTCATTGTGAGTCTTCTATAATGGGAATTTTGATGAAAGCTTATTGATACCAGAGTCTGGTTCCATTTTATTTCCACACTCGCGGCATGTTGTTTTGTTGGCGTTGTAGGTCAATTTTGTGCTTCCACACTTTGTACATTTATCTGTCATTTGGTTTCCTCCTTTGGGTTATTCCTTTTGTTGTATTATTATAATAACATTATACTTATATAAAGGTTTCCTTGGATAGTTGAAAACATTTATATGTGGTCGGTGATATTATAACAATAATGTACACTCCCTGGAAACGACAAATGTATCATTCCTCGACAGATGATAGAGGCCCGAATGCCTCGAACCGCACGAGTCAACCAGGGGAACAGTTTCTACCTTTGTGAGGAGGGGATTGCTAAAGGTGTTTGGCCACACTCCTTGTTTACACCTTTAGCCTGAAACTTACTCGCGAGCTTGTTCATACGGGATTGGCAGAGAGGCCGAATGCACTTGGCTTAAGACCAAGCGTCATAGAGACTTCACAGGTTCGAATCCTGTATCCCGTATAGGGGTGTGCCCGAGCGGCCTAAGGGACTCGGTTAAGGCCCGAGGCTTAGTGCAAACGCGAGTTCGAATCTCGCCACCCCTATATAGGAGAATGCCGAGGTAGACCCATTTGGTACGGGTAGCTGGTTGCTAACCAGTGGTCGGTAGACTTCGAGGTTCGACTCCTCGTCTCGGCGTTGGGCTCTTAGCTCAACTTGGTAGAGCACCGGGTTTGCAACTCGGAGGCTACCGGTTCAAGTCCGGTAGAGTCCACTAAACGGGTTCGTAACTCAGCGGTCAGAGTAGGTGGCTTTTAACCACTTGGTCGCCAGTTCAAATCTGGTCGGACCCATTATGCCTGTGGTGTAATGGATTGAAACATCAACCGCTTCTAACGGTTGGCTCTCGGTTCGAATCCGAGCAGGCATATGGCGGAGTTACCCCAACTTGGTAGGGGAGCGGTCTTGAACACCGTCGCCTTTAGGCATATGGGTTCAAATCCCATCTCCGCCGTGTACATCCATAGCTCAGTTTGGTTTTAGAGTGCTCGGCTCATGACCCAGAGGTCGGTGGTTCGAATCCACCTGGATGTACGGAGTCTTAGGGTAATAGCAACCCGTCGGTCTCCAGAACCGAAGCTGTCTGTGCAAATCAGGCAGACTCCATTAGCCGTCTTTGGTCCAGTGGCGACGACGGTCGGCTGTAGACCGACAAACCCTGGTTCGAGTCCAGGAAGACGGATGCCCTCGTAGCTCAATTGGTAGAGCAGGTCCCTTGTAAGGACCAGGTTGCCGGTTCGAATCCGGCCGTCGGCTTATGCCGGTATGGTGTAGTGGTAACATGAGAGATTGTCGCTCTCTCGCTCCGGGTTCGATTCCCGGTTCCGGCGTTTGCGTCAGTGCGCCAACCTGGTTAAGCAACGACACTTCCAATGTCGTTATGTGAGTTCAAATCTCACCTGGCGCATATGTTGGTGGAAGCCAATGAAGATGAGGTGCCAGCTTGTGATGCTGGAGATAGTGAGTGCAAGTCTCACCCACCAACCTACGGAGGCATAGCTTAACCCGGGAAAGCATCAGCCTGAAGAGCTGGCCAGTCTGGGTTCGAATCCCAGTGTCTCCATTTGCCAACGTAGTTCAACTGGAAGAACGCGTGGCTGTTAACCACGAAGTTGCTTGTTCGAGTCAAGCCGTTGGCGCTAAAGGAGTGGTGGTCTAATGGCATGACTCCTCGTTTGGGTCGAGGCGGCTGCAGGTTCGAATCCTGCCCACTCCACTATGCTCCTATGGTCTAGCGGCCAATGACGCTTGGCTTTCAACCAAGAAGCCGTGGGTTCGAATCCCACTAGGAGCATGCACCTTTAGCTCAGTTGGAAGAGCAGTCTGCTTCGGACGGACAGGTCGTGGGTTCGAGTCCGGCAAGGTGCTTACACTCGAGTGTGGTAGTCCGGACAATCCAGGGAGGCTTTGAACCTCCAGACGTTGGTTCGAATCCAACCTCGAGTAGTAACCTTTTTACGCGCGTAAATAATATTATATAATCAACGAAAACATCGAGGCGTTTTCGAACGACTTGATGTCTTCGAACTCTTTGTAGACCGATACGAATCGAAGGGCAGATCGATTCGGCCATGACGGCCCCTGAGTATGGGTAAAAACTACTCGTTTCTTTTCATTTGGAAACCTTTATATAATGGTGTTATTATTATAATTGTACAGGAGGTGAACAAATGGAAGGAAGAACAATAGGAAATCGGATTGGAACAATACTGGCCACAACTCTGCCAGGTGCTGCGTACTATTTGATTGAGGACCCTCGTGTTCTCATTTTAGTGCCTGCAGGTTTCGGCCTCTACGAAGGGATTCAGTTCCTCGTCGAATCACTAAACGGAGAGTAGGAGAAACCCTGCTCTCTTTTTCTTTTTCTCGGCGAATGATAAAATATATAAAGGCAGTTATTATTATAATATTACAACAAAAACATGCATCGACCCTTCAGGGGATAGGGACCAAGGCCGGTCGCCGGTGTGCAAAGCTGGTTCGTCCCTAGCCTGGTGCAATTCCAGGTCGTTGCTTTACTTTCACACATCACAAACAAGGAGGCACAAAATGGAACTAACAGATAAACAGAGAACACAACTGGACAAGGCACGAAAGAGGATAGAGAAGTCATACCGAAAGGATACTGAAGACTTAGAATGGTATCTTGTTGGTGGAGCAGTTCGTGACATTATTCGTGGTGAAGAGCCTAAGGACTATGATTTTGTCGTTGTTGGCGAAACTCCGAAGTCAATGGACGAGCGAGGATACGAGCGAATCGAGAATGAGACTTTCCCAGTGTATCAAGGGAAGTATAACGATGAGATTGCACTAGCTCGAAATGAGACTACAACTGGTTCGAGTTACAAGGACTTTCAAGTGGATATAGATGATGTAGCACTAAAGGAAGACCTTGAGCGGAGAGACTTTACGATGAATGCGATTGCTTGGAATCCTGACCGAGGAATCGTTGACCCTCATGACGGAATACTCAATATTCAGGGTGAGACAATACAACATGTGAGTGATGCCTTTAGTGAGGACCCTCTTCGAGTTGTTCGAGGAGCCCGTTTTGCTGCTCGGTTCGACTTTGAGATTGCTTCTACAACTGTAGATATCATGAAGAAGACTGCAGATAAGGTGGAGTCAATGCATGCACAGAGGCTAAAGGAAGAACTCATCAAGAATTTCGAAGAGGCGAAGAATCCTCGGAAGTTCTTTGATATACTTGCTGAAGTTGGTGCTCTTTCATATTCGTATCCGTGGGTAGCCGCGATGTTTAATGTGGGAACACACGAAGAACATCATCAAGAAGGGCATCTCTACGAACATACGATGAGAGTGGTTGAGGAATTCAATAGTATAATGCCGAATGATGTAGGTGGTCTACTAATGGCTCTGTATCATGATGTCGGCAAGGTGAATGGTGACTCAAAGAGGCACGCTAAAAGAGGGCGAGAAATGGCCTCAGAAATTGCCGACCATTATAACTTTTCGAATGAGCATTTAGCCATGATTAAGGATGGCTGCTACCAGCATCAAAGGCTAAAGAGGATAGACGAGATGAATGATGGAACGATTTATGATACATTCCACAATTACGGGACTCCTCTGAGGACTGGTTTCCTCATTTATGCTGACCAGCGAGGAAGGGAGCCTCAACAATCATATGACCTTAGCGAATATATCAAGCAAGTTCACCGAGTACAAGCTGCTATTGGATCTTATGGTGGAAAGGACCTCATTGATGAGGGTTATAAGCCTGACCAGATTGGTGGCGAGAAGTTTGGTGAACTCTTGAGAGATAAGAGGATTCAGCGAATGGATACGACATTCCGAGAATTAAAAGGTGTTGTGCAAGGCATCGGGCTATGATGGAAATGTTTAAATAGAATAAAGGTTATAATAATACTACAAGGAGGCATGATGGAATCAACAACACAACAAACAGAATATATAAGTAGTGGTATAACACCATTCATGTCTTCTAACTTTCATGTTCGGCCCTCACAGCAACTATATAATGCTTGCGTCAAGCCCGCATCCGCATTTAGGGCCGAGTTCTCTTTACGTTCGACCCATACAGCAACTTTTTCGCATTGGGCTGTTAACCCGGTACGCACTTTGGGTCGAGATTTTACAGAGGCCCACACAGCAACCCCTTTCGTAGCTCAATTGGTAGAGCGTTCCGATGATAACGGAAAGGACCGGTTCAAATCCGGCTTTTCGGGCCTCGATGACTTTCATTATTCGCTAAAGGAGGACGATATAACATGGAAGATAAAGTTAAAGAATTTGTAGACGACTTGGACAAGGAGAGTTCAAAGACAGTTACGCAAAAAGGCGCGACTGTTTATGACGATGCAGGCCAGAAAGTCCTGAACTACTTTTTCCAGGGAGGGGCCATGAGGAATCGTCCGGAGGAAGATATTCGGCAACTTGTGAGAGAAGCATATTCAGAAGACGCCGAGTCTACAATCCTTATCACATTCTATCTTCGAGATATTCGAGGCGGGCAGGGTGAACGGAGAATGTTCCGAATTGCAATCAACGAAATCGCACAACACGACGAACGCGTTGCACACCTTGTTGAGGAAATTCCAGAATATGGAAGATGGGACGATCTCTTTAGCCTTCAAGATACGCAAGTCGAAGAAGAGATTTGGGATACGATTCGATATCAACTAACAAAGGACATAGAATCGGACGAAGGTGTTTCACTTCTGGCTAAATGGATGCCGAGTGAAAACGCCTCAAGTGATGAGACACAAGATTTAGCCTATGACTGCATGGATGCTCTCGACCTTTCACCAAGGACGTATCGTAAAATGCTCAGCCGTCTTCGAGAAGAAATAGATGTTGTTGAGAGAAAGATGAGTGCGAACGAATGGGATAATATTAATTACGAAGAAGTTCCCTCACAAGCACTTCTCAAATATCGAGAGGCATTCGAGGAACACAACCCTGAAGGCTTCGCTGAGTTTATGGAAGACGTCGAAAGTGGAGAAGCTGACATGAATACCAGCACACTCCTTCCGCATCAAATCGCAAACAAGGTACTCATTCAAAGTGAACGGGATGACTATCTCAAAAACGCTTGGGAAGAACTTCCACACCGAGAAAACATCGACGAGAACGTGTTAGTTATTGCTGATACGAGTGGAAGTATGAATAATGCAAATATCGGAAACGTTCAACCGATCGCTGTGAGTGTCGGGCTTGCAATGTTCTTCGGTGAATGCCTTACTGGTCCATTTGCTAATAGGTTTATGTCCTTTAGCGATAATCCACGACTTCAATCTATTACAGGAAAGAACATCTTCCAAAAAATGGAAGGTCTTCGGACAACTGAGTGGAGCGGGACTACTGACTTCGAAGCAGCACTTCAACTCATCCTGAATACAGCTGTTAAGAATGGCGTCAATCCAGATGGTATGATTGACAAAGTGCTTGTGATTAGCGACATGCAGTTTGATGCTGCCCGTGCTTCGAAGAACCCAACCGGTATTTATAGTTCAACACGGCAGCAGAGAACGAAGCCTGATGATAAGACTTTCATGGAGAAGATGCAAGCAAAGTATGACCGGCAAGGATTCGACCTTCCGGACCTCGTGTTCTGGAACGTAGACGCTAAAAACGATGGCGTTCCGGTTAACCAAGCAGATGACGTAGATGCACTCCTTGTCAGTGGATTTAGTCCTGCAATTATCAATCCAATTCTCGAGTCAAACGAGATTGATGCTAAAGCATTCATGGATTACGTCATCGGCAGAGACCGGTATGCGCAACTAAAGGAGAAACTTTGAGCTCAAACAGGAAAGGTGAAAGAAGCATCGTATCACAATGCTGCGGTACTTCGATGTCAACGAACAAAGAAGAAGGAGAGGTTAAAACGCCGACCACAATCATTATGATTTGTGATGAGTGTGGGGAGCCGACAAGCCCGAAGGTCAGGAATGAAGAAAATAATTAGTCTGTTAACCTGGGTCTTTGCAAATGGTTTTGCGTTATTTTGTTTTGTTATGACGTGTCTGCATGGCTTTTTTAAAGGTATTATTCAAGCTCAAAAAGATAAAGAGCCAGAGCATCATATTCGAAGCGGGTATATGCAGAGGACTCATAAAGTGCAAGGCGACCACTATGCACGAAACAGTGAAGAAAGGTTTAAATAATTTGATGTTATTATAACAAATACAAGGAGGAAATAAAAATGAATTTAGAAAAAGCAAAAGAAGTATGGAAGGATTTAGATGAAAAGTGGAGCGAAGTTCATGAATTACAAAAAGAATTTGATAAAGGTACGAGATTCGAACCGTTACGATTAGGTATTCAAGTCAAAGGAGTCGGACCGAACTATGAGTGAAACACTAAAACAATTCACGATTAAAGTCGAAGGTGTTTCTGTTGTTGAGGCTCGAAGTCGTGAAGTTGCCGAGGAACGTGTATTACCTGACAATGGCGCCTATGACACTGAGTTAATCGAAGTCGGAATTCTGGAAGAGGAAGATAATACGACATCCTCGAATCGTCGAGACTCACACCCAACAATGCCACCTCGAACTATGAATTGTCCAGGATGTGGATGGGAGATTATACCATTCAAAAAT
>ERZ1034486.413-NODE-413-length-10875-cov-4.369593_pt1 | contig 10875 bp, 9 predicted proteins | sample MGYA00520683_ERZ1034486 | MGnify/ENA primary metagenome ERZ1034486 (study PRJEB33760, sample SAMEA4777685) | hypersaline lake metagenome | biome: hypersaline environment; feature: brines | place: Spain | collected 2012-08 | depth 0 m ...
GCCGCCCCAACGACGTGCTCGTGGTCGACGACTTTGCGCACCACCCCACCGCCGTACAGGCCACCGTGCAGGCCCTCCGCGCCGCACACCCCGAGCGCCGGCTCGTCGCCGTCTTCGAGCCGCGCTCCAACACCAGCCGCCGCGCTCGCTTCCAGTCCGACTACGGCCGGGCCCTCGATACCGCCGACCGCGTTTTCTTGAAGGCACCGCCGGTGCGCCACAACGACGACGCCGACGCCATGCTCGACCCCGAGGCGGTCGTCCAAGCCCTCCGCGACCGCGGCACGCCCGCCGCCGCCTTCGACGACGTGGACGCCCTGCTCCCACCGCTGGTCGACACGCTGCGGCCCGGCGACCTGGCGCTGCTCATGAGCAACGGCAGCTTCGGCGGCCTCCCCAAGCGACTGCCGGATGCGCTCGCAGACTCGGCGTAGTCTACGTCGGCGCTGTCGATGGAGTCGTGGCCGCCACTCGCCACCGGAGAGACCCCCCGGATGCGGAAGAAAGCTCGGCTTGGCCTGCTCCCTATCGGGGGCGCGCGGGCTTAAATTGCCGCGTCGAATGGCCCGGAGTCTCTCGACCAGTCCTTCGGGACGGGGAATGCTGCCGACGGGTTTGGGGAGCGGCATGCCGCAGAGAGCGCTGAATGGTCGCAGAGAGCGCTGAGAAACACCGTGGGCGGTCTACGCGCTGCGCCCTGCCAGGCAATTCCCGCGGCACGAATCAACGGCCTTCGTTCCGGCGTTTCTACACAAAAATCCTAGGGTTCCTGTCCCCATGCCTACTGCCACCGACGCCCGCGGCTGCACCCTCTCGCTCGACACCTCGCCCACCCGCATCGTGTCGCTGGTGCCTAGCCAGACGGAACTGCTCGCCCACCTCGGCCTGGACGACCAGGTCGTCGGCCTCACCCGCTTCTGCGAACGCCCCGAGCGCTGGCGCACCAACAAAACCATCGTGGGCGGCACCAAGCAGGTCGACCTCGACACTGTACGCGCTCTCGATCCCGACCTCATCCTCGCCAATCACGAAGAGAATACGGCCGACGACGTTGCGGCGCTCGGCGACATTGCGCCCGTGTTCGTGACCGAGGTGAAAACCGTCTCCGGTGCGCTCGACATGATTCGAACCGTGGGCGCTCTCACCGGCACGAGCGACCGCACCTCCACCCTGGTGGGCCGGATTATCTCTCGGTTTCGCGCACTGCCCGACTTTCCCTCCCTCCGGGCCGTCTACTTCATCTGGCGCGACCCGCACATGACGGTGGGCGGCGATACGTTCATCCACGACGTGATGCAGTGGGGCGGGCTTCAGAACCTGTACGGCGGCCAGACGCGGTACCCGAACGTGTCGCCACACGCCCTGGCGGAGCAGGAGCCGGACGTGCTCCTCTGTGCCACCGAGCCGTTTCCCTTCCACGAAAAAGACGCGTTCACGGCCGAGCTCCGCGATGCCGCGCCCGATACGCCCATCGAGATTGTGGACGGCCAGCCCTTCTCCTGGTACGGCCCCCGGCTCCTGGACACCCCGAAGTATCTTCGCGATCTCCGCGAGCGCCTGCCCGCCCCCCGCCCCGCCCAATCCCCTTGAGGCCCCTTCAACCGCCGGAGACGCGCCCGGCCGTGCCCTTCGTCCGCCGCACCCGCACACGTTCAGGCTCGCCCTGCCTCCCTAGCCCGCCCTCGCCATGCCTTCCTTTTCGTGTTCTGCCTCCGCCCCTGTGTCCGCGTCTCTTCTCCCCCTTGCTGCCGGGGCGATGGCACTGCTCGTCCTCGCGACCGGCAGTCGACCCGCTCAGTCTCAGCCCACTCAGTCTCAGCCCACTCAGTCTCAGCCCACCCTTCAGGCCCGCGCCGACCGCCTTGCCCGCGACGCCCTTCTGGTCGACGGACACATCGACCTGCCGTACCGCCTCAACAACTTCTACGAAAATCCGGCCGACTCTACCATCGGGGGCGATTTTGACTATCCGCGGGCCAGAGCCGGGGGGCTCGACGCCCCCTTCATGTCCATCTACATCCCGACTCATCTCCAGGACACACCGGGCGCCGCGACCGACCGGGCCAGCACGTTGATCGGCCTTGTGGAACGGATCGCGGACGAGCATCCCGACGAGTTTGCACTGGCGACCTCGCCGGAGGACGTGCGCCGCCTTGCCGCGACCGACGCCGTGGCCCTTCCGATGGGCATGGAAAACGGCGCTGGGCTTGGCGGAACGCTCGAACACGTGCAGCGCTTTTACGAGCGGGGCATCCGCTACATCACCCTCACCCACGGCGCACACAACCGGATCGGCGACTCGTCCTACGACGACTCCCCGCCGCGGTGGAACGGGCTGAGTCCGTTCGGGGAAAACGTGGTCGCCAAGATGAATCGGCTCGGGATGATGGTCGACATTTCGCACGTGACAGACTCGACAGCCGCCGACGTATTGGCGCAGACCAAGGCCCCGGTCATCGCCTCTCACTCCTCCTGCCGCCACTTTACCCCCGGCTGGGAGCGCAACGTCAGCGACGCTCTCCTCCAGGACATCGCCGACGCGGGAGGCGTCGTCATGATCACGTTCGGCTCCTCCTTCCTTCGCGACGAGTACCAGGACCGGGACGCTCCCATCCGGAGCGAGATGCGGGCCCACGTCGACTCGATGGGCTGGGCAGAGGACTCACGGAAAGCGGTCGCCTACGAGGAAGCAGTTCGCGACGAGCACCCCATCGGGACCGTGCAGGACGTGGCCGACCACATCGACCATGTCGTGGACCGCGTCGGGGTGGAGCACGTGGGCCTCGGCTCCGACTTTGACGGGGTGTTTGCCCTGCCCGCGGGCCTGCAAGATGCGTCGGGCTACCCGAACCTCGTGGCCGAGCTGCTCCGACGTGGGTACGCGGAGGGGGAGGTCCGCAAGATCCTCGGGGAGAATGTGCTGCGCGTGTGGGCCGAGGTGGAGGCGACGGCCGAGCGCCTTCAGGCCGCCTCGGCCCAGTCAGGGCGCTGAGGGGCCGCAGCGGGCCTAAAGGTTAGCAGTTCATACCAGCAGCGCGAGGCGACGAGCCGGGCGCGTGACGGCGACGTAGAGAAGGGCGTCTTGCTCCTCTCCCCGGCACACGCGCAGGTCGCGGTGATCCACAAACACAGTGTCGTAGGTGGAGCCCTGCGCCCGGTGCACGGTGGTGGCGTACGCGTAATCGACCCGCGCAAACTGCTCGCGGAGCTCGAAGAATCGGTCCCACTTTGCAGGGTCGTCCTGCGCCTTCTCGCGGCGGCGGTCCAGCGCGTTCTCGTAGCGCTCAAACTCGTCCTCGTGCAGCACCTGTATGGTGCGCGTGCGCCCGCGGCCAGGGGTGCACACCTTGAGTTCCCACACCCGCCATTCGCTCTGATTGTCGGCCTCGAACGTGTCGACGGCCACCTTTTTCACCCGCACCTCTTCGCTGTTGGTGAGGCGCTGCACACCGTCGTGGAACCACGTCTCGGTGCCCACCAGCCACTCCCCCTCGGCAAACCGGTCCGCGTCGGCCCCGTAGCGCTTCGCACGGATCTCGCGGTTGTAGCGGCGCACCGTCTTGTTGCGGTAGGCAAGCACGCGGGCATGGGTGGCGTCTTCGGCGAAGGCCTCGGCGTCGAAGGCCCGGAGGATGCTGTCGAGAAACTCGTCGCGGTTGCGCGTAACGGCCACGCCTTTTCCGTTTTCGAACGTGCTGCCGAAGCGGCCCTCCGCTCCTGTGCGAATGTTGGTGGCAAGCTCCAAAATCGGGTTGTCGGCCGCCTGGCGGTGAACGGTTTCCAGCGTAGGGCCGGGCACGTCAAGGGCCGGCGACGGGTCCTCGTTCACGGGCGGAAGCTGCGCCGGGTCGCCCACAAAGAGCCACTGCACCCAGAAGGGCGCATCTTCGATGTGTGCCCACTCCTCTCGCCCAATCATGGAGGCCTCGTCCACAATCACGACGCCCTCCGTGAAGTCGCGCTCTTCCTCCGCCACCAACTCGTAGTCTCCCTCCTGGGTCGGCTGCAGCCGCAGGCCCAGAAACGAGTGGAGCGTCTGCATCTGCACGGGGGCGTCGCCCAGTTCGTCGCTCAGCACCTGCACGGCCTTGTGCGTGGGGGCGCACACCGTAACCGTACAGTCCTCCTCCAGCAACTGCTCTACGAGACGGCTCACGAGGTACGTCTTGCCCGTGCCGGCATACCCACGCAGCCCCGTAAACCGCTCGCCCCGGGCGAGGCGATCGTAGACCTGGTCGTACGCCTCTTGCTGGTCGTCGGTGAAGGGCGCATCGGCAAACGTGGGCATTGGCGAGATACGGGACCGCTCGCGAGCGGGCAATCGTTCGGAAGGGAAGACGCAAAAGAAACCGCGGATGAGGGCTACGAGGACGACGTGCCCCGGAGGGCGGAAGAGACCGACGCCGGCCCCGCCTGCTGGCGCGCAAGATCGGTGAGGTGCTGACGAAAGCCCCACATCACGCCCAGGTGGACGACGGCCTGCGTGCTGTTGTACACGTACCAAGGCAACCGCGGCGAAAAGTCGTGCACGGCCGCAAGCACGGTGTGCCCATCGAGCACGCGTCGAAATTCCAGTCGCCCCGACCGCTCTCCGTCTCCGGCCAGGAGCCCTCCCGTCACGAAAAACAGCTGCCGGCCCTCCGGGCTACGATCCGACGCGAAGCGGAGAGTAAGCAGTCGGCCCACGGGCCACAATTCAAAGTGCGCCACGCGCCCGTGCTCCACCCGAACCCGCAGCATCGGCCAGCCGAGGCGGGGCAGCCACCGGAGGTACTCGTTGGCCACGTCGCGGGCCGTGAAGTTAGGAGGGCAGGGCATGCGCTGCACTGAGCGGGCCACGCTCTGATCCCGAATCACGGCATCTTCGCGGTCTCGGAGCGCATCGCGCGGATTGGGCAGCGGGCGTCCCTGTGCGTCGACGGAATCGCGGAGTGCCTCCTCAAACGTAAATGTGTCCTGGGACAGCCACTCTTGCAGCACATTGGGGCGCACGCGCGTCTGGTACCGAAGGCTGTCGATGATGGGCGTGACCAGCGCCCAGGGCACCCCGCCAAACAGCCACACCCACAACTTCGAGAGGCGGGGCGACTCAATGGGCACGGTGGTGGTCCAGCGCCGGAGGCCCAGCACATCGGCGGTTCGCAGCAGCATGTCGCGATAGCTCATCACCTCCGGCCCGCCCACGTCGTAGGTGGCTCCGTACGCCTCCGGGGTCCCCAGAACATGCTTCAGGCCCCGCACCACATCGCGACGGGCAACGGGCTGCGTCTCGGCCCGGGTCCACGACGGGAGGACCATCACAGGAAGCCGCCGCACGAGGTTCAGCAGGAGACGGAGCCAGGTGCCTCCGCTCCCCACAATGAGACCCGCCCGGAGCGTGGTCAGGGGCACCGACGTGGACGCGAGGGCCCGCTCCACCTCCAGCCGGCGGCGCAGGGGAAACGGCAGTGCAGGGGCCTCATCGGGCACAAGCGCTCCCAGGTACAGGATCTGCTTCACGCCTTCCGCCTCGGCCGCACGGGCGAAATTGTCGGCCTGCAGCAGGTCCAAATCCGCCACCTGGCCCTGCGTAAGCCGGGCGGAGGGCAACATGGAGTGCACAAGGTAAACGGCATAGTCGGCTCCTTCGAGCCCCTCGCGCACCGCGTAGGGGTCGAAGAGGTCGCAGTGCCGCCACTCCTCGCGGGCCGACTCTGTGGCGTTCTCGCGCGCCCGCACCGGCGACCGCGTCAGCCCAATCAGGTCGTAGTCCTCTTCCAGCGCCGTCCGGACCGCCGTGCCCACAAACCCGGTGGCGCCGGCGATGGCGACGGTTGGACGACGAGATGCAGACTGGGCCATCGGACAGCATCGTCGTGAAGAGCGAACACGGGCGGGCGCGGGGGCCCGCCGCCTGCATAGAAAAAGCCCGCCCCAAAGGTGGTGGGACCGGCGGACGTGGCGGAGAGGGGGGGATTCGAACCCCCGAAACGGCTCATCACCGTTTACTCCCTTAGCAGGGGAGCGCCTTCGACCGCTCGGCCACCTCTCCGTTTTCCACTTCAGTAGTATGGAGCGACGCGCTCAATGTTGCATCGCCCGGGGCAACCTCGCTCAGGACTCTTCGAGCGCCTCGGCCCCGCTCGTAATGTCGAGCAGCTCGCGGGTGATGGCGCTCTGCCGGGCGCGGTTGTACTCCAGCGTAAGGTCTTCAATCAACTCTTCGGCGTTGCTCGTGGCATTGTCCATGGCCACCATGCGGGCGCCCTGCTCCGCGGCATTGGATTCGAGCAGGGCCCGCCACACCTGATAGTACAGGAACCGGGGCACCACCTCGTCGAGAAGCCCACGGGCTCCCGGCTCAAAGATGTAGTCGATGGCCTGCCCGTTCTCGGGAAGATCAAATACGTCCGCCTCTTCCTCCATCACCGGCGTAAGGAACTGCTCCTCGGGAATTGGGAGCAGTGGCTCTACAATCTGATTCTGGACGATCGTGTTCTTGAACTCGTTGTAGACGAGATGGATTTCCCCCCAGATGCCGCGCTCAAATCCCTCAACCGCGTCCTGGACCACCTGTTGGGCCACGTCGAACGACAGCCCGTCGAACACTCCCTGGTAGTCGCCCACCAAGCGGTAGTCGCGCTTCTGAAAATGCTTGTGGCCTTTCTCCCCTACGCAGAGCAAGAACAGGTCGTCGTCTGTGTCGGCGTACGACGTCTCAATTACGCGTTCGGCCGTCTGAATTACGTCACTGTTGAACGAACCGCAGAGGCCGCGGTCCGCCGTCACAAGAATGATAAGCCCGCCCTGGCTGTCCTCCGGCTCCTGAAAGAGCGGATGGGCCGTGGGGTCGACCTCTCGTTTCAGGTGATTGGTGAGCTCTCGGATCTTGTAGGCGTAAGGACGGGCCTGGAAAATCTTCTCCTGCGCCCGCCGCAGCTTCGCCGCCGCCACCATTTTCATGGCCCGGGTCACCTGCTTGGTGCTCTCGATCGACTCGATCCGGTTCCGGATGTCGCGAAGGTTCGCCATGGATCAGGCAGGGGCGTCTGCGAGGGGAGGAAATGTTGTACCGAACGTGTGCGGGCGGGTGTGTACGGGGCGCACGGCCCGAGTGCTTGGGGAATCAGGCCATCGCGGTCTCGCCGTCACCGCCGGCGAGCACGTCTTCTTGGTCTTCCTCCTCGTCCTCGGCGTACACCTCGGAGAGGTCCTCCGCGACTGTCTCGAAGACCTCTTCGGCGTGATCGGTGAGCTCTTCCGTCTCCCGAATCTCCGCGAGCACATCCCCGTGCTGCAGGCGCAGGCGCTCCACGTACTCCTCCTCAAATTCCCCGACGTCGTCGACCTCCACGTCGTCGAGGTAGCCGTTGATGGCCGCAAAGATAATGGCCACCTGCTCCTCGACCGGGACCGGCGAGAACTGATCCTGCTTCAGGATTTCCACAAGCCGCTCCCCACGGTTCAGCTGGCGCTGCGTGGAGGGGTCGAGGTCGGAGCCGAACTTGGCGAAGGCCTCCAGTTCGCGGTACTGGGAGAGATCGATGCGGAGCGTGCTCGCCACGTCCTTCATGGCGCCTACCTGCGCCGACCCCCCCACGCGCGACACAGACGTTCCCACGTCGATGGCCGGGCGAATTCCGGCGTTGAAGAGATCGGTTTCCAGGTAAACCTGCCCGTCGGTAATGGAAATCACGTTCGTCGGGATGTAGGCCGACACGTCGCCAGCCTGCGTCTCGATGACCGGCAGGGCCGTGAGCGACCCTCCCCCCTCTACCTGATCCTGCAGGGCATACGGCAGGTCGTTCATCTGGCCGGCCACCTTCTGGTCGTCGATGATCTTGGCCGCCCGCTCCAGCAACCGGCTGTGGAGGTAAAAAATGTCGCCCGGGTATGCCTCGCGGCCCGGCGGGCGGCGGAGAAGGAGCGAGAGCTCCCGGTAGGCCACGGCCTGTTTCGAGAGGTCGTCGAAGCACACGAGCGAGTCGCGCCCCGTGTCGCGGAAGTACTCGCCGATGCAGGCCCCGGCAAACGGTGCGATGTACTGCAGGGGTGTGGGCATCGACGCCGAGGCGTTGATAATCACCGTGTGCTCCATGGCCCCGTTGCGCTCCAGGTCGCGCTGCACCTGCGCCACGGTCGAGTCTTTCTGGCCCACCGCCACGTACACGCAGTAGACCGGATCGCCCGCGTCGCTTTGTTCCTCATGGGTCTTCTTCTGGTTGATGATCGTATCGACCAGCACCGCGGTTTTTCCGGTCTGCCGGTCGCCAATCACAAGCTCTCGCTGCCCTCGGCCGATCGGAATCATCGAGTCGACGGCCTTGATCCCCGTCTGCAGCGGCTCTTCCACCGGCTGGCGGTAAATCACGCCGGGAGCCTTGCGCTCCAGCGGGAGCACCGTTTTTTCTCCTTCAATCGGGCCCTCGCCGTCGAGCGGACGGCCGAGCGGGTCAATCACGCGGCCGAGCATGTTCTCGTTGACGCCGACCGATGCGATGCGGCCGGTGCGCCGGGCCTCGTCGCCCTCACTTACCGAGTCCACGTCGCCGAACAGAATCACCCCGACACTGTCCTCCTCAAGGTTCAGGACCATGCCTTCCACGTCCTGCTCCGGGAATTCCACGAGCTCACTGGCCTGCGCGTTGCTCATGCCGTAGAGCGTGGCAATGCCGTCGCCCGCCTGCAGCACGGTCCCGGCCTCGTACTCTTCCGCCTCGGTGTCAAAATCACCGAGTTCGCGACGGAGGATGTCTGTAACTTCGTCGGGTCGTATGCTACCGTTAGCCATGGGGTGTCGAACGTTAAGTCATCAAGTCGTTGAATGCAGGGCGCCCAGTGGGGCCCGCCCCGGATCGTCGTCAGTCGGCCGTGCCGTTGGCCTCGGCCGAGAGCGCGGCGTTTCGGAACCGGTCGTGGAGCGCGTTGAGCTGGCTCCGCACGCTTCCGTCAAAAACTCGGTCGCCAATCCGAACCACGAGGCCTCCGATTAGGTCAGGGTCCTCCTCGATGTGCAGGCGCACGTCCTTGCCGGTTCTCTCTTCGAGGGCTTCCAGCAGAACTTCACGGTCCTCGTCGGTCAGGGCCTGGGCCACCGTCACCCTCGCGTCCACAATGCCGCGCTGCTCGTCCCGGAGCGACTGGTACTCGTCGAGAATCTCCTTCGTGAGGGTCTCCCGGTCTTTTTCCACCAGCAGCCGCAAGAACTGCAGAATAAGCGGCGCCACCCGGTCTCGAAGAAGCTCTTGGAGGATCGTGTCCTTCTTCTCCTGCGGGATGACCGGGCTGCCAAAAAACCGTGACAGCTCACGGTTCGACTCGATGCTGTTCCGGAGCATGAGCACATCTTCGTCGATGGCCTCAAGCACCCCGGACGCGTCGGCTTCCTGGTAGAGCGCGGTGGCGTATCGCCGGGTGACCGTGCGCTGACTCATAGGGGTAGGGCGTTGAACCGTTGAACGTTGAGGGGCTGAGGCACACTCGGAATGGGCCCCAGCGGGGCGGCGCACTAGTTGGCCGGGAAGTCTTCGATGGCGTCACGCACGAGTTCGCGGTGGCGATCCCGGTCCAGGTCGTCCTCCACAATTTTCCGGGCTGCCTGAATGGCGAGATCCGCCACCTCGTCGCGAAGCTCTTGGAGCGCCGCCTGTTTTTCCCGCTCAATTTCGGCCTGGGCCTGCTCTTTCATCTGCTGGATTTTGCGCCGGGTCTTGGTTTCTTCTTCCTCTCGCAGCTCTTCGGCCGATTCGCGTGCCTCGCGCAGGATGCGCTGCGCCTTCTGCTCGGCGTTGCGGCGTGCTTTTTTGTTCTCTTCCTGGATTTTTTTCGCCTCGGCGAGGGCCTCTTCGGCCCGCTGAATGGAGCCCTCAATCTCTTCTTCGCGCTCCTGGAGGGAATTGGTAATCGGCCCCCATCCGAACCTGTACAGCACGTACAGGAAGATGAGAAACGCGACAGTTTTCCAGAAAATAAGCCCGAGAGAGGGCGTAACAAGGCTCTGGGCAAGCAGGGCAGTCATAGGGCAACGGCAAACCGGACGACGAATGCAACTACGGAGAGGACGGGCCAGGACCCGTCGCAAGAAGCCCAGTGGCTTCTTCTCCTTCGTGAAAAGGTCTTCTGCGGAAGAGACTCGGGAGACGGGCCGCAGCACCGCGGCGTCGAGAGCAGCCTTTCGACCAAAGCGCAGCAGCCGAGCAGCACGGAGGCGGCTCGCTCCTAGCCCCAGGCGAAACGCCGACACCACAGCAGCAGGCCGAGCCTCCGACGCATGACGAACCACGTCTGGCCCTCTGGGGCGTGCACTGCGCCCGCGTCCTCTCGTTCCGTTTCGGCACACTCCCTAGACGAAGAGCACCAGGAGGAGGCAGATAATGAGGGCAAACAGGGCCACACCCTCAATAAGACCGGCAGAGACAATCATCAGGCCTCGAATGTCTCCGGCGGCTTCGGGCTGGCGGGCAGCTCCGTCCATGGAGGAGCTGGCCAGCCGACCAATTCCGATCGCGGCACCAACGGCAGAAATGCCGGCTCCGAGACCGGCAGCGAGGTATGCAAGAGCAGCGGGGTCCATAGTGTTCTTCTCCTAAGTGTGGTATGTACAGTATACGAAGGGTCGCACGGAAGTCGTGCTGTGACGCAGTCTCGTGACGCTCTCCGGCGGGCGCTCCCGGAGCTACGCCGTCGTCGGCTGCACGCGTTGTTCAATCTCGTCCTCCACGGCGTCAAGGCGTTCCGTGGGCCGACCGTTGGGGCCGGAATCAGGCTCTTTCTCTTCTTCGCCGTCGTGATGATGCTCCTCGACGGCCATCCCGATGAAGAGCGCCGACAGAATGGTAAACACGTACGCCTGAATGAAGGCAACGAGCAGCTTGAGCAACAAGATGAAGACGGTGA
>ERZ1034486.414-NODE-414-length-10863-cov-4.827628_pt1 | contig 10863 bp, 7 predicted proteins | sample MGYA00520683_ERZ1034486 | MGnify/ENA primary metagenome ERZ1034486 (study PRJEB33760, sample SAMEA4777685) | hypersaline lake metagenome | biome: hypersaline environment; feature: brines | place: Spain | collected 2012-08 | depth 0 m ...
CGGCTGCGCTGGGCCAGGGCCGGGTAGGCAGTGGCCGAGAGGGCACGGAGGGGCACCTGCACGAGGCGCACTGCCTTCTGCGCCACGCCGTAGAGGCCCACCGCCGCGGGTCCCGCCAGCGCCCCCAGCAGGTAGGTGTCCGAGCTGGTGAGCAGGTGCGTCCCAATCAGAGTGCCCACGCTGTAGCGCCCAAAGGCGAAGAGGCGGCGCAGGGCGGAGACGGTGGCGTGGGGCAGGGCCGCGAGGCGGCCCCACCCGGCCCCCAGCGCCGCGATCGAGGCGACGCCCGTGAGCCCGACGTGGAGCCCAGCGGCGAGGTCTGGCGTAACAGGCACGGCGGGAACGGCAAAGACGAAGGGGGCTCCCAGCAGGCCCACCAGCACAAGCGGCAGGCCCGCCCCCTGCATCAGATCCATCCAGAGCACCCGGTCGAAGCGGTCGTCGGCCTCGGCGAGCCAGGTGCTCATGTGCACCGGCAGCACCGCCCAGGCGAGCCACGGGTACCACTGCACGAAGAGGCCGAAGCCGTCGGGCACCGGCAGGGCCGCCCCCCAGAGAGCGACCACCCCGCTGGCGAGGGCCGTAAGGGCGGCGGCCAACACCCACCCCGCTCCCACGATGGAACGGCGCCTCTCGCCCGCACGCCCGGCGACGTACCGCACCAGCCCAGTTTTCACCAGCCCGCGGCGGCACATATGCAGGAACGAGGCCGTCGTCAGGTACAGAATCCAGGCCCCCAGCCCCTCGGCCCCAAGGAGACGAGCCAGGAGCATGAACGTCGCCACCCGAAACGCCGCGGTGGCGCCCCGGCCGGTCAGTGACAGGACGTGACGGTTGAGCAAGGCGGTCCAGGCGCGCTGTCCCCAGCGGCGGAAAACAGACATGGGTCGAGGGGCGGATGGGAAGAGACGCACTTACGCCGACGGCACCGCCGCCCGGGTCCGGTTTAGCACCGTTCGGACGTCGGTGGCCCGGTGCCGCCACCGGTTGGCAGAGGCGACTTCGATGCGCTGCCGGCGCCGCTCTTCGTTCCCGCGGTTCCGCACCGCCGCCTCCACCGCGCCGATGAACCGGCTGTCCGTCCGGGCGATGGAGAGCACGCCCTGCAGGTCGCTCAGGTCGGCAAACGCGGTGGTGACCACCGGCAGGCCGGCGGCCAAATACTCGTTGGCCTTCAGCGGGTAGATGCTCCGCGTGAAGTCGTTGCGGACGAAGGGAATGAGGCCGACGTCCATCCGTCGCATCTCGTCGGGCAGGGCCTCCGGAGGCTTCGGGCCGGTAAGCGTGACGTGCTCGTACCGGTCCAGCTGCCGCATGGACGGGGCCGTGACCCGCCCCACGAAGCGGAACTGCCACTCAGGGTGCGCCTCGATGAGGCGCGCGACCAGATCCACGTCGATGCGGTCCCCGAGGCTCCCCACGTAGCCGATGCAGGGCGCCCGTTCCGCAGGCGAGGAGGCGGGATCAGCCGCCCGGTTGAAGAGCGAAAAGTTTACGCCGTTGGGCACCAGGTAGGCATTGTCGTGCTGCGCCGAGAGGCGCTCGTGGAGGCCGGGCGAGGAGCTGATGACGGCATCTACCCGCTGCAGGTAGCGGTCCTCCAGGCGCCCCCCGTGCCGCCCGTTCCAGTCTCGCGCCCGGAGCTCGTCGAAGCAGTAGTAGACGCGGCTCTGCTCATCGAACGCGCCGGTGAGGGCGAGGCCGTAGTGCGGGTTGAGCGCGTTGAGCACCACCGGCGAGGTCATCGATAGCTCGTCGAGCCGGGGCTGCACGGCGCGCCGGACCCGCTGCGCGTTGTGGGCGAGCACCCGGTCGTAGAGGGCGGCCGGCAGCCGGTTCATGGGCCAGACCGGCGGGGGCGTGAGCACGTGGATCGGGTTGCGCCCCTTGGCGGTGTCGACGCGGCGGACCTGGGCCCTCCGGCGCCCCAGAGCGCGGACCCCGTCGGTCAGCGACCCCGCCAGGGCCTCGCGCCCGAGAGACGTGTAGGTGGGCGGGTGCTCCACGTAGAGGACGCGGTAGGAGGCGGCCAGCTCGCGGGTGAGGGCCACGGTCGACTTCATGTAGTCCCCCGTCCAGTCGGGCGTGGCCAGCACCAGCAGAGACGGGGCCTCGGATGACGAAACGGGGGAGGAAGGCAACGGAAGCATGCGAGGGAACAGGCAGATGCCTAAGAAGAAAAGGGAAGCGGCGAACGATATTCGAAACGGAGCCAGCGTTTGAGGCGGCGGCGGAGGAGGGAACGCGGACGTGGGACCTGGCCTACCAGGGCATCGAGGGCGTCGAGAGAGGTGCCATTGAGGACGAGCAGCGGATCGGCGTCGAGGGCGGACTGCAGAGAGCGAAGGGCGTGGGCATCGGCGCGGGCCCACCGCCGGTCCGCCCGCGCAACCAGCAGCGTGGCTCGTATGTGCTGGGCGAGCCCCACCGGTAGGGCTCGCTCCACCAGCGCGGGAATCTCGACCACCACCAGGTCGTGGTCATTCTGACGGCGGACGGCCTCCACGCGCTCGGTGAGGGCGGCTGCAGGCCGGTCGGTGTCGTAGGTCCTCACGTCCATGCCTGCCGTCGACTCGTCCCCGTCGTGCGGCGAGAGGTGCAGCACTCGGTAGGCCTCTCCGACCAATTCGGCGCAGAGACGCTGTGCCACGTAGGTCTTGCCCTCCGTCCGGCGCGTGCTTGTCACCAGCAGCACGTCCGGCGCCGCATCCTCCCGGCCCATCGACGGGTCCTGTGTCTGGAGGGCACGCAGCAGCTGCGCATCGAGGACCGTCTCCACCCGGTCCAGCGGCTCGGCTTCCGCGTCGTCCAGCGCCTTCGGACGTACGGGGTAGGCACTCGCGAGCGGGAGGCCGGTCCGCTCCTCGGCCCGCCGCGGCGTGCGCAGCGTACCGTCCAGCAAAAACAGCGCGAGAACTGCCCCCAGCGCGAGGACCAGCCCCGCCCCCGCCGACCCGGCCACCAGAAACAGCCGGTTGGTCGGCGCCGGCTCCGTCGGCACAATGGGCGGATCGACCACCCGGAGCGTGCTCTGCGTCTCCATCTTGCGCTTCAGGCGCGCCTGGTTCAGGCTGTGCAAGAGCTCAAGGTACTGGTTCTCGGCGATGTCCACCTCCCGCTTGATGCCGCTCAGTTGGGAGCCGAGGGGCGCGAGCGTGCGATACCGCTCCTGAAACGACGCCAGGCGCTCCTCCAGCATGCCCACGCGGGCATTCGCTTCGGTCACGGCGAGGACGCGCTGCAGCCACGACTCCACGATGCGGGTGCCCGAGAGGCCGCTGCGGCTGTGGTTAAGGCGATACAGGCGCCGCAACTCGTCGGAGAGGCGGGTGCGAAGCGTGTCGATGCGTCGCTGAAGACCTGTGCCCTCAGGGACCTCGCCCTCCGTCTGGAGGGCCTGCTTGGCACTGAGGTCCGACAGGGTCCGTCGCAGGCGGAGCACGCTTTCGTTGCTGCGCAGGCGGGCCAGGTTGGCGTCCATGCGGGCCCCCAGGCTATCGCGGGCCGACTGGGCCGCCTGCAGCCGGGTGCGGGCCTGTTGAAGATCGCGCGCCACGCGCTGGCGGGCCTGGGCAATGGCCTTTGTCTGCTCCTGGTAGTTGATGATCTCGTTGCGCACCCCAAAGTCGCGCAACTCGGCCACCCGGTCGTTGAGTTGCTGCCGTGCGGAATCGACCTGGTCGGCGAAAAACGAGACCACGTCGCCCACCTGCTGCCGCTGGCGGCGCTCGCGACGCGTCTTTATCTCCTTCACCAAAAGGTGGAGGGTCTGCCGGCAGAGGGCCGGGTCTGGGGCCGTGTAGCGCATCTCCAGCAGGTCCGAGTTGCCCACGCGCTGCACGCTGAGGTGGCTGCGGAGGCGCGGAACGCTGAAGGGCGTCGTTCCCGATAAAATCGCCTCCTGGAGGGCGGGATGTGACCCGAGGGCCGTGCGAAGCGACTGCTCGGCCCGGGCGGCCGTCATTGGGGCGAGGGCCCGCCGCAGTGAATCGGGCAGAATCTTGCGGAGTTGCGTGCGGGTGCGGGGACGCAGCGGGGCTGCCGCCGAGTCGGGTGCCGCCACGCGCTGCGCGAGCATGCGGAGCGCCACCGTCTTGAGTGTGGACCGTGCCTCGACGGTGCCGATGAGATTGTCGAAGGCGCTCTTGACCGCGCGATAGTCCACGCCGTCGCTATCGTCGCCCTCGTACCCCGACACCAGCCCCGTGTAGAGCGTGGTGTGGGCGCTGTAGGTCTGGGGCTGTCCCTGCGTGAGGACGAACACCGTCGCGCCCATCACAACCGGGACCGCGACGAGCACCCAGGCGCGTCGCACCAGCAGGCGGGCAAGGTCGAGCAGGGTCATGGCGGAAGCGAGAGAGGCATGAGGGAGGAGACAGGCCGGGCGCTACACGTCCTCCTGCTGAAACAGGGCGGGAAGGGTGCGCACCAAAATGCCAAGGTCCGTCCAGAGGCTGCAGGTGCGGGCGTACTTCACATCGAGGGCCACGCGCTCCTCGGGGGAGACATCGCCGGTGCCTCGCTTGGTGACCTGCCAGAGCCCGGTGATGCCGGCGGGCGCCAGGAAACGCTCTACATCACCGTCACGGGTGAGCTGCTCGGCCTCGTAGGGGGGCAGCGGGCGGTTCCCGACGATGGAAAGGTCGCCTCGCAGAACGTTGAGGAGCTGCGGCAGCTCGTCGAGGCTCGTGTTGCGGAGGACGCGTCCCACGCGGGTGATGCGAGGGTCGCGTTCGAGCTTCACGAACACGCTTTCCTCCTCGATCGCGGCGCGACGACGATGCACCTCCTCCGGGATCATCGCGTCGTCCTGCACCAGAAGCGTTGAGCCCGCGGTCGTCTGTTGGCGATAGTGCTGCCACGAAGGAGGCTGGGGGCTTTCTTCCGGACTGTCCTCCGTGTCGTCGTCCCGGTACTGATTCAGGTGCTGCAGGTCATCGAGGCGCTCGTCGGCGTCGACGTGCATGGTGCGGAACTTGAGGAGGGGAAAGATGCGGTAGCGCTGCCCCACCCGCTCCGAGACATAAAAGACAGGGCCTTTTGAGTCGAGCCGAATGAGGAGCGCTATGATCGCAAAGACGGGCGACAGGACGATGAGGGCCGGGACGGCGACGGCAAGGTCCACCGCTCGCTTCGCCCATCGGCCGCGCGGGTCACGCCAGGCCGCCGGGCGTGGGTCGCTGGTGTCGCGGGGACGACGGACGTAGGACATGCGATCAGGGGTGACGATGAGCGGAATTTTGGGTGGGGGCCGGGCTGGAAGCCTCGCGCCCCGCTGCAATCAACTGTGACCGCCTCCGGCAAAACGGAGTGCGGTATTTTATCACGCACAATACAGCCTACCGATTGGGCGATGGGCCCGCAGCGTCGTTCGACGGGCACCGTCTCCGTCTCGACGAAGTAGGGACGTCCCCCTTTCGCATCGACAAGACCGCCCGTACGGTCGACGAAGGCATCCGGGCCGGCATAGGCCGCGGTGGGACGAGCCCCTGTGAGTGCGGTGTCGCCCCCGAGCCGGGATTCGTCGAGCGCATCGGGGCCTTCGTCGGGCAAGTGTGGGGGTCCCGCCCATTCAGCGACCGGCCCCCAGGGTTCGTCGATCCGTCCCGGCACCTGTGCGCGATGTCGGCTAGTGTGTAGGATGCTTGATCTCCCATCACGAGCGCCTCGGTCCCCATGCCCCTGCCTCAATGCGTCCTCGGCCGCATTCTTGCCTCGATCGTCCTCCCGGGCGTCCTCCTGTCCGTCACCGGCCCCGCAGCGCCCGCCCAGGCCCAGCAGGCCCAAATGCGACCCGACACGGCGTCGGCCCCGGTCCCTGCCGCGCTCGACACGGCGACCGCCGCAAACGCCCCGCCGCAGCCCGCTCCCCTCCCGCCCCTGTCGGTCGTCGTCGAGTACGCCCGCCAGAATGCCCCCAAACTGGCCGTGCAGGAGGCCATCGTTGCGCGAAGCCGGCACGAGGTGGAGCGGACCAAGAAGCGCTGGATGGAGGGCGTGACCGTCGGCGCGAGTTCGTCGTACGGCTCCTTTGGCAACAGCGTCGTGGACGCCGTCGAGATTGGGCAGCGTCTGGAAGTAGGCATCAAAGTGTCGCTGTTCGACCTGCTGGGGCGGGACGCCTCGGTGGGCGTATTTCGGGAGCGTCTCGAGGCGGCGAAGCGGCAGCGCCGGGTGCTGGCCGAGGCGGTGCGCAGGCAGGTGATTGAACGGTACTACGCCGCGAAGCAGGCCCGCGAACTGACGGTGGTCCAGAGCCGCGGCTACACGTCGACCCAGACCCAGCTCCAGATGGCGGAGGCGTCGTTTCGGCAGGGGACGCTGTCGGTGGACAAGCTCTCGCGCGTGACGGAGGTGGCGGCGAAGGCCGAGGCCCGCTTTCGCAAGGCCCGCCTGAGGTACAAGAAGGCGTACGATCAACTCGAACGGCTAATTGGGACCAGTTTGGGGGAGCTTCGGAAGGCTGACCTCCAGCAGGCCACGGTGACATCCCCCGATGCTTCTGACTCACGCTAGATTACGTCCCTACCGACTGAACCCCATGCTCTCATTCTCGCAGCCAACATTGGGAGACGCGCGCCAGGCATGGTGGGGACGCGCGCTTCGCCTCGTCCTGGTGGGCGGGGCCGCCGTCGGACTGGGCGGGCTGTGTGCCCGGCTGGGCCTCCTGGGCCCGGTCCTGCTGGTGGGCCTCGTGGGCGGCATTGCGGTCTCCGCGATTGTGTTTGGCGCGCCGCGGCTCGGGTTTTGGGCCACTCTCGTCGTGGCCATCGTCGGGCTTGGGGTCAAGCGCTACGTGCCCATCCCCATGGGCCTGACGGTGGATGTCCTCCTCGCGCTCACGTGGATTGGGCTCGTGGTGCCGGTTGCCGGCCGCCTTGACTGGCACAAGGCCAACCGCCCGGCGGTCTGGGGCGCTCTGCTCTGGATGGGATACGTCACGTTTCAGCTCCTGAATCCCGAGGCCACCAGTCGCCTCGCGTGGGCCTATGCCATGCGCGGCGTCGGGCTCCACTTTGCGCTCGTCGTTCCTCTGGTCCTGCTCCTGCTGGACCGCCGGCGCGACCTCGACTGGTTCCTCACGATCTGGTTCGTCCTCTCAGTCCTGGGCACGCTCAACGGCCTGCGGCAAAAGTTCATCGGCCTGGACCCGTTCGAGTGGCAGTGGCTGCGCAGCGGCGCCGCCGTGCAGCACATCCTGTTCGGCAAGCTCCGGATTTTCTCGTTCTTCAGCGACGCTGGACAGTTCGGCGCCGCGCAGGGCCACGTCGCCGTGGTGGCCGGCATCATGACCATCGGGCGGGATCTCTCGTGGCGCCGGCGCCTGTTCTACGGCCTCGTGGCCCTCTGCGGCGTCATCGGCCTCTTCATTTCGGGCACCCGCGGGGCAATGGCGGTGCCTTTCTTCGGCGGGGTGACCTACCTCGTCCTCAGTAAAAACTGGCGCGCCATTCTCCTCGGCGTCGCGGCGATGGCGATGGCGTACGGATTCTTCATGTACACCTCGATTGGGAGCGGCGTGTACCAGATTCAGCGCTTCCGCGACGCCCTCCAGCGCGGCAGCGATACGCCGTCGATGCAGGTGCGACTGCGCAATCAAGAACGACTAGCTCGCTACATGAAGGCCGACCCCGTGCGCTACGCGATCGGTGGCGGCATCGGGAGCGTGGGCAGCTGGGGGCGGCGCTTCAGCCCGGGCACGTGGCTCGCCCAGTTCCCGCCCGATAGCTGGTACGTCCGCCTCTGGGCCGAGACCGGCACGGTGGGACTGGGGCTGTATCTCGGCCTCTGGATGCTGCTGATGGGATACGGAGCTGCGCTCGTGTGGCGCGTCGAGGACCCGCAGCTGCGGCAGGCCCTGATTGGGCTTCACGCCGGCATCATGGGCATCCTGGTGGCCAGCTACGGCAATCAGGTGCTCGGCCAGTTGCCGACGGGCATCCTCGTGTACGCCAGCCTCGCCTATCTGTCGATGGCGCCCCGCCTGGCAGATGACCCTCCGTCCCCCCAACTAGAACAGGCCGACGCGACGCCCTCCTGACGCTACTCTCCCCACGACGTTCCTCCCGAGCCGTGCAAGAGTTTCCGAGGATTATGCCGACGGGTGTCGGCGTTCGGGCGTCTGAGGACGCGTTGTGCCATATGTCGACAATATGTGTGCCCGTCTCCAAACGTCAGAAATGAGCTTAGATGTCGTCCCAAACTTGATTTATTGCATCAGTCGCTTCGCTCGTGTGGGACGTCCATCCGACTGGACGGGGAGGCCTCCGCAATCGGTAGATAGGCTCCAAATCAAGTTTGGAGCGACGGGTGTAGTGCTTTCCTTCGGAAGAAGCAGTCCTTCGAGGCCGTGCACATGCCTTACACCATAGCACAATCCGTTCTGAGAGTATGGTAGAAGAGCACCCACACGCCCATACGCTCACACTCGATCCCGAGAGCTTTCGGGACAGGGGCAGTATGGGGCCAAGAGTAGGCACTCATTCGAGAACGTTCTCACCCATCGGTAATGCACACACGTCATGTCTCCCCACCCATCCTCGGCGTCTCCCCCGACGCCCGCTTCGACCGATCATTGCCCTTCGTTCCTGGTGATCGGTGCCGGCAAATCCGGCACGACCTCCGTCTGGCGCGCCCTCGACCAGCACCCGGAGGTGTTCATGAGCCCGGTGAAGGAGCCGAACTTTTTCGCGCTGAAGGGCGAGGATCTGGCCCCCGACGCCGACGATCCGGAGCGCATGCACCACTACCCGGACGCCGTCACGACCTGGGCCGACTACCAGGCCCTCTTCGACGAGGCCCCCGACGGGACGGTGACCGGGGAAGCCTCCCCCATGTACCTCTACGACGAGCGGGCCCCGGCCAACATTGCCCATCACCTGGGGACGGACGTTCGCCTCGTGGCGTTTTTGCGCCAGCCGGCCGAGCGCCTCTTCTCGCGGTGGCAGCACCTGGTGGCGGAGGGCTACCCCCCGTCCGACCAGTTTCGGGACGCCCTCGACCGCTCGTCGATCTGGTGGCGGCGGCCCGACCTGGTGCCCGAAGGCTTCTACGGCGCCCATCTGCAGCGCTACCTGGATCGGTTTTCCCGGTCGCAGATCAAGGTGTTTCTGTTCGAGGACCTTGCCTGCCGGCCGCAGGAAACGATGGCGGCGCTGTACCGCTTCCTCGGGGTCGATCCCGCCTTCCGCCCCGACACCACGCCGCGCAACAGCTCGCACCGCCTGCAGCATCCGGCCCTGGCGTGGCTTCTGGGCCGGCACGGGGGACTGAAGGAGGTGCTCGCGGCGGCGCTGCCCGAGGTGTGGAGCCGCCTGCGCCAGTCCCCCACGGCCCAGCGCCTGCTGGCAATGGTTCGGCGCCGCCTGGGGCACAAGGAGTCGCTTTCCGACGACCTGCGCCGGCGCATCACCCACGAGATCTACGGCGACGACCTGCGCCACCTCAACACCCTGCTGGACCGCTCGCTCGACCACTGGTTTCTGCCAGACGCCGAAACGGGATAAAATTCGGCGCCCCTTGCACAGTCTCATCCACAGCCACTCTCTCTACGCCATGTTCATGCTCTCTGCCTTGTCCTCACCTACAAGTGCCTCCAGTGCCTCTCTGCTTCTCGTGGACGACGACCCGGTCATGCAGTCCTTCGTGTCACACCTGCTGGCGCCCGACTACGACGTGGCCGTCGTCGGCGAGGCCGAGGCCGCCATTGAGTGCCTGCGCCGGCACCGCCCCGACGCCATCCTGCTCGACCTCAACCTTCCCGAGACCGACGGCCACGCCCTGCTGGAGCAGCTCCAGTCGAGCGACGATTTGGACGAGATTCCCGTGATGGTGCTCTCCGGCCGTGACGGGAGCGCTGAGCGCGTCACCTCGCTTCGTCTCGGCGCCCAGGACCACCTCAACAAGCCGTTCAATCCGGAGGAGCTCCGGGAGCGACTGTCCTTGCTCCTGTAGGCAAGCCCCTCCGCAGGCCAGTTTTCCGCAGGCCAGTTGTCCGTGGGCCATTTGTAGGCAGGTCCCTCCCTGGGCCATTGCTCCGGCGGCCCGGCCCTGACGACCGCGCCGGGGGACCCAGACCCGGAGACGACCGGGCGCAGCACACGTCCGCAGGTGATGTCAGCCCCCGTCGAGGTCCACAATTCTCTCGTCGAGGGCCGCCCGGGCTTCGCGGGCCGCCTCGGCGATGGCGTTGAGCCGATCGGGCGGGTAGGGCGGATCCGTGTGGTCGAGCGTCTTCGCAAGCTGGCCCAGGCGCTCGGCCCCTACCAACTGGGCGGCCGACTTCATGGAGTGAAACAGGTCGCCGAGGCGTCCGTCGTCGCCGGTGTCGCGGGCCGCGGCCAGATCGTCGACGAACGCATCGGCCTGGTCGCGGAACGTGGTTGCCACGTCCCAGACCGCCTCGGCCCCGCCCATGTTTTCGCGGAGGAAGGTCAGGTTGATAACGGACGGCGCGTCCGACGACGAGGGTGCGGCCGAGGAATCGGGCATGGGGACGGCGGGGGGCTTCGCCTCCGGCAGGTGTTCGGCAACGGTCCGGTACAGGCTTTCGGACTTGAAAGGCTTGCTGACAAAGGCGTCCATCCCGGCCGCGAAAGCTTCCTGTCGGTTCTCGCGGAGCATCGACGCAGTCAGCGCGATCACGGGCACGTCGCTGCCCAGATCGTGGCGCAGGCGGCGGGTGGCCTCCAGGCCGTCCATCCGGGGCATCTGCACGTCCATGAGCACCAGGTCGTACGTCGTCGTGTCCAGGCGCTCCAGGGCCGCCGCGCCATCGCCGACCACGTCGACCTCGGCGCCCCAGCCCACCAGCAGGTCGCGCACCACCACTTGGTTCGTTTCGTTGTCCTCCACCACCAGGAG
>ERZ1034486.417-NODE-417-length-10775-cov-3.951586_pt1 | contig 10775 bp, 11 predicted proteins | sample MGYA00520683_ERZ1034486 | MGnify/ENA primary metagenome ERZ1034486 (study PRJEB33760, sample SAMEA4777685) | hypersaline lake metagenome | biome: hypersaline environment; feature: brines | place: Spain | collected 2012-08 | depth 0 m ...
CGATCTAGCGCTTAGCTCTCGGGGTTCGACGCGAGAAACGAACAGCCGGCAGTGAGCGTGAGGGCAGCGAGCAGGACGGCGAGGACTGGTCGGCGGGTCATCGCCACAGATATTGACAGCGAATCGAAAAAACGGTTCCGCGTTGGTTAGTCGTCGTCCGATTCAGGGTGGCCGCCGTCGGCGGCGGCGGTCGGTTGGCTCCGCTCCTCCTCGAGTTGGCGCTCCCAGCGCACGCGCAGGAGGTTGCCGTACATCGAGAGGACGAGGCCGACGAAGAGCACGAACATGCCGGCGTTGATGCCGATCGTGAGCAGCAGGCTCTCCGGGCCGCCGCCGATGGATATCTCACGTGGGACCGGATACCCCTCGTCGAACACCGAGCCGATCATGACGCTCGTGATGCCCACGACGGTCAGGATGCCCATGATCGCGGTCACCGTACTCCACGACGGGGAGAGGGTGAGGTCTTCGATGCCGCCGTCGGCGTGCGTCTCCGGGATCAGTTCCCGGGGGATGTACGCCTTCGGCTCGACGGGGTAGAATGCCGGATGGAGACCGTGCTCGAAGATGTGGAGCATGACCCCCATCAGCATGATGACGCCGAGCAGGCCGTGGAAGACGACGAAGCCCATCGCGGCGGTCTTGGTGCCGAAGTACTGCATCAGGCCGGTCTTGCTCCAGATGAGCAGGCCACTGATCGTCAGCAGGAACAGTTCGGCCGCGAAGATGAACACGACGCCCTTGCCGATGTACGAGAGCAGCGGAATCTCGTCCGGGTCGCCGCCGGCGAACTGCTTGGCGTTCGGGTGGCGCTCGTCGGCGTTTCCGAGCGCGAACTGCACGTCTTGGATGAACGCCTTGATGTCATCGCCGGTCGGGATGATCTCTCGGAAGTTGCTCCGGCCGGTGTCGGTCGTGATCATCAGCGTCGCCCAGAACCCGATGAGCGCGATCAGACCGAACCCGGCGGCGCGGTGCAGCGCCGTGACGCTCTGTGGGCCACCCATCAGCGACAGCATCCACCAGAGTTCGTCGTTGAACGTCAGGCTGTAGCCGGTGAAAAACAGCAGGAACACGTCGAGCCCCAACAACGAGTGGAACGTCGTGGTGACGCGCGTGAACTTGCCGTGATCGAGGCTCGTCATTCGGCCTCACCCCCGTCGGTTGCGACGGCTTCGGTGCTTCGCTCCCCGGGCTGTTGCATCTGTCCCGCGAGGCGGCGGAACGCCGCCCAGTGGATGAACACCATCAGGAGGATGAACAGCCCCATGAGCACGTCGGCCGCGTGGATGATCGCCACGAGGAAGTCGAGCCACGGGACGGTGTTGCCGACGACCCAGTCGGTCCCGATGCCGCCGCCCGCCACCGTCGGTGAGACGCGGAACAGGCCCTCGTAGAAGACGGCCGTGCCCGCGGCCCACCAGACGGAGACGACGGCGAGCGCGAGGCCGGCGATGGCGCTGATCACCACCGAAACTTTGCTGTACCCGTTCGTTTCCGGAAGGTCATCTTGATAGCTCATTTAGAACACCTGAGCCTCCTCTTCACCGAAGATGATCTCCATGGCAACGTCGTTGAAGAACGTGCCACTGTCGCGACGCTCCAGTTCGGCCGAGATTTCGTCGGCGTCGCCCACGAGGATGGCGTCGGTCGCACACTCCTCGGCACACGCCGGTCCCTTGCCGACGTCTTGACGCTCCTCGCACATGGTACATTTGTCCATCGTGCCGCCGGAGCCGAACAGCTGTGCCGCCCCCTCGTCCGACTCGGGGAACTGCGGCGCGCCGAACGGACACGCCGACAGGCAGTACTGACAGCCGACACAGAGGTCGTCACGGACCTGCACGAAGCCGTCCTCCTTCTTCACCAGCGAGTCCGTCGGACAGACCGACACGCAGGGCGCGTTCTCGCAGTGGTAACACTGCATCGGCACCGCCGTCTCGCCGGGTGACTGCCCCTGTTCGAGGGCGCGGGCGCTGTGGGCGTTGAGCCCGTCGGCGCCTTCCTGCCCCTCCATCATCGTCGAGATGCTGATCCGCTGTTCGTCCGGCGCGGAGTCCCACGTACGCTTGCAGGCGACGACACAGCCACCGCAGTCGATACACGCCTCGACGTCGGGGAAGATGCGGGCGTCCTCGCCCGTGCTCATCACGCCCTGACGCATGATCTCTTTGTTGCTTGACATTATTGTCCCCTCCTATTGGACCGCGTTCTGGTCGCGGACGTCGAAGTCCTTCTGTGTGCCAATGTCGTTGCGATCCTGCGGGAACTCGAGGTCGACGTCCATGTTGAGTTCCTCGAGGAGGCTCTGTGTCGCCGGGCGGACCGCCACCATCCCGACTTTCGTCTCCTGCATCTGCGTCTCCACGTCGTATCCGCGGGACGTGATGGCGTTCACCGAGTCGCCGATGGCGTACGGCGCCATGCCGTCGGGGTATTTCTCCTCCAGGCTCTGGCCTTTGAAGACGCCGCCCCAGTGGTACGGCAGGAACGTCTCGTCGTCGTTCGGGCGGTCGGTCACCCGCGCTTTCACGAGGATCGATCCCCGATCGGTGGAGGAGATGACGACCAAGTCGCCCCCATCCACGCCGAGGCTCTCCGCCTTGTTGGGGGATATCTCGGCGTACATGTGGGGCTGGAGGTCCGCGTTGTGGATGTTGCTCCGCGTCTCCGAGCCACCACCCTGGTGTTCGACCTGTCGGCCACTCGTCAGGATGGTGTCGAGCGCCGGCCCGTCGCCGTCGCCGTGGATGATCTCCATCGCCTTCTCCTGTTCCACGGCGTTGTTCTGATCGAGGCGGTAGAAGTTCCGCTGTTGCCCGTTGGCCGGCCACTCCTCGACGAGTTCCGGATGCGGGCTCTCCAAGGGTTCGCGGTGCACCGGCGTCGTATCGATGAAGTTCCAGACGACGGCGCGCGCCCGGCCACGCCCCGTCGGCGCGTCGGGCTGCTTGTAGTCGTACTGCTCGTAGAACGACGGGTCGATGTTCTGGGTCTCCGAGAGGTATCGATCGAACTCCGGAATCCCCGTGTCGGGGTTCGCGAGTGCCTGTGCAGCGGTGTACACCGACCGTTGGTTGTCGAGTGCGTGCTGCTGCGGGATGGTGAGTTCGTCGGACTGTGTGGGCTGGTCCGGATCGACCAGGCTCGCCGGCGGCACCGTCTTCCAGCCCGGATACTCCGGAATCCCGTGGATCATCCCGTCGCTCGCCGTGTCGGCCGTCGACGCCCAGTCGGGGTTGTAGGGGGCCCGCGTCATGTCGAGGGCGTCCTCGACGCTGTCGTAGCGGTCACCGACGGCGTCGACCGTGTTCTGGAACGGGTACTCGTCGTCGGTGTTCATCTCCGCCCACTCCTCCGGGCTCGGCGCGCGGGTCCCCCACCGGGTCCGGAAGTCCTGTCCCCCGTTATTGGGGTCCATGTCGTCGTTCCAGATGATCGGGGTGCCGGGGTGGCCTTCACCCCAGCACGGCCACGGGAGGCCCCAGTACTCGCCCTCGACCGGCGAACCCTCCGCGGCCTTGAGCGTCTCGTGGGAGAACGCGTAGTCGTACTCGAGATGCTGCTGGAGGCGTTCCGGCGTCTGTCGGTAGCCGATGGTGTGCGTCCCGAGGTTGAACTCCCGGATGACGTTCTCGTAGGTCGACTTCCCGTTGTAAATCTCCGGACCGGTGCCCCAGTCGAAGTGTTCGCCGAAGCCGAGTTCGTCGGCCAACTCCTGCATGATTCGCAGGTCCGGCCGGGAGTTGTGCGACGGCGGTCGGACGGGCTCCGACCACTGGATGGACCGGTGCGTGTTCGTCAGCGACCGGTAATGCTCGTACTGGCTACAGGCCGGCAGCAGCAGAACCGGCGGTCCCTCCTCGTAGTCCGGGAGGACGCTCGCGACCGACGGGAACACGTCGACGACCACGAGCAAGTCGAGATTCTCCATCCCCTCTTTCATCTGCTCCATCTCGCTGATGGAGTTCGAGGAGTGACCCCAGAAGACGCCGATCTTCACCTGATCCGGCTGGTAGATCGGCGTCTCCTGCATCCGGTCCTCCTGATCGAGCGCGCCCTCGAACCAGCGGGCGACCGTCAGCCCGCTCTGGAACAGCATCGAGTTCGGCGCCGGGTTCTCCGGCCCGTGACCCGGGTCGTCGTGGCTCGACGGGAGTTGACTCGGGTCCACGTCGTTCGCCATCGCGTACTTCTCCGGGGGCATCAGCTCGAACTTCTCGTAGAGGTCGCCGAAGGACGTCGACCCGCTCGTGTACGGGTTCATGTCCCAGATGTCGCCCCACCACGACCAGCCACCGGGCGACAGCCCGTAGTACCCCGGAAGGATGTGGCTCGCGACGGCGAGGTCGGTCGCCCCTTGGACGTTCGCGTGCCCGCGCATGACCTGGAGGCCACCGCCGCTCCGGGCTGCGCTCCCCGATCCGAGGCTCGCGGCGGCGTACGAGCGGATGTTCTGGGTCCCGTTGTTGTGCTGGGTGCCACCCATCGCCCACTCGATCTGGATGTGGGGACGGTGTTCGTGGAACATCTCCGCGAGCTGCTCTATCTCCTCGACGGAGAGCCACGTGATCTCGGAGACGGTCTCTTTGTCGTAGTCGTCGAGGTCGGCGTCGATCTCTTCCCACCCCTGCACGCGGTCGGTGAGCATGTTCTGCCCCGTGTCGTCCGCGTCGGGGTCCATCGCCAGCCCGTACTCGTCACGAAGCTCCTTGATGATCCCCATCATGAGAGCCACGTCGGTTCCGGGCCGGAACCGCATGTACTCGTCCGCGTGGGCCGCCGTCTTCGTGAACCGCGGATCGAGACAGAGGATCGTCCCGCCGCGTTTCTGCCCCTCGAGGATGTGCTGCATCGCGATCGGATGGGCCTCCGCCGGGTTCTGCCCGATGACGACGAGCAGGTCGAACTCACGGTAGTCCTGCAGGGTGTTCGTCATCGCGCCATAGCCCCACGTGTTCGCGAGGCCGGCGACCGTCGTGGAGTGACAGATACGCGCCTGGTGGTCGACGTTGTTGGTGCCCATGAACGCCGCCAGTTTCCTGATGGCGTAGGACTCCTCGTTGGAGTGGTGGGCGCTCCCCAGGAGCATGACGCTCTCGCGACTGGCCTCCTCGTCGACGTCGACGGCCTGATCCGGCGATACGTCGGAATCCGGCCACAGCGCCTTGATGTCGGTGCCCAACCGCTCGTAGGCGTCGTCCCACGACATCTTGTGCCACGCGCCGTTCTCCCGGATCATCGGGTGCCGGACGCGCTTCTCCGAATGCTCGGTCTCGTAGATGCCGGCTCCCTTCGAACAGAGCGACCCCTGATTGATCGGGTGGTCCTCCCACGGCTCCATGCCGACGAACGAGTCGCCAACGCGCTCCCCGTGGAAGCCACACCCGACGGAACAGTAGTTGCAGATGGTCTTTGTCAACTCTCCTTCCGTGTCGGCTGCCGACTCCGATCCCTCGCCCGTCTGAGCGAGCGCTTGCCCTGCGCCGCCGCCGCCGAGGGCGACGGCACCCGCAAGCGCGCTCGCTTTCATGAACGAGCGCCGATCGAGGTCGATTGAGACTGGTTCCGTGCTCATGTTGTGTAACCCTCGCAGCACGCGTGTCACCGTATCGCACGCGCATGTTTAATCGCCATGTATCCCCATTATATAAATTAATGCGTTTAGGCTAGCCTAAATTCAATACTTTTAGTTCACCTCTTACTCGGGTGATGTCCCAACCGGCTAGCACGCAGCAAGTCTTATATTAATGCTACCGTTCAACAGGGCTATGAACGTCGGCGCATTCGTATGCTCCTGTGCGGATACGTGCGATATCGATCTCGAAGGCGTCCGTGACGGCGTTAGGGACGTCGAGGTGGTCGCCAGTTCGTCACATCTCTGTGACGACGGCCTCCCGGCGATGGCCCACCTCATCGAGGAGTACGACCTCGATCAACTCCTGGTGACGACGCCCGAGGGCCGCTGTCAGGACGCCATCCGAGAGACGGCCGTCGACGGGGGCCTCCACCCCGAGGCGACGGCCTTCGTCGACCACCGCGAGGGCGCCGCCTGGGTCCACGACCGCGCGGCGGCGACCGAGAAGACCGCCCGGCTGCTGAACGCCCGCCGGGAGAGCCTCGACCACGAACCGATTTCGCGGACGGTGTCCCGTGACGCCGGCGACGCCGTCGTCGTCGTCGGCGACGCCGAGACGGCCGCGGCCCTCGCCGACACCGCGGACGTGACCCTCGTCGCCAACGGCGCGGACTTCGACGACGCGGACGCCGACCTCGGCGACGTGACGCTCGCCCGCGGCCGCGTCGCCGACGTCGTCGGCGAGTACGGCGACTTCGAACTCGAACTCAGCGCCCGCGTCACCGAGGACTGTATCTCCTGTATGGACTGCGTCCACGAGGGCCCGGACGGCATGGTGACGCGCAGCCCGGTCGACATCGACCCCGACGCCCCCGACGGCGAGTGGGCGGACTGCTGTCCCGTCGACGCCATCGACCTCGACGGCGTCACCCGGACGGTCGAGGCGGATCAGGTGGTCTTCCCCGGCGCGACCGGGACGGCCCGGGGCGGACAGATCGGCCTCTACACCGGTCCCGTCGACGGCGCCACCATCGCCGCCGTCGAGGACCTACTCGGCGGCATCACCAAGCCACAACATCTCGACCTCGACATGGACGTCTGTGCCGCCGGCGAGTCGAGTCAACAGGGGTGTACCGCCTGCGTCGACGCCTGCCCCCACGACGCGGTCGATCGGCCCTACGTCGACGAAGTCGAGTTCGACTCCGTCGCCTGTCAGGACTGTGGCGCCTGTACGAGTTCCTGTCCGACCGGCGCAGTCGGGCTTCGCGACCCCTCGAACGAGCGCATCGCCCGCGAAGTCGAGACGCTTCTCGACCCCGGCGCCGACGACGACGGCGGCCTCCTCGGGGGCCTCCGTGGCGACGCCGCCGCCATCGAGACGCCCGTCGTCGCCTTCGTCTGCTCGGAGCGCGCCGCCGACGCGCTCCGGCGCTACGGCCGCCGCGCCCGCGAGGACGACGGCGTCCGCTACCCGCCGATCCTCCCGGTCACCGTCAACTGCACCGACACCGTCGGCGAGGCCCACGTCATGCACGCCCTCGCCGCGGGCGCCGACGGCGTCGCTATCGTCGGCTGCGGCGGCGACTGCCTCCACTCCGGCCCCGATCCGAAGGCCGAACTCGTCCGCCGACTCGACCGCGCGACCGGCGACCTCGGCCTCGGCGAGCGGGTCACCTTCCTCGCGCCCGATCCCGCCGAGCCACGGGCGTTCGTCCGAGACCTCTCCCAGTTCGTGGCCGAACTCGACCCGACGCCGGTGCCCGCGGGCGATCACGAGGCGACCGGCACCGTCCGGGCGGAGAAGCCGAACCCGCCGTTCAACAGCCACGACTGGACGCTGGAGAGCGTCCGCGTCCTCCTCGAACACGTCGAGCCGAACCGGGAGGTGATCCGCGGCCTGAAGGACTTCGGCTGGATGGAGGTGTCCGACGCCTGCAACCTCACGCCGACCTGCTCGACCCTGTGTCCGACCGACGCCATCCGTCGCACCGACGATGCGGACCTCCAGTTCAACCACGAGGACTGCGTCAACTGCGGGCTCTGCGAGGAGGGGTGTCCGGAGACGGCCATCACCATGCACGACGGTCTCGACCTCACGAAACTGCCCGAGAACCGCGAGGGGGAGCGCTGGGAGACGGTGTACGAGGGCGAGATGCGAACCTGCGTTCGGTGTGGCGACGCCTTCGCCAGTGAGGGGACCGCGGAGCACGTCGCCGGCGAAGTCGGCGAGTTGGTCGAAGGCGTCGCCCCCAAATCCGAACACAGCGTCTTCGACTACTGCGGGCAGTGTCGTGCTGCGCTCCTCTTCGAGGAGGGGGGTCGCTGATGGACGAACGGGCCCTCTACGAGTCGCGACTCGAACTCGTGGACTTCCTCGTCGAGGCGCTCCACGACGTCCCCGACGAGGAGTTCGTCGAGCGACTGCTCTCCGGCGACGTTCGGACCCCGGACGGCGAGGTGAACGAACCACTCGACCGCGGCTTCGACGCCTTCCGCACGTTCGTCGAGGAACGCCGAGCGTCCGACGCCTCCGAGGTTCGGGACGCACTCGAACGGGAGTACACGCGCCTGTTCGTCGGGCCGCGGCCGCCGGTCGTCGCCCACGAAACCTACTACCGGGAGGACGCCGACTACCTCGGCGAGGGGGTCGCCGAGGTGGAGGCGAGCTACGGCGCCGCCGGCTGGGCGCCCCCCGAAGAGTATCCCGAGGAGAACGACTTCGTCGTCGTCGAACTCGCGTTCCTTCGCCACCTGATCGAACAACAGCGCCACGGCGCCGACGAAGCCGTCGGCTTCGAGCGCGTCTTCCTCGACGAACACGCGCTGACCTGGGTCGACGCCTTCACCGACGACCTGCGCGACCAGGCCGACAGCCGGTTCTACCGTGCCGTCGCCGACATCTACGCCGGAACGCTCACCTTCGAGGACGAACTCGTCGCGGGGCTGCGTTAGTCGCGGTCGGCGAGGACTACCATCCCGACCAGCCCGGTCACGAACAGTCCGAGCAGGACGAGCGTCGCCGGCATCGCCAGTTCCATCGCCTGCTCCATCCGGAAGTACCACTGCCAAGTCTTCGCGAACTCCGCGAGCATCGCCACCGTCGCGGCGCCGAGGACGACGAGCAGGAGGGCGCCGCCGGAGAGCAGCGTCAGGCCGTGTACGAGCCGGGAGGGTCCCGGCAGATCACTCATCGACGACCCTCCGCGCGATCACCAGTAGCGTCGCCGCGGGGAGCAACAGCGCAAGCACCCCGGCGACGAAGACGCCGAGGTAGCTGACCGTCGATTCGAGGTGGATGGCCCAGTGCCACGTTCCCTTGATCTCCGCGATGATGCCGACGGTACCCACCGTCAGCAGCGCGAGCACCAACAGCGTTCCCAACGCGTACGTCGCCCCACGGAGGTACCCGAGCGCCCGCGCCGACGGTGCGACGCCGCCGGACTCGGACCCGTTCCCGGCCGCCGTGACGGCGTCCGTCTCGCCCGATTCGGCCTCAGCCATTCTCGTCACCCCCGGTCGACGGGGCGTACGTTCGGTACATGTCGTAGACGACGAACGCTGCAACACCGGCTCCGACGAGCAGCAGCGGAACCGCGAATCTGAGCGGCAGTGGGCCGTACGTGGCACCGAAACTCTGGTGCATGGATCGCCTCGTTGTGTTCCCTTGGGAGGCTCAGCGACAAATAGCCTCGGGTCGGATCGGGGGCACCACAGCGTCTATACCGCCCGTCCGTGGAGGCGAGACGCTTATTATGCTCCCTACCCTCGACTCCACAAGACGATGACATCCCGACGATCGGCACTGGCACGCCTGGGTGCGGTTGCCGGGACGCTCGGGCTTTCGGGGTGTGCGCAGTTCCTGGGGTCCGCCAGCACCAGCGGGACCGACCTGCCGCCCAACCCACACGCCGACGCCCTCCCGACCCGACAGTTCGCCCAGAACCAGCACCTCCGCACCGACGATGCGGGCAACGACATGCAGGCCCGATATCGCCGGCTCCTCTTTCTGACCCTCGACGTCGAGCCGTCGGCGAGCGCCGCGCGGACGGTCGAACGCGGGATGCGAACCGTCGAAGCGGCCTACGACTGGCGCGCCGAAGGCCTGTTTCACGTCCTCGCTTGGGGCACCGACTACTTCCGTCGCATCGGCAAACTGGGCGCCGCTCCCATCTCGACACCCCAGGTCATCTCCCGGACCGACAACCCGGACCTCCTCGAGTTCGACGCCGTCCTGATCCTCGAAAGCGACGTGCCCTCGCAGTTGACGGCCGTCGAGAACGCCATGTTCGGATCGGGCGGAACGCTGAACGGCGAGCCGGTCGAGCACCCGCTCGGCGACGTGTTTCGGATCGTGGAGGTCCGAACGGGCTTTCTCGGCGAGGGGTTGCCCGCCCGTCACGCCGACGTCGAAGGCATCCCGGCCGGCGCGCTCTCCCAAGACGACCCCACGTTCATGGGCTTTTTTTCCGACCGCCAGGGCACCCAGGCCAGCGAGGATTTCGTCACCATCCCCGACGGGCGGTTCGCGGAGGGGACGACCCTCCACATCTCGCATCTGACACAGAGCCTCGATACGTGGTGGGAGGGACTCGACGACGCCGGCCGGGTCGCGCGGATGTTCTCGCCGGAGTTCGAGCCGTCGGATCTCCCCGACTTCGCCGACAACGTCCCCTTCAGCGACGCCGTCCGCGACCACGCCAGCGAGTTCGACGTGGTCGGCCACCACGAGAAGGTCGCACAGGTGCGACGGGACGGCGAGCCGATCGTCCTCCGCCGGGACTTCAACACGACCGACGGGAACCAGGCCGGCGTTCACTTCCTCTCGTTCCAGCGGCGGCTCAAGCACTTCCGGGCGACCCGCCGGGCGATGAACGGCTGGTACGTGCGCGACGACAGCGACTCGATCACCGACCGCGAAAACAACGGTATCCTCAACTTCATCGACGTGCAGTCGCGGGCGAACTTCTACGTGCCCCCGCGTGACCGACGCGCGTTTCCGCTGTTATAGAGATGCAAGGAGAATACCTGCGGCTTGAGCCGCAGGATGAATTCGACAATTCTGAATCAATCCACGCTGGGATAGCCAGTTGGGGATTTGACAATCCGTGGCTTGAACTGACCAGCAGTCCTACGTAGAGGTAGGAATCAGACTGGGGACAGAGCGATTCCGAGCAGTCCTACGATGGCGGCCTGTCCG
>ERZ1034486.418-NODE-418-length-10751-cov-4.236350_pt1 | contig 10751 bp, 8 predicted proteins | sample MGYA00520683_ERZ1034486 | MGnify/ENA primary metagenome ERZ1034486 (study PRJEB33760, sample SAMEA4777685) | hypersaline lake metagenome | biome: hypersaline environment; feature: brines | place: Spain | collected 2012-08 | depth 0 m ...
CCGGAAGACGGTCGGTTCATCCTGGTTGTGGGAAGCACGCCGCTCTACTGGTTCCTGTCGCAGTTTTTTGCGAACGTGCCGCCGCTGTACGAGATGTACCACTACCCGGTCCTCTTTGCCGGGTGGCTGGGGCTCTTCTTTACGGCGCTGAACCTGCTTCCAGTGGGCCAGCTCGACGGGGGACACGTGCTCTATGCGCTGCTGGGCGACCGCTGGCATCGCCGTGTTGCGCAGGCCTTTGTGTTCGTGTTGCTCCTGACGGGCGGCGTCGGGTTTATGGCGGAAACGCGAACGGCGCTCTACGACATGGGGCCCTGGCTGGGCCGGGCGTCCTGGCTCGTGCTGGCGGCCATTTACTACGGATATCTCTACAAACTCTTCGGGGCCACTTCGCGCCGCACGCTCCTGGGACTGGCGGGGCTGTTGGCGGGAGTGGCGGGCGCGGTGGCCTTCGGGCTTGACTTTGGCTGGACCGGCTGGCTGATCTGGAGCCTCCTGATTATCTTCCTGGTCCAGGTCCGGCATCCGCCGGTGATGCGTCCCCAATCCCTGACGCCCACGCGCCGACTGCTGGGCTACGCGGCCATTGCCATCTTTATTTTTTGCTTCAGCCTGCAGCCCCTGAGCACGTTGTAGGGGAGACGACAAAGGAGGGGAATGGCAAAGAGGCGAAGGGCGCATGCTTCTGTTGGACCGATCCGCACGCACATGCAGTTCTCACTCTCGTTTACACTCGGTCGCCTGCTGAGAGGTGTGTTGCTTGGAGGGGCGCTCCTGGGAGGCAGCCTGGTGGGAGGACTAGGGTGCGATACAGTCCCGGCGCCCGATCGGACCCTGCAGCCGCCCACAGTGGCGGGCCTGCAGGTGGCGCCCCGCCGCATCGTTGTGGCGGACCTTCCGCCGGATCAGGTGCAAGACTCCTCGGCGGTGGTCCCCGTCCTCCTCGACTCGGTGCGCGCACGAGACCCAGACGGCTCCGTGGCCCGCGTCGTGTTTACCGTGGAGCCGTCGTCGAATCCGCGGGGCACGATTTCGGGAGAGCTACGGGCGGGGCGCCGCCCAGTATACAGCGATACGCTAGTCCTGGGCCTCCCCCTCGCCGACGAGGTCTACACCGTCCGCGTCTTTGCGATCGATGACGACAGCCTCGCGAGCAATCGGGTGACGGGGCAGTTTCGGGTCGTCGCGGCAGACACGGCGGGCACAGCGGTGGGCCCTTCGCGTTCCCAATGATCTGTCTTGGAGTGCCGATGCGGCAGCTTTTTGTGTCCTTGATCGTCGTCCTGGGACTTGCAGCGGGCGGCGCGCACGGCCAAGTGCCCCAGCCCCTTCAAAACCTGCGGCCGGCGTCGGGGCTGTCGAGCAACACCGTGCAGTCGCTGGCAGCGGCCGGAGATTCCCTCTGGATTGGGCCGCTCCTCACCGTTTATGTAGGAGAGAATGGCCGGGAGGGGGGCGACCCGCTGTTCGCGGCGCAGGGCCCGGCGGTGGAGCAGCGCCTGCTGAATGGCGACAACATTGTCCTGTCGCTCGCGGCCCGTGGGGGAGCGCCCGGCCGCGCTGCGGTGTGGGCCGGGCTGGCGTTTGGAACGGGGGAGGGGACAGCCGGGGCCGGAGGCTTCCTGGTGTCGACGGACGGGGGGGAGTCGTTTGTGGGGCGCCCCGCCCCCCTCGATGAGCCGTCCGATACGACGATTCGCTACGGCGCCTCCACGCTGCCGGCCGTGCCCGTGACGCAAGAGTCCGGCAGTCCGCCCCGCGACGTGGCCCTCGGGGGCAAAGACACGGTCTGGGTGGCGAGCGACCGGGCCGGACTGCGGCGGTCGACGGACCGGGGGGACACCTGGGCGCGCGTGGTGCTTCCGCCGGACACGAGCGCCCGCATCGAGCCCGCGCAGACGTACGACTTCCTCGTCGCCGCACCCCAGGACGACGGCCGCGGATTTCGGAACCATCGGGCGCTGAGCGTGCTGGTGGACGAGACAGGCACGGTGTGGGCCGGCACGGTTGCGGGCCTCAACCGCTCCACCCCGGCCGACGTGGGACCCGGCGGGGATCGCGCCTGGCGTCTCTTTCGGCCGGATGGCACGCCCGGACTCTTGACCGGGCAAATCGTTCTTGCGCTGGCTGAGCAGCCCCGCCCCGACGGCCGCAATCCTGTCTGGGCCGCCACCCTACGAGCCAACACAGACGGTCCGCTTCAGCGGAGCGGCCTCACGGTAACGCCCGACGGAGGGGACACCTTCCGGCAGGCCCTCATCGGCGAGCAGGTGAACGACGTGGCCGCCCGCCAGACCCGCGTCTATGCCGCCGCCGAATCGGGCCTCTTCGTGTCCGGCGATCAGGGCCGCACCTGGCGCACGGTCGAAACCGTGGCGCTGGACGAGGACGACGAGGTGTTGCCGGGGGGGCTGACGGCCCGGGCCGTGGAGGTGACGCCCGCGGCGCTCTGGGTAGGCACCACTGAAGGGCTCCTTCGTCTCGATCGGGCGCAGGAGCCGCGCCTGCTGCCCGAGAATGCGGATGCCCCCCCGCCCCAGTGGCAGCTGTTCCGAACCGAGGTTCCGGTCAGCCCGGAAACGCCCACCGAGCAGGTGCCCGATGTGAAGACGTACGCCTATCCCAATCCGTTCGTCCCGTCGCGGGACGGCGTGGTGCGCATTGTCTACGACGTGCCGCAGTCCCAGACCGTCGAAGTGAACATCTACGACTTTGGCATGAACCGTGTGCGCACCCTTCGGGACGACGAGCCTGCGGGCCGGCAGGAGATGGTGTGGGATGGAACCGACGCGTCGGGCCTGCGCCTGCCAACGGGGCCGTACCTGTACACGGTGGAGATGGCGGGAGAAACGGTACGCGGCAAAATCCTTCTCTCGAATTGACGGGCCTTTGCCCGCGGCCCCGCGTTTTCTTCTCACTGCTGCTCGCTGCGTGATGCGTGCTCTGCCCTTCTGCGTACAACTCGGACGCCCGTCCCGCCTGGGGGCACTGCTCGTCTTGTTGGTGGGGCTTGGCGCCTCCGTGGCTGGTGCACAAGATCCCGCGGCGGGCGCGTTCTCACGGCTGGGGTTCGGCGCGCGCGGCATGGCGCTCGGCAACGCCCTCGTCGCTGACGCCTCCGCCGACGTGAGCCCCCACTACAACCCCGCCCTCCTGCCCGCCACCTCGAGACAGCGCATCTCGGCGTCGGCCGCCCTGCTGTCGTTCGACCGAGAACTGCAGTTTTTGGAGTTTGCAGCCCCGCTCGGGCCCACGGCTGGCGTCGGGCTGAGCCTCATCCACGCGGGGGTCAACAACATCGACGCCCGCAACAGCGATGGCGCCCGTACCGAAACGATCTCGACCGATGAATTTGCGCTGTCCCTTGCGTTTGGCAACCGGTTTGCCGGGCGGGTTTCCGTGGGCACGTCCCTCACGGTGTACCAGTCCGACCTTGTGCCCGACGTGGATCCCGTGCGCGGCTTCGGCCTCGACCTCGGGGTGGGCGTGCGGGCGACCGACCGGCTGTACGTGGCGGCGGCTGTTAACGACCTGCTGGCCCGCTACGAGTGGGACACCTCGTCCGCAGGAGGGGGAACTTACACGGATCGGTTTCCGGTGCGGGTGCGCCTGGGCGCGAGCTATACGCTGCTGAACGAGCGGCTTCGTCTCCTGGGCGAGGTGGAGTCCCGCTACACCACACGCGAACGGCGCGTGCCAGACGTCTTCGTGACCTCCAGCGGGCCGCAACGGCAAACGCGCACGGAGTCGGTCCGGCGGCACGACCTGCAGGCACGCGTGGGGGCCTCCTTCCGGGCCGTCGAAATTCTGACAGTCCGAGCGGGGCTCGATCGCATTGGGGTTGGGGGCACGAGTGGCCTCCGGCCCAGCGGAGGCGTTGGGGTGCGGCAGTCGATTGGCGACCTGGACCTGCGCCTCAGCTACACGGCCACGCTGGAGCCCTACGTGCGCACGGTGATGAGCACCGGCACCGTGGAGCTGTTTCTGTGAGGCGGAGGGGGGCGTGAGGCGGAAGGGCGTGGGCTCAGCCCCCAAGCCGAGCCGCCATCTCGGCGAGCGCATCCGGGCCGATCCCCGACACGCCGGTGCGGATGCGCAGGGTGCACCAGAAGTCGAGCAGCATCATCTGCGCCGCGTGGATGGGCACGGCGATCCAGAAGGAGCGGCAGCGCCACACGAGTGCCCCGAGGGCGAGTCCCCCCACGATGGAGAGGAACGCCTCGGGCCACGGCTTCGACACGTGCAGGGCGGCAAAGGGCAGGGCCTGCACGAAGATGGCGTGTCGTCCTAGGGCCGGGGCGGTGCCGAACAGGACAAATCCTCGCCACAGGTACTCCCATCCGATCCAGTAGAATAGGAAGAGGGCCTCGTACGCCAGAAAAACGTCCCAGTGTGAGGCCGCCGGAGAGTAGTGTGGGTACTGGCGCTGAAACGCCGTTCCGTCGGAAAGGACCCAGGTTCCCGCCGCCACCAGGGGTAGGTACAATAGCGCAACGACCGTTGCGAACCGCCAGTCTCCCAGGCCAAGGCCCATGTCCGTGGCACTGTCGGTAAAGAACGCCCACAGGACGGCCACCGGCACCACGAACCCGAACAAGCCCTGCGTCCCGAACCACCACCCCCAGCGAAGAAGGCCGCGCCATGTGTGCCAGTCGGAGGGCAACAGGGGCGCCAGGTGGCGCTGAAAAAACGCCCGGTCGCCGAGGACAAACTGCAGGACGACAACCAGGGCCGCCACGGTGAGAACGACGGCGGCCTGCGGGTCCACCGCACTGGCGCCGCGGCGAAGACGGGCCCATTCGGCACGGAGGCGGGCGGCCAGCGTGTGGAGCATGCGAGCAAGGGGCTAACAACGAGGGCAAAATTCACCGGCAGTCACGGCGGGCCTGGATGGGGGTTCCGGGCCACGTGTGCGCCCGGCGGGCTCCCGATGGGCCTGCCGCAGTCGAAAGCGGCTACCGAGCCTTCGGAGACGGAAGGTGTAAGAAGCGCGCGAGAAACTCGTAGGTGCGCACCAGCCGGTCGAGCCGCTGGCGGGGCGTGGCGGAAGCGGCTACGTCATGGCCCACACCTGGGTAGCGTACGTACTCCGCAGGGCGCCCCAGAATCTTGAGGCGCTTGTAGAGGCGTTCGCTCTGCGTCGGCCCCACGCGCCGGTTCATCCCGCCGTGCAGTAGGAGCACGGGCGTATCCATCTGGTCGGCGTGTGCCAGTGGGGAGCTATGGCGCAGGGCCGCCTGAGAAGACCTAGCCGTGTCCACCGGAGGATGGAGGCCCACAGAGAATCCCGAGCGGCGAGGCGGCGGTCCTCCATTCCAGGGCCCCCCCCCAAACTCCCGCGGCACGACGCGCCACGCGCTCCCACCATCTAGCAGGGCCGAGAGGTCGTAGATCCCGTTCAGGGCGACGGAGGCGGCGTACTGGTCCGTATGCCCGAGCAGCCAGGTGGCCACGGTGGCCCCGTATCCGGCACCGCCCAGGGCAATGCGTGAGGAGTCGGCCCAGGGCCGAGCCGCCACGGAATCGGTGACGGCGAGCACGTCTCGGGCAGGGCCTGGCCCCCAGTTTTGGTCGTTGGCGCGCTGGAAGGCGGCGCCGAAGCCGGTGGCGCCCCGCGGCCACACGTCCAAAAGGGCCAGGCCGCGTCCCGCGAGGTACTGGCGCTCGAACCAGGTTTGGGGGGTTTGAGCGCGGCTCAGGGCCGAGGGGCCGCCCCGCACTTGAACGAGGAGAGGGCGTGGCGACGGGCCGTCCGTGGCGCGGGGCCGCGTCACTCCGCTTGTGATGTTGAAGCGCCCACGGCGGAGGGTGGTGCGCGTCCGGGGGACGATCCGCCGGGCCGAAAGCCAGTCGGCGTTGGGCGTTGCGAGAGGACGCTCGTTGCCAAAGCTTACGGTATTGGCGTAGAGGGCCGAAGGGGTGGCTGGGCCGGTGGCGGCGTAGACGGCCGTGGCGTCGGTCACATCGAAGGCGTGTACGGACCGCGTTTCCGCCGTCATCTGCTCATGCTCGGCGGGCACCACCATCGTGGAGTCGAGCTGGAAAGTGTCCCGCGAGGTTGAGCGGTCGGGCGCCAGGGTTGGCGGGCTGGCCTGCGCGCTTGTGTCCCGGGCGAAGGGCGTAAAGCGGTAGAGCGCGCGGCCCCCGCGGTCCCGGGCGGTCGCGTAGAGGTACCATCCCCCGGGCGACCACTGGAATCGGCCCACATTCCGGTCGAATGTGCTCGTGATGAATCGTGGCTGTGAGCGGCCGTCAAGGGCGAAAAGCCCGAGCTCTGCCTGCGTGGTGGTGGTGTCCGAGAGCGCGCGCGCCCGGAACGCGATCGTGGTGCCGTCGGCGGTTACGCGTGGATCGGTCAGGGCGTGGTGGTCTACGTGGAGGAGCCGCCGGGTCTCGCCGCGGCGCAGGTCCACCACGTACAAGCTGCGCTGCCGGACGCGGTCAGGGGGGCGGCGGGACGGCGGCAGTCCGCTTACCACGATCTGACCGCTTCCCGGCAGCCAGTCGGCCCGCCCGTACGACCGGTATCCACGCGTCACGGGGCGCGCTTCCGGCCGAGGCGGCCGGCCCGACCGAAGGCCCGCGGGCACATCCACGACGAAGTGATGGCGGTACCGGGGGGTAGGACGAAGCCGATGCTCGCCATGCAGCTCGAGACGGCTGCTCACGAGGGCGGTGCGCCGGCCTCGATTCTGAGCCATCCAGCGCCGCATCTGCACCAGCGTGCCCCCGGGCGCAGCGGCTGTATCGGGCGGCACCGAGACGGCGGTGGTGTCGGGGCGCAGGCGCAAGCGGTTCAGGACGCCGCGCAGGCTGTCTGGGGCCAGTTGGGCGAGACGCTCCACTGGGAGGCGGGCCAAGCTATCGGGGACGGACGGCCCGCTGGGAGTTCGCAAGGTGCGAGCGGTATCGTCGGGAAGGCGAATCTGTGACCGCGGGCCGAGCGTCAGGGTGTCGAGCGGCTCCAGCGTGCGGGCGTGTCGAAGCACGAGAAGAGTATCGGTAGAGGCTGTGCGCACCAGGTCGCCCGGCGCGCGCCCGGGACGCTCGCTGGGAGCGGGACGGCCGGGCGGGGCAGGGACGGCCGCCTCTGGAAGCGAGCTCGCGAAGAGCAGCCGCTCCCCATTGGGGCTCCACTGCGGCCGGTGGGCACCGTGCGGCGCGTTGGTAAGCTGGTAGGGCACGCCGCCATTGAGGGGGAGGACGAACACCTGCGGGGTGCCCTCGACAGGGCGCACGTAGGCGAGACGGGTGCCGTTAGGGTGCCAGGCCAGCTGGTGGAGCGGGCGGCTCGACTCGACGAGCAGGCGCGGGGAGCGGGCGCTCGCCAGGGGGGCCACGTAGAGCCGCGAGCCGTATGGCGCGTCGGCCGCCGTGCCGCGGGCCTCGGCGGACACATGACGCACTGTATACGCGACCGATCGACCGTGTGGAGAAATTCGAACTGCCCCCACGGCTTGCATCCGGTACAGATCCTCCGCCTGCACGGGACGCAGAGAGTCGGACGGGGCTTGGGTGTTCAACGGGGCCTGGGCGTTCAACGGAGCTGCCGCCGAGAGGCACAGCACCGCAGAGAGCACAGCAGCCCGTCCCCATCCTCCAGGGCGTGCGCAGCTAACGAGACAGGACAACACCGACGGAAATGAGATTGCCATCAATGCCAGGGTTAATTCGTCCACGGAAGCCATTCGACAAGTGGTGGTAGCGGTAGCCTGCGGTGAAGAGAAGGTGCGGTGTGAGGGCGACCCGCACGCCCGCTCCAACATCAAACATAAAGTTGAGATGCTTGCCCCAGGGCCCAGGCACGGCCTGCGCAAAATACGCCAGTCCCGTGCTTCCCAGGACGAACGGGCGTACCCGCTGTGCCGCCCGAAACGTAAGCCGCAGGCCCGCAGGGCTCACTCCGATCCCGTACGTGTGCAGGTCTTGCGTGGGGTCAGGGCGGCGGGGCGGCGGAGACGAGATCGCCCGTTGGGGAATCGACAGCAGGAGGAGCGGGAACAGGTCGGCCGTGTACGTGAGGGACGGGCTGCTGCGGGCGTCGGCGGAAGGGGCGGGCACCAACAACCGCTCGTACCGGACGCCGAGAAGGCCGAAGCGCGCCCGCGAAATGTTGCCGATGGGGCCGCCCGTCGCAACGGAGCCGCCCAGCCACAGGCCCATCGCATTTGCGGGACGGGCGGTGCGTGCGGACGGGGCGCTGTTGCGAGGAGGGGAGGTGCTCGCCGACGCGTCCCGTCCTACGGGCTGCCCCGCACAGGGGGGCGGACCGAGCAGGAGAAGAAGCAACGCGGGAAGCAGGCGGCGAACTTGCAAGAAATTAGGTTGTGTTCGTCCAGGAGAATGTGTTTTGTTGCTACTGGCCACCACACTGACCTACCACACTGGCAGGCAGCATACCGGTGGGCAGCGAGTAGCACGTCCGCTCCGTTGCACCGGAGGGCCTGCGCGCTCACTCTCAGTCCATAATCCGTATGGAGCTTTTTTACAACCAGTACGGCGACTCAGGTCCCCCGCTGATCATCCTGCACGGCCTCTTGGGCGCGCACGGAAACTGGCACACCCTCAGCCGGACGGCGTTCCAACAGGCGGCGCAGGTGTACGCGGTCGACCAGCGCAACCACGGCCGCTCCCCGCACGCCGACCGAATCGACTACCCCACCCTGGCCGCGGACCTGCGGACGTTCATTGACCGACACGACCTCGCCCCCGCGCACCTTCTGGGCCACTCCATGGGCGGCAAGGCCGCCATGCAGACGGCCCTTTCGTTCCCCGACCGCGTAGACCGCCTTATTGTCGTGGACATGGCGCCCCGCGCCTATCCGCCCGCGCACACCGCACTGCTGGACGCCCTCGCTCGCGTCGACCCCCCAGCGTACGACAGCCGCGACGCAATCGACGCCGCGCTGGCGGACGATGTGCCGTCCTGGCCCATCCGGCAGTTTCTCCTCAAAAACCTCGACTACGACGGCGACACCTACACCTGGCGCATGAACCTGGACGCCATTCGGGCGCACTACGACGCCCTGACGGCGGCCCTGCCCACGGGGCCTACGTTCGAGGGCCCTGCGCTCTTTGTGCGGGGCGGGCAGTCCGACTACATCGCCGATGAGGACCTGGACGGCATTCGCGAGCGCTTTCCCGCCGCAGATCTCGTGACCCTCGAGGACGCCGGGCACTGGGTCCACGCCGACGCCCCGGAGGCGCTCGCCGATCTCGTCACCGCGTTTGTGGCCGATCCGACACGTGTCCTGTGACGCCGGGCATCCCGACAGCCGTCGGGACGTAGCCGCGCGGTGTCTTTTCCTCTGCACACCGATCCCTTCTCACGCAATACCTCCAGCACCCCATGGATTTTGGACTGACGGACCGAACAGCTTTTGTCGCCGGCGCCAGCAAAGGACTGGGCCGGGCCGCCGCCCGCGCACTGGCGCAGGAAGGCTGCCGCGTGGCCCTCTGTTCGCGAAACGGCGACCGCATTGCGAATGCGGCGGAAGACCTCCGGGCGGAGACCGGTGCCGAGGTGCTTCCGCTCGTCTGCGACGTCACCCACGCCGAACAGGTAGACGCGGCCATTGCCCAGACGGTGGACACGTTTGGGGGGCTCCACGTGCTCGTTACCAACGCCGGGGGCCCGCCCTCGGGCATGGCGACGGAGATGGACCCGGAGGACTACCGCGACGCGGTGGAGCTGAACCTGATGAGCACCATTTCGCTGTGCGACGCCGCCCTGCCGCACCTGCGCACCGCCGCAGCGGAGGACGACCATGCGCGCATCGTCATGGTCACGAGCGTCTCGGCGAAGCAGCCCATTCCCACGCTCGCGCTTTCGAATACGGCCCGGGCCGGCGTGCAGGGCTACGCCAAGAGCCTGGCGGAGGACGTGGGAGAGACGGGGATGACCGTGAACACCGTGCTGCCCGGCTACACGCGCACGCAGCGCCTCGACGAGTTGGCCGAGGACATTCAGGCGGACACCGGGCAGTCGTACAGCGAGGTGGAAGCCGGATGGGCCGATGAAAACGCGCTGCCGCGCATTGGGGAGCCCGAAGAGTTTGCCGCGGCGGTGGCCTTTCTGGCGAGTGCCCCGGCGGGATACATCACGGGCACTGCCGTGCCGGTCGACGGGGGGCGCAGCAAGCACATGTTGTAGAGGCACATGCTGTAAGCCATCCCGCGCCCTGGCGGTGGCAAAGTAAAAAAGCCCCGGACCGCGGGGCGGGGAGGGGAGGGCAACGGCCCGGGGCAAAGACCAGAAGTGATGTTTCTTCGGGAATCAACCTGTCTCGATCCGTTTGTACCTAAGTCTACTGGAAGCCCTTTGCTCCGAAACCATCGGTCGAATTGGAGAGATTTAGCAAAACTTTGCAGACGCGCCGTGGCGGTGCGGAAGCCGGATCCTCAGGCCCTTCCGGCGAGCTAACGGAGGTTGAGAAATTCGTCCAGTGCCCGGAAGAACGGAGTGGGGGCCTCCCAGTGGGGCAAAAGTCCACCCGGCAGAGATTTGTGGGAGGCATCGCGCTCGTTTTGCGTTAGCACCTCAGGCAGGCGGTCGAACGATTGTACCGTTGGGCCCGGGGTGCTGGGGGTCAGGAACAGGGTTGGGCGGTACAAGCGCGCATAGAGGGAGGCCGCGTCATCGAGCTTGAGGGTGCCGTCCACGAAGCGCAGGGGCGCGCGGTGGGCGCCGCGGACGTGCGCGGTTTGTTCGGCGTAGTCGAGAGAGGGGCGGGGATGGCGTCCGGGGCCAA
>ERZ1034486.419-NODE-419-length-10738-cov-4.722737_pt1 | contig 10738 bp, 10 predicted proteins | sample MGYA00520683_ERZ1034486 | MGnify/ENA primary metagenome ERZ1034486 (study PRJEB33760, sample SAMEA4777685) | hypersaline lake metagenome | biome: hypersaline environment; feature: brines | place: Spain | collected 2012-08 | depth 0 m ...
GGACATGGGCTCGGTCGTGGAGGAGATTCAGCAGAAGATTAAGGCGCAGGTGGACCTTCCGCCCGGCTACTTCACCGAGTATGGCGGCCAGTTCGAAAACCAGCGCCGAGCGATGAACCGGCTCTACGTCGTGGTGCCCATCACGCTGGCGCTCATCTTCTTGATGCTGTTTATCACGTTCGGGAGCGTGCGCTACGCCTCGCTGATCTTTCTGAACGTGCCGTTTGCCGTGATCGGCGGCATCTTGGCACTCTGGCTCGGCGGGCTCTACGTCTCGGTCCCGGCGGCGGTCGGGTTCATCGCCGTCTTCGGGGTGGCGGTGCTCAACGGCGTGGTGCTGGTGAGCTACGTCAACGACCTGCGGGAGCGGGGGCTGTCCATTAAGGAAGCCGCCGTGCAGGGCGCCGAGCTCCGCCTGCGCCCGGTCCTGATGACGGCGCTCACCACGTCTTTGGGGCTGCTGCCGCTGCTTCTGGCCAGTGACGTGGGATCGAACGTCCAGCGGCCCCTCGCGGCCGTCGTCATCGGCGGGCTCGTCACCTCGACGCTCCTCACCCTGCTGGTGCTGCCCACGATCTACCGCTGGTTCGCCGAAGAGACCGACACGGCGGCGATGTAATCCAGCGGCGATGCAGGGTCCCAATCACGCCCCGTGCGGGCGACGGTCGTCCCGCACGGGGCTCCTCATTCCTCATTATATCTGAGCAACGCTTTCCAGACGCCATGAAACAGATCAAAGCCTACGTTCGCCCGGCCCTCGTTGACCACGTCATCGACATGATTGAAGACCAATCGGCCGACTCGCCGGGCGTTGCCGCTTCCGAAGTGCGGGTGTACGGCCATCCCGAAGACACAAATCCGATGGAGCGCTCTCACCTCGCAAAGCTGGAGATCGTCGTGCGCGAGGAGGAGGTCCAAGGCGTGGTCGACATCATCCTCGAGCACGCCCAGACGGGCCACTCCGGCGACGGCGCGATTTACGTGACCGAGGTCGTCGAAGCAATCCGTATTCGGAACGGGGAGCGGGACCGGGAGGCGGTGCACTCGGTCTTCGAGGAGCCGGATTCCGTCTGACGATTTCTCGTAGAACGGGCTCGCCGCAATTCAACGGAGACAATGCCTACTGTCATGCAGATCGACCTCCCAGACGTACTTCCGGACGTTCCCGATAGCGAAGATCCCTGCGTTCGCCGTCTCCTGGCGAGCGTCGGGGAGCGGGAGGGGGTCTTGCGGGCACACCTGATTCCGGCGGCCTCGGGGGAGCCGGCAATCCTCTGCGTCCATTTCGATCCAGAAGAGATTGACCGGTCCCATCTTCGCGAGGTAATTCTAACGACCGGGACTCGACTATGCGAGCAGTTCGGGCACGCAACGTGGACGACGCCTCCGCTTGCGAATCCCCGCAAAGCTGAGACAGCCTCCGAAAAGCTCCGTGGGGTTAGAGGCGTCATTGCGGCGGAGGTGGACCCGGACCGCCGGGTCCGGATCGAGTACGACCGGGAGCGAATCCAGAAGGCCGAGCTTCGGGGCGTGCTCGCCCTCATGGGCGTTCACCTTGACGACTGAATCTGAACACAGGGCGCTCTCGACGCGCGCCCGACCACCTTGAGTCGAATCTCGAATACCAACGATTTCAAGCTATGCAGGATGAGCCCAATGTTTCTCGTCGCGACTTTTTGCAGCGTCTCAGCCTGTTTGGGGCCGCAAGTATAGGAGCCGGATCCCTTCTCGTCGGATGTGGCGGGGGATCCGGCGAGCAAGGGGGCGGCTCTACTTCCTCCTCCCAAACGTCGGCTGCGGCCAGAACCCAATCATCCGGTGGAGGCGGCAGTGTGGCCAAGACGGTGACGCTCCACCCAAAGGGCAATCAGATGAAGTACAAGGAGACGGAGTTTACCGTCCCCGCCGGAAAAAAGGTGAAGGTCGTGTTTGAAAACACGGCGACGAGCCCGTCGATGCAGCACAACGTCGTCGTGCTCACTCGGCCTCCGGAGCAGAAGGTCTTCCGGAAGGTGGGGGAGGCCGGCATGAGCGCCGGTGCGTCCAACGACTACGTCCCGCAAGACATGGGCGATTTGATCCTTGCGCACACCCCAATGTCAAAGCCCGGCGAAACCGTCTCGGTCACGTTCACGACGCCGGGAGAAACGGGCGACTACGGGTACATCTGCACGTATCCGGGCCACTGGGCCACCATGCAGGGAACGATGCATGTCAGATAGGACCCCTCGTATCGGGACCACGAGGAGAGAGATCGAAGCCGGTCAGATTCGCGGTTTTGTTACATCCGACCGCTGATTCCTTATGCACAGGGATCGCTGGTTGAAGGATAAGAGGTTTGATATCGAGACACTGGTTCCTCCACTGGTGCCGCTGCGGAGAGTGAAGCCATCGCTTGATCTTGCTGGGCCAACAGGTTCTCGATCCCTGATGGTTGTTACCATTGCGTACGTCGCTTCACGCCGGGCCCTGCGCAGTGCGGGAGAGGGCGGTGCGAGCAGACAGAAACAAAAGAAGCACGAACAACACCGGCGGATGCATCCGCTGAAGCTCAGCTGGTGCTTCGCGGTCGTGTTGGCGCTGCTGTATCTCGGTATTCCTATTCTTCTTTCCATAGTCCCACTACTGGCTTCCTGGCGCGGGCTGTAGTCTGTCGACGACTGGATCTTGCTCGGCTCAGATTTTTGTCTCGTCTCACTGTCTTGGGCCTCACGGGCTCGCTTTTCCCAGCAGGGTCTTCCGGAGATCATCCTGAGTCCACGTCGAAACCTCAATGGCCTACCCTCATATCATCAATCGATTATATGATGATATAAAAGAAGCCACATGACAATTTTCGACACGAAGCAAGAATCTACCGACCTGAAAGCAAAGCTCTTCCGCGGGTTCGCCGATCCCTCGCGGCTCTCAATTATAGAGACGCTGCGAGACGGCCCGCTCACGGTCGGGGAGATTGTAGAAGAAACGGGCCTGAGCCAGCCCAACACCTCCAATCACCTCAACTGCCTAGCTGATTGTGGATTGGTGCGGCGCGAACGCGACGGCCGTTATGTGCGCTATGAGCTAAGCGACGAGCGTGTGGCGGGCCTTGTTGTCCTGGCGGAGGGACTGCTCGCCGATATCGCCAACGGCGTCTACGCCTGCACCCGGTACGACTCGGGTAGGGTTGACGAAACCGACGCTTCGCAAACCAAAACGCAGAAGGAAACAGCATGAGCGACTCGGAAGACACCAAGCATGCGCTTGACCGTCGCAGATTTCTTCTCACGGGGACGGCCGCGCTAGCTGGGCTGGGCCTCGGCACGGCGGGACCCTCGCTCGTAGGCTTTAAAAGCATCCAGACGGAGGCCGCTGGCAGCGTCGCGGCTCCCGCCCGAGGCATGCCCGACGGCGGCCCCGTGCAGGCGGTGCGCCTCGTTGCCGAGCCGGTTGAGGTGGAAGTCGGCCCCGGACGTAAGTGGAGCACCTGGGGTTACAATGGACAGTACCCTGGCCCGGAGATCCGCGTTAAGGAGGGTGAGCGCCTTCGCGTCACCGTCGAGAACCGCTTGCCCAGCGGAGTCGGCACCACGGTCCACTGGCACGGCGTCCCTGTGCCCAACGCGATGGACGGCGTGCCGGGCCTGACGCAGGAGCCGATCCCGCCCGGAGAGACGTTTGTCTACGAGTACGAGGCCGCGCCGGCGGGCACGTACATGTACCACTCGCATGTCGGGTTGCAACTCGATCGTGGCCTTATCGGCCCATTGATCATTGAAGAGCGGACGCCCCACGTCTCGTACGATCGCGAGTACACCGTTATGCTCGACGATTTTCTGCCGGGTGCGCCTCAGCCGCTGGAGGTGCTAGCCGCAAGCGGGCAGCGAGGCGGCATGATGGACAGGGGCCGTGGTGGTCGCTGTTGCCGGCGCGGCGATAGAGGAGACAGAGGGGAAAGTGTTCGAGGAGAGGACAGGTGGCGAGGTGGACGGCAACGTCGCGGCGGCATGATGGGCGGTGGAAAAAGGGGGATCGTGCCGCCCTACGAAGGGCTGATGATCAACGGCCGCCTCCCGGAAGACCCAGCCGTCTTCGACGTGAAAAAGGGCGAACGCGTGCGGCTTCGCCTCGTCAATCCCAGCAGCGCCACCACCTACCACCTCGCCTTGGCCGGCCACCGCCTCACGGTGACGCATGCCGACGGGCAGCCCGTCGAACCCGTCGAGGTGGACTCTCTCCTGATCGGCATGGGCGAGCGCTACGACGTGGTTGTCGAGGCGACCCAGCCCGGCGCGCACACGCTGCTGGCCCGCACTGTCGAGGGCGACGCCCCGCCCGCCCGCGCCATTTTGCGCTACCAGGGCAGCCGCCAAAACCGGCCGCCGGGAGGCCAGGTGCCGGAGGGCCTGCGCGGCGGGCGCCGCTTACGGTACGCTGACCTGCAATCGGCCCGGTCGTTGCCGCAACCCCTCGCAGAGGCGGGCGCCCCGGACCGGACGTTCGACCTGCGGCTCTCCGGTGGCATGATGATGTCGCGGGGCGAGTGGTTTATCGATGGGCAGCGCTACCCCGACGCCGACCCGCTCGAGATCCGCGAAGGCGAGCGCGTGCGGGTGAACATGCGCAACATGAGCATGATGCTCCACCCAATGCACCTGCACGGACACTTCTTCCGCACGGGCGGCATCCTCAAGGATACCGTGCTCTTGGAGCCGCACATGGGCCGCGCTTCGTTTGACTTCATTGCCGACAACCCGGGTCGGTGGTTCTTCCACTGCCACAATCTCTACCACCTGCACGCCGGGATGGCCCGCGAAGTGCGCTACGTTTGAATTGCCGAACACTATGAATGCAATGCATGCTGTAAAAGAAGCCACTGCTCTGCTCGCTACGTTGATCGGGACCGTCGCGGCGGACCTCGGTACGAAAGCCCTCGCCGAACAGTCGCTGATGCAATATGGGACCCGTGAGGTGGTGGGCGAGTGGTTCCGCTTCTCGCTCGGCTACAATCAGGGCGTTGCCTTTGGCCTTTTCGCCACCGACGGGCCGAGCGTGATCATCGTAAGCGGGCTAGCGACGTTGCTTCTGGCAACGTGGATGGTCCATGCCCTGCGCACGGACCGCGATCGACTCCCGCCCTCCTGGGTGCTCGGCCTCCTCCTGGGCGGCGCCGTCGCCAACCTCCTCGACCGCCTCGGTGACGGGCGCGTGACCGACTTTATCGATTTGGGTCTCGGCGCGTACCGCTGGGCCACCTTCAACCTCGCCGATGTCTTCATCGTGTTCGGCGTCGGCATGATCCTTCTGACCTCGTACCGCCATTCTGCCGAGGAGGCTCCCGAGGACGTCCCTGCGATCTCCACACCTGACTGAATCTCTATATCCTGAGTAACTGGACGACAATGGGAACGACAAGAACCACTGAAACGCCCCGTCGCGAGATGCCGAGTCCGCCCAGCCCCTGGCGCAACCCGAAGGTGCTGACTTCGCTCGCCGCGGGGTTCCTCCTGCTCGTAGGCTGGCTGCTCTCCTTTACCGGCACCCCCTACGCCACGGGTGCCGGGCTCTACGTCGCCTCGCTCCTTCTGGGCGGTTACTACTTCGGCCGGGAGGCGCTGGAAGAACTCGTTTTCGAACGTGAGATCGGCATTGAACTGCTCATGACGGTGGCGGCTGTTGTGGCAGCCCTCATGGGCCAGCTCGCTGAGGGCGCCATGCTTGCGTTTCTCTACTCAATCTCGGAGGCGGCCGAGGGCTACACCGAGCAGAAGACGCGCTCGGCCATAAAGGCGCTGATGGACCTAGCGCCGAAGACCGCGCTCGTCCGGCGTGACGGGCGCGAGGTTGAGATCCCGGCCGAGGAGGTCGCTGTCGGCGATGTCTTCATTGTCAAGCCGGGCGGGTCGATGCCCACCGATGGGCGCGTCGTAGCAGGCCGATCGAGCGTCAACGAGGCGCCGGTTACCGGCGAGAGCGTACCGGTGGAAAAAGAAGAAGGCGCGCAGGTCTACGCCGGCTCCATCAACGAAACCGGAGCGCTCGAAGTGGAGGCGACGAAGGCGTTTGCCGATAACACGATCTCGCGCATCATCCAGATGGTCGAGGAGGCGCAGGAGCGAAAGGGAAAGAGCCACCGGTTCATTGAGCGGTTCGGGCGCTGGTACAGTCCTTCCGTACTCGCCCTCGGCGTTGCCATTGCTCTCCTTCCTCCGCTTTTCTTCGGGGTCGCCTGGTCTGACTGGGTCTTGCGCGCGACGGTCTTCATCGTAGCGGCAGCGCCGTGTGCCCTCGTCATCTCGATTCCTATCACACTGGTAGCCACGCTTGGGCGGGCGGCCCGGCAAGGTGTGCTCATCAAGGGGGGCGTATACGTGGAGGAGCTGGCAAAAGTAAAGACGGTGGCCCTCGACAAGACCGGAACGCTCACGCGGGGTGAACCGGAAGTGACGGACGTGATCGTCGCTCGGGCCGGTGAGGACGGGCCGGGTGCCAAAGCCGAAAAGATCTCGCTTGAGGCTACGGAGCAGGCGCTCGTGGCCCAGGCGGCCGGCATCGAGCGGTGGAGCGAGCATCCGCTGGCGCGGGCCATCGTTCGCCACGCCGAGGGCCGCGGCATCACCCCCTCGGAGGCGGAGGCGTTCGAGTCGCTCACCGGCGCCGGGGCCTCGGCGCAGGTAGACGGAAGGGCCGTCTACGTAGGGAGCCCTTCGCTCTTTACCGATCGGCTGGACGTTCGACTCGATTCGGTCGAGGCCGACGTGGCTCGCCTGCAGAATGACGGCAAGACAGTTGTGGTCGTCGGCACGGAAAAGGAGGTCCACGGCCTCATTGCCATCCGTGACAACGTGCGAGCGAACGCGCCCAAGGTGATCGAGGCGCTGCACGCGCGCGGCGTTCGCGTGGCCATGCTTACGGGCGACAACCGCCGCACGGCCGAGGCCATCGCCCGCGAGCTTGACATCGATGAGGTGTACGCCGAGCTGAAGCCGGACGAGAAGGTCGCGCAGGTGCGGCGTCTCGACGAGCGCTACGGCCACGTGGCCATGGTGGGCGACGGGGTCAACGACGCGCCGGCGTTGGCCGAGGCAACGGTCGGCATCGCGATGGGCGCAGCGGGCACGGATGTGGCGATGGAGACGGCCGACGTGGTGCTCATGGCCGACGATCTCGATAAGCTCGTCTACGCGCTGGAACTGGGGCAGAAGAATCGCCGTGTGGTCCGGCAAAACCTGGCGCTCTCGGCGCTTGTGATCGGCGTGCTTGTCGTTGGGGCCGTGACGGGCTCGTTCACGCTGCCGATCGCGGTGATCGGCCATGAGATCAGCGAATTCGTCGTAGTCGGGAGCGGCCTGCGCATGCTTCGCGCCTAAACTAAAAAGGTGCCCGGAGAGAGCGAGCAGCAATCGCGCCCTCGTGAAGTAAATGCCGACCGGACAATCGACCGGATTCAGAAAACCGAACGTCGGGGCGTTCGTCCCCTCATGGAGATTCGAGCGGATCAGTAGACAGGGCCTTCACCGTCGTACGCGCGCGGAGAGGAGGATCTGGACACCGGAAGTTCTGAGCTCTCCCAAAGAATGAAGATTTTGAGCCGGGTATATGGAAATATGTGCCCGGCGGGCGCTCCCCCCGAAGGAATCGAGGCAAACACCTTACGGTGCATCTAAAATCTGTCTGGTTCTCCTCCAGTCCACCCGATTCGCGGAACGGTCCCCTGTGTCTCCATTCTTGTGTTGCGTATGTTCGAACGGTAGACGTTGAATTATTAGCCTAAGAAAACAATTTTTTGAGTCCTGGGTACACTTGCGCAGTACGTCCCCTTTTCGCCAGGTGAAACGGTGTTATGCGCAAGCTTCTCGATCGCTGGTTCTTCTCCTCCGTCTCCCGCCGCGACTGGCTTCGCGCGAGCATAGCAAGCGTTGCTGGTCTCGCCGGAGCCGGCTCCCTCTCCGCCTCCGTTTCGGAATCGCCGCCTCAGGAGGAGAACGAGGCGTATGACTCGGCACCTGCAGGTCCGAGCCGAATGCACGGTCAGATGCGCACGGTCGGCTCCGTGGACCCGGCGCGCAACGGCTTCGACCCGATGGCGATGCTCACCGACTTCGACTACGGCGAGACGAGCACGATGGACGACGGGCAGACGCTCCGCGAGTACCGGGTCGTCGCCACGGACAAGGAGATCGAGATCGCGCCGGGCATGACGTTTCCGGCCTGGACGTACGACAATCGCGTGCCGGGGCCCACGTTTCGATGTGTGGAGGGCGACCGCATCCGGATCGAGTTCGTCAACGCTGGCAGCCATCCCCACACCATCCACTTCCATGGCATCCACTCGGCAAAGATGGACGGGGTGCCAAACATCGGGGACGGCATGATCGACCCAGGGGACCGCACCGTCTACGAGTTCGACGCCGAGCCCTTTGGCTGCCACCTCTACCACTGCCACTCCACGCCCCTCAAGCGCCACATCCACAAGGGCCTCTACGGCGCGTTCATTATCGACCCGGACCCGGCCAACTACGAGGGCGAAAAACGGGAGGCGGCGAAGGCCCGCAACCATCAGTATCCCGAGTGCGGCGAGGTGAGCGAGATGGTGATGGTGATGAACGGATTCGACACCAACTTCGACGGCGACAACGAGATTTACGCCGCCAACACGGTGGCCTTCGAGTTTGCCAACCGCCCCATTCCCGTCAAGCCCGACCAGTTGCAGCGCGTGTATCTGGTAAACGCGACCGAGTTCGACCCCATCAACTCGTTCCACCTCCACGCCAACTTCTTCGACTACTACGACCACGGCACGTCGCTGGTACCGGACCGCGAGACCATCGACACGGTGATGCAATGCCAGGCCCAGCGGGGCATTCTGGAGTTTTCGTTCGAGGACTTCGAGCCCGGGCAGTACATGTTCCACGCCCACCAGAGCGAGTTTGCCGAGCTGGGCTGGATGGGATTCTTCGACGTTCGCGAGGACGCCCCGCCGCTGGAGGAAATGGGCGCCGACCTCCCGGCGTAACCCTCCGTTTCACTGTCTCGTTTTTTGCATCAAGTTCCTGCTCTCCGATGCGCGTTCTGAAAAACGCTTCGACGTCGACGCTGTGGCTCTGGGGATCTCTGCCACTCGTGCTGGCCGCCATCGCGCTCGCTACCTTCCTCTACCTGGACCCAATGGAGGCACTCACCGGCAACCAGCCGCCCGTCCAGAACCTCTCAATCGAGCGCGTGGAACTCACGGACGACGGCTTTACCGTTGACGTGGTGAACGCTGCGCCGGAGCCGGTAACGATCTCGCAGGTGCAGGTCGACGAGGCATACTGGACGTTCGACGTAGAACCGGACTCGACGCTTCCTCGCCTCGGTGAAGCAACCGTCCACATTCCCTACCCCTGGGTGCACGGCGAACTGCACGAGATTCGGCTCCTGACCGACGTGGGCATGACGTTCTCGCACACGGTGGAGGTGGCCACGAAAACGCCCCAGCCCACGCCGACGCGGTGGGGCCTCTTCGCCCTCCTTGGGGCGTTCATCGGCGTGATTCCTGTCGGACTGGGCCTCATGTGGTTTCCCGTGCTCCAAAACCTGAGCGAGCAGGTGATGAACTTCGTCCTCGCCCTCACGATGGGCCTCCTCCTCTTCCTCTTCGTGGACACGCTGTTGGAGGGCATCGAGATTGCCGAGCACGTGCCGGACGTCTTCCAGGCCCTGCCGCTTGTTTTCCTCGTCGGCCTCATGAGCTATCTGATCCTGACCGCTGCGGGCCGCTGGGGCGGCGCGGCCGACCGGTCGACCCTAGACGGACGCCGGTGGATTGCCACAGCCATTGCGCTTGGCATTGGATTGCACAACCTCGGGGAAGGCATGGCGGTGGGGGCAGCCATCGCGGCAGGTGAAGCGGCCCTTGGCAGCTTTCTCGTTGTGGGCTTTGTGCTGCACAACCTCACGGAAGGCATCGGTATTGGGGCGCCGATGGCAGAGGACGATCCCGGCTGGGGCCGACTGGCATGGCTAACCGTGCTTGGGGGCGGACCTGCGATCCTCGGGACGTGGATGGGTGGCTTTCACTACTCGCCCTTCTGGGCTGTGCTGTTCTTTGCCGTGGGTGCGGGCGCCATCCTGCAGGTGATTGTGGAGGTGGGCCGCCTGCTGGTTGAGCGTGCGGGCGATGATACTACGATAGCAACCTCCTGGGTCAACCTCGGCGGCGTCACGACTGGCCTCGTCATCATGTACGCTACGGCGCTGTTTGTGTAACGAATCCGAGTTTCTCATCAGACCTAGGGAGCGCCTTCGATCTCTGACGGCCAAACGGCTGAGACGACTTTGGAGAAACTCCGATGCGTAGAAGACGCCATTGCGGTGCGCGTCGGTCCTGACTGCCACATTCAGGTCGAATCCGACCGGGAGCGCGTCTAGGAGGCGGAACTAAAAGGCGTCCTTGTCCTCATGTCCATTCGGACAGAGCAGTAGGCGAAACCTACACCCGCTGGGCTCGGCCCAGAATACCGGACTTGAAACACACATAGCTTCGCGAAGTCTAATAAATGAACACATGCTCATACGTTCAGAAGTAAGACAATGACACCCGTCGAGTTCGTGTTCTGGGGCACGATGACTACAGTGGTCCTGCTGGATCTGAGTCTCCTCGCGACGCTGCTGAGGCCGCGGCTGGGTTTCTGGCCCCCGCCGGGTCGGGACACGTGGCAGTACCGGCTCACCTGGGCGCTTTTCAGCGGGACCTGCGCCGGCTTCCTCGTCGTGG
>ERZ1034486.420-NODE-420-length-10735-cov-5.536798_pt1 | contig 10735 bp, 10 predicted proteins | sample MGYA00520683_ERZ1034486 | MGnify/ENA primary metagenome ERZ1034486 (study PRJEB33760, sample SAMEA4777685) | hypersaline lake metagenome | biome: hypersaline environment; feature: brines | place: Spain | collected 2012-08 | depth 0 m ...
GAACGCGACCGCCGGAAACCAGACCGCGCCCGACGCGAACGGCCTCGGCGCGGTCGCGGTCCGTCAGTCGCCGGACCCGTCGCGGTCTGGGAGCGGGGCGTGACCGTGGTGGCTCCGAGCCGGTCGGGAGAGAGGATTTGGAGTCGTCGCGCGCAGTTCCGCGGGGGCTGTGCTCCCCCCGGAGCGAAGCTCAGCGTGCTGCTGCTCCTCGCCCTGTTGGTGCTGCTCGTGTTCCTCGCCAGCCTCGTGCGCGCGCTCGGGTGACCTCGCCGACGGCGCGGAGGGGACGCCGTTCTCAGCTGGTGGACGCGCCCGCCGGAGTTATCAGTCGAATCGGCGTACGATCACCCGATAGATGGTCGCCCTCGACGCCTACGCGTTCGTCTTCGTCGCCGGCCTGATCACGGCGCTGGCGACCGGGATCGGCGCGCTGCCGTTCTTCTTCTTCAATACGATCAGCGACAGCGGCAACGTGGCGCTGTGGGGCTTCGCCTCGGGGATCATGCTGTCGGCGTCGCTGTTCGGCCTCGTCCAGGAGGGGCTCGCGGAGGGGACGCCGGCGGAGATCGCCGTCGGGATGCTCGCGGGCGTCGTCCTGGTCGTCGTCGCGCACGAGGTCCTGACGGACGCCGAGATCGACCCGCGGGAGTACGAGGAGGCGGACTTCAAGAAGCTGATCCTGATCCTCGGCGTGCTGACGGTCCACAGCTTCCCCGAGGGGATCGCGGTCGGCGTCTCCTTCGCCGACCTCGGGCTGGCGGGGGGCACCGCGCTGTTCGGGTTCACCGTCCCGCTCTTGGCCGTGTTCATGACCGTCGCCATCTCGATCCACAACGTTCCAGAGGGGACGGCCATCTCGATCCCGCTACGGGCGATGGGCGTCTCGAAGTGGAAGATGGTGTGGTGGTCGGTGTTCTCCAGCCTCCCGCAGCCGATCGGGGCCCTGATCGCGTTCGCGTTCGTGCGCTACGCTCGGGAGTTCCTCCCGTACGGCTTCGGCTTCGCGGCGGGCGCGATGATCTACCTCGTCCTCTCGGAGTTCATCCCCGAGGCGCTCGAAACGGGCGCCGACCTCCCGCACGGCGGCAAGCGGGTCCTCGCCGGCGGCGTCGCGCTCGGCGTCGCGCTGATGGTCCCGCTCGCGTATTTATGAGCGACCGAGGCCAGCGGCGAGGTGTTTAAATGAGCGTGACTGGCAGTGACGATCGCATATAAAGATCGTCGCATATAAAGATCGATGCGGTGGCGCGCGCCTCCGAGCGTCCGCCAGGGCGCGAGGAGCGCGTGCGAGGGAGTCAGTCGCCGGAGCGAAGCGGAGGCGACTGACGAGGCTGGGGAGGCGCGAGGTGCGGTCGCTGTGCTGGGCGGGACTCAAAGGGGCAGCCGCGAGGCGGGCGGAGGCGACGTAAGGACCGCAGGGAACGAGCGAAGCGAGTGACCGAGGACCGCAGCGAGCGTGCGCCCGCCTCGCGGCTGGGGCTTTGGAGGCCCCCGTTGCCGATCCGAAATCAATCATTTATAAGCGTCCACCCGATTCGACGGCTTACTCCTCGCCCAGCACGGTCGGGTTGACGGCACCCGATCCGCGGCCCACGTCGTAACCGCGCCGGACTGCCTCGGTCATCTCCTCGACCGCGACGCCGACCGCTTCACGAACCGACTCTCCTCTCGCTAGCCGCGCCGCGATCGCGCTCGATAACGCGCAGCCGGACCCGTGGGTCGCGTCGGTGTCGATCCGCGGCGTTTCGAAGCGGTCGACGGTCAGCCCTGCCTCGCCCCCGCCCGCCCCGTCGGCCCGAACGAGCGTGTCGACGACGACGCCCCCGTCGACCGGCTCGCCGTCGAGGTGGCCGCCCTTCACCAGCGCCGCGTCCGCGCCGAGCGCGACGAGCGCCCGCCCGGCCGCCTCGGCATCTGCCGGGGTCTCGACCGGCTCGCCGGTCAGCACCGCGGCCTCGTCGGCGTTCGGCGTGACGAGCGTCGCGGTCGCGATCAGTTCCTCGTAGGCGTCCTCGGCGGCCGGCGAGAGCAGTCGGTCGCCGGTCGCCGCGACCATCACGGGGTCGACGACGAGCGGGGCGTCCGCCGCCGCGGCCAGTTCGGTCACGCGCTCGACGATCTCGGCGGTCGCCAGCATCCCCGTCTTGACCGCTGCGACGTCGAAATCCTCGGCGACCGCCGCGTACTGGCTCGCGACGTGGTCGGCGGGGAGGGGGTTGACGTCCGCGACGCCGCGGGTGTTCTGGGCGGTCGTCGCCGTCACGACCGCGGTGCCGAAGACGCCGTGCGCGGTCATCGCGGTCAGGTCCGCCTGGATCCCCGCCCCGCCGCCGCTGTCGCTGCCGGCGATCGTCAGCGCGACCTGCGGGTCGACCGGGTCGTACTCCGTCATACCGCGTGGTACTACCTAGTGGTATTAATTAGTAGTGTTCTCTCTACTCGGTCGGGTTCCCGGAGCCTTCGGACGGCGAATGGTCGGTGCCTCGCCGCGGACGGCGACCGGACTCAGGTTCCCTCGACGAGTCGTTCGAGCTGCTCGGGCGGGACGGCGCCGCGCGCCGCGTACCCGTCGTAGGCGAACGTCGGCACGCCGGTTATGCCCTCCCGCTGCGCCTCGGTAAACCGATCCCTGACCGTCTCTCGGAGGGTCTCGTCGTCGAGCGCCGACCGGACCTCGTCGGCCTCGGCGCCCGCGTCGGCGGCGAGTTCGGCCAGCAGGTCCGCGTCGCCGATGTCCTCGCCGTCCTCCCAGAGCGCGGCGAAGACCGCCTCGTCGAAGGCGAGCCACGTCTCGTAGTCGTGGTGTTCGCGGAGGTAGTAGGAGGCGATCTGGGCGGGCAGCGAGTCGACGTCCGCGGCGATGTCGAGGTCCATCTCCACGCCGTAGTCGTCGGCGAGCCGGCGGACGTTCTGTTTCGCCTGCTCGAAGTACTCGTCGTCTTTCCCGTCGTCGACGGAGTGGTCGATCGTCCCGTCCGGGCGGCGCTTCTGGCTCCGCAGGTCGAACGGGCGCCAGTCGATCGCGAGCTCCTCGTCGCGGCTCGCCTGGTACTGCGAGAGGGACTGTCGGCCCAAGTAACAGAACGGGCAGACGTAGTCCGAGTACACCGTGATGGTCTGGCGGTCGGCGCTCATGCGCTCCCGTAGCGCCCGGCGGTACAAAACGGTGTGTTCGGCGGCGGTCGAGGGGGGCGCTCAGTCGCTCGCGTTCGGCTCCGACGGCGGCGGCTCGTCGCCCGGGTCCTCGTGCGGGACCCTCGGGTCGCTCCGCGGGTCCACGGTCCGGTACGCGAGGGCGACGGAGCCGAACGCGAGCGCGAACCCGGCGACGACGTCGGTGAGCCAGTGGATGCCGAGGTACATCGTCGCGACGACGACCGACAGCGAGAGCCACACCGCGACCGGCGTCCACCGCGGGTACTCGTCGCGGGTCAGTACGGCGAACGTCCCGACGGTGACCGCGAGCGAGGTGTGGAGCGAGGGGAAGACGTTCGTGTTCACGTTCACCTCGCTCGCGAGTAATGTCACGTTGGGATGATTGGTGAACAGCAGCGGTGTCACCATGTCGGGCATCACGTTCCGTGGGCCGTGAGCGAACACCGCCGTGTACAGCGCGAGCCCGATCCCGTAGTTGAGCGCGTACGCGACGAGGACGCGCCTGAGCGTCGTCGTCCGGGGGAGCGCGAGGTACGCGACCACGGGGAACGCGAGGAGGAACGCGTAGCCGTACACGTACACCCACGAGAAGTACGCGGTCAGCGCGGGCGTCGCGAACGTCGCCTGCACCCAGGCGACGAACCCGCCCTCCAGCGAGTAGATGAGCGCGGTCGCCTGGAGCCCGAACAGCTCCGAGACCACCTGTAACGAGCTGCGCCCGACGGCGCTGACGAGCAGCACCGCACAGAGGACCGCGACGGCGCGACGGGCGTCCCAGATGCGCTCGCGGACCCCGTCGCACGCCGCGCGGAGCCGCGCGGGGCCGATCACCGCGCCGCTGGCGACTGCCAGCAGCGCTCCGACCCACGCGAGCACCGAGGTGAGGACGGACAGGAACGGCGTCATCGTCCCCGCGAGAGCAGCCGCCCCTCGTCGTCGAATCGGTACCCGACGTCGCGCAGCGCCGCCCGGGCGGCCGCGACGTCTAGCGACCCGTCGTCGTCGAAGAACGGGTGGACCGGGTCGCGCCCGTCGGTCCACGCGACCGACTCCGGGACCGCGGTCGGCGACGCCGCGAGCGGCGAGGTCGCCGCCTGCGCGTAGCCGTCGAAGGCGTCGTCGACGATCGCGGCCTTGTCGATCAGCCGCGCGATCACCGCCCGGAACCGGGGGTTCGACAGCGGGCTCCGCCGCACGTTGTAGCCGACGTGGTAGAACGCCGCCGACCGGCCGCTCACGAGCCGGGCGTCCGTAGAGCGGCCGATCCGCGGGACGGACTCGGGGCCGAGGTTCGAGACGGTCGCGTCCGCGAGCCCCTCGGCGACCGCCTCCACGGCCGGGATGTCCGACGGCAACACCTCGATGCGGAGTCGATCGAACGCCGGCTTCCCGTGGAACCGCGGCGGAACCCCCGCACGCGGGTCCGCGGTGTCGTCGGCCGCGTCCGCGTCCGTCTCGGGGTCCGGCCGGACGAGGAAGTGGTCGGGGTTGCGCTCGAAGGCGACCGACTCCCCCGCGGTCGCCTCCGCGAAGCGGAGCGGGCCGCTCCCGACGGGGTCGGGGTTGTTCGAGACGATCGCCTCCGTCGTCTCGAAGTCGAGCTCGAAGCCGGCGATCGTCGCCGCGCGGGCCCGCTCCGCCCAGACGTGTTCCGGGAGGATCGGCACTTGCAGCGCCCTGGCGGCGACCGTCTCGTTCACCTCGGGCACGGTGAGCCGGACGGTCGCGTCGTCGCGGACGCGCGCGCCCTCGACGAGGGAGCTGCGACCGCGGAACCGCGGGGTCGGCACCGGGGTCTCGACGTTTCCGAGCGAGGTGTCGCGGAGGAACTCGTAGGTGAACGCGACGTCGCTCGCCGTCACGGGCTCGCCGTCGTGCCACCGGGCGTCCCGGAGCGTGACCTCGAGCGTGGTGTCGTCGACGCGCTCCCAGCCGGCCGCCAGCCAGGGGAAGACCGCGTCGCCGTCGGCGCGGGCGAGCGGGTCGTACAGCAGTCCGGTGAACGTCCCGTACTTCCGGTACTCGGCGGCGATCGGGTTCCAGTTCTCCGTGATCCGGTCGTCGGTGGTCACGAGCCGGAGGGCGTTCCCGGCCGCCTCGTCGGCGTCCGCGTCGGCGACCGTCTCGTTGCCGCCCGCCGACGCGTCGGTCGCGGAGCCGTCGACGGCGGCGGGGTCGAGTTCGAGGAGCCCGGTGACGGAGAGCGGCTGTCGGTCCTCCGTCCACCCGTCGAACCGGTTCTCTTGGACGGCGGTGAGCGCGTCGGGGAACGCGACGACGGAGAACGGCTGGAGCTCGCACACCGTCTCCTGGAGGGCGGCGACGGCGTCGTCGCGGTCGCGGCCGCCGGCCCGGCGCTGCCGTTCGAGCAGGTCGTCGACGGCCATCTCCGTGAGGCCGAAGGGGTTCTGCCACCCGGACTCCGCGACGAACCGCGAGTGGGTCAGCCCGTACAGCGCGTCGGGGTCGAACGGCTCCGTCTCGACGAACTGCCCGACGTAGAGGTCGAAGTTCTGGTTGATGAGCACCTTCCGCCAGAGGTCGGTCTGCCCGACCGTGTTGAGCCGGACGTCGATGCCGACCGCGGTGAGGTGCTCCTCGAGCTGCCTCGCGATGCGGATCCCGTTGGGATCGGCGTCCGCCGGCGTGGCGTTGATCTCGAGGGTCAGCTGCTCGGGGGGGTCCCGTCCGGCGATGTTCTCCGTGCGACCGAGACAGCCGGCGCTGGCGGCCGCGAGGCCGAGACCCGCGAGCGCCGCTCGTCGACTGATCGGTCGTGTCATTCGTTTTTCCCTGTTTTCCGTCGCTCGGTATATCTCTTCTGTGCCGTCGTCGCGCCGAGCGGCCGGGAGCGGGCTCAGAAGACGTTCGCCAGCGGGAGCGCCAGCCCGACGGCCCACGCCGCGAGGCCGACGGCGGTGACCGGTCGGTCCGCGACCGCGCGCCCGATGGCGACGACGCCGAGCGCGGCGAGGAGCGCCGCCCGGTGGAGGATGAGGTCCGGCGGGACGGCCACCCCGAGCGCGGCGAAGTCGGCGAGGAACCCGGCGCCGAGCCCGACGACGACGGCGACCGCCGCGGCCGCCGGGTCCGCCCGCGGCGCGCGCCAGACGACCAGCGCGGGAAGGCCGGCCGCGAGGACGAGGTACAGCGGGCTCGCGATCGCCTTCGGCGACACCCCCGGCAGGGCCGCCTCCAGCGTCACGCCGGCGACGCGGACGCCGAGGAGGACGGCGCCGAGCGCGACCCCCAGCGTCGCGGCCGCGGCGTGTCGTCTCGCGTCGGTCCGGAGCCGCCGGGCGAGGTCGAGGGCCGCCTCGCGGGTGCGCCGGCCGAGCAGCGTCCCGGCGAGCGCCGCGGCCGCCGCCAGCTCGACCACGGAGAGCCAGCCGTCGCTGCGGCCGCCGTCGATGCCGCGGTACTCGCGTCGCACCTCCGTCGCGCGGCCCGACTCGATGAACTCGGCCTCCAGCCGGGTCGCGGGCGCGTCGATGTCGGGGACCGTGTGGCGGAGCCGGAACCAGTCGTAGTACTCCTCGTGGGCCTGGATCGCGGTGTACTCGCCGTCGGGGGCCTCGTACGCGCGGAGGTGGTCGCGGACGCCGAGGTACCGGCCGTCGTGGAGCTCGAACGTCTCGTCGAGCCACCTGCCCCCGGTCGGGCCCTCGACGTACGAGTAGCGGAGGGAGCTGCGCGCGTCCCGCCAGTCGCGGGCGACGAACTCGCGGACCTGGTCGCCGTCGTCGACCGTCGCCGCCGCCTCGTCGGGGGGCGTCTCCTCCCAGTCGCCGGCCGCGTCGCCCTCGATGGCGGCCCGCGTCGCGTCCGCGTCGGCGTGGACCACGAGGTTGATCGCCAACGTCCGCCCCTCGACGCTCCGGCTCCGGCTCGTGTGCGGCCAGAGCCGGTAGTCGCCGTCGACCGCGATCAGGCTGTCGCCCGCGACGTCGCCGGCCGCGGGCTCCGCGGCCGGTCCGGCGGAGAACCCGGAGAGTGCGAGCCCGGCGACGACGACGGCGAGGAGTGCGGCGACGGCCGCCGTCCGGTTCATGCGCCGCACCTGTGGCTCGGGGGATAAACCTGTTCGGGGGAGACCGCCGACCGAAAGCGGCCGAGCGCCGTCGCGGCGCTCACCACGTCTCGACGACGCCGTCGCGGACGTCCTCGGCGCACCCCTCGCAGTCGGGGTGGCCGGACGCGAAACAGGCCGGTCGCCCCTCGTCGTCGACCGGCACGGTCCGGCGCTCCGCGTGGCGGCGACAGACGATGCGCGCCGCGCCGGACTCGTCGGTCGGGAGGTCGAACCGCGCCGCGGCCGCCGCGTCGCCCTCGGGGTCGTCGCGTCCCTCGGCGTAGGCGCGCCTGGCCTCCTCGAACTGTTTGCCCGCCTTGCGGAGCTGTTGGCGGATGACGCGTTCGAGCCGGTCGTCCATACCGGCCGTTTCGGCGCGGCGGATATAGGTCCGTTGGCGGCGCTGGGTGCTGCCAGCGCGACGGGCCGGGAGATCGTCGCCGCGGTCGGCGAGCGCGAGCCTCGAGGGACCGCCGCCCCGGGAAAGCTTGATGAGACGGCCGAGCGATCGCTCGGGCATGTCCGACGACTGCGTCTTCTGTTCGATCGTCGCCGGCGACATCCCGGCGCGCACCGTCTACGAGACCGATTCCGTGCTGGCGTTTCTGGACGCGAACCCCCTCGCCCGCGGGCACACCGTCGTGATTCCGAAGCCGCACGCGCAACGCGTCGGCGACCTCGACGCCGACCTCGCGGGCGACCTGTTCGACGCGGTCGCGTCCCTCACGCCGCAGATCGAGGCCGCGGTCGACGCCGACGGGGCCAACGTCGGCGTCAACGACGGCGAGGCGGCGGGTCAGGAGATCTCGCACGTCCACGTTCACGTCGTCCCGCGGTTCGAGGGCGACGGGGGCGCGCCGATCCACGCGGTGGCGGGCGAGCGACCGGTCTTCTCTGAGGACGAGCTCGACATCGTCGCCGACGAGGTCGCGTCGGCGATAGACGGGTAGGGCGCTGTCGACGGCCGCGCGGTGGCTCGGTTTCGCGATTTTTAAGACCGGGCTCCGGCGAGGCCGGGACATGCAGGCGACGACGCTCGCGCTGGTCGGGGCGACCGGCGGCGCGGGGACGACGCGGACCGCCGTCGAGCTGGCGGCGATGGGCGCGCGCGACGGCGACGACGTGGCGGTCGTCGACGCCGCGTTCACGACGCAGGGGCTCTCCGAGTACGTGACCGGACGCATCGACCCCGACCTCACCGCGCTGCTCACCGACGACCCGGACGCGGCGCTGTCGGCGGCGGCGTACCCGGTCGTCGGGGGCGGGGAGGACGACGCGCCGGACCTCCCCGGCCGCGTCGACGCGGTGCCGGCCCGAGCGCCGTTCGAGCGCGTCGCCCGGGCGAAGACGGCGGAGGCCGCCCGGAAGCTTGAGCGCCGGATCGACGAGGCGGCGACGACGTACGACGCGGTGGTCGTCGACGCCGCGCCGGTCGGGTCGAACGAGGCGGTCGCGGCCGCGACGACCGCCGACCGCGCGGTCGCGGTCAGGCCGGCGACGGTCCACGGACGCGACGCGGCCCAGCGGCTCCGCGGGCGGATCGCCGACGTCGGCGGGAGCCTCGACGCGACGCTCGCGGTCGAGCGACCGGGGAGCGGTGACGGCGAGGAGGGCGACGGCGTCGTCCGCGTGCCGGCGACCGATCCCGAGGTGGCGGCCGCGCCGACCGCGGCCGATGAAGACGACGCGTACGCGCGGGCGATCGCGACCGCATACGAGACGGCGTTCGACGCGACGCTCGACGTGGAGTTTCCGGAACCGGGGCTCGTCGAGCGGTTCGCGCCCTGAATCGGGCCGGAAGGAAGGTAAGGGCGCTCAGCGGAGCCCGTCGGTGGAGCCGAGCGCGTCGCCGAGGGGGTCGTCGGCGCCGAGGCCGTCGCCCAGCGGCGCGGAGCCGGCGACCTGCGCGTCGACCGCCTCCGCGACGGGCTCGACCGGGTCGTGGGTCTCGACGTACGTCGCCAGCGCGAAGTCCGCCTCGTCGCCGCCGGTGAGCGCGACCGCCTCGCTGCGGGCGGTCCGGCCGGCGAGCCAGTCGCGGACGACGTCGCGGGCGGTGGGCGAGAGCGGGCAGACGCCGGCGACGCCGCACCGGTGGAGCGCCTTCGCGGCCGTCATCGGGGAGACGCCGGCCTCGCTCGCCGCGTCGCCGACGCTCCGCCCGGCGGTGTAGGCGTCGACGAGCGTGGCGGTCGCTTCGGGCGTACACGGGAGCGACTCGGCGTGGTCCGACAGGCGGTCGACGAGCGGCGTCTCCGTGTCGTCGGCGAGGGCGACACCGCGGTCGCGCTGGCGGGCGGTCACCTCGACCCCCGCCGCGATCTCCGACAGCGTCATGCGGATCGCTGTCTCGCACTGCGGGTTAAAACCACCGTACTGCGGCGCGATCGGACCCTCGATCACCGACCGATTATCGGTCGGTTCGACCGCGGCGATCCGGCCGATCGACCGCCGATTCGCCCGGGTTTAAGTAAGGGATCGGGCCGGAGTTCGACGTGTGATGAGTGACGCACGCTCGACCCGCGTTCGTTCGCCCCGGACCGAAACCGACGACGCCGCGACCGCCGACCGCGCCGGGTCCGCGGGGCGCGCCGCGACGACCGATCGCCCCGCGGCCGCCGACGAAGGACCGGCGAGCGAGACGGCGACGACCGAGGAGGCCGGCGACCGCGAGACGTGTCCGGAGTGCGGCGGCCGCACGCGCGTCGACGGCGCGGAGCGCGTCTGCGCCGACTGCGGGCTGGTCGTCGAGGCCGACCGGATCGACCACGGCCCCGAGTGGCGCTCGTTCGACGACGACGACGCGGACCCGAAGCGCACCGGCGCGCCGCTGACGCGGTCGCGCCACGACCGCGGCCTCTCGACGGAGATCGGGCGGTCGACGAAGGTGAAGGGGCGCAAGCGGCGCCGGCTCGCGCGGATGCGGACCCAGCACAACCGCGCGCAGATCTCGACGAAGCGCGACCGCAACAAGGTGTACGCGTACACCGAGATCCGGCGGCTCACGGGCGTCTTGGAGCTCCCCGACAGCGTCCGCGACGCCGCCTGCGCGCTGTTCGACTCCGCGCAGGAGGAGAGCCTGCTCCGCGGGCGCTCGCTGGAGGGGTTCGCGGCCGCCTGCGTCTACGTCGCCTGCCGCACCGCCGACGTGGCGCGCACGGTCGGCGAGGTGTGCGCCGAGGCGAAGGCGACCGAGGACGAGCACCGGGCCGCCTTCGACGCGATGAACCGCGAGCTCGGTCTCCCCATCGCGCCGAGCGGTCCCGCGGAGTACCTCCCGCGGTTCGCCAGCGACCTCGGCTGCGACACCGCCGTCGAGCGCCGGGCCGGCGAGCTGGCCGAGCGCGCCGTCGAGGAGGGGATCGCCAACGGCCGCAACCCGGTCGGGGTCGCGGCCGCCTGCCTCTACACCGCGGCCCGCGAGCTCGACGCGGAGTGTACCCAGCGGGAGGCCGCGGACGTGGCCGGCGTGACGCCGGTGACCGTCCGGCGGACGTACGTCGACCT
>ERZ1034486.427-NODE-427-length-10607-cov-4.049090_pt1 | contig 10607 bp, 9 predicted proteins | sample MGYA00520683_ERZ1034486 | MGnify/ENA primary metagenome ERZ1034486 (study PRJEB33760, sample SAMEA4777685) | hypersaline lake metagenome | biome: hypersaline environment; feature: brines | place: Spain | collected 2012-08 | depth 0 m ...
GGCCGCAATGATGACACGGTCGGCCTCGCGCAGCTGGTCCCAGTGGTTGTGAAGCCCCCCCAGCCGAATCTGGTTGTCCTCCGGCTTTACGCGCCCCCGCATCGCGTCCTCCAGCGCGTCGGGCTGCTCCATGATTTCTTTCAGCATGAAGTGATCGTACCCGCCCTTTTCAATCTCTCCGAGCGACCATTCGAGCTCGTGCACCTCTTTCTCCAGCGGCTCGTTCTCGATGGTGGTCACCTCGTAGCCGGAGCGGCGCAGCGTGGCCATTTCGCCATCCTCCAGGTAGATCACCTGCCGCGTGTGCTCCACGAGCGGGGCAGCGTCGGACCCCAAGAAGTACTCGCCCTCGCCCACGCCCATGATGAGTGGACTTCCGTTGCGGGCGGCAATGAGAAGATCCGGATCTTCGCGCGACACAACGGCAATGCCGTACGCGCCCACCACCTGTGTAAGGGCCTGCCGCACCGCCTCGGGGAGCGACAAGTCGGTCTCTCGCTTCACCTCTTCGATGAGCTTTACGAGCACCTCGGTGTCGGTGTCGCTCTGAAACGCGTAGCCCTCCTCTTCGAGCTGCTCTTTAATCACCCCGTGGTTCTCGATAATTCCGTTGTGGACCAGCGCAAACGCCCCGTCCGAGCTCACGTGGGGATGGGCGTTGGTGTCATTGGGCGCCCCGTGGGTGGCCCACCGCGTGTGCCCCACGCCGGTGGTGCCCGCCATCGAGGAACCGTTGAGGCTGTTGCGGAGATCGTCGACTTTGCCCTCCTGCTTCTCTACGTGCAGGTCCTCGTCGTCCACCGTTGCGAGCCCGGCCGAGTCGTAGCCGCGATATTCGAGGCGCTTCAGGCCCGTGAGGAGAAGGTCTTCGGCGTCTTTGTTCCCGATGTATCCTACAATGCCGCACATGCGTGTGTGGGTCGTTTTGACAAAAGAGATGAGGTGCGCGCGTCCCCCGGCCGGCTTCACCGAGCGCTCCCCGCCGGCGCCGTCAAGAAGCCACAACGCAGAGTTGAACCACAAAAAGCCTACCAGGGACGCCCGTAGACGCGTCAGTATCGCTCCAGCGAAAACTTCTCGCCGAGGTACCGCTTGCGAACCTCCGGATCGGCCGCGAGCTCTTCCGCGGTGCCGTGCTTCAGGATTTGCCCTTCGTATAGTAAGTATGCGCGATCCGTGATTGCAAGTGTCTCGTGCACGTTGTGATCTGTAATTAATACCCCGATGCCCCGCTCCTGCAAGCCTGCCACAATGCCCTGGATGTCTTCGACGGCGATGGGGTCGACGCCCGCGAAGGGCTCGTCGAGCAGGAGGAACCGGGGGCGTGTGGACAGCGCTCGGGCGATTTCCGTGCGCCGGCGTTCTCCCCCGGACAGTTCGTAGCCTTTCGAGTGTCGCACCCGGTCCAGCCCAAATTCGCCGATGAGCGATTCCACGCGGGCGGTGCGCTCCTCGGCACCGAGCGGTTGGAATTCGAGGACGGCGTGCAGGTTGTCCTCCACGGTAAGCTCTCGGAAGACGGACGTTTCCTGCGCGAGGTAGCCCACGCCCCGGCGTGCCCGCTTGTACATGGGAAGGCGCGTAATGTCGTCGTCGTCGAGGTGGATGGTGCCCTCGTTCGGGCGGGTCATGCCCACAATCATGTGGAAGGTGGTGGTCTTGCCCGCGCCGTTGGGGCCGAGCAGCCCAACGATTTCCCCCTGCTCCACCGCAAGGCTCACGTCGTCCACCACGGCGCGCTTGTCGTAGCGCTTGGTCAAGTGCCGTGCCGCGAGGGTGGACGGATCCTCGGGGAGGGAGGGGTCTAGGGCGGCCGGTGCGGACGCTGTGCTCATGGGTCGGTGGTGCGGGAAGACTCGGGAGGCGCGGCAGGGGACGCCCGGTCGCGGGCCGCTGCGGAGTCGGGCGGCGCCGTGGTGTCGTGCCCTGGCGCATCGGCCGGCGATGAGCGGGGGCGGCGGGGCGGGGCGGGCAGCGGACGGCGGGCAAGGGAGTCCTGCCCCGCTGTTCTCCGCGGCCGTGCCCCGGAGCGAGCCACCGGCCGCGGCGCGCGGAGGTCCACATCGAGGCGCCGGCGCACGCGCTCGTCGCGAAGGAGCATGCGCCGCGTGGGGCGGCGGTCCGGAATCCATTGAAAGCCGTCGAGCCGGAAGGGGGTGGGGATGCTGGCTGGTTTCCGGTAGTAGGTGGTCTGCGTGCCCCCGACGACGCTGATGCGGCGGACGGTTCCCTCGGCGAAACGAAGCTCGATGCGATCGCCAGAGGTGCGGGCCGCGCCGTTGAGGGAGTCGTCCTCGGTGGCGAGGAAGCGGATGGCCCGGGCGTTGGGCTGGGCGCGGATGCGGCGCAACGAATCGGCCCGGAAGAACGCCACCAGGTGGCGGGCTTTGAGCTGCTGGATGCGGTCGAGCGTGGAGTCGCGCTGGGCCGCAAAGGCGGCCCCCCGCACAAAAACCGTATCGGGCTGGCGGTTGCGGGCGCGGACGCGGATGGAGTCTCCCCACACCTGGCTGCCCTCAAACCACGTGACGGGGCTCCGGAACAGGCGGGTCTCTTCGAGTGGGAGCGCGCTGTCGGCCTGGGCGGTAGGGGTGTCCCAGCGGCGCGTGGCCCACCGGGGACGCGCGGACGGGCCGCCACGGCGCTGCGGCCGCTTTGCCGCCGTGTCTGCCGCCGCAGCCGGGCGCCGCCTCGACTCGGAAGAGGCCCGGACCAGCGAGTCGGGGCGGGGGCGGCGGGACGCTGCAGAGGGGGCCGCCGCAGCCGGAGGGGGCGCAGCCCGTGCGGCCGAGTCGAGGGCAGGCCGCGTCGTGTCGATTGGCACTACGGCGTCTGTGGCACTGTCGGGGGGCGTGGTGCCCACCACCCGGTCGTATACCGCCGAATCGGCCACCGCCGAGAGGCGGGGCTGCCAGATGCGCACCGAATCGACGGCCACAAGACGGCGATGCGTGTCGGTGCGGAAGGCGTCGAGCCGACGGGCCCTCACCACGAGGGTGTCGGAGGGGGCTCCGGCGGAGTCCGCGCGGACGCGCACCAGCAGGGCATTGCCCTCCACGCGGCTGTACCGGCGCTGTTCTTGGTTGTCCACCCAGTCGCCAAACAGGTAGGTGCGGCTTGCGGCGTCGGGCTGGGCGGTGGTGTCGGCAGGCGGTTCTTGGTCTCCCCGGCGGTCGACGAAGACATCGCCCCGTGCAATGGAGCGGTCTTGGGCGCGGTAGTAGGTGAGCGAGTCGGAAAGGAGCGTGGTGCCGGGTTCGGTCAGCCGAACCCCCCCTCCAAACTCGGCCCGCTCCTCGTCGGACCAGTAGGTGCCGCGGCGGGCCCGCAGCACGCGGCTGCTGTCGACGAGCGTGACACTGTCGGGAAAGACCGATCGCTTTTCGCGGGCGTAGTACGTCGCCCGGTCGGACCGCACGGTGACGTCTCCGTTCGTGAGCCGGACCCGGCCGCGGGCGCGTCCCACCTCGGTGGCCCGGTCGTACCGCACGGTATCGGCCCGCAGGGTGTCGCCCCGCTCGTAGATCACCACCTCGTCGACAAAGAGCAGTTCGTCGCGGTTTAGGTACCGCAGGGCGTACTGCGACCGCAGGCGGGTCGTGTCTTGGCGCACGAACACGTTCCCGAACAATTCTTGGAGCCGCTCTCCGCCGCGTTGAAAGGTGCTCAGCGAGTCGGCCTCCACGAAGGCACGCTCGACAGTACTGGTATCGGGCGCAGGTGCAAGGGCATCGTCCGTGGGGAGCGGCTCGGGAGCCGCCGGCTCTACGCCCGAGGGCGCTGCCCGCGACGTGTCGTCGACGGCTTGTGCGCGTCCCTCCTGCACGGCGCTCACCCCCAGGCCGAGGCCAAGGCCCGCGACCAGAAGCAGTCGCCCTAGCCCGCTATGCAGCCAAGCATTGGGGAAAGCATTCATACACGCGCAGTTGCGGATGGTCGAACCGTGGAAACGCGGCCTCGGGTGTTCGGCTAGTTTTTCGGCAAAGGGCTACACCAGAACGGCCAACTCGGAGTTCCCTGCGGCCCGCCGCCCTACGGCTGCGCCCCACCGTCCTCCGGCTTCTCGTCCACCTCCACCTCCGCCGAGAAGCGTCCAATCTGGTAGGTGTCCAGGTCCTCGTCCGCCACGAGGCCGTTGCCCTGCACCACCTCTTTGGGCGTACGAATGCGCACAAACCGGCGTGTGCGGATCCTGCGGTCCGCCTGGCGCCAGGTCAAATGCTCGGTCTGGAGCCGCCTGCCGGTGGTCGTCGTCACCACAACGTTTCGGTACGCGTCCAGGATGCCCTTCTCGCCTTGGAAGACGAGGCTGTCGGCCGTAACGGTGGCCGAGGAGTCTCCGTCCTCGTCAAAAAGATACATCTGCACCCGTGTGGTGTCTTGCATGGAGCGCCACACCGAATAGCTGCTGTCCGCGGCCTGGTACTGCTCCATACGGGGCGCCCGCAGGGTGGCCCGGGGGCGTCCTCCCTCCGTCATTGTGAACCGGGCCGTCCAGCTCACGTGCGTGGGGGCGGGCCCGTCCGCCCTCCCCGACGGGGACTCGTCGGAAGGCCGGGTTCGGCGCTCGCACCCGCCCCCCACAAGCATCCCCCCGAGCAGTACGACCGCCAGGACGGCCCTCTTTATCCGTGGCCGCCTCCTCCACAAACGGACGGCAGAAGCATGCATCATGATTTCTCCGTATTTCGCGACCCGCCGCCAAGGACGGCGGAACGCATCGTGAATTCCACTGATACGGTTGACTCGCAGGTCCATCGTGCGCTGCTTTAGGGGTCCCTTTGGCACCGATTTTGCTCCCCTTAAGACTTGGACGACGGCTCTGCCCACTCGTCGTTCTCCCGTCCCGTCGCCCCGCGATTCTTCTGTTTCCTCTTCCGCCCAGACGATTCTCCCGCCGCCATGAGCTTCGACGTCGAAACCGCCGACTCCGAAACCGTCATCATTCACGTTGGGGAGGCGCTTGATTTTCGAAACGCGGACGAGTTCAAGGATGCGTTTCAAGAGCACGTGGACGCGGGGGCGCGGCAGTTTATCCTCGACTTTTCCAACACCGAGGTGCTAGACTCGACCGGACTGGGTTCCATCTTTTCCCTCTACCGAGCCATCTCTGCGGACGATGGGAAGGTGGCGTTCGCGGACGTGTCGGAACCGGTACAGGTCGTTGTGCAACTGACGCGCACCTACAAAGTCTTTCGGCAATTCCCGTCCGTCCAGGCGGCCCGGGAGGCCTTCTCCGGATAACCCCCCCTCACTTGGGCTTGCCCTCCGACGCTGCTGCCTGCTGCCTCCATGGACGCCTTCACCCGAGCATACACGGACCTTGACCGGGCCATCGACGAGGTGCAGTCGCTGCCCGACATCTGGCCGGCGACCACGCGCAACGGCACGCTCGACGCCGAAATTGTCCACTGCACGTCCCTCGTGTTGCACGAGTGGATTGCCAACCTGCACCAGCACGCGGAGTTTCACACCGATCCGTGGGTGGAGGTCACCCTCTCTCTTGAGGAGCACCGCGTGTGCTGCTCTGTACGAGACAATTCGGAAGGCTTTGCGCTCACGGACCACTTCCCGGGCGAGGACGACGAGATGGAGGCCTTCCCGGAGCGTGGAATGGGGCTGCTCATCATCGAGACCTGCACCGATGACCTCTCCTACACGACCACCGACGACGGGCTTCAGCACTTTGATTTCACTATTCCCGCCGACCACGATCCATGGATGAACACACTATTCTAATCGTCGAGGACGACAGTACGGTTCGGGAGCTCCTGAAGTACCGTCTCGGGAAGCACTACGACGTGTTCACCGCGACCAACGGCGAGGAAGCCCTCGATGAGATTGAGGAGACAATTCCCGACCTCATTATCTCGGACATCATGATGCCGAAGATGGACGGGTTTGCGCTCCAGTCGTCCCTGCAAACGGACAAGAACACGCGCATCATTCCGTTTATTTTCCTCACGGCGCGGGCCGACGAGGAGGCCCGGCAGCAGGGACAGCGCAAAGGCGTGGACGACTACATCACGAAGCCCTTCGACATGCAAACCCTGCTCTCGCGTGTGGAGCGGTTGCTGGAGCGAGTGGACATGTTCCAGACCCAGCTCGACGCCCAACTCGGGAAGGACTTTTCCAACCGCCTGCTGCCCGACAGCGCCCCCGAGGTGGACGGATACGCGGTCGACTTCTATAGCGAGGCGCGGCGCCAGGGCGGAGGCGACCTGTTCGACTGGACCGAAACCGACCGGGGAACCTATTTTCTTACCATCGGAGACGTGATGGGAAAGGGCCTGCGAGCCAAGTTCTACGCCTTCAGCTTTCTGAGCTATGTGCGGGGCACGCTCAATACCCTCCTGGAGGAGTCTACCTCGCCGGCCACCCTGATGACGAAGCTCAACGACATGCTCCTCAACGACGAAGTGCTGGAGGATACGTTCGCCACGTTCCTCCTCCTGCACTGGGACCCCTCCGCCCATACGCTCACCTACGCGAACGCGGGGCACTGCCGCCCCGTTCTCGTTTCTCCAGATGGCCCGGAGGTGCTTGAGCACAGCGACCTGATTCTGGGCCTGGAAGAGGAGGCAGAATTCTCGGAGGTCTCTCTCGACCTCCCCCCGGAAACTGCCCTCATGGCCTATACGGACGGGCTCATGGAGCAGCACACGCAGGCAGGCGATATGCTCGGGGAAGAGGGCGTTCGCGATCTTACTGCCGAGGCGTACGGGCACGACGCCCCTCTTCATACCCTGCTGGATGACGCCCTCGCCCAGAGCCCTTCCGACCAGTTCGAAGATGACATCCTCGTGGTATGGCTCCAGCGCACTGGCGCCTAGCCCCCCCTGCCTCCCGGACCGAAGCAGCCGCGGCTACGGGCCTAGGGGCTCCGCGATCGTTGCTACGCGGCCGTTCCCGCCGGAGACGGCGCCTCCATCCCGGGCCGCGTCCCACGGTACTCGGGCGCGAGCAACCCGTAGATCTCTTTGTCCCAGTACTGCCCGTCGCGGCAAAGGTGCTCCCGGACCGTCCCCTCCTTCCGGAAGCCCATCCCTTCCACCAGGTCTCGCCATGCCGTGTGGTACTCGAAGATCTCGGCGCTCACACGATGAAGATCGAGCGTCTCGAAGCAGTACGACAGCAGAAGCTCGAGGGACGCCCGCCCGTACCCCTCCCCCCAGTAGTCTCGATTTCCAATCGTGACCCCCACGCGTGCATGCCGATTGTGAGCGCTGATGTCGGTCGCGAACGCAACGCCGATGAGGCGCTCGTCGTCGCTGGCATGAATCTCAAAATTCCGGTGGGACGGCGATGGGTTGTCGCACATCTGCTCGAACCGGCCCTTAAACTCCCCGAACGACTCCTCTTCGTAAGGCACCTCGCTATCGAGACGGTTCAGCTCCGGGTCGTTGTTCCAGCGAAAGTGCGTGTGAATGTTCTCCATGTGCAGCGGCGTAAGCGCAACGCGGTCGGCTTGCAAGGACGATACATCGTGAACCGGAAGGGACATGCTCATAGTTTGGAAGCGCTTCCAAAAGCGCAGAAAAATGCAAAGGGGCGCGGGCGAAAGGTTTGGGGATTGGGTGTACCAATCAAGCCACCACCGTCCTGGAATGCAAGACTCCAGCGGCTATCCTGTCCGGTCGTTTTCGGCTCCTGCCGAGTGCTCTATGGTTCTCGCAGAGCCGTGCTGCAATTTTTGGGCCCGGCGCGTCAACTCCTCACGGTCCACCTTCATCCGGCCCTGCACGGCCGCGTTGGGCAGTTCGTACATCGCGTCTGGAATTTTGAACCGGGGGAGGACCGTTTCCAGCCGGCCCTGCCAGTCTTCGGGCAGGCCGCCGGCCGAGGACTGAACGAAGGCCACCGGGCGCCGGCCGTATTCTGGGTCCGGGACCGGCACCACGACGGCCCGCTCGATGCCGTCGAGTCGTTCGAGGGCGGCTTCAACCTCCTCCGGCTGAATGTTTTCCCCGCCCGAGATAAACTGGCGATCGGTGCGGCCCTGCACGTGCAGCCGCCCCTGCGCGTCAAGATGCCCTAGGTCTCCGGTGGGCAGCCACCCGTTCGTCCGGGGATCGTGGAGTTCGTTCCCCTCGGCGATTCCGAGGCACAGGGTGGGCCCCGCCACGAGGATGTGACCGTCGGCGTCGATGCGCAGGCGGCGGTGGGGCAGACAGCGCCCGGCCGTCCGCAGCGTGGAGAGCGGGGCGCCGGGGGACGTGGTGGTGATCTGCGAGGCCATCTCGGTGGAGCCGTAACTGGTGTGCAGCGGCCAGCCGCGCCCGTGCCCGCGCCGCAGGAGCCCCTCCGGCAGCGGACCACCCCCCAGCAGCAGTCCGCGCACCCGACGCGGCAGCGCCTCCCGGGCCTCCAGGAGACGCCGAAGCTGCGTGGCGACGAGGGACGCGTGCGTGGCCCCGGTCGCGTCCAGCGTGGCGGAGAGAGACGCGTCTTGGTCCGGCACCGCGACGGCGGCCCCGGCCAGCGCGCACCGCACGAGGATGGCGAGCCCGCCGACGTGGTACAGCGGCAGCGACAGGAGCCATCGGTCGCCGGAGTGCAGCGGCAGGTTGGCGTTGGACCCCTTGGCGCTGTACAGGTGGTTTGCCCACGAGTGTAGCACTGCTTTGGGCGTGCCCGTGCTGCCCGAGGTAAAGACGAGGGTGGCCCGTCGATGAGTCGGCTGGGGGGTTGGATTGGGGGTTCCCCGTCCCTCCCGCTCGACGAACCGATCGGGGGGCTCCGGTTTGAGGGCGCCCGGCTCCATTCCCAACAGGGCTGCATCGCGAGTGACGAGGCACGACGCCCCCATCCGCTGCGCGGTGCGCCGGGCCTCCGCGGCGGGGAGGCGGGTGCTGAGAGGCATCGCCACGTGGCCCATCCGCCAGAGGGCCCAGAGCAGAATGACGAAATCGGGGTCCCGATGCAGTCGTAGAGCAACCCGACTACCGTCGGGCAGATCGGCATCCCGCAGTGTGCTCCCGGTCGCCGCAATGGCGGCGTCGAGCTCCGCGTAGGTCCACCGTCGCTCGGGCGACCACAGGGCCAGGGCATCGGGCCGCGCCTGGGCGTGGCGGTGAATGGGACACGGGGCATGGGGGCCGTCAGGCATAAACGGGAGTCAGGCCGAGAAGGCGTCGATGCGGTCGAGACGATCTGCGTCGAGGGCTCTCTGTGAATCGACGACCGACGCAACGTCGATCGTCGGGCCGTTCATCGGGAGCGGGGGCCGGAGCACGTCGGCGGCGAGGCGGTCGTACGTGGAGAGCCCCACGGGCACGTCGGGTCCCACGGCGGCCAATGCCACCAGCATGCGAAGCCCGACCCCCGATTCGTAAGAGGCGCTGAGAACGGGGATTCCTCCCTGTGCCGTCGCGGCACGGGCCCACGCCTGCGCCTCCCGCAGACCGAGGAGCGTAGGCTTGAGGACGACGGCGCGCACGGGCGGGCCATCGCGGAGAACGTCCGGGCCGACCTCGCGGGTCGTCTCGTCGAGGGCAATGGGCAGATCGGTTCGCGCCGCAAGCTCCGAACGGCGACTCGGGGACGCCAGGGGCTCCTCCACGTACGCCACGTCCAGGTCGCGGGTCGCCTCCGCAAACGCTGCCGCCTCCTCCACCGACCAGGCCCGGTTGGCATCGGCCCGGAGCGCGACCGCCTCCCCCAGCTCCGCCCGCACCCGCCGAAGCGCGCCGACCTCTCGGTCCAGCGGCGCGCGGCCCACCTTCACCTTCACGGCCCGGTATCCCTGCTCGCGGCACTGCCGCGCCTGTTCGGGACCCTCCTCCAGCAGGTTGGTGATCAGGGCGTTCAGCCCGACCGTCGAACGGGGCGTGGAAGAGGGCTCGTTCTCTCCGTCCGAGTGGAGCGCCTCCAGCCCCTCCGGCACGGACAGTCCATGGGCGTCAGCGAACAGGTCCACTAGGGCACTCTCCGTCGCGAAGCGAAACGAGGGCGGCGCGTCGTCTCCCAACGGGAGGGCTTGCCAGGAACGCGTCCGGTCCGCGCCAGGTCCCGGGAGCTCCGTGCCGACCCACGGGGGCACGGCAGCCCGCGCGTGGGCGATCACGTCCGCCAGCGACTCGCGGCTGAAGCCCGGGAGGGGCGCCGCGTCTCCCCATCCGGCGGCCCCCTGCTCGGTGCGGATTCGCAGCAGCAGCCCCCGCCGATGCGCCACGGTCGAGGCACCCAGCTGCAACGGGGCCGTGAGGGGCAGTTCGTACCGGTAGAGGTCGACCCTTGAGATCTTCACGCGTGCGAAGAGGGAGTCAGAGGTTCCAGCCAATGCTAAACAGAACGGCCCACAGGAGGAGGAGGCGCCCCGTCGCCCCCAGCAGTGGATTGAGCCGCTCCGGATCGGTCGTCGAGGCCATTGTACGGATCGGCTGGATCGCCAGTGGGAGCAGGGCGAGCGGCAGGGCGGCCCACGGGCGCGGAGGCAGGCCGGAAGGGCCGAGGGCCAGGACGGCCGGCAGCATGAGGGCCCCCACCACACAGAGGCCGTACGCGACAACCCCGACGCGGCGCCCGAAGCGCACCACGAGTGTTCGCTTGCGTGCCACGCGGTCCTCGGCCACGTCGCGCACATTGTTGACCAGCAGAATGGCGAT
>ERZ1034486.431-NODE-431-length-10473-cov-4.194087_pt1 | contig 10473 bp, 9 predicted proteins | sample MGYA00520683_ERZ1034486 | MGnify/ENA primary metagenome ERZ1034486 (study PRJEB33760, sample SAMEA4777685) | hypersaline lake metagenome | biome: hypersaline environment; feature: brines | place: Spain | collected 2012-08 | depth 0 m ...
CCCGGCGCCCCAAAGCAGAGACGCCTTATGTACGCAATTGTTGACGTAAAAGACAAACAGTTCAAGGTTCGCGAGGGCGATACCCTCTACGTTCCCTACCATTCGGAAGCGGAGGCCGACCAGGAGCTCACGCTGGATCGGGTGCTCCTCGTGTCCGATGGAGAGGGCGACACGACCCTCGGCACCCCAACCGTGGAGGACGCCACCGTGACCGCCCGCGTGCTGGAGCACGTAAAGGGCGACAAGGTGATTGTGTTTAAGAAGAAACGGCGCAAGCGATATCGCGTTAAGCGTGGACACCGCCAGCAGTATACGCAGATCCAGATCGAATCGCTGAGCGCGAACGGGGGCGGTTCCTCGGCTGCGGCGGAGGCATCGGCCGACACAGCATCTGACGCCGAGGCGTCGGACGAAGATGCCACCGAAGACCCAGCCCCGGCGGGCGAAGCGGCTGAGGCGTAGGCTTTTTTCGAATTGCACTAGCTTGTACACGAACCCCTGCGAAGTTGCCATGGCTCACAAGAAAGCAATGGGGTCGACGGAGAACACGCGCGACTCCAACCCCAGTTATCTCGGCGTAAAGGCGTACGGAGGCGAACACGTGCACGCGGGAAGCATCATCGTGCGCCAGCGCGGCACCAAGTTCCACCCGGGCCACAATGTAGGACGCGGGAGCGACGACACCCTCTTTGCCAAGGACCACGGCGTCGTGAAGTTTGCCCGGAGCGGCGGCGATCGCCAGTACGTTCACGTAGTGCCGGAGGAGGCGTAGGTGTTGCGCCTCCCTCCAGGCCGCCGAAGTATTTTGGCTTGCAAAGAGCTCCTCTCGCCCTAGAGCGGAAGGGGCTTTTTGCATTTGAGCCCCCCTCCGAACTGCGCGCACGGGCGGCTCCGTGCGGCTCGCACTCGCTCCTCTGGCGCTGCTTTTTCTCATTTCGACGCGCCCATGTCCCCTCCCCCACTTCCTTCCGCCTACCGATCTCCGGATCCGCCCAACGGTGTCGAGCTGCGCGCCTTCACGCACGGACTGCAGCCGGAGCGCGTGCCGGTAATGATGGAGCACTTTACGGAGGACTGGCGCCGCCTCGGGGTGGACGCCTGGAACGAGGTGCCCAACCACTGGCGCCCGGAAAGCGGCGACGCAGTCGGGTGGTGGACGCTGCCCACGTACCTCGGTGACGAATTTATCGCCCCCCTTCTGGGAGCCGCTTCTGGCACCTGCATCCTGCAGCCCAGCGTGCACTGGACCGTTCAGTGCCTGCTCTCCAGCCCCGAACTGTCCGCACGCGGACGCGACGTGCTCGTGCCGGACACCGCGTTTCCGTCGGTCCTGCACAGCGCCAAACAGTGGAGCCACCTGCGCGACCTCTCGCCCCGCGTGGTGCCCTCCACCGAGGACCACCGGGTCGACCGCACGGCCCTGCTCAATGCCATCGGCCCCGATACGGCGCTCGTGGCCCTCAGCCACGTCGGCTTTACCACCGGCGCTCGTCTGTCCACGTCGTTCCTGCAAACAGTGGCCGAGCACGTACATGCCCACGGCGGCCTGCTGCTGCTCGACGGCTATCACGCCGCCGCCACGCAACCTGTCGACGTGGGTGCGTTGAACTGCGACCTCTACGTGGGAGGGCTGCTGAAGGAAGCCTCCGGATCGTCGGGCAACACCTTTCTATACCTGCGCGACGGCCTCACGCTCACGCCCCGACTCACCGGCTGGTTTGGGGACGCCGCGCCCTTCAAGTTTCGCCCCGATCCGGAGCCCCATCCCGACGTGCGCCGGCGCTTCCTCGGGGGGACAACCGCCGTGGCCCCCATGTACCACGCCGTGGAGGGCGTCCGGCTCCTCCTCGACGTGGGCCTCGAGGCGGTCCGCACCCATTCGCTGGCCCTGACTCAGCGCGCCCTCGACCACGCCGACGCCCTCGATCTTTCCCTGCGCTCGCCTCGTGCCGCCGACGCCCGCAGTGCCATGGTGCTGCTGGACGTGCCCCGTGCAGAACAGATGGTGGCCTATCTGAAACGGCACGACATCTACACCGACAGCCGCCGGAACCAAGTCGTCCGCATGGCCCCCTTTCTCTGGAACACTTCCGAGGACGTGGACCGCACGTTCCGGCGCATCGACAAGGGCCTCTCTACAGGAAACTACCAGGATGCAGAGGTCGACACGCACGGCCCCGTCACGTAGCACGGGGCCTGTTCCACGTAGCACAGGGCCTGTTCCCCCTCACGTGGCGGGGCTCGGAACGGAGGCCTCTTCGTCCGCCCCTCCGGTCGCCGCAGTGCCACCGTCCAGGACGGTTCCTGTTCGGGGATCGAGCCGAAAAAACGCCGCCAGCGCCCGAAAGAGCGCCTCGTGACGGCGTGCCATCGCCCCGGGCTGCTCGAAGAAATGCTCCACGGCCACCGCAAAAAATTCAGAGGGCGCCTCCGCAGCGTACGGGCGAAGCAGCGACCGGCCGGCCCGAACCCGACGCATCTCGTCCCGCACGAGGGCCTGCCAGTCCGGGGCAGACCCCGGATCCACGAGGGAAGGCACCCCATCCGGCCCCTCGTTGTCAAAGTCGAACAGATGGGCAAGTTCGTGAAGGACTACGTTGTCGCCGTCGTTGGGGCGGGCCCAGGCCGCCTCCACAGCCGCCACTGTGAGAATGATGGGACCCTGCTGGTGGGCCATCCCGTCGTAGCTCGCCGTCAGGGTATCGTGGTACGTCTCGTCGAATCGCTCCGGGTAGAACAAGACCGAGCGGCTACCCGGCAGCTCCCAGGAGGGGCGCCCGTGGAGCAGCACGGCAATGCCCGCCGCCACACTCAGGCGCAGCGCATCGGTCACCGCGACCCCACGCACCCCTTCGAACGAGTACTCGGCGCATGCAAACCGCACGTCGCGCTCGAACGCGGCCCGGCCCTCGGCATCGAGCCGCCGGTAGAGCGGCACGTGCGCCCGCAGCCAGCGCCGGTGCGGCGCCGGCAGGGCCTGGCGGGCCAGCCGCCACCGCCGCCAGGGCCCCCGTCCCCCAAGGAAGAGTACAACGAGGGCCGGCACAACGCCAAGGAGCGGCCCCACGGGCGTGGCCTCGTGCCCAATAATTGCCCCGCCCCCGCCCAAGATAAGGGCGAGAAGGCCCGTCGTGATCATGGAGGACGGCCGTGCGATGCGCATGAGGCTGTGGGGCGTACGCCGAAGACGTGTAGACCCGTGGAAAGCGGAAGTGGGGGAGCCGGGTGTGTCGTTTGCATACGCCACGCCTCCCCGCTTGTGCCTTGTCTTCCCTAATCTTTTCTACGGGACGAAACGTCCGGGGGATGTCCAGCCCTTCGTCTACCAGGCCGCTCCCGTGTGCGACTTTTCATGGAAGAAGGGACCCGCAGCCCCGCCCTTCCTGCGAACAATTCTTTGTGACAAAAGGTACAGTAGGAGCGCTTTCCACGCAGCCACACGGCTGTGTTCCTTCCTCCGCCACTCCATTTACCAACTTTCACGTCCCCATGGGCGCGATGAACACGCTCCGGCAGAACACCGGGGTGATCCTTTGGATCCTCGTACTTTCCTTCGGGATCATCTGGACGCTCCAGGATTCCGACGTCTTTTCGGCGATGAACCAGCAGAACCGAAACGTCGCGACGGTGAATGGAAGCCCGATTCAGCAGCAGGAGTACCAGCAGACGCTGGAGCAGCTGCGCCAGCGGTTCCAGCAGCAGTTGGGGGGGAGCCTCAACCCGCAGATGCAGCAGCGCATGCGGGAGCAGGCCTACACCCGGGTCGTGAACCAGAAGCTGCGCGAGCAGGAGATGGACCAGCTGGGCATCTCGGTAACCGACGCGGAGGTGGAGGCCATGGTTTTTGGCGAAAACCCGCACCCGCTCATCCGCCAGCAGTTCGCGGACTCGACCGGCCAGATCAACTACCAGTTGCTCCAGAACCTGGCCCAGGACCCACAGCGGAAGCAGCAGTGGCTGCAGCTGGAGCAGTTCCTGCGCCAGCAGCGCCGGCAGCAAAAGATGAACTCGCTGGTGCAGGCCACCATTCAGGTCTCCGAGCAGGACATCAAAAACCACTACCGGCGCCAGAACAGTGCGGCCACGGCCCGATACGTCTCGCTGCGCTACGCCCGGGTGCCGGACGACTCAATCTCGGTCTCGGAGTCGGACCTCCGCAGCTACTACGACGAGAACCGGGACGATTTCAAGCGGTCGAAAACGGTGACCATCGAGTACACCGCCACCTCTAAGCAGGCGACGGCCGAAGACTCCACGGCCATCGCCGGCGACCTTGGCGACCTGCGCGACGGATTCCGGACGACGGAAAACGATTCCCTCTTCCTGGTTAACAACGCGTCGGACGCCGAGTACTCCAGCCGCTACCGGACGCCGGACCAGATGAACGAGCGCGTGGCGGACTCGGTGTTTGCGGCCCCCACGCCGGGGCGAATTGTGGGCCCCGTGTTTGGCGGGGGACAGGCACACCTTCTCAAGATTCGCGACGTCCGGCCCGCCGATACCGAATACGCCCACGCCCGGCACATCCTGCTGAAAACCGACCAGGAGGACCCCGAACTGCTGGGCCGCCTACAGGCCCTCCGCGACACAATTGAGGCGGGTGGGGCCTCGTTTGCCGACCTGGCCCGCCGGTACTCCGACGACCAGTCTGCCTCGCAGGGGGGCGACCTCGGCTGGTTCTCGCGTGGCAGCATGGTGGAGGCCTTCAGCGACGCCGTGTTCGACGCCGAAGCCGGCAGCCTCGTGGGGCCGGTCCGCTCGGAATTCGGATATCACCTGATTCGGGTAGAGGCCCGCGCCTCGCAGGCCGTACAGACAGCCGACCTGGCGTACGCCCTCAGCCCGAGCCAGTCGACGCTCTCGGACCAGGAGAGCCAGCTTGGGGACCTGGCCTACTTCGCGGAGGAAAGCGGCAACTTTGCTGAGGAGGCCGAACGGCTGAACCTATCGGTGCAGACAGTCCAGGTGGAAACCGGACAGTCGTCGATTCCCGGCATTGGCCAGAGCCCAGCCCTGTCGCAGTTTCTGGAGTCGTCCTCCTCCGGAGCGATCAGCGACGTGGTGGAGCTGCCCGACAAGTTCGTGGTGGCGCACGTGACCGAGGTGACGCCGGAGGGCTACCGCTCCTTCAGCGAGGTGAAGTCTCAGATCCGGCCGCAGGTTGCCCTTCAGAAGAAGCGCGCGGTGCAGGCCCGCCGCATGGAGCGCGCCCTGGCCCAGAACAGCTTCGAGGCGCTGCCAGAGGTGCTGGGCACAGACCTGCGCACCCAGGAAGACGTCACGTTCGAGACCAGCCGGGTCCCCGGCCTCGGCCGCGAGTCGAAGTTCTCGGGCGTGGTCTTCGGGCTTCAGGAAGGAGAAACCTCGCGGGTGGTCGAGGGCGAGAACGCCGCGTTCGTCGTGCAGGTAACACAGAAGAGCTCTCCTCCTCCGCTCACCGACCAGAAGCGGCAGGACCTCCGCCAGCAGCTCCTGCAGCAGCGGCGCAAGGAGGTGGCGTCCGACTGGCTCGCCGCCCTTAAGGAAGAGGCCACGATCGAAGACAACCGATCACAGTTCCGCTAGGGCGCCTCGGCGCGTCGGGGCGCCCCCGTCCCCGAGAGGGCGTCGGGGTGCGGCACGTGTCCCCGAAATACCGAGACGGCCGGGCCTTCGAGGTAGCGTTCCGTTCCCCGGTCGGTGACGGTCCGTCCCACGCGCAGGGTGCCGCCCCGCGTGCGAACTGTGACGGCGCCGCTCCGGCGAGAAGGGTGCGTCCGCTCCACCACAACCGCCGCGGCGAGGACGCCCGTGCCGCACGAGAGCGTCTCGGCCTCCACGCCTTTTTCGTAGGTGCGCAGATACGCGTCCCCACCGGCCCCAATCTCCAGAAAGTTGACGTTCGCCCCTTCGGGCTGGAGACGGGGATCGTGGCGGAGCCGCTGGCCCCACCCTTTGACCTCCGCAGCCTGCGCGTCGTCGACCGTCGCCACGAGGTGCTCCGTCCCGGCGTGGACGAAATGCAGCGCGCGCACCGCGGTGGGGACGGGCCGCTCCAGCGCAACCTCCGGACGGACCTCCGTGATGTCCGGAACAAACAGGCGCACGTCTCCGGATTCGTCGCCGGCCTGCGTGGCCCGGTAGAGGCCCGCATCGGTGTCAAACGCGAGCGGATCTTCCTCGAACCCCCGCTGACGAGCAAACCGGAAGAGGCACCGGGCCCCATTGCCGCACATGGTTGCGCGGGACCCGTCGGCGTTTGCGTAGTGCATCCGGTAGGCGGCAGGGGCCGTCTCTGGGGCGTCGAGGGCAAGAAGCCCATCCGCCCCCACCCCATACCGGCGGGCACACCAGGCCGCAGCACAGCTCGACAACTCAGCCGCTGAAAAGCCGTACGCCCGGTTGTCGATTACGACGAAATCATTGCCTGTTCCCTGCATCTTGACGAACGATACTTCTCGCACCTCCATGGGCGTTGTGCATTGGTAAAAATTATCGTTCGGGCCTCGGCACGATCCCTCCTGCCCGTCGTATAGCTTCTACGGAGGCATCGTGCCCCATTCACCGTCACTCCAACTGTTCACCGACCCCTTCAGTCCCTTTGCCCGAGAAAACACTGAGCATTGAAGGCGCCGACCCGCTCCTGCTGTTTGGTTTTAACGACGTGTACCTCCGGAAGATCGAGGACGCCTTTCCCGAGACACGCGTCACCGCCCGCGGCAGCGAGGTGCACCTCAGAGGCGACGAGGACGCGCTCCAAAAAGTTGAGCGTGTCTTCAACGAAATGATGACCTTGCTCGACCGCAACGATCACCTGACCGAGGACGACGTGGAAACCGTCCTCGCCCTGTTCGACGCCGACGACGGCACCGCGGCTGCCCCGGCCCAAACCGGTCAGCGGGACGCCATCCTCTCCACCCCCGATGGGGAGATCATCAAGCCCCGGTCCGACAACCAAGCACGGCTCGTGCAGTCCGCCGCGGCCAATGACGTTGTGTTCACCATCGGCCCGGCGGGCACCGGCAAAACCTACATCGCCGTGGCCCTGGCCGTGGCGGCGCTCAACAACCACGAGGTCAACAAAATCGTGCTCTCCCGCCCCGCCGTAGAGGCCGGCGAGGAGCTTGGATTCCTGCCCGGCGACTTTTACGAGAAGGTCGCCCCGTACCTGCGGCCGCTCTACGACGCGCTCGGCGAAATGATGCCCCGCGACGAGCTGGCCGAGTCTCTGGAACAGGACCGCGTGGAGGTGGTGCCGCTTGCCTACATGCGTGGCCGCACCCTCAAGTCCTCATTCGTCATCCTCGACGAGGCGCAGAACGCCACCACGGGCCAGATGAAGATGTTCCTAACCCGCCTCGGGCCGCACAGCCGCGCCATCGTCACGGGGGATGTGACCCAGACCGACCTTCAGGACCGGAGCGCGAGTGGACTCATCCAGGTACAACACATCCTGAAGGGCATCGACGGCATCGAGTTTATCTATCTGGAGCGCGAGGACGTGGCCCGCCACCGCCTCGTGCAGGACATCATCGCCGCCTACGAGGAGCACGATGAGTGAGGCGCACGGACATGAGGCCCAAGAGTACGAGGCCCAAGAGCAGCGGAGGTTTTGATCATTCGTGTGAGGAAGGGCGCCGCCGCCTCACGGATCACGCCTCATTCGTACTCAAAAAACCCCTCCCCTGTCTTTCGGCCGAGCTGTCCGGCGGTCACCTTGCGGCGCAGGAGCGGGCACGGACGGTACTTGTCGTCGCCTAGCTCGTCGTGGAGCACCTCCAGGATGTGCAGGCACACGTCCAGCCCGATGAAGTCGGCCAGCGTGAGGGGGCCCATCGGGTGGTTCATCCCGAGCGTCATCACCGTGTCAATGTCTTCGGGCTCGGCGACGCCTTCCATTACGCAGAAGACGGCCTCGTTGATCATCGGCATCAGCACCCGGTTGGACACGAAACCGGGGTAGTCCTCCACCTCCACGGGATGTTTGCCGAGGTCGTCGGCCACGTCGGCCACCACGTCGTACGTCGCGTCGCTCGTCCGCTGCCCCCGCACCACCTCCACAAGCGTCATGACGGGCACGGGATTAAAGAAGTGCATTCCCACTACGCGATCGGGCCGGTCGGTCTGGCTCCCGATCCAGGTGATGGAGATGGAGGACGTGTTAGACGCCAGGATGGTGTCGTCGGGGGCGTGGTCGTCGAGCGTCTCGAATACGTCCGACTTGAGGGGCCGCTCTTCGGGGACCGCTTCCACAACCAGATCGGCGGCGGCCACCCCGGAAGCCGTGTTGGGCGTGACGGTGAGGCGATCGAGCGCGTCGGCCCGGTCGGCGGGGGCAATCGCGTCTTTTTCGACCTGCCGAGCGAGATTTTGCTCGATGGTGTCTCGGGCCTCTTCGAGCAGCGACTCGTCAAGGTCGATGAGGGTGGTCTCGTACCCATGCAGGGCAAACACGTGTGCGATGCCATTCCCCATTGTGCCCGCCCCCACAACAGCGACAGTTTGTACGGTCATGGTGGAAGTTGGTATGCGGAAGTTGACGTGATGCAAGGTGCGTCGGATCGACTGGAACTACGCCAGACAGAATAGCGAAACGCCCGCGGGCTGTCGAGCGACAATCCTCGAATTTCGAATGGGAATTGTCGGCCGGACGGGATTTGTCGGCGTGGGCCCTCGCGGCCGCGCGGCCGCGCCGGAGGCCCCACCGCGGTTCCTGAGACACACCGCGCAAGGAAGGGTCTTTGCAATAACAGAAACAGATGCCCCGAAGGGCCTTTCGCCGTCCGAGCAACAACATCAAGCAACAACATGGGGGAGGACCGCGCCGGCGGGAGTCGCGGGCGCCCCACGTTCGCTTGGGGTCGGCGTTCGCTTGGGGTGGGCGTTCGCTTTAGTTGGGCTCCGACTCCGCAATCAGCACGTCTTCCATGCCATCCGGGGCCAGTTCCGACTCGTCTGTCGACACGTCGAGCGTGCGGGTGCGCGTCACCTCGTTGTCGTCGTCCACGTGGACCACGCGCGGGTGGTGGTGCTGTGCCTCCTGAGAAGTCATGTTCGCGTAGGCGATCACGATGACTTCGTCGCCCGCTTCTGCAAGCCGCGCCGCCGGACCGTTCAGGCAGACGGTGCGCTCGCCCGCCTCGCCCGGGATGGTATATGTTTCGAGGCGGTGGCCGTTGTTCACGTTCACCACCTGCACCTTTTCGTACGGGAGCATGCCCGCCGTGTCGAGCAGCTCTTGGTCGATGGTGATCGATCCTTCGTAGTACAAGTCGGCGTCGGTAACGCGAAGGCGATGGATTTTCGCTTTGAGCATCGCGACGTTCATGAACGGGCACAGGGCTTTGCGGAGCAGACAGTCGAGTACGAACTAGGCACGCGGGACCTCTACGAAGGCGTTGTCGATGAGGCGCGTGTCGCCAAAGAAGACTGCGACGGCAGCGAGAACGTTCTGCCCAGACGCGAGATGGTCGACGGGCTGGAGGGTGTGCGCGTCTACGACATCGGCGTATTGCACGTCCGCGTCGGGCGCCGTCGCAAGCAAATTTTCCATCGCTCCAACAACGGCTCGGGCCTCCTGTTCCCCCCCTTCGATGGCCTCCTGTGCGGCAGTCACGGCCTCGTAGAGCACTGAGGCCTGCTCTCGTTGGCCGGGAGACAGGTATTCGTTTCGGGAGGATTTGGCCAGGCCATCGGGTTCCCGCACGGTGGGCACCCCCACAATCTCAATGTCGAGCAGGAGCGCTTCCACGAGGCGTTGCAGAATGACGTACTGCTGCGCGTCTTTTTTGCCAAACACCCCAATGTCGGGCGTGCAGGCGTGGAAAAGCTTCGTGACGACCGTGGTGACGCCCCGGAAGTGTCCTTCGCGATGGGCCCCGCACAGGTGCGCATCGAGCCGTTCGATCGAGACCCAGGAGAGAGGATTGGGCAGGGCATCGTCCCCGGCGAAGGGGTACATTTCCTCAACTGGCGGTGCAAACATCGCATCCACCCCCAGGGCCTCAAGCGTCGCCCGATCTCCGTCTAGGTCGCGTGGGTAGTCGTCGTAGTCCTCCTCCGGCCCAAACTGGGTGGGGTTGACGAAGACGGAGACGGTCACGTGGTCGGCCTTTTCCAGGGCCGTGCGGACGAGGGCCAGGTGCCCGTCGTGCAGCGCGCCAAGGGTGGGCACGAGGGCGAGCGTCTGTCCGGAGGCCCGGGCCGCGTCGGCGTGGGCGTGCATGGCGTCGACGGTGCGCAGGAGGTCCATCGGGGGGATGCGCGAGAGGCTATGACAGAGGCAGCGAGAGGAGAACGGCAAATTGTCGATCGCAGCTACGGGGGCGGACGTCTCTGGTTCGTGATGCCCCCCCGCGGCCACGTGCGACGCGGGGACTTCGGGGGGGGTGCCTGGTCAAATGGTGCCTGGTCAAATGGTGCCTGAATGGGAAAATGTTGCCGGAGGATGCCCTGCCCGGGACGCCAAACGGTCGCCTTCGGGAACGACCCACC
>ERZ1034486.432-NODE-432-length-10471-cov-4.691340_pt1 | contig 10471 bp, 9 predicted proteins | sample MGYA00520683_ERZ1034486 | MGnify/ENA primary metagenome ERZ1034486 (study PRJEB33760, sample SAMEA4777685) | hypersaline lake metagenome | biome: hypersaline environment; feature: brines | place: Spain | collected 2012-08 | depth 0 m ...
AGCATGTAGACCCGGTCGGTGGCCTGGTCGTAGAAGGTGAAGTTGACAAAAGGCCCGCCGCCCCCGACCGGTTGCACCCCGTCTGAGCCCTTCTTCGGAATGACCATGTACCAGAGCCCGCGCGTCTCAAACCCGTACCGGTCCAGGAAGTCCTGCTGCTCCGTGTCCAGAGCCCGGCGGTAGTCGATGTGCACAAAGCCCTGCACGTTGCCACGAAGGTGACGCCGTGTCAACGAGTCGCGCGTTGCGTGTATCCACTCCGGCGTGATTTCGTCGGGACCGATTTTGTCCGTGTAGTAGACGAGGAACTCGCGGCGGGTGCGGGCGAGAATGCGTCGAAGCCACACGAAGCCCTCCTGCGCAGTCGTCGTGTCCACGGCCAGCTGGAAATCGTGCTGCACGTTCAGCGAAAACCCGTGGCGGCTCATCAGGGTATCCTCGATGGCCGAGCGGCGCTCTTCTTCGTACATCTCGCGCTTCATCCGCTGCAGGGTAACGTTCGTAAAGGTGCGCCGGATTTCCGGCCCCTGATCCCGAAAGGTCTCCGCGAGGGCGTCTGGCGTGGCGGCCGCGACGTAATAGATGCGCTGGCTTCGGCGCCACAGGTTGGGTTTGGGCACCACGGCCCGCTGCCCGCCGCGGATGGCCTGCTCGGCGTCGGCGGAGAGGCGTCGCTGAAGAAAGGCGGTTTCGTTGGACGAGTCGCTCAAGGGCGCCGCGATAATGACGTTCTTGAGGTCTTTCACGCGGTCGTAGGTGCGCTCGGAGGCGAGCTCCAGGTGCCGAAGCTGGAAGAAGCGCTCCGAGATGGGCAGCGTCTCCACCCAGGGAGCAACGTTGTCTCGGAGGGCCTCTCCAGGAGCGCCGGTCCAGAGCGAGCTGTCCATGACCACAGTGATTTCGCCCTCAGGCCCACCGGCACGCGGACGGTAGTCGCCCTCACAACCGCCGAGAAGAACCAGAGAGACGAGAGGCAGGAACAGTACCCACAGCAGCGATGGCAGAGGGCGCAGGGAACGGGCAATCATCGGGGGCGGGGGTCGGACAAAGAAGACCACAGAGCACATTTGCTCTGTCAGTTTCACGGCTGAGCGCCGCGATTGCTCCTTCTCCCTCCCATGGGGCCTTCACGGAGTGCCGGCCGGGGCCGTTTCGTGGGGGGAGGGTGCCGGCGTGTCCTCGCCGTGCTTGAGGGTGCGCGCAAAAGCCTCCACGGCGTCGAGGCGTTCCGCGTCGGTGTGCGACGAGTCGTCCCAGAGGGCCTCCACGTGGTTGATGAGCGCCGAGCCCACGATAAAGCCGTCGGTGTGCCGGCTGAGGCGCATGGCGTCGTCGTGCGTCTTGATGCCAAAGCCTACGATCAGCGGGTTCTGGTCGACGAGGCGGCGCGAGCGCTGAAGATACTCGTCGACGGTGGGGGCGGCGTCGAGATCGCTGCCGGTGAGGCCCGTGACGCTCACGGCGTATACGAAGCCCGTAGCGCGGCGATCGACAATCTGGACCCGCGCCTCGGCGGTGTTGGGGGCGATCAGGAAGACGACGTCGAGGTTGTGAGTAGCGGCGGCGTCGCAGAGCGGATCGCTTTCCTCCGGGGGCAGGTCCGGCAGGATGAGGCCGTCTACCCCCGCCGCGGCCGCATCGCGGCAGAAGTCGTCAAGGCCGTAGGCGAGCAGCGGATTCACGTAGCCCATGAGGAGCACGGGCGTGTCGCTGTCGCGCCGAAAGGCCTCGGCGGTACGGAACGTGTCGGACAGGTCCACGCCGTGGGAGAGGGCGCGGGCGCTGGCGCGCTGAATGGGGCGACCTTCGGCGAGCGGGTCGCTGAAAGGCATCCCCAGCTCGATAAAGTCAACCCCGCCCCGATCGAGGGCGTGCAAGATGGGGCCCGTGGCGTCGGGGTTCGGAAAGCCGTTGGTGAGGAACAGGCCCATGGCCTTTTCGCCGCGGGCGCGGAGGGCGTCGAACGTGTCGTCGAGTCGAGACATTCTGAGCGGGGGAGATGGAGGGAGGAGAGGCGGACGTGTGGAAGGAAACGTCTCGGGGAGGACACCGCCGTGCGTCCCCCCTTCCACAGAACCATTCGTGGCTAGACATGCTTCGCGATGGTCTGCATGTCTTTGTCGCCGCGGCCGGAGCAGTTGAAGACGAGCACGGCGTCCTCTCCGCGCTCCTCGGCCAGCGAGCGTGCCAGGGCGGGCAGCGGGGCCACGGCGTGGGCCGTTTCGAGGGCGGGGATGATGCCTTCCGTCTGGGAGAGCAGTTTTACGCCCTCCAGCGCCTCGTCGTCGGTCACCGGGTGGTAGGTCACCCGTTCCTGGTCGCGCAGGTGAGCGTGCTCGGGCCCGACGCCCGGATAGTCGAGGCCGGCGGAGAGGGAATGTGCGAGGCTTACCTGCCCGGCGTCATCTTGCAGCAGGTAGCTCATGGCGCCGTGGAGCACGCCGGGCGTGCCCTCTGCCAGCGTGGCCGCGTGGTCGCCGTTAAGGCCGCCGCCCGCCGCCTCCATGCCGTGCAGCTGCACCTCGGCGTCCTCCAGGAAGGGATGGAAGATGCCAATCGCGTTGGAGCCGCCGCCCACACACGCGGCGATGGCGTCCGGCGTCTCGCGGCCTACCGCGTCGCGAAGCTGCGCGCGCGTCTCGGTCCCGATGATGCGGTGGAAGTTGCGCACCATCATGGGGTAGGGGTGCGGGCCCACCACCGAGCCGATGATGTAAAACGTATCGTCCGGGTTCGAGACCCAGTCGCGAATGGCCTCGTTGGTGGCCTCCTTGAGGGTTTGGCTGCCCGAGGTTGCGGCCCGTACCTCCGCGCCCATCAGCTCCATGCGCTCCACATTGAGGCGCTGGCGCTCCATGTCCTCCGCGCCCATGTACACCACGCAATCGATCCCAAACTTGGCGCAGACCGTGGCGGTGGCCACGCCGTGCTGCCCGGCGCCGGTTTCGGCAATGATGCGCTCCTTGCCCATGCGGTCGGCCAGCAGGATTTGGCCCAGCGTGTTGTTGATTTTGTGCGCGCCGGTGTGGCAGAGGTCCTCCCGCTTGGCGTAGATGTGCGCCCCGCCGATCTTGTCGGTCAAGCGGTCGCAGTACGTGAGCGGCGTGGGCCGGCCGGCGTACTCGTGCAGCAGCGTGCGGAGCTCGTCCTGAAACGCCGGGTCGTCCTTGTAGGTGGCGTAGGCGGCTTTCAGCTCCTCAAGTACCGGCGTGAGAATTTCTGGGACGTACGCGCCGCCGTACGGGCCGAAGTGGCCGGAATCGTCGGGGCCAATGTCGGGGGGCGAGTCAACAGCAGGCTGGGGCATCGGATCGAAAAGGTTTGTGGTGGAGGAAGGCAGAAGCCTTTCAAAGCAGGGAAAGCGGTGGGTCGGAGATTCACAACCCCCCGAGGGGGCTACGCGTCGTGCGTTTCGGCATCTTCCAGGTTCTGGCGGGCCGTGCGGAAGGCCTCCATGAAGGCGTCGATCTTTTCGAAGCTCTTCTGGCCCGGAGCCGTCTCGAGGCTGCTCGACAGGTCTACGGCGAAGGGGCGCATGGTGTTGAGGGCGCGGCCCACGTTGTCGGCGGTAAGGCCGCCCGCGAGGAACAGCGGATACGCGTCCGCAAATTCGCGGGCCAGGCGCCAGTTGAACGACTCGCCCGTGCCGCCCCACACGCTGGAGTTGTGCGTGTCGAGCAGAAAGTAGTCGGCACTGTCCTCGTAGCGCTCAAACAAGATGCGGAGCTGCTCGGGGGAGGCGTCGTTGCGCACGTGGATGGCCTTGATGACAGGACAGTTCACGCGGTCCACCACATGGGGCGGTTCCTGGCCGTGCAGCTGGGCCAGGTCAAACCCGGCCGCCTCCACGGCCGCATTTACGGCGTCGGCGCCGTCGTTCACGAACACGCCGACCGACTGCGGGCCGTGTACCCACTGGATGATGTCGGTGGCCAATGCAGGCGGGGCGTAGCGCGGGCTGTCGTCGTGCTGGATGAACCCGAGGTAATCGGCCCCGGCGCCGGCCAGGTAGCGCGCGTCTTCGAGCTCCGTGATGCCGCAGACTTTCAGTTGTACGGCCATGGGTCGCGAACGGGTGGGGTGGGTGGATGGGGGAGGTGTGGAACGAACGAGGGGCACTCGGCCCGTCTGTCTGCAAGCCGCCGAACTCAGCGTGCCTGCTGCGCGGCAATTTTTTTGCCCTCGGTGCGCAGCGCCGAGAGGGCGTCGCCGGGATGCTCGGCCCGCATGAAATGCTCGCCGATGAGAACGCCGTTGACGCCCGCCTTGCGCAGGCGCACCAGCGTTTCGGGGTCGCTGAGGCCGCTCTCGGCCACGCGCCCCACGCTCTTCGGGGTTTGGTCGAAGATGCGGAGCGAGTTTTCGATGTCGACCTCGAAGGTGTGCAGGTCGCGGTTGTTGACGCCGAGCACGCGGACCTGGTCCCAGTCGATTTTGTCGAGGTCGGCCTCCGTGTACACCTCCACGAGGCAGGAGAGGCCCAACTCGGTGGCGGCGGCGTGGAGGTCGGCCAGCTGCCCGGGGGCGAGCGCCGTGGCAATGAGCAGCACGGCATCCGCCCCAACGGCCCGCGCCTCCACAAGTTGGTACGGATCGATGATAAAGTCCTTGCGCAGCAGCGGCGTCTCGGGGACGTGGGCCCGAATCCACGCCATGTGCTCCAGCGCGCCCTGGAAGTGCTGAGGCTCCGTCAGCACGCTGATGGCGGCGGCGTCGTGCGCGGCGTACTGCTGGGCAATGCGCGCCGGTGCAAAGTCGTCGCGGATCACCCCCTTCGAGGGCGAGGCCTTCTTGACCTCGGCGATAAAGGACATGCCGCGCTCCTTCAGCGCCTCGGGCAGCGAGAGGGCCTCGCGTTCATTGTAGAAGGGGCGTTCCTTGAGCGCGGCCACCGGCGTTTCGGCCTTGCGCTGCTCCACCAACTCGCGCGTGTCGTCGAGAATGTCGTCGAGAATGCTCACGGCAGTGTGTACGTGTGGATGGGGGCGTGTGGACGGGGCGGCGGAATGACGTCCATTCCTCCTATTCAGATTTGGCCGTCTGTGAGACCTTGACGAGCGTTTTGAGGGTCTTCAGGGCGGCCCCGGACGCGATGCTCTCCTCCGCGGCCTCCAGGCAGGCGTCCAGGTCCGCAAACTGGTCGCTCACGTGGAGCGCGTAGGCGGCGTTGAGCACGGCGACGTCGCGCCGGGGGCTCTGGTCCTCGCCCGCGAGAATGTTGTGGAGGATGGTGGCGTTTTCCTTGGCCGTGCCGCCTTCGAGGGCCGACACCGGCGACCGCTGTAGGTCGTGCTGCTCCGGGCTGACTTCGTGGCTGCGGGGCACCGGGGCTTGGTCGGACGCGTCGTACTCGAACAGGGTGGTGGCGGCCGAGACGCTGACCTCGTCCAGACCGTCGTCGGAGTGGAGGGTGACAATGTGGTCGGCGTCGAGCTGGGCCAGGATGCGGGCCATCGTCTGGGCAGTTTGCGTATCGAAGGCGCCCACAATCTGGCGCGTCACGCCCGCGGGGTTGCAGAGGGGGCCCAGGATGTTGAAGAACGTGCGCACCCCGAGCGACTTGCGGACGGGCATCACGTGGCGCATGGCAGGGTGGAAAAAGGGGGCGAAGAGGAACGCGATGCCGGCGTCGTGGAGACAATGCTCCACGCCCTTCTTCTCCAGATCGATCTGCACGCCCAGCGTTTCCAGCACGTCCGCGGAGCCGGACTTTGAGGACACGGAGCGGTTGCCGTGCTTGGCGACGGTCACGCCCGCGCCCGCGGCGATAAGGGACGCGGTGGTGGAGATGTTGAACGTGCTGGCCCCGTCGCCCCCGGTGCCGCACAGGTCGATGGCATGCGGGTCGCCGGGATCGACCGAGACGGCGAACTCGCGCATGGTTTTGGTGAAGCCGACCAGCTCGTCGAGCGTTTCGCCGCGGGTGCGAAGGCCCATGAGCAGGGCCGCGATGTGCTCGTCGCGGGCTGATCCGTTCATGATCTGCGTCATGACGGCCTCGGCCTCGGAGCGGTCGAGCGGATCGCCATTGGCAATGGTGTGCAGGTGTGCGTCCACGGTGGGAGGCGGCTGGTTCAGGAAACTGCGACAGGTAGGGACTTAGGCCGGGGTGGGGCGGGAGTGGGCATCGACCACAGAGAGCCAGTTGGCGATGAGGGTGGGGCCGGCCCGGGTCATGACGCTCTCCGGGTGAAACTGGATGCCGTACAGCGGGTGCGTGCGGTGGCGCAGGGCCATGATGGTATCGTGCTCCTCGGTCGTGGCCGTCACCTCCAGCTCGTCGTGCGGGAACGTGTCCGGGTCGATGACGAGGGAGTGGTACCGGGTGGCATCGAACGAGCGGTCGACGCCCTCGAACAGCGGGGTATCGTGGTGGAGCACCGGGCTTGTTTTGCCATGCATGAGCTCTTCCGCCTGCGTGACGGTGCCCCCAAAGACCTCGCCGATGGCCTGGTGCCCGAGGCAGACGCCCAGGACCGGGGTGGAGGCGCCCAGGTGTTCAATGACCGGCTCCGTCAGCCCGGCGTCGGACGGGTGGCCCGGCCCCGGCGAAATCAGCACGCCGTCCGGGTCCATCGCCGTCACCTCTTCAAGGGTCCGGTCGTCGTTGCGAATCACCTCCAGGTCGTCGGTGTGCTCCCCCACGAGGTGGACGAGGTTGTAGGTGAACGAGTCGTAGTTATCGATAATTAAAATCATCGATATGCAAGTGTGTACTTGTGCAGATTGTGTGTGCCTCCCTACGTGAGCGCGAGCATTAGCGAGTGCGAACCAGTCCGCTCAGCGCCCGCACCTGCTCCAGAATCGGCTCGGCCTTTGCCCGGGCCGCCTTCGCGCCCTCCCGGAGCACGTCGCGGACGTAGTCGGGGCGTTGCTCCAGCTCTTTGCGGCGGGCGCGGGCGTCGGCGAAGTGGTCCTGAATCAGGCCCAAGAGCTCCTGCTTGGCGTGGCCGTAGCCGTAGCCGCCGGCGCGGTACTGCTCGGCAATCTCTGCCTGCCGGGCCTCGTCGGTGAACAGTTGGAGGAGGGCGAAGACGTTGCACGTCTCCGGGTCCTTCGGCTCGTCGAGGGGTGTCGAGTCGGTCACGATGCTCATCACTTTCTTTTTCAGCGCGTCCCCTTCGTCGAAAATGCCGATGGTGTTCCCGTAGCTCTTCGACATCTTCTGGCCGTCGGTGCCGGGAATCACAGACACGTGGTCCAGAATGTGGGGCTCCGGCACAGGGAAGAGGGGATCGTCCTCGGGGCAGAAGCGGTTGTTGAAGCGGCGCGCAAGGGTGCGGGCCATCTCCAGGTTCTGCTTCTGATCCGCCCCCACGGGCACCACGGAGCCGCCGTAGGCCAGGATGTCGGCGGCCTGCAGCACGGGGTAGTTAAACAGGCCGGCGTTGGGCGACAGGCCCGCCTCCACTTTTTCCTTGTACGCAACGCCCTTCTCCAGGTGGCTCGTGGGGATCAGGTTGAAGAAGATCCACATCAGTTCCGTCACCTCCGGCACGTCGCTCTGGACGAAGAGCGCGGCCTCGTTGGGATCGAAGCCGAGGGCCAGGTAGTCGAGCGCCACGTCGAAGGTGTGCTCGCGGAGCGTCTCCGCGTCCTGCACGGTGGTGAGGGCGTGGTAGTTAACGATGAAGTAGTACGCCTCGTGGTCCTGGTGCAGGTCGATGTGCTGGCGGATGGCGCCGAAGTAGTTGCCCAGGTGCAGGCGGCCCGAGGGTTGGATGCCGGACACCACGACAGGCGCGGGGGCAGTGTCCGTCTCGGGGGCAGGCGTCGAGTCAGTCGCTTCCATTGCGGGCAGGGGCGGATGAATCAAGAACGAGCGTGGCGGGCGGCTACGCGGCGGTGTCTTCGAGGCGGCGGTGCAGGGCCTTCAGGGCGTTGAGGCGGTCCTGGCTGTTGCTCTTTATGGCCTCGAGCACGCCCCGCGTCCGCATCTGGTGCTCCAGGTCCAATTCCTGGGCCAGGGCGTCGTGAAACGCTGTTTCGAGGGTGTGGAGCGTCTCGAACAGGTCCAGCAGGGCGCCGCGCAGCGCAAAGTCCTCGGGCTCGAGCTCCGTGCCATTGGGCGGCGTGCCGCCACAGCTCAGGACCGTTTCCGACAGCTTGCCAACGTCGGTACGGGCAGTTTTGAGCAGGCGCTCCAGGACGTCCACCACGCGTGCGTCGTCGCAGTGGCGGGCGGCGGCGCTGTAGTGGTGGTTCAGCTCAATGTGCTGCTGGACCAGGGGGCGGAGGCGCTCGACCGTTTCGGACCGGCTGAGCGTTTGGCCGGCCCAGCCGCGATTGAGCAAAAACTCTTTGATGGGATTGGGCATGGGCGGAGAGGCAAATGGGCAAAAGACTCCGTATTGATACCCGTACGGCGGGGGGAGGTTTGGCCGTGGGGCGGGGGCGCCGCCCGCATCGTTGGGGCTTCACAGAAAGTCGAGGCATCACAAGAGTCCGTCGGCGGCCACGTGCATCGCCTGGCGCAGCGCGGCGGCCTTGTCGCGGGTTTCCTCGAACTCGCGGGCCGGGTCGCTGTCGGCCACAATGCCGGCCCCGGCCTGCACGTAGGCGTGGTTGTCGGTGACGACCATGGTGCGGATGGCGATGCAGGTGTCGAGCGTGCCGGAGAAGTCGACATAGCCCACGGCCCCGGCGTACACCCCGCGGCGGGAGGTCTCCAGGGCGTCGATGATCTCCATGGCGCGCACCTTGGGGGCTCCGCTCACGGTGCCGGCGGGAAAGCAGGCGGCCAGGACGTCCATCGGGCCCTGCCCGTCGGCGAGCATGCCGGTGACGGACGAGACGATGTGCATGACGTGCGAGTACCGCTCGATGTACGCGTAGCGGTCCACCTCCACGCTCTCGTACCGGCAGACGCGTCCCAGGTCGTTGCGGCCCAGGTCCACGAGCATCAGGTGCTCGGCGCGCTCCTTGTGGTCGTTGAGCAATTCGTGGGCCAGGGCCTCGTCTTCCTCTTCGTCTGCCCCCCGCGGCCGCGTCCCGGCGATGGGGAGCACCTCGGCCTGCCCCGCCTCCGCCCGCACCAGCACTTCGGGCGAGGACCCCACGAGCGCCAACGAATCGAGATCGAGGTAGAATAGATACGGCGACGGGTTGACCTGCCGAAGGGCGCGGTACAGGTTGAAGCGGTCGCCCTCGAACGACGTCCCGAACCGCTGGGACAGCACGACCTGGAAGATGTCGCCGCGCTGGATGTGGTCTTTGGCCGTCTGTACCGCCTCTTCGAAGGCCGGGCGCTCTACGTTGGAGGTGAGGTCGTCCTGCGTCCATTCCACGGGCGCCGGGGGCTCGGCTGGCTGCGTCAGGTCTGTTTCCAGGGCGTCGAGGCGCGTCTGGGCGTCCGCATACGCATCGCGCAGATCCGTATCGTCGTCAACGAACACGTTGGCCATGAGCACCAACTGATGGCGCACATGGTCGAAGGCGGCCACAGTGTCGTAGAAGCCCCACACCGCGTCGGGGAGGCCCAGGTCGTCGGGGGGGGCGTCGGGGAGGTCCTCCACGAGCCGCACGGCATCGTACCCCATGTAGCCCACGGCGCCGCCGCGCAACCGGGGAAGGTCCGGGGGCTCCACCTCTTCGTATCGGTTCACGTACGCGTCCAGCATCTCGAAGATGGTGCCTTCGGGCCGGGAGAGGCCCCGCTCGGGCCCGGGGGTGCGCCGCTCGTTCACCTGCACGGAGGCCCCGAACTCCTGGGCCGTGAGGACGCGATACGGGTCCCGGCCGAGAAACGAGTAGCGGGCCAGCTTTTCGCCGCCCTCTACGCTTTCGAACAGGAAGCTGTACGAGGCTTCCTGGCGGAGGGACAGGTACGCCGATACCGGCGTGAGCAGGTCGGCGCTGCGGCGGGCATGCACCGGCACCACGAGCCGCGAAGGCCCTGTGGCGCGGGCGGTCTGGACCTGGGTGCGAAAGTCGTCGAACGTCATGGAACGGGGGCGTGTGCGAAAGCAAATGGAAATACAAAACCCGCTACCAGCAGGCCGGTAGCGGGTCGAGAGCCAATAGGGAACGTGCAGGGGCGCATTCAGCACATACGCGGGGGGCTCTGGACCCGTGAAGAGGGCCACCAACGCCACCATCCCTGCAATGTAGACTGGACTTTGAGCTTCATAACGCTAAACGATAGCACATGGACGGATACTTCGCAACCGCCGCGGTTTGAAATTCAGTTGGAGGCAGGGCGGGCGGAGGGCCCTGTGGGAGGAACCAGCGGGAAGGTGAGGTTTAGGCTAACACGAGCAGAAGTCTTCAACATCTTAACCTGCCGTGCCGCCCGGCGGTGTCCTGTCCGCAGCGAACCCCAGGGTAGGCCCTGCTCGTCGGAGCCTGTCGTTTCTTTCTCGATCGTACGATTGTGTCTATGTCCCTGTTTTACACGAAACCCCGACTTGCGCTGTTCGCCCTTGCCGCCGCGGCGTTTCTTGTGATGGGCGCGGGTCCGAGAACGGCCGCC
>ERZ1034486.436-NODE-436-length-10356-cov-6.047180_pt1 | contig 10356 bp, 8 predicted proteins | sample MGYA00520683_ERZ1034486 | MGnify/ENA primary metagenome ERZ1034486 (study PRJEB33760, sample SAMEA4777685) | hypersaline lake metagenome | biome: hypersaline environment; feature: brines | place: Spain | collected 2012-08 | depth 0 m ...
GGATTCATCCCACCCGTAAACGGGTGGGCTTTCTCCTTGTCGCTGCTGTAACCCGGGTGCGGTGGTCGCGGGCGTCGCGGCAGATATAGCGGCCGACCGGGTCGTCGTGGGCGGGCAGAACCGCTCTCCGACCGGGAAGGCGGTGTTCGGCTCGACCGCACAGGACGTGCTCCTGTCTGCGCCGTGTCCAGTGACGTTCGTCCGGCGCGACGACTGACGCGGGCGTGTCTCCCTGTGGACGGTCGTGGACGACCGTTCAGCGAGGTAGTCGAGCTACAGTTTGACGTTCGTCTCGATGTCTTCGGCGGCCTCTTCGAGCCCGTCGTCGCGCGTGTCGGTCGCGAGCCGCTCGGACAGCGGCGCGTCCGACAGGAGTTGTGCGAGTTCGTCACGGAACCGGTGGTTGTGACGACGAGATGCGAGTTCGGCCTCGATCACGGCCGTGTGGCGTGTGACGGTCGCCTCGTCGGCGTCGACTGCTCGGGCGGCGTCCGTCGCCGAGACACCCTCCGCCACCAGCCGCCGGAGCCGTTCGCGGTCGAACGACACCTGCCGGTCCGTCTCCCGGACGAGGTGGGCGTCGAGTCGTGCCTGCCGCACCACCTCGGGGGCGAGATCCAACTCGGCGGCGATCTCGGCGTCGCTGTCGGTCCGGAAGAACAGCCGCACGACGCGTTCGTGTTCCGCCAGCGACAGCGCTGTCGCGACGGCTGTCTCCTCGCGGAGCCGGGAGAGCACCTCGCGCACGCGGTCGTCGTCCGGGTCGTCGAGCAACGACCCGCGGTCGGCCGACTGTGCCGCCGTCACCTCTTGTTCGCCGGTCGTCTCGACGAAGATGTCGCGGAGTTCGGCCGTCTTCTCGTCCATCGACCGACAGGCGGCGCCGAAGCGGCAAGAGGCTGACGGCAGGGTGGATCGGGAGAGACGCGAGGTTTCTGTGGGGGCGTGCGCTCGTCTTCACGCGGGCACTACACGAGATCCGTCTCTGCGGCCGCCGACAACGAGCCGTCGGTTGCGACAGTGATCTCGACTGTCGAGTCGAGACGCAGTGGGGCTTCGTTGCTCGTCGTCCGTTCGAAGCTGTACGTCCCCGGTCCACAGTCCGAGTCGGACGCCCAGACGACGGTGTACGACCGGACCACCGAATCGCCCGGTCGGAGTGAGCTATCGGTGAAGAACTCAACCGGATACACCTCCCCGGTCGCTGTCCAACACGGGATATTACCGACCTGTTGGTCGCTCGGTTGGTCCGGAACGAGCCTGCCGACTGGCGGGCTCGTCGCCTGACGGTCGATTGTGGGGAGCAACAGGAGTCGACGCCCCGCAGCCGACGCCGAGGAGAAGCGACTGAACGGTGGGACGTTCCCGAAACGGATGTCGAGCGTGCGGGCCGTATCGTTGTGGAGTCGAAGTTTGACCCGGCCGGGTGCCGAGCCACTGGGCTGCCGGGTAACGACTGCGTCGAGGGCCGGGGGTGCCACCACAGCTGTCGTGTCGGTGGCGTCTGCGGTCGTTCTCGTCTCGGTCGTGTCTGCACCGGTTTCCGTGTTGACAGTATCTGTACTCGGTTCCTTGGTGACAGTGTCTGTACTGCTTTTCGTCTCGGCGGTGTCTGTGCCTGTCTCCGTGGTGGCGGTGTCAGCACACCCGGTGGTCATGACTGCGGCCGACATCGAGAGCACCGCGCGTCTCGTCGGTACCAGCGTTGCTCGTCGCATCAATCGTGTGCGTTGCGTTCGTCTCTGGCACAAACGTGTCGGCTCTCCGCCCACCACCGACCACTCGGTTGCACCACCGATGTTCCCGCGAGTGTTGGTACTCGCCCGTGAGTTTATTATCTTGCGTCCCGTCTGCCGCGCCACAGAGTACCACGGGAGACCGTGTCGCTCGCGACAGCCATGACAGGAGACGCCGACACAGACGGACGAGAGCACCGACGAGAGACAGTGACCGCACAGGGTGTGTTCACCCGTGGCCCGGCCGACGAGTCGGAGCCAGACACCGAGGAGACCGCGGCGGACGGGGAGGAGTCGAGTCACGCGCTCGACCGCCCGAGCGCACAGGGTGTGTTCGAACGCGGCCGCCGCTGAGACACGAGCCGAGCCGACTGTTCTCGGAGACGCTGACCGGCAGCGGCGCAGAACGCCTGAAAGCGAGACGTTCAAACCCCGGCCGGTCGCAGTTTCGCGCATGGGGACGCTGGTCTCGCTCGCCGAGTTGACCGCGGGACTCGCCTTCGGCCTCTGGCTCGGGGCAACGCTCGCGGTGTCGTTTCTCGTGACCCCTCGGTTGTTCGGGCTGTTCGCCGCGGCGGACGCAGAACGCGCTGTCGGTGATCTCCTGCCGCGACAGTACCGAATCGGGGTCGGACTCTCCGTCGTCGGCCTGCTCGCGACCGTCGCCGTCGGCGTCCTGAGTGGGTTCGACATCTTCGCCGCCGCCTCCGTCGCCGGCGGGCTCGTCGCGCTCCTCGCGGCGGGGTACGCGCTCGCTGTGCTCGTCCCCGCCTTCGCCACTGGCGACACGGAGCCGCGACACCGCCGACAGATCGTGCTCGTCGACGCGTTCACCCTGCTCGGCGGCGGTGTCGCGTTCGTCGGGCTCTACTTCTGACGCTCAGGCCAACTGCACGTCGTCGATGTCGTGGTGCCGACGCGCCAGTTCCCGGGCGGTCTCGATGGTCTGGCCGTCCTCGCCGATGGCGACCCCGCGGTCCGAGGCCAACACCTCCGCGAACGCCACGCCCTGCTGGCTGACGGTTACCCCCCGGACCGCCGCCGGCGCCAACGCGTTCGCGACGAAGTCCGCCGCTCGCTCGGCGTCCTCCACCACGTCGACCGTCGCCGACAGCAGTTCTTCGGCCCGCTCGACGGTCGCGCCCGCCGGCCCGACCGCCTCGCCTTTCTCGCCCGGCGGGACGACGACCACCACTCGGTTGCCGTCCTCCCGGACCAGACAGTCGCGGGGTGTCACCCCGGTCACGTCTGCGAACCGACTCGCGTACCGTCGTGCTTCGTCTGTGAGTTCGACGTGCATGCTGTGTGTCGTGTCTCGTTTGGGCTGCCAGAACGTCCGTCGGTCGCCCACGCGGGCGACCACCAGGAGTGACCGTTAGTCGTCTGCCGACGGCTGTGTCGTGTCGCCCGTCGACCCCATCCGGAGGTCCACGTCGCCGGTGCCGATTGCGACCGGCTTGCCCGCGATCACGTTCTCGATCACGCCGTCTAAGTCGTCCACCTCACCCTGGATCGCCGCGTCCAACAGGTGGTTGACGGTCACCTCGAAGGCCGCCCGCGCGAGCACGGACTCCTTCGATCCGCTGATCCCGTGGCGACCGATCGACTCGACTGTCCCCTGGTTGGTCATGATGTCCGCGACCAACATCAGGTGCCGGACGTTCACGTCGTCAAGCCCCTGTTCTTCCAGGGTGTCTTTCGTCTCGTCGATGATCGACTCCCGTGCGGCCTCCACGCCCAGCGTCCGGTAGATCTCGTGGATGTTGTTACACGTCGTCCGCGAGGCGTCGACACCCTCGATCTCCAACACGTCGCTGAACGCTGACCCCTCCGTGTAGAGGACGAACTCCTCGTCGCCCCCGTCGTCGGCCTCCTCCTTCCGGATGACCACACGCGAGACCTCCTCGATCCCTTTGAACGTGATCTCCCGGAGCTGTTCGACCAACTGGAGCAGTTCGCGGTAGCTGGGCTCGTCTGGCCCGAACTGGACGACCGTGCCGCGTTGGGTCGTCTCGACGCCCAGCTTCGACTCGATCGTCTCCGCGACGACCGCGGCCACCTCTCGCGGTTGCTCGTAGGAGGGCCACCGTTCCAACAGGGTCTCCTCGTTCAGATCGACGGAGACCCGCATGTCTGCGACGTTCGTCGACACGTCGCCCAACGCGAGGATCTGTGTCGCCTCGATCTGCCACACGACCTCGTGGGCCTTCTCGCGGTCCGTCGCGTGTTCACCCTCCAAGCGCACGACCATCACCGGCGTGTCCGGCTCCTTCCGGGCGTCCACCAGCTCGATCAGCCGCGGCAACCCCTGGGTCACGTCCATCTCCGCGACGCCCGCGAAGTGGAACGTGTTCATCGTGTTGTGGGTGACGACCCCCTCGGCCGTCGTGAACGTCTCCAAGCCGGCGACCGAGAAGTCGTAGACGTAGTCGTGGTCCGTCTCGACGGTGCGGATCTCGTCGATCTGTTCCCAACTGGCCGTTGCGACGATTTCTGGGTCTGCGTCCTCACGGGTGACCGCGACCGCTCCCGAACCGTCTGTGGCGACAGTCTCGAACACGTCGAGACCAACTGTTTGGGTTTCTGTGTCGAACGTTCCGATAACTGGCAACTCCTCACCAGTCTCGAGTTCGTCACCCTGGATCGGAACAATCTCACCCTCGCGTTGGACCACAAACGAGTGTGCCTTCGTCGCGCGAACCGTCCGGCCGGACGCCAGTTCGAACTCCAGGAGTTCCTCTGGCGCTTCGTGTCGGCTGACCTCCTCGACGGACTGCCACGCGACCCGCTCGTCGTCCCCGAGGCTCGGCACTTCCAACGAGTCCGGAGCCAGCGCGACCTCGTGGCCGTCGGCCTCGCGCGACTCCCGCGACTCGACGATGTTGTCGACGAGCGGGCCGATCTCCGTCGTGTCCGTCTCGCCGTCACGGCGGACGACGACACGCTCGTCATGTGGGATCGACATCTGCGTTCCGGGCTCGCCGATACTCTGTGCCGAGACTGTCCCGACCGGATCGAGCGGGTCGACCCGCGTGTCGACGTACCGGGACTCCGTCGCCTGTGCGATCTCGTCGGCCTGTTCGACTGCGACGCCGCCCCGTTCGTCGATCGTCTCGTAGATCTCGTCTTTCAGTCGCCGCGGCAGCTCCGTGTCCTCGACGACGAGCTCGATGTCGGCGTCGACATCGTCGAACCGCTCGGCGGCGGGGTCAGTCATCCGAGCTCACCCCCGTACCGGCCTTGTCCAGCCCGGGGCCGGCGTACTCCGAGAGGTTCGTCGGCGGCTCGCGGCTGCCGATAAACCGTTCCTTCTCTGCCTCGTCGTCGAACTCCGCGTCGACGATCCGTTCGGTGATCTGTTCGACATCGACATCGCCGTCGTCGTCCGAGGACACCTTCACCGGCGAGGTGCCGTCCTCGCCGAACTCGAACTGGACGACCGTCCCGGAGGTGTCCCGGACGGTGCCGTCGTACTGCGCCTCCAACTCCGAGAGCGCGTTGATCAGCCGGCGTTGGAGGTAACCGGACTTCGAGGTCCGGACGGCCGTGTCGACCAACCCCTCGCGGCCACCCATCGCGTGGAAGAAGAACTCCTTCGGGCCGAGCCCCGACCGGTAGGAGTTCTCAACGAACCCGTGGGCGTCCGCCGACAGGTCGTTCGGCTCGAAGTGCGACAGGGTCCGATCCTCGTAGCCGCGGTTGATCCGCTCACCCGAGACGGACTGCTGACCCACGAGACCGGCCATCTGCGTGAGGTTCAGCATCGACCCACGCGCGCCGGAGGCGGCCATGATGATCGCCGGGTTCGACTCGTCGAGGTAGTCCTCGGCGATGTCGCCCGCGGAGTCACGCGACTGTGACAGCGTCTGCATGATCTTCATCTCGACCGTCTCGTCGACCGTCCGTCCGGGCAACGAGTCGATCTCCCCGTTCTCGTACGTCTCGATCAACTCCTCGACACGGTCCCGGGAGTTCTGGATCGCCTCGTCGATCTGGGCGTCCGCCTCCGGAGGGAGCGACTCGTCGTCGATCCCAATCGAGAAGCCAAAGTGCATGATCGTCCGCATCGCCAGGGCGGCGACCTCGTTGACGAACACCCGTGCGCGCGTCTTCGAGTACACCTTCGTCAGCGTGTCGACGATGTCGCTGCCGAAGTCACCCACACCCGCCGAGTCGATCGTCCCCTGTGTCAGCTCGCCGTCCTCGATCACGACCTCATCGCCCGCCTCCGAGACGAACGCCAAGTCGAGATCGTCCGGCAGGAGCTGTGAGAAGATCGTCTGACCCGTCCAGTACGGCCGACCCGTCTCGGCGTCTTCCCCGTCTGGCGTGGGCAGTTCGTCGATAGAGGTCTGCCGCAACAGGTCCAACGCCTGCGTCTCGTTGAACTGCGGGTTGTCGTGTGTCAGCAGGTACATCCCCGAGATGTGGTCCTGGATCGCCCCGATGATGTTCTCGCCGAACCGCGGGGACAACATCTGTTCTTGGACCCGCATCAACACACGTGCCTCCGCACGCGCCTCCTCGTTTTGGAGCGCGTGCATGTTCATCTCGTCGCCGTCGAAGTCCGCGTTGTACGGCGGACAGACGGTCGTGTTCAGCCGGAACGTCTTGTACGGCATCACCACGACCTCGTGGGCCATGATCGACATCCGGTGGAGCGACGGCTGCCGGTTGAAGATCACGATGTCACCGTCCACGAGGTGTCGGTTCACCTCCCAGCCGGCCTCGACCTTCTCGGCGAGTTCCTCGCAGTTCTTCGCTGTCACCTTCAGCCGCCGACCGTCCGGCCGTTTCACGTAGTTCGCGCCTGGGTGTGCCTCCGGGCCGTTGGAGACGTACTGCCGCGCCCGGTCGAGGTTGCGCTCGGAGACGTTCATCGTCTGTGTCATCTCCTCGGCGACCCGTTCGGGGACACCCACCTCGTTGAGCGACAGCGTCGGGTCCGGACTGATCACGGTCCGGGCGGAGAAGTTGACACGCTTCCCCGACAGACTCCCGCGGAACCGCCCCTCCTTCCCCTTCAGTCGCTGGGACAGCGTCTTCAACGGCCGCCCGGAGCGGTGGCGTGCCGGGGGTGTCCCGCTGATCTCGTTGTCGATGAACGTGGTGACGTGGTACTGGAGCAGTTCCCAGAGGTCCTCGATGATCAGCTGTGGGGCGCCGGCCTCACGGTTCTCCATGAACCGTTGGTTGATCCGGATGATGTCCACCAGCTTGTGTGTGAGGTCGTCCTCGGACCGTTGGCCGTTGTCCAGCGTGATCGACGGCCGCGCGGTCACCGGCGGCACGGGCAACACGGTGAGGATCATCCACTCCGGCCGGGCCTGTTCGGGGTCGACCCCGATGGCCCCGATGTCGTCGTCCGGGATGTCCTCGAACCAGTCCCGGATGTCGGAGGCCATCAGCTTGTTCATGTCCTCCTCGGTCAGGTCGACATCGAGCGCCGACTCGATGGCTTTCCGGTCCTCTTCGCGAGGCCGGAACTCCCCGGACATGATCTGGTTGATCCGTTCGAGCGCGATCCCCGTCTCCTCCGCGAGGTCGTGTGGCGACACCGGGTCGCTGTCCTCGCCGCCCTGCATCGCCTCGGCGATCAGCTCCGAGTACTCCCCCGACAACACGTCCTGCACCTCGTAGTACGTGGTCGGCTTCTCGTGTTTGATGTCCGCCTGCTCTGCGCCACAGTGGGGACACCGGTCCGCCTTCCGGGCCTGCCGGACGGCGCTTTTCAACACGTCCATCGTGTCGCCGCCCAAATCCGCCGTCCGGGTGAGGTTCTCGCTGTACTCCGTCTTCTCCTGTTCCGACAGCGCGATCTTCCCACACTCGCTACAGGTCGCCCGCAACAGTCGTCGGATGAGCTTCGTGAACCCAACGTGGATCACCGGCGCCGCGAGCTCGATGTGACCGAAGTGGCCGTTACACGAACCGCTGTGTTTCCCGCAGGTCCGACACTCCAACCCGGGGTCGATCACGCCCAGCCGTGGGTCCATCAACCCCATGTCGATGGGGTAGCCGTCGTCGTCGTACGTGTCTGCCGTGATAACCTTCGTGGCTGACATGTCCCGGTACGTCTCCGGGTCCATCAGTCCGAAGCTGATCCCGCCGATCTCTTTCGGTGTTTCTCCTGCCATATGTTGTCAGACCGCGTCCTCCAGTTCGAGCTTCGGTCGGATGCCGAGCGCCTTCATCTCGTCTAACAACAGCTTGAAGGCGTAGCTGATCTCCAGTTCGTGGATGTCGTCCTCGTCGCCGGTGACCGGGTCGTAGATCCGGCGTTGTTCGACATCCTCGACGGCGACCATCCCCGTCTCCTCGCTGATGTAGACGGTCTCCTTGTCCGAGGAGTCCAACAACCGTTCTTTCAGCGCCATCGCGGCGCCGTGCCCGATCAACACCTCGCGTTCCATCTCGCCGACGCGCAGCCCACCCTCGCGGGCACGCCCCTCCGTCGGCTGCCGGGTGAGCACCTGCACCGGCCCCCGCGACCGGGCGTGGAGCTTGTTCGACACCATGTGGTACAGCTTGTGGTAGAAGATGGTGCCGACGAAGATCTCTGCGTCGATCTTCTCGCCGGTCACGCCGGAGTACATCACCTCCTTGCCGGAGGATTTGAACCCGTTCTCCTCCAACGAGCCGCGCAGCGACTCCTCGTCTTCACCCTGGAACGGCGTCCCGTCGACCCGTTCCCCGCGCAGCGAGCCGACTTTCCCGCCCAGCATCTCCAACACGTGGCCCACTGTCATCCGCGACGGGAGCGCGTGCGGGTTGAGGATCAGGTCCGGCACCACACCCTCCTCTGTGAACGGCATGTCCTCCTGTGGAGCGAGGTGGCCCACAACCCCCTTCTGGCCGTGTCGGGAGGCAAACTTGTCGCCCAGCTCCGGGATGCGTTGGTCCCGGACGGACACCTTCGACAGCTTCGAGCCGTCCTCACCCTCCATCAGGGTGACCGTGTCCACCACGCCGGACTCACCCGACCGCATCGTCACGCTGGTCTCCCGGCGTTTCTGGGGCGACAGCCCGCCCATGTCGTCCGGCTCCTCTAAGAACCGGGGCGGAGAGGTCTTCCCCAACAACACGGAGTTCTCGTCGACCTTCGTCTCCGGGTTGACCAGCCCGTCCTCGTCTAAGTGGGTGTACGCGTCCTCGCCGCGTGCGCCACGTACGTCCTGAGAAGGAATCTCGAAGCGATCCTCCTGTCCGCCGGGGTAGCGGCGTTCCTCTCCCTCGTAGGTGCGGAAGAAGTGCGACCGCGCCATCGCCCGGTCGACAGACCCCTTGTTCATCACGAGCGCGTCCTCAATGTTGAACCCCTCGTAGGACATGACGGCAACGACGAAGTTCTGGGCCGCCGGCCGTTCGTCGAAGCCGATCTGCTCGGTCGTCTGTGTCTTCACCATCGACAGCTGAGGGTAGTGGAGCAGATGTTGACGCGTGTCCGGTCGGATGCGGTAGTTGGCGGCCGGCAGCCCCAACGACTGCTTCATCATCCCCGCGCCCATCGTGATCCGCGGTGACGCGTTGTGTTCCGGATACGGGATCATCCCCGCGCCGATCCCGAAGATCAGCTGTGGGTCGATCTCCAGGTGGGTCGTCTTCGGTGTCACCTCGTCTTCGTCGACGGCGACGAGGATGTCCTCCTCCTCTTCGGCGTCGATAAACTCCACGACCCCGGCGTCGACCAGGTCCTGAAAGTCGACCTCGCCGGCCTCTAAGGCCGTCACATGTTGACCGTCGAGCAACGGCTCCCCGTCCTCGACGACGATCAACGGCCGCCGGGCGCGCCCGGCGTCCGCGTTGACGATCACTTCACCGGTGCGCCCCTTGACGGAGACGTTCACCATGTCCGAAACGTCGCCACGACGGCGCGCCTCGCGGATCTGTTCTGCGAGCTGGTGGGGGTCCGGGTGTGTGCCGACCAGACTCCCGTTGACGTACACTTTCGCGTCTTGTGCCTGGGCCATTGTTCAGTCGTCTGCGGGGCCTGCCCGCTCGACGCCCTCGATGCCGGGGATTCCCTCGACACCCATCGACGCCAGTTCTCGTTTGAGTCCCTGTTCGTTCTCGACGTTCTGTGACAGCTCCATCGCCTGCGCGAAGTTCTTCACCAGCCCACAGTTTGGCCCCTCCGGCGTCTCGGAGGGACAGATCCGCCCCCACTGTGTCGCGTGGAGATCACGCGCCTCGAAGTGGGGCTGGCTCCGGGAGAGCGGCGAACGGAGCCGCCGGAGGTGTGACAACACGCCCATGTAGTCTGTTCGGTCGACCAACTGGGAGACGCCCGACCGGCCGCCGACCCAGTTGCCCGTCGCGATCGGGTGTTCGAGCCGCTCGGTCAACACGTCCGAGCGGACGACCGTGTTGACGGTGAGCTGACGGTTCCGCATGTTCGCCCGCTCCAACTGGTACTTCACGTCCCGGGCTAGCTTGTTGAGCGCCGTCCGGAACAGATCCTTCATCAGGTCGCCAGACACCTTCAGCCGCTTGTTGGCGTAGTGGTCCTTGTCGTCCTCCTCCCGACGGTCCAAGGCGAGTTCGAAACACGCCTCGGCCATCCGACAGAGGTAGTACGCCTTGTTGATCCGCACGTCCTCCTCGTCGACGCCCTCCTCGT
>ERZ1034486.441-NODE-441-length-10307-cov-3.292236_pt1 | contig 10307 bp, 10 predicted proteins | sample MGYA00520683_ERZ1034486 | MGnify/ENA primary metagenome ERZ1034486 (study PRJEB33760, sample SAMEA4777685) | hypersaline lake metagenome | biome: hypersaline environment; feature: brines | place: Spain | collected 2012-08 | depth 0 m ...
CTCGCCGATGGCGTAGAGGCCGTCCACGTCCGTCTCGCCGTCGTCGTCGACGACGACCCCACCCATGCCGTAGTGGGCCGTGGGTGCGACTTCGACCGGTTCGGTCGCCATGTCGACGCCGAGATCCGCGAACCGCTCGTACATCCGGGGGAGACGCTCCTGGATGAACGCCCGGTCGCGGTGGGAGATGTCGAGGTAGACGCCGCCGGCCTCGGTGCCGCGGCCGGCCGCGATCTCCTCGTCGATGGCGCGGGCCACCACGTCGCGGGCGTCGAGTTCCATCTGGTCGGGCGAGTACCGCTCCATGAACCGCTCCCCATCGGCGTTGTAGAGGCGGCCGCCCTCGCCGCGGACGGCCTCGGTGACGAGGCGGCCGTCCCACTCGTCGCCGTAGCGGGCGCCGGCCATGCCCGTCGGGTGGAACTGGACGAACTCCGCGTCCACGAGGCGGGCACCGGCGTCGTAGGCGAGCGCCGGGCCGTCGCCCGTGTTCTCGTCGTCGCGTGAGGAGTGCCGCCGGTAGAGGCTCGTGTACCCGCCCGCCGCGAGGACGACCACGTCGGCGTCGAACAGCAGGAAGTCGCCGGTGTCGAGGTCGGTGGCGGCGGCGCCGAGGATTCGCTCGCCCGCGTCGTCGGTCAGTAGCTTCGACACGAAGACGTTCTCGCGGTACGGGATCGACAGCGACTGCGCCCGGTCGACGAGGGTGTCGAGGAGGGACTCGCCGGTGTGGTCGCCGGCGAAGGCGGTGCGACGGAACGACTGCGCGCCGAAGTAGCGCTGGTCGATGTCGCCCTCGTCGGTTCGGCTGAACGCCATCCCCCAGTCGTCGAGTTCGCGGAGGAGGGCGGGCATCCGCCGCGTCACGGCCTCGACTTTCGCGGGGTCGTTGAGGTGGTGGCCCTCGTTCAGCGTGTCGGCGGCGTGGATGGCCCAATCGTCCTCGGGGTCGTGGGTGCCGAGGGCGCCGTTGATGCCGCCACGCGCCCACGTCGTGTGGGCGTCGCCGTGGCTCCGCTTGCCGATGACGAGGATGTCGGCGGGGTCGACGCCCCGCTCGACCAGTTGGATAGCCGTCCGGGCGCCGGCCGCGCCGGCGCCGACGATCAGGGCGTCGACGGCGTGGGTCTCGTAGTCGACCGAACGCGAGTCGTCGCTCGGCGGTCGGGAAGAACTGTCCATATCAACTAGTCGGTCCAGAGCGGCATAACCTCGCCGCCGCCGGCGTCACGGGTGGGTATACGTCCGCTTCGGTGGGGGCGTTCGGGTCATCCGTGCGGTCGGCGGGGCGGCGCCCAACCGACTAAGAGGGGGGGCGAACGGGGTCGTGACAGGCGACACGGGTCGCCGAGGTGTATCTCGCCCGGGCGACGACGGTCCGGAAGGACTGCGAGTACGTCCGCCGGGCCGGCGGGCAGGGGTCGACCTGCCAGCCCGGACGCGGGAGCGCTCCGACCACGGCCCGACGGGTCAGTCCAACCGGTTCGACGTCTTCGACCGTCACGTCGACCCCGGGCGCACACCCGGTTGTCGTTCGACGAGGAGTGACCCGGGCCGGCCCCGCTGTCGGGGACGCTGTGCGGTCGAGATCCGAATCGGGAGCACGGGTCGCGTTCGAAGGACGGGACGGTATTTTGGCGGGGGAACATACGAAGCCTTTTGTTCGAAGTTCCGCACGTTCGAGGTAGATGGCTCCGCAGATTTCGGCAGAAACCGAGGCGTTGCTCGTCGGCGGATCAAGTGGCATCGGATTGGCGACGGCGGAGCGGTTGACTCGCCGTGGCGTCGATGTCCACCTCGTCGGTCGGACGGAAACGAAACTGGAGGACGCAGTCGAGAGTCTCCCGGGGGATGGACACGGGGACTATTCCGTCGTGGATCTGCACGAGGACGACGACGTTGCGGGGTTCGTCGACGCGGTCGAGGAGTCGTCGGCATCGATCGACTATCTGGTGAACGCGGCGGGGTCGTTCGAACCGAAGCCGTTCTTGGATCATACGGAGTCTGACTACGAGAAGTATCATAAAATAAATAAGTCGTTCTTTTTCATCACCAAGGCCGTCGCTCGAAGAATGGTAGAGGACGGTGGGGGGGCAATCGTAAACGTCGGATCGATGTGGGCACAACAGGCGGTGAAGGATACGCCGTCCTCGGCCTACTCCATGGCCAAAGCTGGACTCCACACGCTCACACGACAGCTCGCTATCGAGTTGGGAGACGACGACGTCAGGGTCAATGCGGTGTCTCCGGCCGTGGTGGAGACGCCGATCTACGGTGAGTTCATGGATCCGGAAGACATCCACGAGAATTTGCAGGCGTTCGACGAGATGCACCCGGTCGGGGATGTCGGCCAGCCGGAGGAAGTAGCCTCGGTGATCGACTTTCTCCTCTCGGAGGAGGCGTCCTGGGTAACCGGGGCGATCTGGGACGTCGACGGCGGCGTGATGGCGGGGCTGACTTGACCTGAGCCGCTAGCCCCGCCGCACGACCCGCCGTCGGATGGCGACGGCGACGACGACGCCGTAGACGAGGGCGGGACCGAACCCGACGACGGCGGCGAGCGTCGTCGGATCGGTGTCGGGGAAGACGGGATACACCGCCGGCAGGAGGACGCGGATGGAGCCGACGATGACCCCGAACCCGACGACGACGACGACCAGGACGCCGACGACGGCGATGGCCATCGACGGGGCGTCGCGCCGAATCGACGAGAGCGGATCGGTCACGTCGACCCTCCAAGGGGTCCGAAGCGACGGGGCCGAGGCGGAGACACACCGGCGGCGGTTCTCGTCGGAAGCATCGCCGGAGTATGGAGTCGGACTGGCCTATATTTGCCGGGCGAGCATCGGCGGGAGTCGACCCGGCCGGTCGACGCGCCGCGAGTGTTCACGAGTGATTCCGAAAGCCAGTGACGTATATGTGCCGAGCGCGAACCGCCGGAGAACGATGGAGCGAGTGTCGGCCCGAGCGGGGGACGGCCGTCGCCGCCGTCGGACTCGTCCTCGCGGTGGGCCACCTGCGGTCGGCGATTCGCCTGCGGGCGTTCCCGCGACTGCTCGCCGTCGAGGCGATCGTCCCGCTCGTGTTGGCCCTGGTCGTGGCCGGCATCGGCGGCCTGCTCCGTGAGGGGCGACTCGGGCCGGCGGCCTTCGTCGATCGGGTGCTCGGCTGGACCGCCGTCGGAACGGTGGCCCTCGTCGTCGCCGTGGGATGGCTGTTCGCCGACGCCGCGGTCCGCGGCCAGTCGATGCCCGGGGCGGAACGGACGATACTCAACGCCGCGACGCTGGGCGCCGTCGTCGGCCTCGTCGTCGGCATCTACGACGCCCGGAGCCGGTCCCAGCGCCGCCGCGCCGAGCAGTTGACCCGGCTCAACGACACGCTCCGCATCGCGACCCAGGAGATGGTCGACGCCACCGAGCGGGACGAACTCGAAACGGTGGTCTGCGAGCGGCTGACCGACTCCGGCAGCTACGACGGCGCGTGGATCGGCCGGTACGTCCCCGGCGACGAGTCCGTCCGGTTCGCCGTGGCTGGGGCGGCCGAGTCCGTATCGGCCACCCTGACGCCACGTCTCGGGGCGCCACCCGCAGTTCGGGCGGGCGTCGTGTCGGTAGTCGAACGGGTCGCTACACCGTTGACAGTCGGCCGTCAGTGGCGTGTGTCGTGATACCGCGCCACGGTACCTACGGATTTCGCCCGCTCGGGGTGGAGGGCGGCGGGACCCGTCGTAGCGGTCATCCCGCCCACGTCCCCGGACCGACGCGAAGCGGTGCCCGACTCGATCCGGTCGAGCGTGGGACGGACCGACGGGCGTCCGAGTCGAGGGCGAGCACCGATCGGAGACGAGGGGGCGTCGGCTCGTCGGTGACGGCGCTCGCGTTCCGCGGCGGCCGGGGGACGGTCGCGTGCGTGTCGTTGCGACCGTCCGTCTCCCCGGAGTCCGCCACCCCGTGCGGTGGGCCGTCGATGGGGACCCAGTTCGGCCGCGTCACCCGCACGTGGTCGGGCGTGATCCGGATGACCGTCTCGATTCGCGTCGACTGGTCGCCCCGCGGGACGTACGTCCGGCGAATCTCGCGGACGATGCCCGTCTCGCTGACGAGCGCCCGCCCGGACACGTCGGTCGCGCCGGGCCACGGGTCCCCGTCGAAGTCGATCACGTACAGCGTCGTCCCGTCGCGCTCGATCGTTCCGACGTGTCGTGACTCCATCACGCCCAGATACCACTGGACGTACCGCTCGGTTCGATCGACGAGACGGTTCGGGTCCGTCGTCGCCATCGTGGTACGCAGCCGAAGGACCGGGCTCTCGCCCGCCGCGTCACCGTCGTCCGCCGAACGCACGTACCGTTGGTCCCCGTTCGAATACGTCGCCTCGGCGCCGATCACCGGCGACGCGTGGTCGAGCGTGCCGAACCGTCGGACGTCGGATAGATAGCGACCCTGCGCCGAGACGGCGGCACGCTCGTGGCCGACGCCCCGAAGGTCGTCGTCGACGAACTCGCGGTGGACGATCCGGAGCCGGAACGATCGCTCGTCGAGGGTGGCCTCGTGGGCGTCGGCCAGTCGCCGCGCGTTCTCGATGCCGTCCTCGTCGAGTCCCGGCGGTAACGAGCCGTTGGGAGCCGAGTGGGTCCCCGGCGTCGACGTCTCCGCGCCGGTCGTCGTCCCGTCGGCGCCGAACACCGCGGCGGCCGGCCCCGCGACCCCCGGGCCGGCCGCGGTTACGAGACCGCCGAGAACGAGCGAGAGCGCGACCACGGTGACGCCGAGTTCGAGGAGTCGCTCCCGTCGCGCCGTCACCGTCCCACGCCCCCCGTCGACGTCCGCCGCCCCGTCGTCCCCGGCGGCCGTGGCGCCCGTTCGGTCGTCCCCCACCGTCGGGGCGTCGGAAACCAGCTGTCCAGCCCCGCGCTCCCGCCGCGTCGAGGCCGTCCCAGTCGGCCCGTCCGACGTGGCCGCGCCGCGCTCGGCTGTCCCGCCGTCGCCCCCGGCGGCGTCGAACGACTCGAACTCGCGGCCGAGAAACTCCAGACACAGCCGGCTCCGGTCCTCGGCGGCGAGCGCGTAGGCCAGCAGCTCGTGGAGCGTCGCGGCGTCGACGACGACCCCGTCCGCCGTCTCCGTGGTCCCGCCCTCGCCGACGTCGACGAGGAGCCGTCGGGGTCGGTCCGCGTCCGGTGGCGTCGCCCGCAGGTCGCCGCCGTCGCGGTCGACTGCCCACCCTCGGGCCGCGTACACCGCCGCGACGAACGCCGTGGCAGTCCCGTGATCCAGGGCCGCGAGCGCGGCTCGGAACGACGAGTCCGGCACGGATGTCATACGTACACATGCGGCCAGACGCGCAAAACGTTTCGGCCCTCCGTGGCTGGGGTCGTCTCCACGGGCTGAGCGTCGTCCGACGGTGCGTTCGAGGCGTCCACAGCGGCGGACGCGTGAGCTAAGACCGTGCCGACGCCGGTCGACACAACACGTAAACCGCCCTCGGTCGAACGACGACCATGGCTGGCCAACCGGTCTTCGAAGTGTACGAGGACAGGGGTGAGGAGTGGCGGTGGCGACTCGTCGCGTCGAACGGCAATATCGTCGCGGACAGCGCCGAGGGCTACGCGTCGAAACAGGGGGCGAAGCGCGGCATCCGGTGTGTCAAACGGATCGCCCCCGACGCCGACGTGGAGGCGGAGTGAGACGGGCGATGGAGCTGACGGTGTACGGTCCGCTCCGCGCCGCGACGGGAACGAAACGGGTGAACGTCGACCCCGACGACGGAACGGTCCGCGGGGTCGTCGAGGCGTTCGTCGCCGCCTACCCCAGCGCCGAGTCACACCTCGTCGACGAGGACGGGGCACTCCGCCCGAGCGTCCGCGTCACCGTCGACGGCGGGCGAGTTGGTCTCGACGACGACTGCCCGCCCGGCGCCGCGGTGGCGCTGTTTCCGGCGATGCGCGGTGGCTAGCGGTCGTACTGCGCTCGCACCGCATCCGCCAACCCGACCGCCTCTAGCGTCTCCATCGGCGCCAACATCGACAGTTGGACCACCCCCGGCAGGCGCGCTATCTCGACGCCCCCGGAGAACGTACACCGGGCGCGCACCTCGCCTTCGGTCATGTCCAGCAGGGTGCCGGCGCGGTCGAACGCGTTGTCGGTGGCGTCGTTGATCGTCGCCCCCGACCCGATCACCTGGATCGGGGCGGCGTCGGCCACCTCGTCCACGTCGTATTCGGCGGCCAGTTCGGCGCCCGCCTCACGTTCGGCGTCGGTGTACGGTTTGGCGATGGGCGGCAGATCCGTTTCGTTGGGAAGGAGGAGCGGCCCGTCGATGTCCAGTCCCTTGATGACCTCCACCTCCAACTCCGTCCGCCCGCTCACGTCCGTCGTGTGCAAGGAGAGTTCGCCGTCACCCTGGTTCGCGTGCAGGTCGCCGACGTAGAGGCCGGCGCCCTCGATTTTCACCGGGCAGATCAGCGTCGCGCCCGGACGCACGTCGTTCGAGTCCATGTGGCCGTCGGTCCGATCTTCTAGCGCCGCCTCGTCCGGGAGGCCCCAGTCGTGGCCGGCGCCGATGAGGAACTGCCCGAAGTCGCCGGCGTTGTGCGAGTCGGGGAACCCGCGGGGCGGCGTCGTCCCGATGTTGCCGATGAACGGTCTGAGGTGGCCGAGCGTCCCCGGAATCTCGTCGGGTTTGTAGAGGAGGATGGGGTGCTGACGGGAGTGCTCGGGCAGGGCCATCGCCTCGTCGGCGCGTTCGGCGAGGTCCGTCGCGCCCGCCTCGCCCACCGTCAGCCCGACGGAGCGGTCGTCGTCGAAGGCGACGGTGTAGCCGAACTCGAAGCCGAAGGAGGAGGCGTTGGCGCCACACTCCGCACACTTGATCGACTCCTCGCCGATGCCCTCGACGACGCTCTCGGGCCACTCGGTCCCGCACTCGGGACAGCGGTGGTCGACGAACGGGTCGTCGTCGAACGCCCCCTCGCGTTCGGCCATGCTCCCCGTGCTGGTGGCGACGCTCGTCACCTCGACGTCCTTGATACGGACGACCAGCGCGTCGCCGGGTTCGGCGTTCTCGACACGGATCGGGCGGGTCACCTCGTGGCCACCGCGGAACTCGGGGGTGATCATCGGTCCCCAACACGCCGGTGGGGTGTGGGTACGCACCGTCCCACCGTCGGCCACCGTCCCCGCCCACTCCTGCTCCGGGCCGACGAGGCCGAGCGTGAATCGGTCGACGTCGAGTTCTTGCTGAATCTGCTGGGACATACGGTAAACCGTTGTCGCGTATCTCAATAACAGTTACCACGGGGCGCGTTCACCCGGCCACGCCGCTCCGGAACCCCCGCTGGATCGTCATCGCGTGGGCGTAGTCGGCCTCGGTGAGGACGCCGAAGAGTTCGCCGTCCCGCTGGACGATGGCGTCGAGGCCGCCCGAGCCCTGCAGTTGCCCCAGTATGTCGAAGGCGTCGGCATCCGGGTCGACGCGCGGCACGTCGCGCATGATCTCACCGACCGTGTCCGTGTCGCGGTCCTGCCGGCGGGCCTTCTTCAGATCGTCGAGGGTGACGATCCCCACCGCATCACCGTCGCCGTCGACGACGAGGTGGATGGGGTTGCGGTTCCGGAGCATCTGCGAGCCGAAGTCGTCGACCGTCGTCGACGCGGTGACGGTCGCCGGCTCCCGCGTCATGATGTCGCTCACGGTGAGCCCTTCGAAGAGTTCGTCGAGTAGGACCGCCTTCGACTCCGTCGTCGCGGCGCCGTAGATGAAAAAGGCAAGCAACAGGAGGATGATCTGGAAGTTGAGGACGGCGACGATGGCGAAGAGGAAGGCAAAGAGCACGCCGACACGCGCGGCGATGCGGGTCGCCACCCCGTACGGCCGGGTGCGTGCGAGGAGCGCCCGCAGGATGCGACCGCCGTCCATCGGGAAGGCGGGGAGGAGGTTGAAGCCCGCGAGGACGACGTTCGTGATCGCGAGCCAGCCGAGGACGAACCGCGGCACCTGCAGCGAGGTCGGGGCGACGACGGCGGCGCCGTAGCAGACCCCCGCGACGAGGAGGCTCGTGATCGGCCCGGCGATGGCGATCCAGAACTCCCGGTTCCACTCCTTCGGGAACGTCTTCAGCGCCGCCAGGCCGCCGAGGATCCAGAGCGTGATCGACTCGATTTCGAGGCCGTACCGTATCGCTACCCACGAGTGCCCGAGTTCGTGGATCGTGACGCTGACGAAGAGGCCAACCGCCGCTAGGAGGCCGACGAGCCACGGCATCGACCCGGCACGGAGGACGGCGAGGTCGAAGCCGACGCCCGTTAGCCCGCCGATCAGTCCCGCGTACAGTTCGATCTGCTGACCGCTCCCGATCAGCCACGCGAGGATCGGGAGGAAGATCAGAAGTGAGGTGTTGACCCGGATCGGGATACCCCAGATGTTCGTGATGGTGTAACTGCGCATGGCCAAATGTCAATCCCTCAATCCTTAAGTCGTCGGGGGATCGTCGTTCGGGCGGGAGACCTACCCCGCTGCGAGCCCACGAGTCGGTATGGACCGGAACGAGATCCGGCGAGCGTGGGACGAGGTTTCGGAGACGTACGCCCGCCGACGCGACCCGACGGGATCGGACGCCGCGCTGATCGACGACCTGCTCGACGACCTGCCGCCCGACGCGACGGTCCTCGACGCCGGCTGTGGCGACGGGGCGCGCACGCTCGCGAACCTGCCGACGGGACGCGTCGGCCTCGACGTGTCGCGGCGTGGGCTGGAACTCGCCGAGGCGCGCGTGTCGGACGCGCGCCTCCTCCAGGCCGACATGACCGCCATCCCGCTAGCCGACGGGAGCGTCGACGCCGTGACCGCCTACCACGCCGTCTTTCACGTCCCTCGCGAGTCCCAGCCAGAGGTGTACCGGGAGTTCGTGCGCGTCCTCCGGCCGGGTGGCCGCCTCCTGATGACCTTGCCGGGCGGGCGGTTCGAGACGGTCCGCGAGGGGTGGATGGGCGGGCGGATGTTCTTCTCGGCGCCCGGCCGGGAACGGACGCTGGCCCAGCTCCGCGAGGCGGGCTTCGCCGACCTACGAACCGAGACGGCGACCGACCCGCTCGGAAGCAGCACGGAGTTCGTGTTCGCGACGCGCTAGGCCCGCTCCATCGGCGCCGAACACCGCAGACAGAGCGTCACCCCGGCGGTCCAGTTCACGTCCGTCGACCCACAGTCCGGACATCGGAACGAGTCGTTGCCGTATTCGGTCGTGCCGCGGGGCGCCGCGAGGCGGCCGGCGTCGACGACGCGGGCGAGCAACGAGGGGAACCGCTGGCGTTTGAACGCCGCCCGCCGGGCGAGGAAGGCGCCGGGATCGGACGGGTCGGCGCCGTGGAGGTCGTCCCACTCGACCGCGATTTCGCCGTTCGCCGGGCCGCGGGCGACCTGTTGGATCGGCTGGGTCGCGGCACGAAAGAGCGGACTCGTCGCCAGTCGCTGCGGATCGTCGACCGCGTCGGCGGCCGCGCCGTAGGCGTCCTCGGCGGTGCGGTAGGCCGCGTCGGCGTCGTCCATCCCGGCCACGACGCGGTAGTCGGCGACGAACTCGTCGAGGCAGGCCCGCTGTGCGGGGTTGGAAAACGACGACTGCAGGTCGCGGGCGACGGCGATGCCCTCGACGCCCCGCCGCGAGGCGCGGGCGTCGCGGCCGGCGGCGCGGTAGGCGGCGGCGGCGACGACGAGCCACCGAAGTCCCTCGCCGACCCAGCCCCGGTCGTCGTCGTCGAACGGGGACCGGTCCTCCGTGGGCCGCGGATCGGCGAGCGACAGCCAAGCTGCCCGCGTGAACTCGTCGCCCGCTCGCTCCTCCGCTCGTTCCGACAGCGCGGTGACGCCCGCAGCGATGCGGTCGTCGGCATCGGTCGTCATGGCTGATCTGAGAACTGCACCGATACAAGCGCGTCGCTGCCACCAACGCCTCTGCCGGTCGCCGGCGTGCCAACCGAGACGCCCGGCGACACAAACGCGTACGCCCGCGACGCCGACGGCGGACACCTCCCTGCGTGGAAGGCGTTCACCCGACGCGTCGGCGAGGGCGGCGACGTGGGCATCCGGCACGGGACGTTCCTCGTCAGGGACGGCGAGGACGAGGCCGTCGACAACGACATGCCGCCGACGGGGCTGGGCGACGGCGGCGAGGTAGTGCCCGCGCCCGGGCGGGCCGAGACGGCGGGGGCCGTCTGGGCCGGACCGCGGGCGACGACGCGCCCGTCGACGCGGACGACTGACCTGCCCGCGGCGTTTTTGTGTCGCGACACGAACCGACGGTCGATGTG
>ERZ1034486.442-NODE-442-length-10296-cov-3.015428_pt1 | contig 10296 bp, 9 predicted proteins | sample MGYA00520683_ERZ1034486 | MGnify/ENA primary metagenome ERZ1034486 (study PRJEB33760, sample SAMEA4777685) | hypersaline lake metagenome | biome: hypersaline environment; feature: brines | place: Spain | collected 2012-08 | depth 0 m ...
CGAACACCGACGCGGACGGCACCGTTCGCTTCGAGTCGCCTCCCGCGGACAATCGATCGCCGTCCGACCCGGGTCACCGCGTCGTCGGTCCCGCGCCCGATGCCGACCCCTTCGCCGGCCGAACTGCGTCGATCCTCCGCCGCGCGCTATCCGGGACGGGGACGGCGGTCACCGGCACCGTCGAGCGCGACGGGACGACGTACTTCCGAATCGAGATTCGGAACGCCTCGCCGGCGTTCGGCGCGGACGGGGGAACCCTCGTCGACGATCGGGGACTCGTCCACGAGATACGGTACGCTCGGACGGTCGTGTCCCTCGACTCCGTGCCCGTCAAGCGGACCATCACCGTACGGATCACGCCGAGCAACGCGACCCTCGTCTCCCCGCCGTGGTATCGCCCGGCGGCGCGTGCTCCCGTCGGTGGAGGGCATACCGACAGCCGTCGACCGGTGCGCCCCGACGACGACCAATAGGTATATACGTCGCTCCGGCAAAGCCGAAAACGCGAGTCCCGATAGGGTAGTGGACTATCCTCTTGGCTTCCGGAGCCAGGGACCGGCGTTCAAATCGCCGTCGGGACGCTCACTTCGGTCGTGACCCGACCCCGTCAGGTCGCTCCGGAGACGCCACGACGCCGAGCGACGGCGACCGAGCCGCCGCACACTCAACCTATTTTAGCCTCGGCCACCAAGACGGAATCACGATGCGTACGCTCCGTGCGGTGAACCGACAGCTTCTGAAGGCGATCGAGGCCCCGCCGGACACCGGCGAGGAGGAGCGACTGGATCGGCTCGCGGCGAGTTTCTGGGCGCGGACGCGCCACGAGGAGTATCCGCTCGACCCGGGCAGCCTCTGTCGCCTACGGTACAAACTCCGGCGGATCGCCGAACGAACGCACGAGCAACGGGCCCGTCACCTGTGGCGTGCTCGGGAGCTGCTCGACGAGTACGCGGCCGAACACCCGCCACGGCGCCATACGTAGCCCGGTGGCGATGTAGTGAGGTTTATGCGGGCGTAGGGGCGAAAGCGGAGCAACGATGCTCTCAGCTACGAGACGCGGGCTCGTCGATGGCCTCCGCGTCGCCGTCGGCGACGCGGGCTACGACCACGACGTGGCGCCGTCGGACGTCGAACTGGAGGCCTTCGACGACGAGGAGAAAGGGGAGTTCTCGTCCGCCGTCTCCTTCGCGATCGGCGCTGCTGCCGGCGAGAACCCGATGGACGTCGCCCACACGATCGCCGACGCCCACCGCGACTACGGCCTCCCCGAAGGCGTCGCGCGTGTCACCGTCGAGAGCGGCCACATCAACTACCACCTCGACGCGGCGGCGATGGCCCGGTTGACGCTCGGCGAAATCGACGCCGACGGGTCGTCGTACGGCGCCCGTGATCGGGCCGATCCCGACCGGATCGTCGCGGACGTCTCCTCGCCCAACATCGCCAAGCCCCTCCACGTCGGCCACCTCCGGAACACCATCCTCAGCGACGCGCTGATGAACATCTTGGAGGAGCGCGGTCACGACGTGACCCGCGACAACCACCTCGGGGACTGGGGGACGCAGTTCGGCAACCTCCTCCACGAGTACGTCGAGTACGGCGACGAGACGGCCTTCGAGGACGACCCCATCGCTCACCTGCTCGAACTCTACCAGCAGTTCGAACGGCGGGACGGGGTGCTGGAGGACGTAGCGGAGTTCGGCGCGTTGACCGACGAGTTCGAGGACGCCGTCGCCGCGGAGCGGGCGTACCACACCGACGACGGCAAGGCGTGGTTCGCGCGCCTCGAGGACGGCGACGCGGAGGCGGTCGACCTCTGGGAAGGGTTCCGCGAGGCGAGCATCGAGCGTTTCGAGGCCATCTACGCCGAACTCGGCGTCGACTTCGATCTCTGGTTGGGTGAGAGCTTCTACGCCCGCGAGGGGTGGAACGACGTCGTCATCGAGAAGGCGCTGGAGAACGACGTGGCGATGCGCGGTCCCGACGGCTCGGTGTTCATCCCCATCTACGGCGACGACGAGGACGCGGGCGACCCGGACCGCGCCGACGTGGATCCGTCGCTCGACCGCGCCCGCGAGATGCTGGACGAAGCCGGGAGCGTCGAGGAGGCCGACTTCGACGCCTTCTACATCGTCAAATCGGACGGCTCGACGGTCTACGGCACCCGCGATCTGGCGACCATCGAGTACCGCACGCGGGAGTTCGACGCCGACCAGTCGGTGTACGTCGTCGCGAGCGAGCAGAACCGCTACTTCCAGCAGCTGTTCGTCGCGGCCCGGAAGATGGGCTACACCGACGTCCATCTCGAACACATCGACTACGGGATGATCAGCCTGCCCGAGGGAAGCATGTCGACCCGCGGGGGACAGATCGTCACGGTGCGGGAGGTGCTCGACGCCGCCCGGGAGCGCGCACGGGCTATCGTTCACGAGAAGGGCCGCAACGTCGACGAGGACGGCGTCGACGCCATCGCGCGGAAAATCGCGCTCGCGACGGTCAAATACGGCATGGTCGGCGCCAACCGGGGGAAAGACATCACCTTCGATATCGACGAGGCCGTCTCGCTGGAGGGCGACACCGGGCCGTACGTCCAGTACGCCACGACCCGAGCCTACAGCATCCTCGACTCGGCGGCGTCGGTTCCGGCCGTCGACGACGTGGACCCGGCGGCGTTCAACGACACGGACTACGACCTGATCTACCACCTCGGACGCTACCCGCTCGTTCTCGACCGGTGCGAGGAGCGCTACGACGCCGCGCCGCTGGCGCACTACCTCCTCGAACTCGCGCACGTGTTCAACTCCTTCTATCACAAGAACCGGGTGCTCGACTCGGAGTCGGCGGCGGCGGAGCGCCTCGTCCTCACCGACGCCACGGCGCAGGTGTTCGAGAACGGCCTCGGTCTGCTTGGCATCGAGACGCTGGCCGAGATGTAGTGTTAAGTCGCGGTCACACGACGTTCACGTCGTGCGCCGACGCGACGCCGCCCTCGTCCTGTGCTCGGTTCTCGCGGTGAGCGCCGGCTGTTTCGGGATCGGGGGGGACACCACGTCGTCGACGCCGACGCCGGCGCCGGGGTCCGACCCGACCGTCCGCGTGACCGACGTGGTCTACGGCGACACGCTGGACGTGCGCTTCCCCGACGGCCGCGAGGACACGGTGCGACTCCTCGGGGTCGACACGCCGGAGGTTCACGCCGAGAGCGACCCCGCGGAGTTCGAGGGGGTACCCGACACCGAGGCGGGGCGGTCGTGTCTGCGCCGCCACGGGAAGCGGGCGAGCGCGTTCGCCGTCGACCGACTCGCCGACCGCCGTGTGACCCTCCAGTTCGACGCCGCGGCGGGCCGGCGCGGCGGCTACGACCGTCTCCTCGTGTACGTCGTCGTCGACGGATCGTCGTTCAACGCCGCCCTCCTCGAACGCGGCCACGCCCGCCTCTACGACTCACCGTTCCGGGAGCGCGACCGCTACGCGTCGCTGGAGCGGGAAGCGCGCGACGCGAAACGTGGCCTCTGGGACTGCGCCGCCCGACCGAAGGGAATGGGGGTAATGGAGCGTGTGACCCCCGGAGGGAGTACGGCGTCGATACACCTGAATTCCGCGGTGAGTTGATTACTACTGTGCATTCACAAAGACTTTAGTATAACCAAAGAATATTCTACGCCGAGGATGATGCCCACAGAGCTCCGCGCGGACGTGGCGACGGACGGAGGGACGCAGTGGGGGAAGGCGGTGGCGCGATGACGGCGACGAAGGCCGGACTCGCCGGCCAGTTGGCCGTCGTCGCCGGCTTCGAGAACCCGCTGGCTGCCCTCGAACAGTATCCGACGCCGCCGGAGTTGGCGGCCCACGTCGTCCACGTCGCCGACCTGAACGGCGACGTAGAGGGACGAACCGTCGTCGACTTGGGTGCGGGGACGGGGATGTTCACGCTCGGCGCGGCGCTCCGTGGACCGAAACGGGCGGTCGGCGTCGAAATCGACCGCGACGCCCTCGGAATCGCCCGCGAGAATCAGCGACGGGTGGGGACTCGAACGGAGATCCACTGGGTGCAGGGCGACGCGACGCGTGTCCCCCTGCGTCCCGACGGCCCCACGACGGTCGTGATGAATCCGCCGTTCGGCGCCCAGGACGGCAACGAGCACGCCGATCGCGCCTTTCTCGCCACCGCCGCCGACGTGGCGGACGTCTCCTACTCGGTCCACAACGCCGGGAGCCGGGAGTTCGTCGAGGCCTTCGCCGCCGACAACGGCGGCGAAGTGACACACGCCTTCGCCGCACAGTTCGACCTCGACCGGCAGTTCGACCACCACGCCGCCGACCGACGGGAGATCGACACCGAAATCTTTCGGATCGTGTGGTCGTAGGGTTACTCCCCGCCGGTGGGTGACGCCGACCGGAGCCCGCCCGTGACCGACGACTCTCCGAGACCGGGTCACGAGGACGCGGTGCGACTCCTCGTCGCGGCCGTCTCGCGGACGTCCGCGTTCCCGGCGTCGCTGGCGGCTCCCTCCGCCCGGGTCACTCGTAGGTCTCCTGTCGAGCGACCCGAACCCGCGTCGCGCCGCTGGCTGCGTACAGCTGTCCCCCGTCGTTGATGAAGTCCAAGCCGCCGGCGGACGCCGTCCCGTTGACCGCGGGGATGGTTGTCGTATCGGATCGGTTCCCCACCGAGACGTTGATCAGGAACCCCTCGGGCGCGGCCTCGACGGAGACGTTTCGGCCGGAGATCACGAGGTCGGCCTGGACGGACGGCGAGGTGTACGCGGTCACGTTTCGGTCGCCGTAGGCGAGGGACACTTTATAAACGGTGCCGCCGCCGATGGCGTTCCAGCCGCGGCGCTGGACGTGCACCGTCTCGCGCCAGCCGGGGCCGCCGACGAGCACGCTCGTCTCCCCGTCGAAGTCGAGTCGACCCTTCGAGACGGCGGTCATCCAGATGTTCCGCTCGCGGTTGCGGACGATCACCCCGGAGGTGTTGACCTGCGTCGTCTCGCCGAACGCCTCCACGTCGATCACCGACACCATCCCGTTTGGCACGTCCTCGGCGTACGTCACTTCGTAGCCCCGTACCTCGATCGGATCGCTCCCGCCGGGGAGGTCGCCACTCGCCGTCGTCGTCAGGTTGACGGGGACGGCGGGGCCGGCGAGCGCGGCCGTACAGAGCAGAAGGATCGTCGCGCCGACCTGCCAACGGGGGACGGCTCTGACCGACGCCGGTTCGTCCGGCGTCGACAGGAGCGGGCGGTCGGACGTCGCCACCGTCGCCGCCACGAGCGTCGCCAGCGAGACGACGAGCGCCACCCCGGCAGCGCGATAGAGGACGTACGTCTCGCCGCCACGATACCAGTAGACCGCCCACAGCGACTGGGCGACCCCGAACAGCGCGACCCCCACGGCGACCCGCGTTGCGGACGGACGGTCGTCGCCCCGAGCACGGGCCAGCCACACGCCCAGGAGGAACCCCCCGAGGAGGCCGATGGCGTGGCCCTGGATGGCGATGTCGGCCCACCACGGCGAGGAGTAGGAGGGGCCGGCGCTCGCCGACAGCGTCGGCTGTCGGAGTGCGCCGTAGAGCGTCCGGAGGGCGTTGCCGGCGGTGACCGCGACCACCGTCGCGATCGGATAGCGCACCAGCGCGAAGCCCGCGAACGCGAAGACGACGCCGGAGAAGCCGATGACGGGACCGATCGCGAACAGCGCGGTAAAGAGGCCGGCGCCGACGACGGCCGCCGGAAAGACGACGACCGCTCGGACGTACGGGTTCCTCAGCGGCGCGGTAAACGTCTGAACGCCACGTGTCCGCGGATAGTGTCCCCACGCGTACTCGGCGACGGGGGCGAGCACGAGCGTCCCGACGAGGTTGCCGATCAGGTGACCGGCGCCGGAGTGGGAGAACGCCGCCGCCGCCATCCCCAGCGGGTAGACGTACGACCACGCACGGAAGGGGATGGTGACGGGGCGGTACCAGTTCGCCCAGCCACCCTGGACGAACAGGTAGACCGCGAGCACCAGCGCGACGGAGACGAGCGTCCCCCACGGCACGCCGAGGACGAACCGCGAACGGAGGGTTCGCCCCCAACGGCCACGCGGACGGTCGAGGGCGACGACGACCACGAGGGCGACGAGGATCGACAGGAGAAGCGCCAGGCGAAAGAGCGTCGCCGCGTCCGGGAGGCCGAGCATGCCTTCCGTTCACGCGTCGCCGGTAATGAATCCGACGGGCACCGGAGCGAAGCGGGATCGCCGACGCGTATGCGGCGTCGGTCGACGGAGTCCGGGCCGCCTCGTGCGGTTTCCCCCGCGTCGCCGCCGACGGACCGCCCCGACGAGCTACCGGTGAACGGGCACGGGACGCCGTTTCAGAGTTTGTTCTCGGCGTCCTCGGCGAGTTCGGCCATTCGCTTGCCGACCCGGCCGGCGTCGGAAAACTCGTCTTCGCTCATCGCCGTCGCGAGCGCGTTCCCGAGGACGAACACGGCGTGTTTGTGCTCGCTTTTCGACTTGTGGACGTGCGAAGGGTCGACGCTCAGGGATTCGTACGGATCGAAGATGCTCTCGTCGACCGACTCCTGGCTTCGGAAGTAGCTCATGATCGCCACCATCTGCTCGTGTAGTTCGAGGAGTTCCTCCTTGTGCATACGTCCGTATACGGAGGTAGCCCGGTTAAGCATTGTTGCGTCCGTCTCGCACGACGACGGCCGAGCGATGCGTCGGGCGGGCCCACGCGCGTCGCGGCTAGAAGAAGTACTCGTCTTCGTGTCCCATCAGCCCGGTTCCTCCTCCTCGATCGGTCCGCTCGTCTTGTAGGCGCGCAGTCCCGTCGAGAGCAGTTCCTGGATCGCCTCCTCCCGGTTGACGAACTCACCCTGTTCGATCAGTTGGGCGATCTGCATCTCCAGGTGTTCCGGGACGGTTATTTCCACGTTCGGCATTTGAACGTTCGACGCTTTGGAAGGGGCGTATTTAAATTCTGTGGGCCGGATTCGTATTTTGATAACTGTCCCTTCGATCGATCGAGTAAATTCCCGGTGAGGACAAACTGGAGTTCGGGAATCGTATATTCGACCGACAGCCATAGGTCGGTCGAACGTTCACGACGGGTATGGACAGGGACGTCACGGACGTCTATCGTGAGTTCGGCGACGAGCGTCTGCCGCCGGGACAGCACCGCACGGAGTCGTTTCCGGTCCTCTCGAAGGGATCGGTCCCGCGGGTCGAGCGCGACGAGTGGGCGCTCTCCGTGAGCGGCGCGGTGGAGACGCCGGTCACGCTCGACTGGGACGAATTCCAGGCACTGTGCGTGCCCTTCGCGACGCTCGCCGACCACGTCGGCGTCGACCCGGACGCGGAACAGGTCATGTTCGCCGCCGCGGACGACTACACGACGAACGTCCCCCTCGAGGACTGTCTACGGCCCGGCACCCTCTTTGCCTACGAGTTCGACGGCGAGCCACTGGCGCGCGACCACGGCGGCCCCGTCCGGGTCGTCACGCCACACAAGTACGCCTACAAGGGGGCGAAGTGGGTGACCGGAGTGGAGTTCCTGACCGAGCCGGAACGCGGGTTCTGGGAGCGCCGTGGCTACTCCGTGAGCGCGAACCCGTGGCGTGAGGAGCGGTACGACGGCTGATCCGAGCCCCGTCGGGTCGTCCCGGTCGGCACGAGCCCAATAGTTAGGTAAAAGAGTGCGGCGCTCTCATGGCGTACAATGGGTATCCCGCGAAGTGACGAGGCAGGCCCGCGTCTCGTCAGTCGGTCGGTCCGAACGTCGGTTCCGTCCCTCCGCGCTGCGCTCGACGCCATGCCCGCTCCCCGAACGTTCTGGACCGCGCCCGACGAGGCGACGGTGGTCGCGGGCGGTGCCGCCGCGACCCTCACCGCCGAGGGCCGGAACCGGTTCGCCGCGATCAAAGAGCGGATCGACCGGGTCCTCCGATCGGGCGACGTACACGCCGGCACCGAGGCTGCCTGTCCCCGCCTGTTCGGCGGCTTCGCCTTCCACGACGAGGGGACCGACGACGACACCTGGGACGGCTTCCCAGGGGCACAGTTCGTCCTCCCGCGCGTCCAGGTGACCGACACCGACCGTGGAACGTGGCTGACCGTCAACGCCGCCGGCCCGGACGCGAGCGCCGAGGCGGTCGAGGAGCGCCTCGACGTGGCGCGCGACCGGTTCGAGGCGCTCGACGAACCCGCCCCGACACCGCCACCGGAGATCGTCTCACGGACGCGGACGACCCGGCGCGAGGCGTGGCGCGACTCCGTCGAGGCTGCCGTCTCACGCATCCAGGCCGGCGACCTTCGGAAGGTCGTCCTCGCGCAGGCGCTCGACGTAACGCTCGACCGCCCGCTCTCGGTGCCCGACGTGCTCGCGCGGCTCGGCGAGACGTACCCGGACTGCTATCGATTTCTCGTGGAGCCGGCGGCCGACGCGTCCGCCGGCCGGCCGGCCTTCTTCGGCGCGACGCCCGAACGGCTGGTCAGCCGCCACGGTCGCACGGTCACCACCGACGCGCTCGCGGGCACGACCGGTCGCGGCGACACGCCCGCCGAGGACGATTGGCTCGCCGAGGAACTGCTCGCGGACGGGAAGAACCTGCACGAACACGAACTCGTCGCGGACACCATTCGCGAACAGCTCGCCCCGTTTACGTAGTCGATTTCCGCCGGCCAATGTCGGGTCAGACGACTGGCGACCGTCCAACACCTCTTCACCCCTATCACCGCCACGCTCGGGGGCGACACGCACGTCCTCGACTTGGTGGAGGCGCTGCATCCGACGCCCGCCGTCGGCGGTCTTCCCCCCGAACGCGCGCTCGCGACCATCCGCGAGACGGAGCCGTTCGACCGGGGCTGGTACGCCGCGCCCGTCGGCTGGATCGACGCCGCCGGCAACGGCACCTTCGCCGTCGCCATCCGCTCGGCGCTCGCCCGCGACGCCGAGACGACGCTCTTTGCCGGCGTCGGCGTCGTCGCCGACTCCGATCCCGACCGTGAGTGGGACGAGGTGCAGTTGAAGTATCGACCGATCCTCGACGAACTGGAACGCGCATGAGCGCGCCGAACCGCAACGTCCTCTGGGGGCGGGCGATAGTCGGCGAACTCGTTCGGAGCGGCGTCGAGAGCGTCGTGGTCTCCCCCGGCAGTCGCTCGACGCCGCTCGTCACTGCCGTCGCGGAACACGACGACCTGCACGTCCACTCCGTCCTCGACGAGCGCTCGGCCGCCTACTTCGCGCTCGGCCGTGCCCGCCGAACCGGCGAGGTAACGCCCCTGATCTGTACCTCCGGCACCGCGACCGCGAACTACCATCCCGCGGTGATCGAGGCGGACCGCGGACGCGTTCCCCTCCTCCTGCTCACCGCCGACCGCCCGCCCGAACTCCGCGACAGCGGCGCCAACCAGACCGTCGACCAGGAGAAACTGTATGGGGACGCCGCCCGCTGGTACAAGGACCTCCCCGAACCCGAAGCGGACGGGCGGAAACTCCGCTCGCTCCGGACGGACGTGGCCCGTGCCCTCGCCGAAGCGACGGGCACCCCGTCCGGGCCGGTCCACCTCAACTGCCCGTTTCGCAAGCCGCTGGAGCCGACGCCCGTGCCGGACGACGTGCCGGCGGATCTCGAGCCCCTCGCCGCCGCCGGACGTGGCGGCGACCGCCCGTTCGTGCGGACGACGGCCGGCGTCCCACAGCTCGACCGGGCCGACCTCCAACGGCTGGCCGAGGCGCTCACCGTCGACCGCGGCCTGATCGTCGCCGGCCCCGCCGACCCGCCGGGCGTCGATCCACAGGCCGTCACCGCCCTCGCCCACGCCACCGGGTTCCCAATCGTCGCCGACCCGCTCTCCGGCCTGCGCTTCGGCGGCCACACCCGCGTGACGACCACCGTCGGCGGCTACGACGGCTATCTCGACCCACGTGTGACCGACGACTGGCCCGCGCCGGAAGCGGTCCTGCGGATCGGCGCCTCGCCCACCTCCAAGCGCCTCCGGAAGTATCTCGCACGGGTCGACGCCCGGACGTTCGTCGTCGACCCCGCCGGCGAGTGGCGCGAGGCGGAGTTCACCGCCTCGGACCTCGTCGTCGCCGATCCGTCCCGCCTCGCCGCTCGCCTCGCCGAAGTCGTGCGCGGGGGCGGCGACGCGGGGTGGCGCGACCGCTGGGCGGCCGCGGACCGAACCCACCGCGAGGTGGTCGCCGACGCCACCGGTGACGGGCGACGAACCGGTCGGGACGGCCGACGGCGGGACAGCACAGATCGCTGGCGCGCCTGCGCCGGGGACGCCAGAGGACGA
>ERZ1034486.443-NODE-443-length-10295-cov-3.211133_pt1 | contig 10295 bp, 3 predicted proteins | sample MGYA00520683_ERZ1034486 | MGnify/ENA primary metagenome ERZ1034486 (study PRJEB33760, sample SAMEA4777685) | hypersaline lake metagenome | biome: hypersaline environment; feature: brines | place: Spain | collected 2012-08 | depth 0 m ...
CCCGGCCGCCCAGCAGATCGACGAGTTGGTGGTGATCGGGTATGGGGAGCAGCAGGCCGGTGATGTGACAGGTTCGGTTGACAAGGTTGACGCGGCCGACTTCAACGAGTCGTCCAATGTAAGTCCCGAGAAGCTCATTTCTGGGAAGGTGTCCGGGGTGCAAATCTCTTCAAGCAGTGGAGCTCCGGGGGCTGGGTCCTTCATCCGTATTCGTGGACCTTCCTCGGTAAATGCGAGCAGCCGTCCTCTTTTTGTAGTAGATGGCGTCCCCATCACCAACGATGGCAACACGGCTCAACGCAACCCACTGAACTTTCTGAGTCCGAATGATATCGCGAACATTACGGTGCTGAAAGACGCCTCGGCCACCGCCATATATGGCTCGCGTGGTGCGAATGGCGTCATCTTAATTGAGACTAAGAACGCCGAGGAGGGGGAGGCCAATGTCAATTACAGCGGCTCAATCTCGTCGAGCAGCGTGACCGATCAGATCGATATGCTCAGTGCCGATCAGTTCCGTGGCGTAGTGCGCCAGAAAGCGCCCAGCGTATCGTCCCGACTCGGCGACACCAACACCGACTGGCAAGATCTCGTTCAGCGCACGGCCCTTGGGCAGAGCCATTCCCTCAGCTTCTCGCGCGGATACGAGGACTCCGACGTTCGGCTCTCGCTCAACTACCTTGACGAGGAGGGCATTCTCCAGTCGTCCTCCACCGAGCGGGTAAGCTTGTCGCTGAACTACAATCAGGACCTGTTGGACAACGATCTGACGGTGCGAACCAGCCTGAAGGGGTCGAAAACTACCGACATCTTCGAGCCCGGGTCGATGGTGGGCAACGCCGCCAGCTTCGACCCCACGCAGCCGGTGCGTGACCCGGGAAGTCCGTATGGCGGGTTCTTCGAGTGGGAGAACTCTCTGCCGGAGAACAACCCGATTGCCTCCTACGTCCACGAGCGAAATAGTGGTGAGACCTTCCGCGGTCTCGGCAATGTCGAGGCTGAGTACCGAGTGCCGTTCCTTACCGGATTGAGCTTGCGAGCTAATGTGGGAGCCGATGTCACGACCGGTGAGCGGGAGTTTTTCGCGCCGACTTTCTTAAAAGGACAGGCTGAAAGCACCTTCCCGGGCTCAGTAACACGTGCCAACTTCCGCCAGCTAAATACGCGAGTCAACGCATTTTTCGACTACACCCGCGATATTGAGCAAATCAGCAGCAGTGTCGAGGGAACGCTCGGTTACTCTTGGCAGGAGTTCAACGAGGAGTATCCGGAGTACAGCGTCAACGGGCTAAGCACGAACATTTACGGACCAAACCGAACGGATGTACTCCAGGCGGATTCGCTCAGCCAGGCGAGTCCGACTGTTTCGGAGATCCCGAGCCGACTGATATCGGTCTTCGCCCGTGTCAACTACACGTTTCAAGAGAAATACCTCTTAACGGCCACGGTGCGACGAGATGGCTCCTCGAAGTTTGGTCCGACCAATCGATGGGGGACGTTTCCGTCTGCGGCGATTGGATGGCGTATCCATCGAGAACCGTTTATGGAAGATGTTGCCTCGATCTCGACGCTGAAAGTTCGGCTCTCTGCCGGGACCTCTGGCAACCAGGAGATTGGAGACTTTAATTACGCGCCATTTTACACCACGGGTGGGCGTCGCGCTCAAGCACTCTTCGGGGATGGGGCTACAACAACCATTCGACCACGCGCTGCCGACCAGACGATTCAGTGGGAAGAGACGACGACCTACAACGCGGCAATCGATTATGGACTGCTGGACGGTCGTATCAGTGGATCTCTGGAGTTCTACCGCAAGGACACTGACAATCTCCTCTTTAACACCACCGCTGCTGGGTTCTCAAACCTGAGCAACTTTGTGCTCACAAACGTCGGCGAGATGCGCAATCAGGGGGTTGAATTCTCCGTCGATGGAAGTGTAGTAAACTCGGAGAATTTCTCGTACGACGCGCAGTTCAACGCTTCGTACAACAAGAACGAACTGCTCAGCATCAGCACAGCCGCTGAACAAATTCTCACCGGAGGCATCAGCGGAGGCATTGGCAATCAGGTCCAAGTTCTGAAAGAGGGAGAACCGATCAACTCCTTCTTTACCTACGAGCACGTGCGCGATGGTGACGGCTCGCCGCTCACGGAGTCTGAGGCCGCCGCGATGGATACCACGCAGTTTGTGGACGTCAACGCTGACGGTAACATCAACGCGGAGGACCGACAGATTACTGGTAACCCACGTCCGGACGTCATCCTTGGGCATACGTCCAACCTGCGGTACCAAAACTTCGATCTCAGCCTCACATTGCGAGCGCAACTCGGCCAGCAAGTGTACAACAACGTGGCCTCTAACTTCGGTAACTACGACCGGATTGCCACCAACCAGGTCCCAACCAACGTACATGAGTCGGTGCTGGAGACGAACTTTCAATCCCCGCAGTATCTCTCCGATGAGTACGTGGAAGACGCCTCTTTCCTGCGTCTTGACAATGTAACTCTTGGGTATACCATCCGGTCGATACCGTCTGTAGATCGCCTACGCATCTACGGCCGGGTGAGTAACGCCCTCGTGCTCACCGGCTATGGTGGTCCCGACCCGGAGGTCTACTCCTCAGGGGTTGGCATCGACGACACCGTGTATCCGCGTTCTCGCACCTGGACCGCCGGTTTAAACATCCGGCTTTAGTGCCGCGGCAAGTCCAGTGGTCTCTCAAATCTCCCATACCGAACCAACTACCATGCGTACTTCCATGACGACGACAATCGGACGAGCCTTCCTGGGGGGCACCCTTCTACTCGCCGTAGTGATTGGATTCTCCGGCTGTGACCAGGTCGGCACGGAGCCAAAGGGGTTGGCCTCCGGAGAGAATATTTTTCAAGATGATGGGTCTTACAAGTCGTACCTCGGGAAGCTGTACGCTGGCCTGAATGTGACTGGTCAGTCGGGGCCGGCCGGAAATGCCGACATTGAAGGCATCGACGAGGGGTTCTCGCAGTACGTGCGGCTCTGGTGGCAAATGCAGGAGCTCCCGACCGACGAAGCGGTGATCACCTTCCAGGATGCCGGAGGCGCTCCACAGACCCTTCAGAAAACGAATTGGGGGCCAACCAACGGCTTCCTCTCGGCGATGTATGCTCGCATCTCTTTTCAGGTGATGCAGGTAAACGAGTTCCTGCGTGAATCAACGTCAGGAAAGCTTGACTCGCGTGGGGTGAGTCAAGAGGTGCAGGACAAGATGCCGAGGTGGCGTGCCGAAGCGCGGTTTCTGCGGGCCCTCAGCTACTGGCATGGAGTAGACCTCTTCGGCGGTATTCCGGTGGTAACGCAGGAGCAGCCTCGTGGGGGAGCGCCGCCTTCGGCCAACACGCGTCAAGAAGTCTTTGCGTTCGTAGAGAGCGAACTGTTGGCCATTGCCGACAGTGAGGGAGAGGAGAATCTTCCTCCCACCGGTGCCGCTCCGTACGGCCGGGCCGACCGTGCGGCCGCCCACATGGTGCTCGCCAATCTCTACCTCAACGCTCCGGTTTATCTCGACAATCCGCAGCAGGTTATCGGCGAGGACCCGATGAACCGCGCCGTGGAATACGCCGGACGCGTGATCGACTCGGGTGCCTTTTCGCTCGAGACGAACTACCAGGACCTGTTTCTGGCCGACAACCACACTGCCAGTGGTGTCGTCTTTGCTGTCCCGAATGATGGGGAGTCCACTCAGCATTACGGAGGTACACAATTTCTGACCCACGCGGCTGTGGGTGGGGACATGGAGCCGAGTAACTATGGTATCGACTTCGGCTACAACGGGCTCCGAACTACACCAGAGGGGGTGAATCTCTACGAAGAAGAGACCAGTGATGACCGTCGCATTTTCTTCACCAGTGGACAGTCACTTGAGGTGGACGACCTGCTTGACTTCCAGGATGGTTACGCAGTACCGAAGTATCAGAATGTGACGTCGGGTGGCCAGGCAGGCGATAACCCTACTTTCCCGGACACTGACTACCCGATGTTCCGCCTTGCGGAGGCCTACCTCATCTACGCCGAAGCGACCGTGCGGGGTGCAAGCAACGGCGATATTGGTCAGGCCGTCTCTTTGGTAAATGATCTGCGGCAGCGAGCCGGTCTGGGCCGCGACGTGGCGAGTTCGGACCTTCAGGATCTCGACCAGTCAGGCACGCCGTTTCTGCTGCAGGAGCGTGGGCGCGAGCTTTTCTGGGAGGCCCGGCGCCGGATGGATTTGATTCGCTTCGGCCGGTTCACTGGCAGCGAGTACACATGGTCCTGGAAGGGGGACGACCAAGCAGGAGCCTCTATTCCGGACTACCGAGCCTTGTACCCGCTCCCGCAGTCGGAGCTGCAGGTGAACCCGAACCTGGAGCAGAATACGGGCTATTAGCCGCAGCCGTCGAGGGATCGGGGACACTGCACTGCCACCCTTGGTTCATGACTCGGCCCCCGCTTACGCATCAAGAGCTATACACTGAGCTTTTCCTATCTCCTGTGTTTGATATGCGACGTTCTGCTGTACTTCTTACCGGCCTTCTTCTGCTTTCATTAGGGGGACTCGCGGGATGCGATACCTTTGAAGATAGTCCCTCCGAGGTGGAAGATTTTGACATCCAGGAGAATATGATAACCCCGTCGGCCAGAACTGTCACGCCTGATTTGAACCCACAGTTCGCTGTGAGCTACCAGGGGCTCTCTGAACCTCCCTCAGTGGAAGCCTCCTCCGATATTCTTTCCATTGAGACCCTTTCCACAGAAGGCGACGCGAATCGTGGGGGGGAGCGGAGCTGGCAGTTGAGTCTGGCCACGGAAAGTCTTGACGAGATCCTGCGCCAAGAAGAGCTGCGCATTCAAGGGATCACTGAAGAGGGCAACACGATCACCGATACTCTTTCGGTTGCCGCCACCACAACTCTGGCGGTGGAGCAAAACTTTGAAAGCAGCTATGCGACCATTGCCGACTACGAAGGAGACGTGACGAGCGATACATACGGGGACAACGAAGTGGATACTGAGTCGTACTCCGGGTCACAACGCCAGATCGAGGTGTCAGGTGGGACGACCACAACTCTCGCAAACAGTTCGTTCTCTCAGAGCGATAATCAGCCCAGTGGAAGCAACGGGGTTCGTTTCCTAGAGATCGATGGTAGCAGTTCTGGATCAGTCACCATTCAGCGTTGGATCAGTGTCCCAAACTCTGATGTTTTCACGTTTCTGGTACGGCCTGCTGCGACGTCATTCAACCTGACCATCACCTTAACTGAAGAGACCGGGGACGGCACCACCAGCTATGATTTCGAGCTACCAATTCCGGCTGGGGGAGACTGGCTCAAGATTGGTATCCCGTTCGAGTTCTTTGAGGGATTCAATCCTGTAGCAAGCAGGGCCGGTGGGAACGGTCCGCTCACAAGTATCAGCTTCGCGGCGGATCAAGGCGTCTCGTACGCCATCGATGAATTGATCTTCGGGGAAGAAGGGGTTGGAGGACGCGCCGAATTCCATGACTTTGAACGAACAACCCTCGCGTACGGACCCCCTTTCGGGAGCAATACCTTTGGCTTTGCCATGGGGACTGACTCCATCAGTGCACAGAGCGACGGATTGACTTCGCGCCGCATCAGTGGAGAGAGCTTCTTCGGATACAACTACGGACAACTCTACCTTGATGTGGATGGCAATGACGTCATCTCCTTTCGAGCCAAGGGAAGCACCAAGACAGAAAGAGCGGATGAGGTCGAAGTTTTCCTCGAAACGCCGGGTGGAGCCGGTGGTTTTGGCGATCCTGTGAGTCGGGTGGTGCCTGAAGGAAGCTGGCAAAAATTCGAAATACCTGTGAGTGACCTGGGGAGCGACCCATCAGCGCTGCAGAATCCTGGAATCAACAATATCGGGTTCAACGCGGACGGCACCTTCCTACTTGACGACGTGAAGATCATACCGAAGGAGTAGCCCGGTCTCACTGGAAATCTGAGATGCATCTGTAGAGATCGGCGTCGGAGGCGCACTGGCCCTGGCCGGTGCGCCTCCTTTTTTCGACCCACGTTTCTGTGTCCCCACAAAGCTTTCTCCCTCATGTCGCGTCTGCTTTGGTTGTCAGTCCTCAGCGTACTGCTGCTTGGCACCCAGCCGGCCGCCGGTCAGGTCGTGGAAACGACGCCGAGTCCGCCTCGCACCGACCAGTCGGTGACCCTGTACTTTAACGCGGATGAGGGGAACGCCGGACTTGAAGGCTACGACGGCACCATCTATGCCCATACCGGCATCTCCACCGATCAGAATCCTGAGGAGCAGTGGAAGTGCGTGAAGAACAACTGGCCGACGGAGGAGGCCTTTTCGGGCAATCGGGACGACACGCAGCTCACGCAGGTTGCGGGCGAACCGAATCGGTACAGGCTGGAGATCAGCGACATCCGCGCCTATTACCAAGACACCAGCACGGAGTGCGGCCTCGGGGCAGACGAGAAGATCGAGACGATGAACATGGTCTTCCGTAATGACGATGGATCGAGGTCGGGACGAGCAGCAGGAGGGGGAGATATTTTCGTAGATGTGTTCGACGTGGGGGATGAGCCGTCACTGCAGGCCACCATCCAGTCTCCGCAGTCGGATCCCCCGCTGTACCCGTTCGTCACGCAGAGCACCTCGGTGGACGTCGCAGTCTCGGCCGATACGGCGAACATAGCGTCCATTGCGTCCCTGCAACTGTTTGTGGACGACACGCAGGTGGCTTCGACTTCGGAGGCGTCGCTCACCTATACGCTGGATACGTCCTCGCCGGGGCGCTTTGACATTCGGGTAGAGGCGGAGGCGATGACCGACGGTACAACTCTGACCGACAGTGCGAGCACTCTTTTCGTTCGTGCGCCGAAGGTGGAGGACGCGCCCCGCCCGTCCAACATACAGGGGGCCCCCGGGGAGAACGACGGTATTACCTACAATTCGGACGGGAGCGTCACGCTCTCGCTGTATGCGCCCGACAAAAACTTTGTCTATGCCATCGGCGATTTCTCGGACTGGAAGTTGGAGGCGGACTACTTCATGAACCGGGATGGAGACCACTGGTGGGTGACCATTCCGGCCGCCGATCTACGTGGGCAGGACGAGTACGATTTTCAGTACTTCGTGGACGGTACGATTCGTACCTCCGATCCCTTCGCCCACAAGGTTCGCACTCCGCAAGATGGAGGAATTAGCGAAGATATCTATTCGGGATTGGAGCCCTATCCAGAGAACCAGACTGAAAATCTGGTCTCCGTGATTCGCCCGGATCAGGAGAGCAACTCCTTCGACTTCTCCAGCTTCGAGCCGCCAGAGCGGGAAGACCTCGTGGTCTACGAGCTTCTGCTTCGTGACTTCGTGGAGCAGGGGTCGTTTGCGGTGCTGAGCGATACGCTCGACTACCTGGACCGGCTTGGGGTAAATGCCGTGGAGCTTATGCCGGTCGCCAACTTTGGCGGCAACAACAGCTGGGGCTACAATCCCAATGCCCATCTGGCCCTTGACAAGTCCTACGGGCCGCCTCAGAGATTCAAGCAGTTTGTCGAAGAAGCGCACCAGCGGGGCATCGCGGTGATCATGGACGTGGTGTACAACCACATTACCGCTCAGTCCCCACTGTCGCAGCTCTACGCGTCCAATACCGATAATCCCTTTCTGGAACCGCAGCCCGGAGAAGACCCGAACAGGGATCGTGGCTTCTGTGACGACTTCTTCCAAGAGCTAAACCACGGTAGCCCGTTTATCAAGAACTACATCGACCGCGCCAATGAGTACTGGCTCGAGGAATTCAACGTCGACGGGTTTCGGTTCGACCTCGCGAAGTGCGTGGCCGACGACGGGGCAAACGTGAACGACAGCGGGTATCAGGCTGCAGTGACGGAGGGCTGGAAGGACGTGGCCGATCACGTCTGGGATACCGTGGATTCGGATGCCCTCATGATCCTGGAGTTCTTCGGTAGCCCTGGTGTAGAAAATGAGCTGGGTGGATACCGGGACGAGAACACTGGCAGCATGATAACCTGGTACAACATGAACTCGATCTACAGCCAGGCGGACATGGGCTATCTGGGAGGAGATGGGGGCACTTCTGATTTTTCCTCCTCCTACTACGAAAACCGATCGGGGTACGATCAGGCCAGCTTCATTTCCTACATGGAGAGCCACGACGAACAGTGGCTCATGCGCCGGAAAAAGGCCTTCGGAAACAGCACCGACGGGTACAGCACCCGAAATTTTGAGACGGCCCTCAACCGGCAGAAGCTGGTCGGAGGGTTTTTCTTTACCACGCCGGGCCCGCGCATGATGTGGCAATTTGGGGAACTGGGGTACGGCTGGGGGGAGAACGAATGCCTGAAGGAAAGCGACGCTTGCACCGCCAGTGATCCGGGACGGACCTCTCCCAAACCGATCCGCTGGGAGTACCGCGATCCCGAGACGAGTCCGGATCGGGTGCGGCTGTACAAAACCTGGTCGGCCCTCATCAATCTGCGCCAGGCCCACGAGGTCTTTCGGAGTCCGGACACCGAAGTGGAGATGCTGGTCGGTGACGGGGAGCGCATTCGGTGGATTCGGCTCTCCCATCCCACGATGGATGCCCTCGTGGTGGGCAACTTTGGGCTCCTGCAGCGGAACGCGACCGTGACGTTCCCGCAGACGGGGACATGGTACAACGTCTTTGCCAACAGGGAGGTCAACATCCAGACTGCAACCAAGACCCTTCCGCTTCGCCCCGGCGAGTTTCGAGTGTACACGTCCGGCGAGCCGGCCGTGACGCCCGAAGAGGGATTGGTGCCCAGCACCATCAATCCGCCCTCTCGCATCGACGTGGACGTGGAACAGTCCTTTGGGCCGGTCACGGACCCGAGCAACTACCGGCTCGTGGCCCTGCCGGGCTCCCTAGACGTGCCCCTCACGCAGGCGGCCTTCGGCACGCCCGGCGACACGTGGCGGGCGTTTTACGACACGGGGGCTGAGTCGGACTACCTCGTCGAGTACAGCAACGCCGACGAGCGCTTCGAGCTGGGGAATGGGACGGGCCTGTGGTTGTTGAGTGAGCGGACCTTCGCCTACGAAGACTCGGTGGCCAGCGTCTCTCTGCGAAAAAATCGAGCGCACATTCCGCTCCACGAGGGATGGAATATTATCAGCAATCCCTTCTCCCTGTCGGTGCCGTGGACGCGCGTGCAGGCAGACAACAGCGTGAGTGCACCGTTGTATCGATGGAAGAACGGGAGTTTTGTGGAGGCGGATACCTTCCGGACTGCGGCGACGGGGGAGGCGTTCTACTTCAAAAATGCGACGGGAAAGGATTCTCTAGCGGTGCCGTATCCGGGCAGCGTGGCCGACCGCCAGGCAGCCCAGGCGGCGATGCCGGAAGCCGTTACGACGCTCCGCAGCGCGTCCACCTTCCAACTACAGGCGCAGGCGAACGGCACTACCACCTCGGTGCGCCTTGGCTACAGCGAGGGGACAGAGCCGGTCCACCATGCCGCCCCCAGAGCCTCGTTTAGCGATGTGCGGCTGGTGGCGGGGGGAGACGGACACGCGCTTGCGACACAGGTGGTGCCCACGGCTGCCGATTCGGTGCGGACCGATCGGCTTTCGTACCCCCTCCGGCTGTCCGCGTCCAAGGGGCAGTCGGTCACGCTCCGTCCCAAAGGGCTTGATGCCTTTACCAATCAGCCGGTGACGCTGGTGAATCGGGCGACAGGCACGACCTACGAGGTCGGCGACGGAGAGACTGTGGAGTTTACGCCGGCATCGTCGACGACGCGATTGCAGCTCCGTGTCGGCTCGGTGCCGGACAATGAGTCCGAGCTAACGCCGGAGCAGGTGCGACTGTACCAGAACTACCCGAATCCCGTCCACCGCTCTACTACAATCAAGTACGATCTGCCGAAGCAGGCGTCGGTCCGGCTTTCCGTCTATGACGTGTTGGGGCGCCGCGTCACGACGCTGGTCCGCGGTGAGAGGACTTCGGGGCAACACACAGTGACGTGGCGTCCGGGGCAGTCGGGAGCATCTCTTTCGAGTGGGGTGTACTTCGTCCGCCTTGAAGCCGACGATGCGGTCAGGTCGAGACGGATCACGGTCGTTCGGTAATCTCTTCTGTTCCGTCCTTTCATTCCTTCTGTTGCCATGCGTTCTGCTGGTTCTCTTCGGGTGGTCATATCTCGCCTTCTCGGGGCGGCGTTGCTTGTGCTTTTCGTCTCTGTGTGGGAAATAGGATGCGATAGCGGAGGTGGAAATGGAGGCATGGCCCCGTCCCCCGTGGTGGAAAACG
>ERZ1034486.444-NODE-444-length-10244-cov-4.593385_pt1 | contig 10244 bp, 10 predicted proteins | sample MGYA00520683_ERZ1034486 | MGnify/ENA primary metagenome ERZ1034486 (study PRJEB33760, sample SAMEA4777685) | hypersaline lake metagenome | biome: hypersaline environment; feature: brines | place: Spain | collected 2012-08 | depth 0 m ...
CCTTCTACCGATACGGAGGCTTCGTCCGGCCGTACTACAGCACTGTCTACTACGGCAACCAGTACTACTACTTCGGGGACGCGTCGGGCGTGGATGGGGGGCGCAGCTACGGCCCGCGCGGCGCTACGGTGGGAGGCGGCGCCACCGCTGGGGATCGGCGCACGACCGGCCGGCGCCCAGCTGCTGATCGGAGCGTCGCTCGCTCCTCCCGAGCAGCCGACCGAGCAGCCGACCGAGCAGCCGGCCCGCGAACGGGCCGCATCGGGCGCTCGGCCCGGGCGGATCGAACACGCTCGTCGGCGCGGCGCGGGCGCTCTTCCCGGGAGGCAGATGCCCGGCGCACGCGCCCCCGGCGGCCCGAAGCGCGGGACCGGTCGTCCCGCCCGCGAGCCGAGCGCGGCAACAGGGAGCGCAGCGGTAGGGAGCGCGGCAGCAGGGGGCGTGCCTCAGACGCGAACCGTCGCGGCTCGTCGCGGGACCGCGGGGACGATCGGCAGCGACTGCGGGTGGACACCCGCCGCTCTACGGACGACGGGGGACGCATCGGCCGGGCCAACCGCGGGCTCTTCCGCGACGCCCTGCCGGACCGCATTCAGGTGCCCGACTACGCCGAGCGGCGAGCCCGCCTTGAGCGGCGGCAATCCGACCGCCGGTCGTTCACCTTCGAGCGAAGACGCATGAACCGGTCGGACCTGTTCTCGCGGCCCGACCGAGACGCCCGAAGGGCCCGGTCCCGATCGCCCCAGCGCCAACGCTCCCGGCGGACACACCCCAACCGCTCTCAGCGCGCCCGATCCAGCCGCTCGTCCGCGTCCGACCAGCGCGCCCGATCCAGTCGACAGCGCTCCGCCCGCGACGACGGCAGCAGCAGATCGCGCCGCGGCAGCCGCGACGGTGACGACCGGTAGTCCCCCGCCTCCTTCCTTGCAGTGAGGCGTACCGAAAGGCCCGTGGGGAGGCACGGGCCTTTCGTGTGGCTCGCTCTTCTGTCTTACCCGCCCGTTGTCCCGATGCCCCGCCCGTCTCTGATCGCCCCCATTGCGTCTCTGCTCCTCGGGGTCCTGTGGACGGGACTGCCCGCCCCCACGCACGGCCAGACGGCCGACGACGCCTACCGCTTCTCTACCCGCTTCCCGGCGGTGGGCACGCGGGCGACGGGCATGAGCGGCGCAGGTGGCGTGGCTGGATGGGCCGATCCGAGCGCCCTCTACACCAATCCGGCCGGCCTCGGCTACTACCAACGGTCAGAAATCAGTGGAAGCCTGAGCGCCCTGCTCAGCCAGGACGAGTCCACCTACCAGATTTTTGTGGACGGTCCCTCTTCCCAACGCACGAGCGACAACGCCACCGCGCGCCTCGGGCATCTTACGGGCGTCTACAACGTGGACACCGAGCAGGGCTCGCTCGTGTTTGCGCTCGGCTTCAACCGCACATCGGCGTTCGACCGTGAACTCACGTACACGGGCGAAAACTCCGCCAGCTCCATCACCGACACGTTCCTGCCCTTCAGCGACGAATACAGCGTATCGGAGGACGACGGCACGCTCAACATCGATGTGTTCCCGACCGTCCCCTTTGTTGCGTTTCAGGCAGGCGCCATCGAATTTTTCGACGCACGGTTCCAGGACGGCGAGTATCCCTTCCTGCAGGCCGTCGCCCCGGGGCGCAATATTCAACAAGACGGAACGGTAAGCCGAGGCGGCTCGATGAACGAGGTGAACGTTGCCGGGGCGGTAGAAGTGGCCCCGGACGTGATGATCGGGGCCGCCGCTAATTTCTCCTACGGCTCCTACGTGTTCGAGAGCGAACTGACGGAGACCGATCTCGACGGCGACGACGACTACTCCGTCATCGTCGGCGATGGGCTGCTGGAGGACTTCCAGAGCCTCTTCTTCCGCGAACGGTTCACCTCCGATCTCACGGGCCTCAATCTTCGCGTCGGGTTCTCGGGCGCCGCGACCGACAACATTCGGGTCGGGTTTGCGGTCGAGACGCCCACCTGGTACTCCATCGACGAGACGTTCACGAACGCGTTCATGCGGACGGAATTTCAGAACGGGTCGCTGACCTACGGCGACGATTCCCGGGAGGACGCTGCACGTGGCGAGTTCGAGTACGAGTTGCAAACCCCGTGGCGCCTCAGCACCGGGGTCACCTACACCGGGGGCCCGCTCCTTCTGTCCGCCGACGTCGAGTTCGTCGACTGGTCGCAGGCGCACCTCGACGCGGACACGGAGGCGCCTGTGATCGACCAAGCGAACCAGACCCTCGACGAGTACAGCTACGTATTCAACTGGCGGGGCGGGGCGGAATATCGGTCCGACAGTGGGCTTGCCCTCCGGGCGGGGGTTGCCTATCGGCCCGGGGCCCGCGGGTTCGACTTTACGCTGGCCGATGGCGAGGAGGCCGACCGGTCGCGCCTTTTCTTTTCGGCGGGCGCAGGCGTTTCGTTGACCGACCGCCTGTCTCTGAACGCCGCCTGGATGCAGGAGCGCTCGAAGGACCAATTCGTTCCGTATGCGAGCGTTACGCCTCCCACCGCCCCCGCGGACGCGGACCCGATCGCCGTTCCGTTCATCGACGAGGAGGTGGTACGGAACCAGGTGCGCGTAGGGCTTCGGTACTCGTTCTGACCGCGCTTCTGCCCTGCCGGCAGCGCCGGGCTACTCCGGCGAGCGTTCGTCCGCACGCCGCTGGTCGAGCAGGCGCTGGTACTTGTCGGCGGCGCGGTTGTGCTCCCGCAGCGTACGGCTGAAGGTGTGCCCGCCGGTGCCGTCGGCCGCAAAGTAGAAGTAGTCGTGCTGCTCCGGGGAGGCGGCGGCGCGAAGGCTGGAGGGCGACGGGTTGGCGATGGGCCCCGGCGGCAGGCCCTGGATTTGGTACGTGTTGTAGGGATGGTCGATCTCGAGGTGTTTGTAGAGCACGCGGGTCACCCGCTCTCCGCCCCGGTCCACGAGCGCGTACTGCACCGTGGGGTCGGCCTGGAGGGGCCATCCGCGCCGCAGCCGATTGAGGTACACGCCCGCGATCCGCGGCTTTTCGGCGTCGAAGAGCGCCTCCTGCTCCACGATGGAGGCGAGGGTCACCACCTCCCGCTTCGTAAACCCGTGGCGCTCGGCCCCGGCGGCCAGTTCGCGTTCGTAGAAGCGGTCGAACGCCGTTTTGGCGCGGCGCACCACCCGTTCCGGCGGCGCCTCCCAGTAGAACTCGTAGGTCTCGGGCAGGAGGTAACCGAAGAGGCGGGACGGAGCAGTGCCCAGCGCAGCGGCGAGGGCCGTGTCTCGAAGGGCCGCGCGGAAGGCATGGGCGTCGTGCCGAAGCCCTGCCCCCATCGTACGGGCCAGCGCCCCAGCGCGGCGGCCGGCCGGCAGGCGCAGCCGCACGGGGTCTTGCAGCCCGCGCCGCAGCTTGTCGAGCAGGCGGTAGGTGGAGCTGCGGGGCCGGATGCGGTAGTGGCCCGACTTCAGCTGCGCCCCCCATCCGGTGGCCCGGGCCGCGAGGCGAAACGTCGCCGGCGACGCCAGCACGCCCGCTCGGGTCAGCGAATCAAGGGCCGCATCGAGCGAGGGGTCCGGGGGCAGATAGACGCTGCGCGGCGCGTCGTAGGCGGGCGTGTTGGGCCCAAAGAGCACCGCCCCTCCGATTCCCGCGGCAAGCCCGCCCCCGAAAAGGAGAACGGCAGCCAGACCAAACAACCAGCGGGAGCGCATGGGGCAGGAGGAGATCGTGAACAGGAAGGCTACAGCTGAAGGCCCGGGTCGATGCCCAGCGTGGCGGCACTCCGGTGCCCGGCCGCAAGGCGCTGCGCACCGGCCTGCGCGATCATGGCGGCGTTGTCCATGCAGTACGGCAACGGCGGCACAGACACCCCCACGTTCTGCGCGGTGCCCAGCGCCTCCACGCGTCGCCGCAGCAACGCATTGGCGGCCACCCCGCCCACCACCGCCACATGCGTCACATCCCTCGCGCGGAGCGCCCGCCGCAGCGCATCCACCAGCATATCCACCACCGCGGCCCGCACCGAGGCGCAGAGGTCCTCACGGTGCGCGTCGAGCAGCCGCTCCCGGTCAGCGTCCGATCGGTCGCGGAGGTAGTAGAGAACCGAGGTCTTGAGCCCGCTGAACGAAAAGTCGAAATCGTCGAGCCGACTCCGCGGAAAATCGTGGAACTGCGGGTCGCCCTGCTCGGCGTGGCGGTCGATGGCGGGGCCGCCGGGGTAACCGAGCCCAAAGAGCTGCGCCACCTTGTCGAACGCCTCCCCCGCCGCATCGTCGCGGGTGCGCCCCAGCACCTCGTACCGGAAGCCCTCCCCCACGTGCACCAGTTCCGTGTGCCCCCCCGACACCACGAGACACAAGAAGGGACGCGGCGGCGCGGGCGGCTCCAGGTCCACCGAGTGGACGTGGCCCTCCAAGTGATTGACGCCCACGAGGGGCACGTCGAGCCCGCGAGCGAACGCCTTTGCAAAGCTCAGCCCCACCATCAGCGATCCGGGCAGGCCCGGCCCGTAGGTAACGGCCACCGCATCGAGCGCCTCCGCGTGTACCGACGCCTCGGAGAGTGCCCGCTGCACCACCGGCACAATGAGCCGCTGGTGATTGCGCGATGCGAGCTCCGGCACCACGCCCCCATACTCGGCGTGCAGATCGGCCTGCGAGGAAACCACGCTCGCCTCCACAGCGCCGTCCTGCCATATCGCTGCTGCGGTGTCGTCGCACGACGTTTCGATGCCAAGGACACGCATATTAACCGCCCGTTCCCGGATAAGACTGTACGTTTGGGACCACTGGGACTGCCTGCACGTCCGAGCGCGACGCCCCCGGCCTCGTGCGCGTAGGACTCCCTCCCACGAACCGCCTGTTACATGGATCCGGGCGGGGGGATGAAGCGCGAACAAACCGAGGGCGCTGGGGTATCACCAAAACATTGTCAATCGTGGTTCCCCTTAGTTTCCTGCACACCGACGAACGAGGTTTCCATGCGCACGATTCTGCCGCTTGCGTGTCTCGTCTTTATGCTGAGCGTCACGGCTCCGGCCCACGCCCAGCTCCGCGAAACGGCCGACCGCAACTCCTCGGTGGTGACCCAACTGTATGATGCCGGGGACGCCGCTACGAACGCCCTGGGCAACCTGTTCGGGGCGGAAGACTTCCGCATGGGGCACAGCTACCAGATGTCCTTCTCCTCGTTCGGTGGCAACACAGCCTCTATGGGAATGTACACCAACTCGATGATGTGGCAGTTTAACCCAGCGTGGTCCGCACGCGTGGACGTGAGTGTAGCACACCCGCTCGCCAACAGCGGCCCCTTCCGCCAGCAGGAAACGCAGGTGTTTCTGCGCAACGCGGAGGTCTCCTACCAGCCATCCGAGAACATGCAGTTTCACTTTCAGGTGCGGCAGAGCCCCCGTGGCCGGTACGCCAGTCCCTACGGGGCTTATCGTCGCGGCGGGATGGCACGCCTCGGCCCTGTCTTTCCGAATTAGGAGGCGGTGTCCGTCCTCGGGCACGCTCCGGCGATCACCCGTCGGCGCGGCCCCGACGAGACGGCCCCTCGGTGACGTCCTTCGGCGCTCATGGCTTCATGGTCCCCTCGCCTCACCAACGGACTGCTCAACCTCGCGCTCGCGGTGGGCGGGCTGAGCGTGCTTGTGCTCCTCTACGCGTTTGCCACCCGCACCCTCTTCACAGGCCCGAGCCCGGAACGCCCCGCGCCCGACTCCTCGGCCCTCGTCGGGACCATTATTCAGGTGGAGGTGCGGAACGGAGCCGGCACTGCCCACCTGGCAGAACGCACCACGCGGTACCTGCGCGACCAGGGGTTCGACGTTGTGGACGTGGGCAATCACTCGTCCTTCGACCAGAAGCACTCGGTGGTGATCGATCGCATCGGCAACCTGGAAGCCGCCCGCAACGTCGCCGAGGCCCTTGGCATTCCGCAAGAGCGCGTGCGCCAGAACCTAAAACCCCAGTACTACCTCGACGCATCCGTGATCATCGGGCACGACTACGAGCAGCTTCGTCCCTTTCAGGGCAACCGATAGCCGACCGGTAACCGGCCGTGCCCGGCCCCCTGTTTCCGTTCATTACCCTCCACACCAATGTCCTGACCACATGGCTTCCCCCAACCAGACGTCCTCCACAGAGCCCTCCATTCGCCGCACCCCCGACAATCCCAGCCCTGTCCTCACGGCCCGTGCCGTCGATGCCATGGCCGACAAGCGGGCCTCGGACATCACGGTCATCGACCTCCGCGAGGTCAGCAGCATGGCCGACTTCTTCGTCATCGGCACCGGCGGGTCGGACCTTCAGGTAAAGGCCATCGCCAATGGCATTATGGACATCGTCGAAGAAACCTGTGGCGAAACGCCCTGGAAGCGAGAGGGCATGGACCATCTCCAGTGGGTGGTGCTCGACTACGTGGACGTGGTGACGCACATCTTTTTGCCGGAGAAGCGTGCGCACTACCGCATCGACCGACTGTGGGGCGAGGCTGATTCTGAACAGGTGCCCGAGGACGGCGACGCGTCGGATCTGGACCTGCTCCAGGCACTGCTTCAGCGTTCTCCCGACGATGCCTAGCGTCCGGATCGCCGTTCTCTCTCGTTGATGCCTCGCGCTTCGATGACTCGCCTGTTCGTTGGACTTGGGGCCCTGGCCGCGGGGCTGGGCGTCATGCTCGGCGCGTTCGGCGCGCACGGGCTCGAAGGGCGCGTTTCGCCCGACCGGTTGGAGACGTTTCGCACCGGGGTGGAGTACCAGATGTATCATGCCCTGGCCCTGCTCCTGGTGGGCTGGGCCGCGGCACAAGGATGGAGCCCTCTTTTGTACTGGGCCGGCTACTGCTTTGCGGGCGGCATCGTGGTCTTCTCCGGCACGCTCTACCTGCTCGTCCTGACGGACACCGGCTGGCTCGGGGCCATCACCCCGCTCGGCGGTGTCGCCTTCATCGTGGGGTGGGGACTGCTGGCGTGGGCCGCCCTCACCGGCGGATAGTGCTCTTCCCCCCACACGCCCCCAGGCCATTACGCCCACACGTGGTCACAGCTCTTCGTCCTCGAACAGCACGGTGACGCTCGGCAGGAGGTCATGCTCGCGGGCCAGCTCCAGGAGCGACTGCGCCGCCGCCTCCGGCACCTCGTAGCGCCCGTGCACGTCGCTATCGGTGGCCAGGGCGTACGCCACATCCGTGTCCTCCTCTAGCTCGGGGGTGTCCTCCCACGCCGTCGCCTCCTCCACCAGGTACGATCCGTCGTCGGGCATGAAGGAGGCGAGGTAGAGCTCCCGCCCTGCCTCAGCATCAATAAGGCTCACGCTGCCCACGAGGCCGTACTCGAGGTCGTAGAAGAGCGATTCGGCGAGGAGACGCGTGGTGAAGTTGTCGGGATCGAACGTTGGCATAATGGAGAGGGGATGAACCGAGACGGGGAGAAACCAATATGAGTCGGTGGGTAGAGTAGCCACCGCCTCCGACCTTATCAAACCCAGGTTGTACGCTCTCGAATGGATGCGGGGAGGGGACACGGCGACGCGGTGGGGGTGCTCATCGCGTCCCCCCATTCTCCGCGTCCCCGCGTCGAGCCGAACGGAGTGCAGTGCAATAGGTCGCAGCCTTCTTCCTCCGGATTCAAACTTGAGGTTTGCAATGGAGATTTTCTGTCCCGAATGCGAATGGGAGCCTCCGCCAAGCGCCGAGTGGACCTGCGAGTGCGGACACGCCTGGCACACGTTCGACACGCACGGCCAGTGCCCGGAGTGTGGCACGGTGTGGCGCGAGACGCAGTGCCACCAGTGCCACGAATGGTCGCCGCATCACGACTGGTACCACGACCTGCCGCCGGTAGACGTGGACGCGATTGCGGAAGGAGAAGAGGCCGCGGCGGCGGTGTAAGCGGCTTGCACACGGTTCAACTTTAATCTTTTTTGACATTCTACTCGGCAATTCGGATTATTTAGAAAAGGCGTTACGCCATTCCTCTTTCCGCGTAGTCGCATCGCCGGACTTTCCCAGGCAAGTCTCCGATCCGACCATGTCTACCCCCCGCTCATTCCTTCGTGATCTCATCGTGACCCTCGTGGCCGTCCTGCTAATGACGGTCACCCCGCACCTCTCCGCCGCGCAGATCCAACACGGCGGCACGCCGTATAGCTTCGGGCACACGGTCCAGGGCAACGTCCCTGCTGAAACGATGCGCCCCGTGGACGTACAGGCCCTGAAGCAAGAGGACCGTGCGAATCGACAAAGCGATAATCCGGCCCCGCCTCGGTTCGGGGCAGCCTTGGACGTGAGTCTGGGCCTCCAAAATGCCGGACAGTGGACCGACCTCTCCGATGGTGGGCGTCTGTGGCGCCTTCGCATCGCGTCGCAGGCCGCACACTCGCTCAACTTCATTTTCGATCGATTTCGCCTTCCCGAGGGTGGCAAGTTATTCCTGTACAACCAGGATCACTCGACTGTGCTTGGTGCGTTCACTGCCGCCAACAACAAGTCGTACGGACGCTTTTCAACGCTCCCCGTTGAGGGCGACATCATTACGCTGGAGTACTACGAACCGAAGAACGCCCGGGGCGAGACGCAGCTACGACTTGCCAAAGTGGTTCACGGCTACCGGGACATGTTTCCCTCGGACACTGAGAAGCAGTCCGACATGAACACAAATGGATTTGGGGATTCTGAAAGTTGCAACATTAACGTCAACTGCCCGGAAGGAAATGACTGGCAGGAGGAGAAGCGTTCCGTAGCGATGGTGCTTCTGGGTGATGGAACCCGGTGGTGTTCAGGAGCATTAGTCAATAATAAAGGAGGAAATCTCAATCCATATTTTTTAAGTGCGCACCATTGTGCCGACTATATAAACCAGAATGGAGTTATTGGATCCGACGAAAAGTCGGATATCCAAGATTGGACATTCTGGTTTAACTACGAAAGTTCTTCGTGCTCCAACCCAAACAACGAACCGTATCATGATGGTATTTCAGGAGCCCAGTTCCAGGCTGCTCGGGACGAATCTGACTTTCTGCTACTTGAATTGAGCGATCAGCCTCCACTTGATTATGACGCATACTTTTCAGGATGGGATGCGTCAGGATCTTCTTCCAACTCTACGACCTCGATTCACCATCCGGTTGGAGATATAAAGAAAATATCAATTGATAACAATTCTCCCAGCTCAGATAACTTCGCTGGTACTCCATCAAATTCGCATTGGTTGGTTGATTTTGATGACGGAACGGTCGAAGGAGGATCTTCTGGTGCCCCTCTATTCAGTCCGGACAACAAAGTGATTGGACAACTTCATGGTGGAACGAGTGGACCATTTGTTGACCGATGCGAAGTGAGAGATGGATATTACGGAAAGTTCTCGTGGTCCTGGAATAAGGGAGGAAATAATACTACCCGACTCAAGGATTGGCTCGACCCCAACGACACAGGCACTATCACATTGAATGGAATAGATCCATTCCTGTACGTAAATGTGCCTCAGCCCGCTCCTGAAGTCGATGAGTATGAGCCGATCACGTTCAATGCCAGCGTGAACTCAAACGTAGATAGGAGTCCTTACACTTACTCCTGGGATCGCCGCCAGTGTCAGAGTTGCGAGTGGCAGAGCGTGTGCAGCGGTGGGTCTTCATGCACGACCTCTTTTTCGGATAATACCGATGGTGACGCTTTGGCTTCTGTCAGAGTGTACGTGTACGATGACGAAGGCGAAACTCACACTGACAAGACGGACATTGTTGTGAATGAGCAAGACGGGTCCGGTGGAGATGAGTGCCAGTATGGCAATCAGAATCCAAACTACATCTGTCCGAAGAGCACGACCACGCGCCAAGGGACGCCCGACGCTTTTGCACTGCAGCCCCCCTCCCCGAATCCAGTCGCACAGCAAACCTCAATTCGGTTTGCCCTACCCGAAAAGCAACACGTAAGCCTTGTGGTCTACGACCTAATGGGGCGAACGGTAGCCGAGCTGGTCAACCAGACGAAGCCGGCTGGGTACCACCGTGTCTCATTTACCCCCGACGGATTGGGAAGCGGGGTGTACGTCTACCGCATTACCGCCGGCCCCCACCACGACACTCGCCGGATGACCGTGGTAAAATGAGGTGACAAAGAGTCACGCCCCATTGACTTCTTCTCAATCCTATCAGTCCCATGCGCTCAATCGTCGCCCTGATTCTCACCGGATTGTGCAGCCTGCTTTTAGTGAACTGCGATCCAGTTGGTGACCTGTTCACTCAAGA
>ERZ1034486.445-NODE-445-length-10236-cov-5.214321_pt1 | contig 10236 bp, 7 predicted proteins | sample MGYA00520683_ERZ1034486 | MGnify/ENA primary metagenome ERZ1034486 (study PRJEB33760, sample SAMEA4777685) | hypersaline lake metagenome | biome: hypersaline environment; feature: brines | place: Spain | collected 2012-08 | depth 0 m ...
ATAGGGTGAGTTTCTCGCGGCCGGGATCATCTCCCCGTTCGTAGTTGGTGATCGCCACGACAACACGAAGACAGAGAGCGAGGAAGACCTCTGTTCGTGCATGGACGCGGCCTCGGGCGCGGACGTGCCCGAGGCCGCAGTCCTTGGTCGCATCGTTGGTTCGTTCGACTCCTGTCCGGTGGTTATACTGCTTGTCTAAGACGGACTGCTTGAGCTGTACGTCCTCACTGTGTTCGTTGATACGAGCTTCGACCCTGTACTCGATGTCTTTCGGGTCGTCAGTGTTTCGTGGGTTGTACGGAGCAATCGGCACGACCCCTGCAGCAAGCAGGTGGTCGTGCCAGTCAAGGACATCGTAGGCACTGTCGCCGAGCATCCACATCGGTTGTTCAACGGCGAGCGCGTCACGAGTGACGCGCATCGCCGTCTCTTTCGATGCCTGTTTCGACTGGGTGAACTCCGCAGCAATTGGAATCTTTGGGCCGGTAGAGACGATTGTGCAACCGAAGCCGTAGTAGTACTCTTCGGCTGTTGGATCGTAGTTCCATGAGGCAGCGTCGTTGTACTGGATCGCGGTGATGTGCGTCGAATCGATGGCGTACGTAACGTCAAGCAGGCCGCGAGTCGCGGCCTGCTCGACGAGTCGGTCGAAAATATCGTCGATGACGTGTTCAAGATCAGTGAGAAATCGATCAATCGTATCTCTTGATGGCGGTTTATCGAGTCCACAGTAGTACCAGACAAGGCCGTCTTGGAGTTCTCGTGTCACTGGACGTGTGCCGTAGACATCCTCATAGTAGCAGTGGAGGAAGCCACAGAAGAGATCCGGTGGCTGATGGACTCGTGTTCGCCCCCGCTTCGAGGGGGCGAACACATCGTAGTCTCGCAGAAACTCAAAGGAGAGGTGCTCAAACAGCGGTACTGTTTCCGTAGCCGCGACATTCAAGAACTCGTCGACTGAAGCTACGTCTTGGAGGGCGTTGGTACTGCTGGACACAGTTTCCAAACCCTCCGGCCTCCCTTGGGAGGCTTTCTATGACACGCTCATATTCATCTGGTAGTAATCCCCAGAATAGTTAAATTGGATCTCTTCTCAGATTTCAATGTGTCCTATCCTGATACCGAGCCACTGTGTTCGGCTGAATGGATTCGTAACCACTTGGATCGGTTCCAGAGTGATACCCCCGATTATCGGCTTGTTGAAGTCGACATGGATCCAGAGGTCTACGATGGGTGGCACATCCCTGGAGCCGTCCAGATCAACTGGGAAGAAGATATCATCGATGGATTAGGCGGTAACGTCATCGATCCAGCTGAGGCAGAATCACTCTTTGGCGAACTTGGCATTACACAGGATACAACCGTCGTCGTTTACGGTGATCAAGCAAATTGGTTCGCTGGACATGCATACTGGGTTCTCAAATACTACCAACACGCGGACGTCAAGATGCTTGACGGGGGGCGGCGGTACTGGCGTATTCAAGACTACGTTCAGACCCAATCAGTACCGGAATATCCGTCCCAAGAGTATGTGATTGAGGGGACAAACGAACGCATTCGGGGGTATAAGGAGGATATTCTGGAAACGCTCTCCGAGGAGAGACCGATTATTGATGTTCGGAACCCACAGGAGTACCGAGGTGAAAAGCCTCCAGCTGAGATTCCGAACACAACTGACCGAGAAGGGCACATCCCAACCGCGGACAATGTCCCGTGGGGGAAAGCAGTGAACGCTGATGGGACGTTCAAACCTGAGTCGGCATTGCGAGACATCTATGGGGACTATATCGGTGCCGAAAACTCCGCTGTCGCCTACTGTCGGATCGGAGAGCGGTCTTCGGTGACATGGTTTGTTCTGTCGGAGCTGTTTGGTGCCGACGCAGTAAATTACGACGGGTCGTGGACTGAATGGGCAGCTGATGAGGAGGCGCCCGTTGAAACAAAAACACCACCCACAGCAGAGGAGGGTGATGACTAATGTCATTCAAAGAGCAAGGCACACACGGAGATGTACGGGGAGAAATGGTACAGGTTTGTATTGATGGGGTTATATCTGTATTTCAGGATCGGATGCGGGATATGCTCAACGAGGAAGGCATCGAGCGACCGGATCCACAGCCTGAGGAATGGTATCCGCTTGCGAAGTTCTTGGATGTGCTTATCGCTGTCGAACAGAATACCGGTGAAAGCGCGCTAAACAAGGTTGGAGAATCCACACCGCGGTTTTTGGACTGGCCGGGGGAAATCGAGTCTCCACAGGCCGGATTAGATCATCTTGAGAGGATATACAAGGAGGAACATCGGAACGCAGATGGAAGCTATACCTGCGAGCCGCAAGGGCAAGGGCAGGCTGTAATCACATCCACAACCCCATACCCTGTTGCTTGGGAGGTCGGATTTATCAAAGGCACTGCCCAGCACTTTGGAGCAGAGTACGGTCGCGTTGATGCGACCGAGAAAGGGTCTGAGACTGTATTCGAGGTGAATTGGTAGCGTTCAACGGTGCTTATCGCTACCAGTTGTTGCAGCTCCAACATTTTTATCAAGACTGTGGAGGACGACGTATCGTATCGGGAGTAAGGCTGTTGAGATAGCGATCGTAACTATTCGGGTAGAACCGAGGGCAACAACCAGCCTGCATGGAAAAAGCTGAGTAGTATCACCGTCCAAAGACGTTTCAGATTTCCTCAATGAGTGGCCAACTCATCGACAGCGGCTTCAATTTCGTTGATCTGATTCATCTGGTGCGTTGCAATATCAGTCAGTTCGGCGATCTGTGATTCAAGATCATCAAGCTTGTTTACCGCATCTTCGACGGTGGCGGCGATCTCTTCCGAACTGGCCGCTTGGTCGTCCGTCGCACGGGCGACTTCGTTTGTGCCGGTAGCAGTCTCGTTGACCGCGTCTCTGATCTGATGTAATGCTTCAACTGTATCTTCGACTGCATCGATAGCTACTGAGAGTTCTTCGGTTGTTTGGTCAAGTTCCGTTGCTGTGCGTTGGGTTACTGTGACAATCTGTTCGATACGGGTTTCGATCTCGTTTGCTTGCTGCTGGGACTCCTCTGCAAGAGCCTTGACTTCGTCAGCGACGACCGCGAACCCCTCACCGGCCTCACCCGCCCGAGCAGCCTCAATTGAGGCGTTAAGTGCGAGAATGTTTGTCTGGTCAGCGATATCATTGATCACATCGATGATTTCGCTCATCTCGTCGGCTTGTGTGGTCAGATCATCGATCGTTTCGCTGACGTCATCAGCAGCTTGTTTCACATCTGTCATCCGATCAATAGCTTCGGCGGCGGTCTCCTCACCGTCATCAGTGCGTGATTGGGCACGCTTTGCGGCCTGACTCACTTGATCTGCTGTCGAGGCCAGCTCCTCAATTGTCGCAGACTGGTCGCTAATCTCAGCCGATACCTGATCCATTCGGGTGGTCTGCTCAGTGGCAAACGTTTCTACCGAATCGCTGACGGCGACAATATCTTCGGTTGACTCTGATATCTGGTCTAACCCGCTACGAACTGATCCATCGACTTCGGATTGGATCCGTTCAAGTTCGCGCTTTTGTTCGATATGCTCTGAGACGTCTGGTGTTACCTCAAATGCGCCGACAACGCTCTCCTCAGGGCCACGCAACGGAACGCCGTACACCTGAAATATGGCATCGGTTGTTGGCACTTCACGAACATCGTCTTCCTTGATGGTTTCACCCGTCTTAGCGACCGACTCGGCTAGTGTTTCATCTTTATTTTCGGTTCCGATAACGTCGTATGCATTTTTCCCTATCGCATCGGTAGAGCTGATATTTAAATGGCTCTCAACTTCAGGGTTCCAATGAGTAAGTGTGCCGTCATCGGTTGTCACGAGGATGCCTTCCGGGAACTCGTCAATTAGCTGATTAAACAGCGACTTCCAGAAATCGCGTTCGTGCCGGAGTGTTTCGTTTTCGCTGGCATCAGCAATATTCAGGTCTGTGTTGTCGCGGTAGGATTGCCACAGTTGATTTGCACTGTGATCTATGTTTTGTGGGCTGCGACCATCCTCATTTGAGGAACTCAATCCCATATCTGTAAACGTGCCGCTAGGATAATAATATTTCATATAACTGCGTAGTAAAAATAAATATTCGAAGTATTTAGCTACGATAACTTGTCTATATAAATATTATATTGGGTTATGAGGATCTACCCGGTGTCATCGGTTGCTGCGATCACAAGGCTACGTTGTGGCCTGTGGCCTCTTCGATCGATCCGATCGGATTGGATTAGATGAATCAAGCGGATCATGTTGGATGCCGCAACCCACAGGGTTCATCGCCTTGAGATAGCGGTCTATCTGCTCACAGTAAATGTATCAAGGCGTGTCTGGAGCTGTTGTGCTTGTGTGGCAAGTGATTCAGCGTTCGAGGTTACCTGCGTCATCGAGGTTGCCTGTTGTTCCGCTGCAGTTGAGGCGCTTTCGGCGGCCTGAGCGGTGGCTTCACTGAGTTCAGCAACCTCCTCAACTATCGAGACAATCTCCTCGGTGCTGCTGGCCTGATCATCAACTGCCCGAGTTATCTCCTGAATCCCATCGTCAGTCTCGTCGACGTTATTCACCACCTCGGTAAACGCGTCAACAGCGTCTTCCACCGATTGGGTTGTCCCCTCGATCTCACGTTCGGTATGCTGGATCTGTTCGACGGTCGTCGACGTGCGCGTCTGTACAGCTTCGATGCGTGCAGAGATATCGCTGACCGAGTCTTGCGTTTTTTCCGCCAGTTCTTTGACCTCATCTGCGACCACAGCAAACCCATCGCCGGCGTCGCTGCCACCGCCGCCTCCGACCCGCGCGGCCTCGATATTGGCGTTGAGCGCCAACATGTTTGTCTGCTCGGCGATATCGGAGATCAGCCCGACAATCTCATCGATCTCGGTCATCTGCTCGTCAAGTTGCTCAACAGACGCAACGACTGACGACATATCATCTTGAATGCGCTCCATCTCGTCTCTCGCTTCTTTTGCCGTCGCCTCGCCATCAACGCCGATTTCCGCGGTGTCTTCGGAGAGATCCGCGACCGTCTGTGCTTCCGCTGCCACCTCTTCGACAGTCGCCGACAGGTTGCTCATCTCACTGGACACGCTGTTGAGACGCTCACGCTGTTTGTCGGCGCGGGCCGTAGCCCCCTCAATCGACTCGGTGACGACATCACTCGCCTGTTTCACCTCTTTGGCCCCTGTGGTGGCTTGCTGACTCGCCGTTGCAACAGCTTGTGAGAAGTCCTGAATATCCGTGATCGCCGATTCGATGTCATCCAGCATCGCATTGAATGCGGTCGCAATCTCACTCATCGCCTCATTGTGGGTGTCTGATGGCAATCGAACCGTAAGATCCCCCTCAGCACACTCACTCATTAGCTCACTGTATTCGGTTGCGCGCGCTTCGAGTTGCTCCCGCAGCTTTTCTGACTCATGACCCTGTTGAATCCGATCCTGCAGTGAGTCGTGCATACTATCAAACGTTCCCGCTTGGTGGAACAGAGCCGGGCGGTACTGGGTTGTCTCAGCGACCTCCCGGAGATCACAGCCGACTGTCTCGGAGAGAAACGTCTCATCTCGCTGTTGTTCCCCAAAGAATTCGAGATGATGGTTTTTATCAGCACGAGCAATCCGCATGTTGTGGTTGACGTGGTGTGTCGCTCCATCAAGCGTTACAGTGCCTTCCGGGGCGTTGAACGTCATCCCACTTTCAAGTTGTTCGATCACCGCAGCCTGATCAGTTGTGCCTGCCGCTTCGACAGCCTTAGCGTAGAGGTGGATTGAAATGTAATTGTTCTGCGCCTCCTGGTTGATGTAGTCGGCATCCGGGAACTTTTGATAGAACCGCTCGACGAAGGCTGTGTTTTCCCGAGTCGTGAGCTCTTCCATGTAGTTAACCCCAACGTGGACATCCGCAAACGCCGGGGGTGCATAGCGTTCGTGCTCAAACGCCTGAGCCATCGCTGTCGACGTCCCAACCGGGATCGAGAGCCCACGCTCGGCTTTTGCCCGGAAAAATTCTGCGTGGTTATCCCCGACAAGCATCGACATGATCACGTCAGGATCAGCAGCCTCGATCTTATCAACCAACGAGCCGAACGACGTCTGTGAGAGTGGAGCAAACTCCCTGCCGATCACCTCAGCGTCGTTTTCTGCTGCGAGGATATCTACCCAATCAGCCGAGAGATGCCCAAAGTTGTAGTCCGCGGCGATGGTGAATATCTCCGGGCCATACTCCGAAACGAGATACGGAAGCACGGTACCAAGCTGCTGGCGCGCGGTCGCCCCCACAGGGAATGTGTATCGATCACAGACACCGCCCTCGTACTGCGTTGTGTAGAAATAGAGCTGCCGGTGGGCGTTTGTCAGTGGGCGGACGACTTCTCTTTCGGAGGACGCATATCCGGCCCAGATCGCGGCCGGATCGTCGTTCTCAAGAATATCAGTGACGAGTTGGCGGTAGCGGTTGACATCGGATTGTGGATCCGGATCGATTATCTCAATCTCACGGCCGAGAATCCCGCCGTTTTGATTTAGTTCCTCGACCGCTAGATGGCTTGCCTGCCACTTTGAGGTGCCCAACTCGGCAAATTTTCCGGATCTGTTCTCAAGAATAGCGAGCGTAATCGGGTCGTCCGACTGCTGAGACAGACTAAGCATCTGTCTCAGCAACTCCGTTAGAAACACCTGTCAAATCAACTCTTGTTGTAGGATAAACAGCCCATGGAGGCAGAATTCTGTATGTCTGTGCTGATCGTTTCTCTCGTGATCGCATATCTTTTATTCAAGTATTATAACTTATATCGATTCTGGTTCGCGCAATCAATACTGTTTCTAATATTTATTGTTCATATGTATTTCTCATAGCCTTTAGAACTAAATAACAAAGTAAGATGGTGCAAAAGCGATGCTAGGTTCACATTTGCCCCGATAAGGGGATTTCGCATGCAAAGCCACTCTCAATACGACAAATCAATCGACTGCGCAACGCTAAAACACAAGAGACCTCACCACGGCTATGAAATGAGATCTCATCACCCACCCAATTGAAGCTATCACTTTTGAGTGTGAGGGCGTGGTAGTGCGATCTCAATGACCTTCCGTTCAAGACTGTTTTCTTTGATCGAGAGTCGACCGCCATGAGCGTCGATAATCGTTTGTACCTCCCAGAGACCGATTCCCTCGCCGTGCTCCAACGGATCAGGATCATACCCACCAACAATCGGTTCGATTTCGATATCCGGGATCGGTTGTCCGGTATCGATGATCTGAATCAACACCTGTTGATCATCCGCTGAGGTGACAGATAGCGTGATTTCTAACCCGTCGTGAGGGTTGTGTTGGACAGCATTGCCGACGAGTTCCGCCACGGCCGTTTCAATGTGCGAATCGGCGGCGACGACAGCCTCCTCACAGTCAAACCGCCACACGATGTCGTCGTTATCACATTGAAATCGCTCACCAACGTCACGGACAAGTTGTGCAACATTACACGTCTCTGCGGGTGTCGTGGTTCTTGCAGCCGATTTGACCGTATCAATCCACTCGGTCAGATCAAGCAGTTCTTCGACGTTTCGATCAATCCGGTCACGAATCGTGCGATCATTGGCGCTGTTGTCGAGCTCTAACTCCGCGAGAAAGCCGCTGATAACGTTCAGCTTATTCCGTAGGTTGTGGCGGGTGATTCGAGTGAGAACACGCAGATGCCGCAACGTCATCTTGTGCGCAGTGATATCGCGCACCAGTGCGATGACATATACCTCATCGTCAATCGTAAGATCCGAAAGCCGAACCTCAACCCAATATAGCTCGCCTGTTGACCGTTTGTTCCGCCATTCAAACTGCTGTGCGGTTCCGTCTGCAGCGGCCTGGATCCGTTGAACCGCCTCTGCCTGCGAAAACACCTCTGCACTGAATTCGCCGACGTCCATACCGATCAGTTCGGCTGTAGTATAGCCGTAGACGTCTTCGGCATACTCGTTTGCATACAGAATCCTGCCAGTGTCTGGATCATGGACGAGAACGCCAACCTCCAGTGCATCAAACTGGCTAGGTACCTCAATCATGGTCGTGGCGAAGATATGCCGCTAATTAAATGTGATTATAGGATCGGACTAAAAGATCCAAATCAGAGTGGTATCTACGAGTAATTATTTAAATATCGACATAGGTTACGATAGTTACAAACATTCAATAAGAAATGGCTGATCAGAGACTCAGTAGGGGTAGTCGAAAACCGATCAGCGGGAACCGTAGTGAGCCTGTCGACACAGACGATCGGTGTGCTCCTGTCCAGAGTATCCCTGCTGTGTCACCGTGTTGTACTGTGGCGAGGTTCTCAGATCGACGATAGTACGAGTCGCAGACCGGATTCAAGTCCACGACGACCGATGTGAGCCGATCATGCTCCCAAATAACAGACAGCCGTGGGAAATATCGAGGGAGACAGTACCACACAATCGATAACCGATCAGTCGTTATCTGATCGCCACAGCCGCCCCACGACAACGCCGAAGCCAACGAGTGTCAACAACAGCCGCTCACCGGACTGCACCAGATGGAAGATCCGCTCGACCTGTTCGGGTTCGGCGCCACGGTTCGGGTCAACGCCGGTGTAGTAGTGCGTCGTAGCGGTCGTGCCCTCAACGGTGCCGCCGCCGGGGCTGAGATCGATAAACGTCTGGAGCAGGCCGCGCTGTGTCGAGTACAGCAGGTGGCCCGACAGATCATAGAAGCGATCCTGCAGCGGCCAAAAGAGGTTGACGCCGTTGACAACGCCGTCATAGAGACTGTGGGCGACGATCATGGCGACAAGGCTCACCCACGCCACACGAACGCCGCCAACGCCCCACCGACCGCGGATCGTCGACGAGGGGCGGACGGCGACATCCCACCACAACACGATCCCAAGAACCGCTGGCAGAACGAGTGTGTGGAGATACGCCCGGTGGGCCCCGGGCAACCAGAGACCGAGCAGTGTATCGAGATCCGGAACCGCGGCGACGGCCATGACCGTCAGGATCGCCCGGCGGTCAAAGGCGGCTCCGAGCAGGGCTGTCCCGAGCAGCCCCGCGACCGCGATATGGACGAGCGTCGATGGCATAGCCACCGCTACGGAGACAGCGGGGAAGGCGGTTTCGACGACCCCGGACTAATACTGCGGACGGCGAAGCGAGGTCGCACTTCCGTCAACGAACGGCAGCTCGATGCGATCGGCGTCGACCACGGTCGGTTCGTCAGCAGCCCCGTCGGCGTCGGCGGCCTCGGCGGCCGTCGATCCCACGGTAAGCGAGCCGTCAAGTGCGTCGCTGGCACAGAAGGCCAGCGCGATCGGCTCGCCAACCGAAGGGCTCTCGATCGCCTGCGTCAACTCCCCGACAGCGTCGCCGTCAGCGCGGAGTTCGTCGCCGGCCCCGCAGGGAGCATCGAGGCGTAGCCCGACCAGTTGCTTGCTTGGCCGGCCGCGGTTTTCGACCTTCGAGACGATCTCCTGGCCGATGAAGCAGCCCTTCTCGAAGTCGACGGCGTGGCGCGCCCCGACCGTGTTTGGGATCGCACCCTGTAGCTCCGAGGCAAACCGCGGCGTGCCGGCCTCAACGGTGAGCGTGTTCCAGGTCGCCTCGCCAAACGGCGCGGCGTTCAGTCCGTGGTTGAGCAGCGTATCGAAGACGCCCGGCGCGTCGTCGGCCCCACAGATCACCGTATAGCCGTCCTCGCCGGTCGGGTTGTCGCCCGCGACAACCGTGACGCCGGCATCGCCCATTGAGCCGCGATCGAAGTGGAGTTCGGGTTCGGGTGCCCCCGCGTGGTTGAGCACGGAGGCGATCTTTTCGGTTGCCGAGGGGCCGTGGACGCCGAACACACCAAAATCCGCGGAGACATCGTCGATGGCGACGTCTTGCACGAAGGTTTTTGCCGACCAGTCGACGACCAGGTCTTCAACTTGGGAGGGCGGCGTGAACAGTAGCAGCTGCTCGGCGGCGTTGTAGATGTAGCAGTCGGTCTCGATGTGGCCCTGCGGATCAAGCACGAAGGTATAACAGCCCTCGCCGTCGCTGGCGGGCACGCGGTTGGTCACGATGTTGTCGACGTAGTCGACGCGATCGGCACCGGTGACCGCGACGATCCCATACCCCTGTTCGGTGACGCCGACGCCGTTGCGAACCGCCCGATGGGCGACAGCGGGCCGGCCGTAGTGAGCAACAAGCCGCCGGCCGCCG
>ERZ1034486.447-NODE-447-length-10210-cov-4.545938_pt1 | contig 10210 bp, 4 predicted proteins | sample MGYA00520683_ERZ1034486 | MGnify/ENA primary metagenome ERZ1034486 (study PRJEB33760, sample SAMEA4777685) | hypersaline lake metagenome | biome: hypersaline environment; feature: brines | place: Spain | collected 2012-08 | depth 0 m ...
GCCTTTTGCCGGCAACCCGGCCGCCGTCGTTTTGCTCTCCACTCGCCGGCAGGCCGGCTGGATGCAGGACGTGGCCGCAGAGATGAAGCTATCAGAGACGGCGTTTCTGCACCCACAGTCCGACGGGGCGTACCGCCTGCGCTGGTTTACCCCCATCCACGAGGTCGATCTGTGCGGCCATGCCACCCTGGCCAGCGCCCACGTGCTCTACGCCGAAGGCCTGGCCCCCAAGACGGCCCCCCTTCATTTCGAGACCGCAAGCGGCTCGCTCACCGCCCGTGCCCGCGACGGTTGGATTCAGATGGACTTCCCGGCCGATCCGGTAGATCCGCTCGACGACCCGCCCCCTCTCCTTCAAGACGCCCTCTCCGGGGCCACGCCCGAGGCCGTAGGGCGGAGCGATCGTGACGGACTGGTGCGCTTGGCAGACCCCGACGCTGTGCGTGCGCTCACGCCCGACCTCTCTGCACTGAAGCGCCTGGACGACCTACGCGGCCTTATCGTAACCGCCGCGGCTCCGGACACCGACTACGACTTCGTGTCACGCTTTTTTGCCCCTCGGGTGGGCGTGCCGGAGGACCCAGTAACCGGCTCGGCGCACTGTGCACTCGGGCCGTACTGGGCCGCCCGAACGGGACGTACCCTCCTGACCGGGCGGCAGGTTTCCGACCGAGGCGGAACGGTGCGCGTCCGTCTCGACGCCCCCGACGCCGAACGCCTTGTCCTAAGCGGCCAGGCCGTCACCGTCGTTCGGGGCCGCCTCCACTCTTGAGCCCCTTCGCGGACGGCGTTCTCCCACTGCCCCTCCTCCCAGAGGGACGGACCTACCAGCCCGGCCGCAGGATGACCCCGAAGTCCCAGTTCTTGGTGCGCTCGAACGTACGTGCATAAAAGGCCTCGAAGATAATGGCGCCCAATACGTTCACACGGGCCGACACCCCTGCACTCGTTACCGGCTGCGCCGCCACCGATCCTGAGGTGAGCTCTCCGTCCTCCCGGATGGTGCTCGACGAAAACGACAGCTCTCGCAGGTCCTCGCTCGTCCAGGCCACCCCCGCGTCGGCAAACAGCACAAGGTCGGTGGGCAGGTACTGGAAGGTCGAGAGGCTCAACACCTCCGGCCCCAGCAGCGGCACCCGCAGCTCCACGCTGCCCAGGGCCATTCGGGTTCCGACCAGCCGCCCCACCCTGCAGAGGTTTCGCTGCTGACACTTCGGCTCTTCAAAGATGGAATTGAAGCTGTATCCACGAACGAAGCCGAGCTGGTACGGGTCGCCAAGCGTCTCGCGCACAAAGGCATCCGTAATTTCACCTTCGCCGCGCTGATCCAGCGAACCCGCTCCGTAGTTTCCACGGTGCAGCCCGCGAATGGCAAACGTAACGGGCTCGTAGTAGAAGTAGCGGCGGTAGTCAGCCAGGACCGACACGAAGTTGCGCGAGCCGAACTGCGGGGTCACCTGGAAGCGATAGCGCCCCCCCTGCAGGGGCGACGTGAGGCCGAAGTTGGAAAAGTCGCCGACGTAGGCCAGGCTTGTGCGGGCGAAGTACAGCGGATCACGCCCCCCGCTCGATTCCTGAACCAGTCGCCCAAGCCCGTCAAACTCGCGCGCCGTGATGTCGAATCCGTAGCGCGTCCCACCCACCCCAAGCTCCAGCCGGTTCGTCTGCGAGAAGGGATAGCTGGCTTGTGCCCCGATCTGCGTCCGAAAGATGCGCTGCACGATCTGGACCAGATTGCCAGTACTCGTGACGCCGACCTGCCCGTAGGCCGACGGCTGGTGCGACACTCCTACGCCGTAGTCGACCCGATTCTCGCGGTTGGAATAGAAGACCCCGCCCCCAATGTCCTGAATGGTGCCGTTGGCCTGCACGAACACGCTCAGGTTCTGGTGGCCCAGGATGTCGCTGAAGCTGAATCCAATCCCGCCGGCCACCTGCGGCCCGTACACGCCGCCCACCGAGGCCCCGACCGAGGGGGGAATGATGCGGTCCAGGTACAACCGGTCGCTCGCCCGGCTGGTGTCCGGCGCTTCGATGTCCTTAAGTCCGGTGAGCGGATCGTCGAGATAACTGCCCACCAGTCCGTCGTCGGACGGCTGGGCAGGCGGCAGCACCGCGGCTGTACTCGCCTCTCCTTCGGGCGCCATCCGCTGGCCCTGCGTCTTCTCCTCCGGCAGCGTCACAATCGAGTAGCCCCCGTTCGAGAACACCGAAAACATCATTCGCCCGCTCCGCCGCGCCACCGAAAGGGTGGGGGACAGCGCCGTGATGCCGCTCACGCCCGTCTGGATGCGAGTGACCCGGTAGGTGGCCTCCTCGTCAAGATCGTAGCGGTACACGTCTTTGTACCCGTCCTGGTCGGCAACGAAGTAGATGCTGCGCCCGTCCGGGCTGAACTGCGGGTTGTGCTGCATGCCCGTCCCAAACGGCCGGAGCGTTCGGATCTCCCCCGACTCCACGTCGATCATCCCGATGCGCTCTTCGCCGTATTTGAGCGTTCCAAAGTCGGTGCCGTCCGGCCCGCGGTCCGTCGTGAAGGCCAGCGTCTCTCCGTCGGGCGACCAGGTGGGCTGCAGATCGGCGTAGCGGTCGTTGGTGAGCTGTCGCACGCTCTTCTGGTCCAGGTTGTAGACGTACAGGTCGCTCAGGCCGCCCTCAAGGCCGGAAAAGGCAATGCGCTGTCCATCGGGCGACCACGCCAGGTTGTGAATGGCGCCCACGTCCTGCACCACCGTGCGGGTTTTGATCTCGCCGGTCTGTACGTTGAACGTGTTGATTTCGTTGCGCCCCTCCGCAAACGTAATGAACGCAAACCGCCGGCCGTCGGGCGACCAGGCCCCCGCCGAGTTGATAAAGCGGAGCGCGTCGAAGTGCGGGTTCGAGCGCGTGCCCTCCAACTGCTGCACAATCTCACCGGTCTCCGCGTCGGCCACAAAGAGATTGGTGTTGAAGAGATTGCGCCGCGAAATAAAGGCCACGTAGCGGCCGTCCGGGCTCACCGCCGGCGAGATGTTGAGCTGGTACTCGCCCCCGGGGTTGCCAATCACCGCGTTCCCAATCGAGTCGACCGGCGTGCGGTCCTGCGCCCCCGGCAAAAAGGTTTCTCGGGTGGCCTCTTTCCACTCCTCGGAGAGGGAGTCGGCCGTGATGCCGAGCGTGTATACGAAGGCGGAATCCACGCCCACACGGCCGCTCATTTTGTAAAGGTCCGTCACCGCCGCGTCGCCGTACTTGCCGCCAATATAGGCCATGTACGCCTGGCCGTACCGGTACGGGAAGTACGACTGCTGGTCGCGCGTTAGTTGGCGGACGGTGGGCAGGTCGTCGCGCAGGGCCGCGTCGCGCATCCACATGGCCGTGTGCGAGTCGCTGCGCCCCACCGACAGGTACTCCGCCATGCCCTCAATAAACCACAGGGGCATGTTGCGCAGGGAAAAGCCCTCGTTGTTTTTGCGGAGGGCAATGTCGTACTGAAAGGAGTGGACCAACTCGTGCCCCAGTACGTGATCGGTCTCCGCGTAGCTGCCCGTGAGGGGCATGATGACCCGCTCTTTGAGGCTTTCGGTCACGCCCCCGGTGCCCTGCCCCAACCGCCCCCGCACGGCGTTGGTCTGCTGGAAGTCGGGGCTGTTGGCGTAGAAGATAAGGGGCTTCCGCTGCTGAAACTCCCGCAGGAAAGTGCGCGAGTGGCGGTCGTACCAGCGCTCGGCCATGCGGGCCGCATCCTCCACGGCCTGCCGCTCCTCCGGGTAGAAGTAAATGTCGAACCGGTCCGTCTCGAACGTCCGGAAGTCGAACTGCTCGTACTGGACCTTATTCTGCCCAAAGTATTGGGCCGCGGCCGGGGTCGCAGCCCCAACCAGCGCAAAGACGAAAAGAACAAGCAGCGCGCGAGTGGAGAATCGTCGCATGAGACAGCTGTGGAGGATCAGCTAAGCTTAACGGAAACTGCACCTAAATGCCCGGACTGGTATCGATTGGTGCCCGAAAAGGTTCGTCCGTTACGGAGTACGTTGCTGTTTGGAAACAAGACGGATGTGCCGCCTCCGACTCCCTCCTTTTCCCGCGTACGGCCCAGAATCCGTGCTTCGCTCCTCCTGCACCGGACTTTCTGCGCCCCCCCTTCGACGGCCGCGGCACGCCGAGGGCGCCGTCGTGCAGGGAATCGTCTTCACGGGCGGCCTCCAGCGTGCGATTTGGGGGGTGCCCCCAACGCCAGGAGCAGTTTTTGCGGGTGGATCGAGACGTACCGCATGATCTGCGTTTAGCGTGAGATAAAACCAATACGCGACGCGACGCATCCGCCCTGGATGGCACAAGCCTGTTGACTCTAATTCCCGTATCTCGGTGCAACCCACCCCGGTTCGTTTCGTTGTAGCCGTGCTTCCAAGGCCGAGCCGGGGCCTTCTTCGGTGCCCCCGCCACGCATGTCTTTCTGTTGCTCCCCACCGCGCCCGCATGGATGAGTACCGCACGCGCGTCCGGATCTACGCCGGGGTGGTTCTGCTCGTCTTTCTGCTTCTAGGACTTCGCCTCGTGCAGTTGCAGGGGCTGAGCGGAGCGGCCGGCGACGGCGTCCCCCCTGGAAGCGCCGTTCGCGAGCAATCCATTGATCCCGCCCGTGGGGCCATGTACGCCCGCGACGGTACGCTGCTGGTGGACAACAAGCCTACTTACACGATCCGGCTTACCCCCCGGTACTTCGACCGCTCGAAGATTCCCCTTCTGGCCAACCTGCTGGGGGTGCCCGACTCGACGGTGGACCGCCGGTTGGCCCAGGCCCGTCAGCGCAACGCCTTCCGGCCGGTTCCGTCGTTTCAGGAGGTGTCCTTCGAGACGTTTAGCCACGTGCAGGAGCACCTGTACGAGTTGCCCGGGGTGTCCTACGACGTGGAGCTGCGCCGCCGCTACCACACGGCTGCCCGGGCCGCCCATGCCCTCGGGTACGTGCAAGAGATTGACGGCCGCACCCTCGCCCAGAAGCGATCACGAGGCTACCGGATGGGCGATCGCGTGGGCCGCACCGGCCTGGAGCACATCTACGAACCGCTCCTGCGAGGGGAGCGGGGACGGGAGTTCGTTCTCGTCAACGTGCACGGCTCGGAGGTCATGCAGTACCGCAACGGCACCAAGGACGAGCCCGCCACCAGCGGCTACGACCTGCACCTCACCCTCGACCACGAGTTGCAGGCCTTCGCGGAGTCGCTGTTTGTGGGGAAGCGGGGCGCGGCCGTCGCCCTCGACCCAAACACTGGAGAGATTCTTTCCCTTGTGAGCAAGCCCGACTTCGCTCCCTCCCTCTTCACGCAGTCGGTCAGCACCTCGGTGTGGGATAGCCTCCGCTCCAACCCACACGACCCGCTCTTTAACCGGGCCACGCAGAGTGGCTATCCGCCGGGCTCCACCTGGAAGCCGTTCATGGCGCTCGTGGCGTTCCAGACCGGCCTCCTGCAGCGCGGCCAGCGCCTAGACTGCCCCCCCGGCTACCGCATTGGGCGTCGCGTGTTTAGCAACCACGGCGGGAAGGACGAGGGGCGCATTACGGCCGCGAAAGCGCTGGAGGTGTCCTGCAATACCTTCTTTTACAAGCTGATGGACGAGATGGCGCTGGGCACGTGGCACGACTGGGCGCTCGAGTTCGGGTTTGGGCAGAACACCCCCCTCAAGGGCTTCCGGCAGTCCCCGGGCCTCATCCCGGACTCGTCCTACTTTACGCAGACGTACGGACAGTGGACGCAGGGCTACACCATCAACCTTGGCATTGGGCAGGGCGACATGTCGGTTACGCCGCTGCAGCTTGCCCGGTACACGGCGGCCCTCGGCAACGGCGGGCGCCTCCCAACGCCCCACCTCATCCAGAAGGCCGTGCACCCGGAAACCGGACGGGAGCGCTCCCTCGACCTCCCTCCCGCGGATACCATTCCGGTGGACTCGGTTTACTTTGATCGCGTGCAGGAGGGGATGCACCGCGTAATGAGGGAGGGCACGGGCCGGTGGGTGCAAATTCCCAACGTCCCGAGCGCCGGCAAAACCGGGACCGCGCAAAACCCGCACGGCCAGGACCATTCCCTGTTTATTATGTTCGCGCCGTACGAAGACCCCGAGATTGCGCTCGCCGTCACCGTGGAGAATGCGGGCTACGGAGCCACCGCCGCGGCCCCCCTGGCCAGCCTCATGGCCGAGCAATACCTTACCGGTACCATCGCCGACACCTGGGAGCGGCGCTACTGGCAGCAGCGCCTGCGCGAGGAAGTGCGCAGCGGCCCGGGCCAGAATGGCCGTTCCCCCTCGCCGTCGCCCGCGTCTCCGCCCGCCACGCAGGTCAACGCCCAGCCTGCCGACGCTCCCTCTGACTCAACCCGCGCTGACGCCTCGTCTCGCTAGCCTGTCCCCATGCAGCAATCGGCCTGGAAACTGGACCTTTGGACGCTCCTTCTGTGGGCGGGGCTCACAGCGGCCGGCCTCGTGGCCCTCTACAGCACTACGCACGGGCCCGCAGTGGAGTACCTGAGCGAAAGCGTACAAGATAACTTCTACCGCCAGCTGGTATGGATTGGCCTCTCGGCGGTGGGAATCGGCATCCTGCTTCTGTTTCCCGTCCGCATCCTACGGTACGCCGCGTACCCGGCGTACGCCGCCACGCTCGGGCTCCTCGTGCTGTCGCTCGTGGCCGGGGTGGAGGTGCACGGCACCCGCGCCTGGCTCGCGCTCGGTCCCCTGCGGCTTCAGGTGTCGGAGCTCGCCAAGGTGGGTACGGTGCTGGCGGTGGCCCAACTCCTCTCTGAACGCCATACCAAGGCTACGCAGGACCTGAGCTTTGCCCTGAAGGCCGCGGCGCTCATCGTGGCCCCGGCGCTGCTGGTGATTCTGCAAAACGACCTGGGCACTGCCCTCGTCTTCTTCGGGCTCGTGCCCATCATGCTGTTCTGGAGCGGGCTGTCGCTTTCTGTGATTCTCCTCCTGGTGTCGCCCGCCATCGCCGGGTACCTTGCCCTCATTTCCGTTCCGGTGGCCCTTGGCTTTGCGGCTGTGTTTACCGGCGCGCTCTGGTGGCACTCGGGGCAGCGGTACATCGCCGGCCTGGCCGCTGCATTCACGGGCGGGGTAACGGCCGTCGTGTCCTTCGTGCTCGCCAAGATTCTTCAGCCGTACCAGGTGAAGCGGCTGCTGTCGTTCACCAACCCGGGCGCCGAGGAATTTCGGCAAGGGGTGGGGTTTCACCTCGTGCAGTCGAAGGTGGCCCTCCGCTCCGGCGGCCTCTGGGGGACCGGATTCATGCAGGGGCCGCAGACGCAGGGGGCGTACGTGCCAGAGCAGACGACGGACTTTATCTTCAGTGTGATTGCCGAAGAGTTTGGGCTGGTGGGCTCGCTGCTGGTGTTGGGCCTGCTGGCGGCGCTGCTGCTGCGGCTGATCAAGCTGGGGGCGGATGTAAAACATCCCTTCGGCAGCATCGTAGCGGCGGGCGCCGTGGGCGTCTACCTCATCCACATCTTCATCAACATCGGAATGGTAACGGGGATGCTGCCCGTCATCGGCCTGCCATTGCCGTTTCTGTCGTACGGCGGCTCGGCAATGCTGGCGCACACGGCGCTGCTAGGGATCGTTCTCAACACGCACATGCGCCGGGAGGACCTGTCTATTTACGGCTACTAGCCCCGGCACACACAAACGGCCCCAGGAACGCAGGCTCCCACCGGGCCCACGCCCTGAGGCCGTTGTTGGCGCGCGGGGACCGCAACCCGCGCCCCATCTCGAACACTTGGGATGGTTGTGTTTTCGTGTGTCGCCTCTCCTCCCCCCGGAAGCGGGCCACCAGGACCCGCCCCGGGTATGGGAGATCGTCGCTCTCGTGCCCGGAGCGCAAGCAGTTTTTCGCTCCGCCCGCAGGGCTCCTCCTCTTACGCGACCGGCTCCGTCTCCTTGGCGGGCGTGGAGGGCTGCCCGTCCGGGTCGGGCGTCGCAAACTCAGGGTACGCCTCCACGTCGTGCTCCAACCGGTCGAGCCCCAGGGCCTCTTTCTCCCCGTTGAGACGAATGCCCCCGATCAGCGCATCGATGAGCGAAAAGGCCAGGTAGCTCACCGGAAAGGTCCAGAGGAACGCCGCGGCCACGCCCACAAACTGCACCCCCACCTGCGAGAGGCTAAAGCCGGACGCGTCGAACAGGCCCGCGGCGATGGTGCCCCACGCCCCCGCCACCCCGTGCACGGCAATGGCCCCCACCGGGTCGTCTACGATCCGCTCCAGGGCCCGCGTGGCGTACACCACGATCAGGCCGGCGATGGCCCCTGTAAGGATGGCGTACGGGGGCGTCATGACGGCACACCCCGCCGTGATGCCGACCAGGCCACCCAGCACGCCGTTGAGCGTCATCGTAGCGTCGGGCGTGCCACTGTCGATCCAGGTCACAGCCATGGCCGCTGCTGCGCCGGCCCCTGCGGCGACAAACGTGTTCATTGCGATTTTGGCGATGGCGGTGGACCCGGCCGTCGTGGAGCCTGCATTAAAGCCGAACCACCCAAGCCACAGGATAAAGACCCCCAGCGCCGCGAGCGGCAGGCTGTGTCCCGGAATCGCACGCGGCGTGCCATCTTCGGCGTACTTCCCCACGCGCGGCCCCACGACCAGCGCTCCCGCAAGGGCCGCCCAGCCCCCCACGCTGTGCACGACGGTGGAGCCCGCAAAGTCGATAAAGCCGAGCGCCTCCAGCCAGCCGCTGCCGTTGAACAGGCCGCCCCACGCCCAGGCCCCGAAGACTGGATAGATCAGTCCCGTGATGGTGACGGAGAAGATCAGGTAGCCGCTAAACTTGATGCGCTCAGCCACCGCACCGGAGACAATGGTGGCCGCCGTCGCTGCGAAAACCGCCTGGAAGAAGTAGAACGCGTAGACCCAGGTCTGCGGCTGATCCCCCGTGCCCATCAGGAAAAACCCGTCGGTCCCGATCAGGCCGCCCCAGGACGTGCCGAACATCAGCCCAAAGCCGACCGCGAAGAAGACCAGCGCCCCCGCCGAGGCGTCCATCACATTCTTCATGATGATGTTCACCGCGTTTTTCGCCCGCGAGAATCCGGACTCCAGCAGCGCGAACCCGGCCTGCATGAAAAACACCAGCGCCGCGGCGAGGATCGTCCAAACGTAGTCCAGATTTGTTTGCGCCTGTTCGGCCGACGCTTGCACAGCCTCAGCCACATTTGCGGGGTCGGAGGCGGGCATGGCATCGGCCCCAAGGGGGGTGAGCACGAGCCCAAGGGCGAAGAGAAAAAGCGCAGGTGTACGCATGCCGTTCGCTATTTTTTGTGTCAGACTCCTTGTTTGCGCCACTTACTCTAGCGAACGGCGCGCAAAACCACAAAGAATCAACCCGCGTGCGGACGCAACCAAATTTGCTGGAAGCGCTTTTATCATTTCTTTTTACGAAATCAACACATTTCTGAGGCGGAGGCGCTCGTTTCGGCTGAGGGACGGGGGGCGGGGAAGCGCGTTGTGCCGCGGGGCAGGAGCACCCCGCTGCCGCACAGAAGGGGGCGTGTGGCCGCGGAGGCACAGCGGGCCGGATGCGAAAACGGGGACGTGAAGACGAAGGCGTGGAGTCTGGGGCCGGAAGCGTAGAGGCCTGTCTGAGTGTTCGAGGGGCTCTGTGCTCCGCTACGGGGCCGCCACGTCGCTGCATCCAAGGCAGCTACGTCGTCCCTGATACGGGCGCGCCGTTGCCCACCGTCGCTGCTTCTACACCCTCGGCCTGGGCCGCCCGCGTTCGCTCGAGTTCTTCTCGCAGGTACGCAGACGTGTGCGTGTCGGCCTGTGCCAGGTCTTCCGGAGGCCCCTCGAACAGGATTTCACCGCCCTCGCGCCCGCCCTCGGGCCCAAGATCGATGAGGTGGTCGGCCTGCTTGATCAGGTCCATGTTGTGCTCGATCACAATGACCGTGTTGCCCGCCTCCACCAGGCCGTGCAGGACATTGAGCAGGTGGCGCACGTCCTCGAAATGCATGCCGGTGGTGGGTTCGTCGAGGATGTAGACGGTGTCGCCCGTCCCCGGACGCGAGAGCTCCTTGGAAAGCTTCACGCGCTGGGCCTCGCCCCCGCTCAGCGTGGTCGACGGCTGACCGAGCGTCAGGTAGCCGAGCCCCACAGCGTCGAGCGTTTCGAGAGTGCGCACGAGCCGCGGCTGGTTCTCAAAGAAGTCGAGCGCCTCGGCGACGGTC
>ERZ1034486.450-NODE-450-length-10168-cov-5.379017_pt1 | contig 10168 bp, 10 predicted proteins | sample MGYA00520683_ERZ1034486 | MGnify/ENA primary metagenome ERZ1034486 (study PRJEB33760, sample SAMEA4777685) | hypersaline lake metagenome | biome: hypersaline environment; feature: brines | place: Spain | collected 2012-08 | depth 0 m ...
CTGCGCCGTCGTCACAGTCGCCGCCGGAATCTGCGCCGTCGTCACAGTCGCCGCCGGAATCTGCGCCGTCGTCACAGTCGCCGCCCGACCACGGTACGACTCAGTGCTCTCGCCAGACGTTCTCCAACTCCCAGACATCGAGGTCGACTGACGCGTCGCCGCCGCGGGCGAACACGGAGAGCCGGTCAGCGTCGGCGTCGCTGGGGTAGATCCGCGCCGTGAGACAGTGACGGCCGTCGACGAACAGCTCCACGACGGAGCCGTCGACGAACGCTCGAAACTCCAAGGGGCCGTCTGCGGTCGGCGCGGACAGCGGTTCGGCTGCGGTCTGTGCCGACAACGCTTCGTCTGCGGCCGCTGGCTCCGTGCTCGTAGCCCGGCGGTCGACGGTCACCGTCTCCCCAGTGTACCGGATCGGTGTCCGCTCGGCCCCGGCCGCCGACTCGCGGACGACGATCCCGGCCTCCGTCGCGCCGTCGAGCGAGACGGTGCCGGTCAGTTCGACTGCCCGCCCGCGACAGAGTTGTTCGTACGCTCCCCCCGCGAGCGTCCGGTCGGCAGTCGCGAGTCGCTCCGTGCGGAGCTGTGTCACCTCCGCGGCGGGCTCCTGTCGGATGTGGTCGACCGCGGGGGTGATCACCCGTGGGAGTGACAACAACCCGGACCAGCCGGCGTCCCACTGCGCGGCGGCGTCGCGCGCCTCCGGCAGCCACCCCCATGTGAGATAACGGTCGTTGGCGTCGTCCCACAGTGACTGTGGCGCGTAGAAGTCGCCGTGGTCGAGGAGTCCGCGCTCGCGGACGCGGAACAACGGCGTGTCGAGGTCCGCTCGGCCGAAGAAGAAGGCGACACGGTCCTGGTCGGAGACATGGAGGAGAGAGCCGCCATCACCGAACCGGAGCAACTCCGGGCACTCCCAGACGGGCGCACCGCGTGGGCCCTCGCCGACGAGCAACGGCCCGACGTACGCCCACTCGCGGAGATCGTCACTCTCGTACAGCAACACGGCGCCGCGGCCGTCGTCGACCCCGGAGCCGATGAGCTGGTACCACCGGTCGTCGGCCCGCCAGACGCAGTGGTCACGAAACTCTGCGTCCCAGTCGGCAGAGCGGTAGACGTCCAACGGCTCCGGCGCACCGTCGATCACCGGGTTGGTGTCGTCTTTCGCCCAGTCGTCGAGCCCCGGCTGTGTGGTGGTCGCGAGACACGGCAGTTGTTCGCGGTCCCGGCCGCCGGTGTAAAGCAGTGTGGCAGTGCCCCCGTCGGAGACGGCACAGCCGGACCAACAGCCGTCTCGGTCCGGCCCGTCCGGGCCGGGCGCGAGCGCGACCGGGCGGTCCTCCCAGTGGAGCAGGTCGTCGCTGACCGCGTGGCCCCAGTGGATCGTGTCGTGGAACGGGCCGGCTGGGTTGTACTGGTAGAACAGGTGGTAGCGGCCGTTCCACCGGAGCAACCCGTTCGGATCGTTCAGCCAGTTCGCCGGCGGCGCGAAGTGGTACGCCGGCCGGTGGTGGTCGTCCGCGAGTCGCTCGCGCAACTGCTGGAACCCAGACGGTGACGCCGGCCGCGCCGACGGACGTGCCGTTCCGTCGGTCCTACCGGTGCCGTCGACCGTCTCTGGGTCGACAGTGTCGGAGCCGACGGCGTCTCCCTCCGAGCGGTCCGCGGATGGCAACACGCCGTCGCGACCGAGCGCCGTCACGGCGTTGCGGAGGAGCCGGCGGCGCTGGCGGTCGCAGCCGTCGCCCGCGCCGGGACACAACGCCGAGCCCGAACACGGCGCCGTCGCCGACCCGCCACTCGACGGCGACCTTCCCGTGGTAGTCGTCCTCGTCGCCGTAGTGAGCGGCGGCCAACACCGCGCCGCGGTCGGGCAACACCGCCTCGTAGCGGGCGAACGGCGCGAGCACACCCGGCCCGGCGACGGTGACGCGGTCGTCGAACCCGTCGAACAACGGGTGGTCGTGGCTCACCGCCGTCGGGAGGTAGCCCGTCGGGTGTTCCGGCTCGTCGCACCCGACCGCGTCCGGACCGACCGCGTCGATTCCCAAGGCTGGCACGGCCGTCAGCGCGTGTGCCGACAGGAGCAACCCACCGCCGTCGGCGACGAACGCTCGTAGCGTCTCCCGGACCGGCGCGAACAGATCGGCGTCGTCCGGTACCGTCCGGTCCGGCTCTCCTTCCCCCGGCGCGAGCAACGACCACGACCCCATCGCCAACGGCTCCTCGCGGTGCCACCAGACGGCGTCGTACGCCGCGAGGTCACGGTCGGGAAGCGACGCCAACGCCACCGGCTCGGCGTCGGCGACGCGGTTGGCCACCCGACGGACTGCCGGCCCGTTCGTCCCGTCCGTCAGGACGGGGAGCCGAACCGACCCCAACTCCCTCGGTGTGGGTCCGTCCATACTGTCGGTTCCCGACTACCGGCGGAAAACCTTCCGACGGTGACAGATCACGCGTGGCGACGACGACAGATCACGCGTGGAGCCGCGTGGTCGGCGACTCGTCTGCAGTGTCCCGACCGCTCACGGCTCACCGCCGTCGGTGACAGCGCCGTCGATGTCGACCCCGTCGGCGTCGACCCACCACCGCGGCTGTGGCACACGTCCGACGGCAGACATCGCGACCACACCGAGTGTGACGAGCCCGACGCCGCCGGCCAGCAGTTGGTAGGTCGTCGCAAACGAGACCCCGGCGTCGACGAGCGCGCCGACCGCGCCGCTCCCGCCGGACTCCAACAGGAGTGCGACGCCGCTGAACACTGCGTACGCGCTCGCCCGGCCGGCCGGCGGGAGCGTCGACAACATGTACGTGTCGACCGCCGGGAACAGGGAGTGGGCGACCAGTCCGAGCACGACAGAGACGGCCGCGACGGCGATGACCCCGTCGACGAGCGTCAGCGCCAGGATGCCGGCGACGAACGTCGCGTTGATCCCGACAAGATACGGCACGTTCGGGAGCCGGTCGGCGAGCCGGCCACCCAGCCAGAACGCCGGCAGTCCGGCCGCGAACGTCAGCGTCAACAGTCCGTTGGCGGTCGACTCCGCGATCCCCTTCGCCGTGAGGTAGCTGACGTAGAAGTTGAACGTCCCCTGCCAGACGAAGCCGGCGCCGACGACGAAGCCGAGACCCGCAAGGATCACCCGCCACCGGGCGAGTGCGGTCCCGAAGTCGCGTTCCGGCGCGCCGCCGGCCGGTTCGCTCCGCCCGCGGAAGACGAACACCAACACGAGCGTCACAAGCGCCGCACCCGCCGCCAACCCCCAGAAGACGAGCCGCCAGTCGTCCAGTTGGGCGACGGCGAACAACACCGCCGCCGGCGCGATCACCGGCGCGAGTTGGCTCGCGGTGCCGTGAATCCCGACCATCTGCCCGGTCTGGTCGGGGTACAACGAGCCGATCAACGGGATGGCGGCGACGAAGTAACCGCCGGTCGACAGCCCGACCGCCAGCGAGCCGGCCTGTAACGCCAGCAGTCCGTCGGCCCGTGCGGTAAACGAGGCGGCGAGCACGAGCGCGACACCCGTCGCCAACACGACCCGTTCGCGGCGGACGCGAGTGAGGAGATAGCCGATCGGAATCCGTGGGAGCGCGGTGCCGACCCACGCCAACGTCGTGACGGAGCCGACCGCCGCCGCAGACAGCCCCAGACTCTGTTGGAACTCCGGCACCAACGGCGCGAACGCCACCCGCCCGAAGTTGACGAGGAAGACCAACCCGCAGAGCGTCGTGAACAGACGACGTGTCACTGTGTGTGAACACGCGGTCAGTCGGTTCAAGCGTTGTGAATTCGCTGTCGGCTACGCCTCCGGCGGCCGGTCGGGCTTTCGAAGGAGTAACACGTTCTCCTCGATCTCGTCGTAGTCGGCAGTTGTCGCAGCTACGTTCCGCCAGAGTCGGACCTCCGGGTCGGCAAACCCGACGCGGTCTGCTGCGATCTCTGCCAGAATCGCTGCCGTCTCTACTTCGACCTGCCAGTACGAACCGGAGTCTGCGACCACGTAGGCAGCCACCCCGCCGGGAGCCAGCAGGTCGTACACTGCTTCGAGGTGATGTTGCATTCCGCCGAAGTACTCTTCGATCACTCGCGGGTAGTTCTGTCCGAACCCGTGCGTGACGTTCTCCTCCTCGATGATTGTCTCCATCCGCTCGACAATCTCGTCGACGCGGTCAATCGCTCGGATGTCGGTACGCTCACCCTCGTCGTCGTCGACGTAGATGTTCTTCGTGTGTGAGCGGATGTTCCGACGCTTGATCCGTTGGAGGTCGTCGTTGTCGTCACACTCACCGAGCCAGACGAGTTCCAAACGTTGGTTCCGTGTGTAGTCGTGCTCGGCGGGATACGGTGGTGAGGTGATAACGTAGTCGACGCCGTCGGCGTGTCGGTCACTCTCCAGCAGACGCGACCGCTCCGGGAGTGTCTCACCAATCCGGCGAGCATCACCGTCAATAATCTCCGTCTCACCAGGATCAATCTCACCGTTTTGCATCACCTGTTGAAGCTCTTCAAGATCAGACTCGATGCGGTCTAGCTTCCGGGAGAGAATGTGTTTGATATCCCGGTCACCCTCGGCAGTTCGGTCACGGGTCGCCTCCGGTCCGAACCGCACGTTTCCAACGTCTTCCGGGAGAATCGCGATCATCGCCAGCCGAAACAGATCAGTCACCGCGTCGTCTGGAAACGCCGCGACGTGGTGGCGGAGGACTTGCATCTTCCTGCGTGGCGCCTCGCTGAGCCACCCCTTCGGCGTCTTCTCCGGCACCGAAAACTCGTACTGATCCAGTGACACCGACTCGGCACTCGCCTCGCCGAACTGGTCGAGTCGCCTGTTCCCACCGGTCGTGATCTCCCGAAAGGCCGGTTCGACCTTCCGCAACAACTCCTCACGGCGACGACGGAACGTCGATAGATCCACGTCCCAGGTCGTCTTCGCACGCGCACTGAGCACGCTGGCGGGGGAGGTGTCGACTCCGATAGCGTCGACACCGTGACGCTTGGCGACGAGCGCGGTCGTCCCGGTTCCGACGAACGGGTCGAGAACGAGGTCGTCTGCCGAGACACCAAACTCCTCGAACAGCCCCTCGACTAATTTGTCGGAGTAAGCAAAGACGAACCGGTACCAGTCGTGGACACGAACGTCTTCCAGACGCTCGACGTTGGATTGGTGTTTCAACGTGGAATCCTCTCTACCGCTGTCTGTATCCATGATCGGTTAAATGGTCTTGCGTCCGTCTCTTTGTAAAACCTCGGTTCTAATTTTTGGCCTCTTCAAAGATACTCGCTCTTTGTAGATACAGTACTGCTTATATTCGGAGCGAGAAAACCGGGTCAGTGTGTCTGAAGACGAGATGTCCACAGAAGAACAGGTTACCATCTTCAAAGCACTTGCCTCCGAAATACGGCTACAATTGCTCCGTAGTATCACAGAAGATGGCCCAGCATCGGCACCAGAACTCGAAGAAGAAGTACCGATAACTCCAGAGAGTGTCAAAAACAATCTCGATAAGCTCGAACAGGCGGGACTACTGGAATCAACCCGCGTCCACGGCCCAGGGAATCGACCGAGAGATGAGTTCTCGCTCGCTGACGGTGGATTCGAACTACGTATAACAGCGGAGAATGGGTCGTACACCTACGACAAAGATTGATAGTTGTATTCCGAGTATCTACAAAGATACTCCCGATAACAAAAGATAGATTCAAAATCTGCAAAACTAATATTTATAACGTGAGCCAATGATGGCCTGTGTCGAAGTACGACAGAGTCATCCGTGAAGTGTTCGATCAGACGTTCGACGAAGACCAGCACGACGAGACGGTTCCGTTCAGCAGGACAGATATTGAGACGGCGATGTCAGAACTCGATGTAGAGATCGGGAACGTTCCAGACATTGCTTACGCCTACCGGAGCAGGAAAGAGCTACCAGATTCGATCCAACGCCGTGGTTTCGAGGCGGTTATTATCGACGATACTGTGTCTGGAGAAGACCCTCAGTATCTCTTTACACAAGAAGAGCAACTGATACCAGTTCCTGAGACTGTCGACCGTGACCTAGAGGCTGAGTTGGAGAGTCTCCCTCTACCGGTTCGGGAGTACGCTGGCGACGACGAGCAGGGTGTCCTCACTCGAGTTCGGTATGCTGGGCTTCTCGACCAGTTCACCGGGCTCGACACTTACCACCTCCAATCGCACCTTCGAATGCGTGTTAGGGGCCGTGAGGCCGAATTGGACGACTTGTACGTCGGTGTCGACGACGATGGAACCCACCACGCGCTAGCTGTCGAAGCAAAAGGGAAGGATGAGACACTGAACCAGAATCAACTGGTTCGGAACACGCGAGGAGTTAGAGAAGATGATGAACTTCCCGACAGTGTTCGTACGCTTGGCGTCGTGTTGGACGACGACGGAGAGTTCCTTCTCTTCGAGTTCTCGATCCAAGGTGACGGTCCGGGTGAGGAGACAGCCGAGATAGAGCGGGTGTGGCGCTACAGGTTCACACCGTCAACGTAACGCGCCCGCAACCACTTACACCGCCGGCGCCGAAGCGCGTCCGTGATCACCGCAGACAGAATGGCGGAGGTGGACCGAAACGCGGCCGCGCTCGGGGTGCCGCGGGCGAAGCTGATGGAGTCGAGCGGCAACGCACTCGCCCGTGTCGTTCGCGACCACTGCGAGCCAGGCGCGCGGGTCCGGATGGTGTGTGGCCGCGGCAACAACGCCGGCGACGCGTTCGTCGCCGCGCGGTTTCTCGCCGACTACGACGTGCGTGTCGACCTGCTCGGCCGGCCGGCGACGATCCGCACGGAGATCGCCCGTGACAACTGGGACGCGCTCGACGCGACCGACGCAGAGACGCGGGTCATCCGCGATAGCGCAACGCTCGATCTCGGTGGCGACGACGCGGATCTGTTCGTCGACGCGATGGTCGGGACGGGTGTGAGCGGTGCGCTCCGGGAGCCGGCCGCGACCGCCGCGCGCGCGCTCGCTGCCGCAGACGCGCCGGTCGTCGCCGTCGACGTTCCCTCCGGTGTCGACGCGGACACGGGAACGACGACCGCCGACGGCGCGGACTCCGAGGGGGTCGTCCGAGACGACCAGGACGCAGTCGCCACGGGCGACCTCGCGGCCGCGCAGTCGGCGTTCGTCGTTGCCGGGGCGGTGGTGACGTTTCACGACACCAAACCCGGGCTCGCCGAACTCGCGGAGCGTGGCGCGTTCGAGCTAACCGTCGCCGACATCGGGATACCGGCGGCAGCAGAACGGCGCGTGGGGCCTGGCGACCTCCGGCCGCTCGGGCGCCGCGCTGACAGCCACAAGGGGGACCACGGCGCGGTGTTGGTCGTCGGCGGCGGTCCCTACACCGGCGCGCCGGCGCTGGCGGGGCGGGCGGCGATCCGGGCCGGGGCGGATCTCGTCCGGCTCGCCGTCCCCGAGTCGGTCGCCGCGACCGTCGAGGGGTTCGACGAGTCGCTGATCGTCCGCCCGCTCGACGGCCACCGGGTCGACTCGGACCACCTCTCGCGACTCCGCGGGTTGGCCGCCGAGACCGACACGGTCGTGGTCGGGCCCGGAATCGGGAGCGACGAGGCGACGCTGGCGGCAGTCGAGTCGTTGCTCGCGGAGTACGACGGGACGGCCGTCGTCGACGCCGAGGCGTTGTCGGCAGTCCCCGCGGAGACGGACGCGCGACTGCTCTGCACGCCACACCGCGGGGAGTTCGCGGCGATGGGTGGCGACCCCAGCGGAGACGCCGAGACGCGCGCCGAACGGGTTGCGGCGTTCGCCCGCGAGGCAGGCCCCGAGACGACACTGCTGGTGAAGGGGCCAACGGACGTGATCTCCGACGGGGAGACCACCCGCCTCGCTCGGACGGGCAACCCCGGGATGACCGTCGGCGGGACGGGTGACGTGCTCGCGGGTGTGACGGGTGCGTTGGCGGCCCGACTCCCACCGACCCGTGCCGCCGCCGTCGCGGCGTGGGCGACCGGCCGTGCGGGTGACGCCGCGGCCGACCGGCACGGCGACGGACTCGCGGCGACGGATCTGTTGGCGACGCTGCCGGACGCACTGCGGGACACGGAGGGGGACGCGTGAGCGACGACAACGGGTCCGACGAGGGCGACACGGCTGACAGCGAGGCGTCACCTGCGGGGTTGACCCACACCGAAGACGGCGACGCCCAGATGGTCGACGTGACCGAGAAACCCGACAGTCGACGACGCGCGGTCGCGCGCGGCGAGATCCGGCTCCGGGAGCCGACGGTCGCGGCGGTGCGGGCCGACGAGATCGAGAAAGGTGACGTGTTGACGACCGCCCGGATCGCCGCGGTGCGGGCGGTCAAACACACCTGGGAGACGATCCCGTTGTGTCACCAGATCCCAATCGGCGACGTGGACACCGAGTTCGACCTCCGGGACGACCGGATCGTCATGCGGGTCGCGGTGGCGACGACCGGCCAGACGGGGTGTGAGATGGAGGCGATCCAGGGGGTGACGACCGGGCTGGCGACGGTGCTGGATATGGTGAAGGCCGCAGAGAAGGACGACAACGGGCAGTATCCGGGGTTAGAGATCGGCGGGGTCGAGATCGTCGAGAAGGAGAAACGCCCCGTCTGAGGCGGGACGGTCGTGGTGGTGAACGCTCCGACGGGGCGGACGCAGTGGGCGACAGTTTATGTCGGAGGCGGCGGTACGCCGGCGTATGATCTCACTCGACGAGGCCGTCACCGCACGACTGGAGTCCCACGGCGCGCGGTTCGAGGTGTTGATCGACCCGGACGCGGCGTTGTCGATCCAACGCGAGGAGTTCGACGGGGAGTTGGAGGACGTGATCGCCGCCGAGGACGTGTTCGAGAACGCCTCCCGCGGGGACCGCCCTGCCGAGTCCGACCTGGAAGACGTGTTCGGGACGACCGAACCGTTGGAGATCATCCCGCAGGTGGTCGAAGACGGGGAGATCCAGATCACCGCCGAGCAACGCCGGGAGATGCAGGAACAGAAACACAACCAGCTCGTCACGACGATCACACGCAACGCGGTGAACCCGCAGATGGACGACGCCCCACACCCACCCGAGCGGATCGAGCGGGCGCTCGAAGAGGGTGGGTTCACCGTCGACCCGATGGAGCCGGTGGAGAGTCAGGTCGACGAGGCGTTGGACGTGTTGCGGCCGATCATCCCGATCCGGTTCGACGAGGTGACGATGGCCTGCCAGCTGCCGCCGGAGTACGCCGGCAGCGGCCAGGCGAAGATCCGGGAGTTCGGCGATCTCGAACGCGAGGAGTGGCAGTCCGACGGTTCCTGGGTCGGTGTGGTGCGGTTCCCCGCCGGGCTCCAGAACGAGTTCTACGACCTGGTGAACGAGGTGTCCAGCGGCGAAGCCGAGACACGCGTCGTGAAAGACAAAGACGAGATCAGCACCCGCTGACCACTATCCCTTCCGGAAGCCGACCATGAAACCGCCTGTGAAGCCGGCGGAGACGGACAGCGTCGAGAGGATGGTGTTCAGATACGGCACGCTCTCGGCGGTAGCGGCGCCACCGTTGCCGGCCAACCCCTCGGCGAACCCGCCGAACTTCTCCCAATTAACCGTGATGAACCCGCGCGATTCGAGGAACTTGAACAACGCCAGCTCCATCCCGACCAACACGGCGATGAGCTTGGCGATCTTCTTGGCGGCGAAGCCGGTGATCCCACCAATCGCGGCGCCTGTCCCCACCTCCAACCCCAGTTGCTGTGGATCGAGCGCGAACTGGAGGAGTGATCCATCGACCATACCCTGTCTCTACGGGCGCCTCTTAAGGAGTTTGTGGGTGGAGACACCGGCCGAGTGATCCGCCGGCGGCGACAACACGACGGCCGCGCGGGCGACGCAGTCAGCGGCCTCGTGAGCGGCTCGGCTGCTCTCGTTGCCGACTCAGTTTAGAACCTTCTGTGCGACATTCGCGAGTTCGTTACTGTCGGCTTTCGCCAGCGGGCCCTCCGAGAATTTCAGACGGAGCCGCGGGCGACCGACGTCGATTGGCACCTTCTCGGTGTCGATGATGCCCATGTCCTCCAGACGGGTCTTCGTCCGGGAGAACGTCGCCTTGCTGGCGATCCCGATGTCCTCACCCCACTTCGAGATGTCGTACAACAACGCCTCGTTCTTGGCGGCGACGAGCAACG
>ERZ1034486.451-NODE-451-length-10137-cov-3.643523_pt1 | contig 10137 bp, 10 predicted proteins | sample MGYA00520683_ERZ1034486 | MGnify/ENA primary metagenome ERZ1034486 (study PRJEB33760, sample SAMEA4777685) | hypersaline lake metagenome | biome: hypersaline environment; feature: brines | place: Spain | collected 2012-08 | depth 0 m ...
GGCCCGAACGCCGCCCGCGGCCGGGACGTCGCCCTCGCCGACATCGAGGAGGCCGGGGGCGTCCTCGGCCGCAGTATCGAGATCAACGAACAGGACACGGAGACGACGCCGCAGGCGGCGATCTCCGGGTTCAATACGCTCGACAGTGCCGGCGTGGTGGCCATGCTCGGCCCGTCGAGTACGGTCATTCCGAACCTCTTCCAGCCGGTCGCCGACGCGCAACTGCCGATGCTTTCGGTCTCCGCGGGGACGACACAGCTCGACTCCGTCGGCGGTCCCGGGGACTACCTCTGGCGGACGGTGCCGAGCGACTCCATCGCCGGCCGCGCACAGGGGCAGTACGCCCTCGACAACGACTTCACCCAGATGGCAGTCGTGTACAAGGACGATAAGGGCTCGCAGAGCTTCTCCACCGCGGTGGCCGACTACTTCACCGGCCAGGGCGGCGAACAGGTCGCGGACGTCGCGCTCGCGATCAACTCCGACTCCTACCGCAGCGAGATCCAGGAGATCGCCGACTCCGGCGCGGACGTCATCTCCATGACCGCCGGAACCGAGGTGTCGGCGCTGTTCATGCGCAACTACATCGAGGCGGGCCTCGACATCCCGATCTTCATCGGGAACGACGTCATCACGGCCGACTTCGTCGAGCGGATCGGCGCCGACGCGATGGCCGAGGCCCCGATCTTCGGGCAGGCGCCCGCACCGGGTCCGTCCTACGACCAGTTCCAGCAGGCCCATCAGGACATGCACGGGCAGGCCCCCGGCACCTTCGGCGCCGCCGGCTACGACGCGATGAACCTCATCGCGCTGGCGGCCCAGCGCGCCGGCGAGGCCACCCGCCAAGCCATCACGGACAACATCAACCCGGTCGCCCGTCCCGAGGGGACCGCGGTCACCTCCTTCTCCGAGGGGAAGGAGGAACTCGAAGCCGGTAACGAGATCAACTACCAGGGCGCGTCGAACCCGCAGAACTTCAACGAGAACGGCGACCCCGTCGGACCGTTCTCCGTGCTCGAAGTCTCCAGCGGCGAGTGGTCCGAGGTGACGACGTTCTCGGCCGAGGACCTGACCACGTAGCGACCGTCTGCACCGCCCGCAGACGACACACCATCCCAATATTGATATTCGACACATGCACCACACAGATCCATGGCGCTCGTAGACCTACTGCTGGTCGTCGGCGTCATCGCCGGCGTCTACTCGTTGTTAGCGATCGGTATGAACATGCACTGGGGCGATACCGGCTTGCTGAACTTCGCCCACGCGGCCTTCTTCGCGGTCGGTGCGTACACGTCCGCGATACTCACGACGCCACCGGCGACCGGCAGCCTGGCGACGCGGGTCGTCGGGTTCGACTTGCCAATCGTCGTCGGCCTCGCCGCGGGAACCGCCTTCGCCGGCGTCGTCGGCGTGTTGATCGCCATCACGAGCGTCCGCCTCGAAGGCGACTACCTCGCGATGGTGACGCTGAGCTCCGCGGAGCTCATCCGCCTGATGATCCACAACGAGGCGTGGTTGACCACCGGGGCACAGACGCTGAAGAACATCCCCCGACCGCTCGACGGCGCGGTACCGGTCAGTTACGACCTCTTCTACCTCGTCCTCGTGTGGGGGATCGTCGGCGTCTGCTACCTGCTGTTCACGCGGCTCTCACGCAGCCCGTTCGGCCGGGTGCTCCACGCCATCCGCGAGAACGACGACGTGCCGCTCGCGCTCGGGAAGAACACGTACGTGTTCAAACTGAAGTCGTTCGGCATCGGCGCAGCAATCGCCGGCCTCGCCGGCGGCCTCTGGGCGCACTACGTCTACGCCATCTCGTCGATCATGTTCCTGCCCAGCATCACCTTCCTGATCTGGGCGGCCGTCATCATCGGCGGTGCCGGGAGCTACGGCGGTGCGATCCTCGGAGCCAGCGTCATCGTCTTCCTCCGGCAGATCACGCGGTTCATCCCGGGCGACGTGCCCTTCGGCGACCAGCTCTCCTACATCCGACTGATGGTCGTCGGACTGGTGTTGATCCTCGTCCTCTACTACCGGCCGGAGGGGCTACTCGGCGACGCCGAACGGCTGCAGGCCGGCACTTCGGAGTGATACTCGATGGTACTCGATCCACAACTCGTCTGGAACGGACTGGTCGTCGGAAGCATCATCGCCGTCTCGGCACTGGGGCTGACGCTCATTTTCGGCATTCTCAACTTCATCAACATCGCGTACGGCGACTACATGGCCGCCGGCGCGTACGTCGCCTGGGCGGTCAACGCACAGATCGGACTTCCGATCGGCGTCGCCATCGTCGCCGGCGTTCTCTTCATGTCCGTCGGCTCGGTGGTTCTCGACAAACTCGTCTTCCAGCACTTCCGGACCCGGAGCCCGATTACGCTGCTCATCGTCTCGATCGGCGTGGCCTTCTTCATCCGGAACCTGCTCCGCGCCATCTGGGGGCCGAGCGGACACTTCTACGACCTCCCGTTGGAGGCCAGCCCCTCGTTCGTGGGGGTTAGGTTCAGCATCGAGCAGGTCGCGATCATGGTCACCAGTCTGCTCCTGTTGCTGGGTGTCTACGTCATGCTCCGGCGGACCCGGGTCGGCATCGCGATGCGAGCGGCGTCCGACGACCGGATGCTCTCGCGCATCCGCGGCGTCGACACGGAGAAACTCGTCCTGTACGTCTGGCTGATCGGCGGTGGGATCGCCGGACTGGGCGGCATCATGCTCGGGCTCGACGCACAGATCCGCCCGAACATGGGCTTTACCGCCCTGATCGCCATCTTCGCGGCGGTCATCCTCGGCGGCATCGGTGACCCCAAGGGTGCCGTCGCCGGCGGATACACCATCGGCCTCGCACAGGAAGTGAGCGTCGCCGTCATCCCCTCGGAGTACAAGTTCGGCGTCGGACTCGTTGCACTCATCGTCGGGCTGTTGACTCGTCCGGACGGCCTGTTCGGGGAGGCGACGCGATGACGCTGCTCGAGGCCAACGGCCTCCGGAAGACGTTCGGCGGCATCGTCGCCGTCGACGACGTCTCCTTCGAGGTCGACCGCACGGAAATCGTCGGCGTCATCGGACCGAACGGTGCCGGCAAATCCACCATGTTCAAACTCCTCGCCGGGTTCCACACGCCCGACGAGGGGACCGTAGTGTTCGACGGCGAGGACGTGACCGAACGGCCACCCAACGAGCGAACCCAGCGGGGCCTGGTGCGGACCTTCCAGATCGCACAGGAACTCACCGGGATGCGGGTCATGGACAACATGCTGCTCGCGTCGCAGAACCACCCGGGGGAGAAGGTGCTCGCGGCGGCCGCAAAGACCAGCGGCGTCCGCGACTTCGAGGAAGACGCCCGGACCCGCGCCGAGGAGTTGCTGAAATTCCTCGAACTCTGGGACCTACGCGACGAGTACGCCGGCAACCTCTCGGGCGGACAGCGGAAGCTGCTGGAGCTTGGACGGGCGCTGATGGCCGAGCCGGAACTCCTGTTGCTCGACGAGCCGATGGCCGGCGTCAACCCCGACCTGACCGACCGCCTCCTCCAGCGTATCATGGACCTGCGCGACGAGCGCGACATGACCTTCCTCGTGGTGGAACACGACATCGAAGCGATCATGCGAATCTCCGACACCGTCGTCGGGATGCACGACGGGACGGTGCTCTCGAAAGGGACCCCGGAGGAAGTGCAGTCCGACGAGCAGATGCTCGAAGCGTACCTGGGAGGTGAGGTCTGATGCTGCTCGAACTCGAGGACGTCGTCAGCGGCTACGGGGACGCCATCATCGTCCACGGGGTGGATATGGAGATGGCCGACGGCGAGATGGTCACGATCATCGGCCCGAACGGGGCCGGGAAGTCGACGCTCCTGAAGACCATCGTCGGCGTGGTCGAGGCCCGCGAGGGCGCTATCGTCTTCAACGGCACCGACTTGGCCGGCAGGCCACCGGAGGAAGTCGTCGAGTACGGCGTCTGTTACGTCCGCCAGAACGACAACATCTTCCCGAACCTCTCGGTGATGGAGAACCTGAAGATGGGGGCGTGGCCGGCCGAGGGCGAGGACTGGTTCGACTTCGACGACCGTCTCCAGGAGGTGTACGACCAGTTCCCCATCCTCGAAGAGCGCGCGGATCAGCGGGCCGGCGCGCTCAGCGGCGGCCAACAGCAGATGGTCGCGATGGGGACGGCGATGATACTCGATCCGGATCTGCTCGTCCTCGACGAGCCGTCGGCGGGGTTGGCCCCGAAGCTCGTCGAGGAGGTGTTCGAGAAGATCGTCGACATCAACGACGCGGGAACGCCCGTGCTGATGGTCGAGCAGAACGCGCGAGCGGCGCTCGAACGGTCGGACCGTGGCATCGTCCTCGACATGGGCGAGAACCGATTCGAGGGGACCGGCGCGGAACTGCTCGACAGCGAGGAGGTCGCCGAACTCTACCTCGGCACCGACTGAGTCGGGCGGTCCCGATTCGTGACGGCAGCGTCGTAGACACCGGCATAGCCTGCTTCTGTCCGCCGGTTTTACCCCGTCGGCGATGAAGTGGTGGGCATGGCAGACGACGATCAGCCCGGATTCTACACGCGAAGCCTGCACGCCGGCCAGTCGCCCGACCCATCGACGGGCGCGCGCGCGCCGCCCATCTACCAGACGACGTCGTACGTCTTCGACGACGCCGACGACGCCGCCGGGCAGTTCGCCCTGGAGAAGGAGGGGCACATCTACTCGCGACTGATGAACCCCACCGTCGGCATGTTGCAGGAGCGCCTCGCCGCCCTCGAAGGCGGCGTCGGCGCCGCCGCAACGGCGTCGGGGATGGCCTCCCTCGACCTCGCGACCTTCCTCCTCGCGGAGGCGGGCGACAACGTCGTCACGTCTTCGGCGCTCTACGGGGGGACGTACACCTACTTCACCCACTCCGTCGAGCGACGGGGCATCACGACGAGGTTCGTCGACACCCTCGACTACGACGGCTACGCCGACGCCATCGACGACGACACCGCGTACGTCCATCTCGAAACCATCGGCAACCCCGCCTTGGTGACCCCCGACATCGAGCGGGTCGCGGACATCGCCCACGACCACGGAGTGCCCCTGTTCGTCGACAACACGTTCGCGACGCCGTATCTCTGTCGGCCCCTCGAACACGGCGCGGACCTCGTGTGGGACTCGACGACCAAGTGGCTCCACGGGTCGGGGTCGACCGTCGGCGGGGCCTTGATCGACGGCGGCACCTTCGACTGGGGCGAATACGCCGAGGACTACCCCGAAATCGGGCAGGAGAATCCCGCCTACCACGGCGTCAACTTCCACGAGACGTTCGCGCCCGCGGGTCTCACATACGCGGCCATCGCCCGCGGTCTCCGCGACCTGGGCAACACCCAGTCGCCGTTCGACGCCTGGGTTACCCTCCAGAAACTGGAGTCGTTCCCGATGCGGATGGAGCGCCACTGCGAGAACGCGATGGCCGTCGCGGAGTTCCTCGACGACCACCCCGACGTCGCGTGGGTGACGTATCCCGGCCTGGAGAGCCACGAGACCCACGGGACGGCGGGCGAGTATCTGGAGGGCGGCTACGGCGGCATGATCGCCTTCGGCCTCGCCGACGGCTACGAGGCCGCGAAGGGGACGGTGAACAACGTCGAACTCGCCTCCCTGCTCGCCAACGTCGGCGACGCGAAGACGCTCGTCATCCACCCCGCCTCCACCACGCACCAGCAGTTGACCGAGGACGAACAGGCGGCCGCGGGCGTCACGCCCGACATGATCCGGCTCTCCGTCGGCCTGGAGGACGTCGACGACATCGTCGCGGACTTGGACCGAGCCATCGACGCGGCGACCTGAGGGATCTGTGGCCGGGGGAGCTGCGACGGCCGTGACGCGCAGCCGACGCGCCCCCCTGAAGGCCGTCGCCGGCGCCGGCGCGACGGTCGGTGTCGGGTACGGCGGGTCGTTCGCGGCGTCCGGACGCGGACGGGCTCTCGTCCGCCACGTCTCCGGCCATCTCGTCGACGGCGGGACGCTCCGTATCGTCGACATCTACCACGAGGAACTGAACCGCGACGGGACGGCGGACCGCCGCGTCCGCGACGGCTACCGTGGCCGGATCGACGAGGGAATCGTCTCGACCGACCTGCACCGCGACCTGTTCGATCGGTTCGCGGCCGTCCGCTACTACCTCGGCCACGACTGTCCGGGGTGTTCCGCCCCCGCGGTGAGCCGGCGCGAGTTCAACGGCGTCGCCCTCGACGAGTCGGTCCGACTCGTCTACCACGACGACGGGGCGACGGTGGTGCCGGCACCCCTCTGAGCTACCCGGCGTCGAAGGCGTCGTCCAGTCGGTCGGCGGCGTGCGCGACGATGGCCCGAATCCGTGTTTTCTGGAGGTTCAGATCCGCAAACAGGCAGTCGAGGCGCCGGAGCGTCCGCTCGCTTCCCCGGAAGCCGTACGTCCCACGGGCGAGGCGGCCCTCCGGGCACCGGGTGGTGACGATCACCGGCACGTCCGCCGCCCGGAGGTCCTCGACGGCGTCGACGATGGCTTCGGGGACGTGTCCCGCGCCCGTGGCGGCGAGACAGACCGCCGCCGCGTCGGCGTGGGCCGACAGGTGCGAGGCGGGCGCGTCGGCGGTGACGTACACCGCGGCCACGTCGTTCGTGAGGCGGTCGGGGTCGGGGTCGGGGTCGAACGTCGGGTCCGGCTGCTGGGCACGTCGGCGCCAGGTGACCGACCCCTCCTCGACGACGCCGACGGGGCCGAACTCCGGACACCGGAACGTATCGACCATCTGTGCGTGGGCCTTCGTCGCCTCGCGGGCGGGCAGGACGCGCCCGGCGAAGGCGACGAGGACGCCCCGGCCGCGGGCGTCGGGGTCGAGCGTCGTCCGGACCGCCGCGAGCAGGTTCGCGGGGCCGTCGGGGCTCGCGAGCGACGGGTTCCGCATCGCGCCCGTGACCGCGACGGGCGTCTCGCCGTCGTAGCACAGATCGAGGAAGTACGCCGTCTCCTCCAAGACGTCCGTCCCCTGCGTGACGACGACGCCCTCGACCGCGGGGTCGGCGTCGAGGTCACGGACGAGCGTCGTGAGGCCGAACATCCGCCCGACGGTGAAGTGGGGGCTCGGGATCGTCGAGAACTCCTCGACGCGGAGGGAGACGTCGTCGAGGCCGGGGACGGCGGCGACGAGGTCCGCGCCGCCGAGGTCGGGAGTGGCGCCGCTGCCGTCCTCGGTCGATGCGATGGTGCCGCCGGTCGAGACGACGGCGACGGTCATCGGGCGGCAAGCACGTCCCGCTCCTCGAAGACGCGCCCCAGCCGCTCCATCGACGCCACCACCACGTCGCATGCGGGGCGTACCGCCGGCTTGGGGAGGAAGCCGACCGAGAGGCCGGCGACTTCGAGCATCGGAAGGTCGTTGGCGCCGTCGCCGACGGCGACGGTTCGGGAGCGGGGGACGCCCGCGTCGTCGGCCAGCGATTCGAGCGCCTCGTCTTTCGTCCCGTCGATCAGTGGCCCCTCGACGCCGCCGGTGAGGTGGCCGCCACTCGCGGGGAGGCGGTTGGCGACGACGGTGTCGACGCTTACCCCCTCGCGTTCGAGGGCGCGGGATACGCCGCGTTCGAAACCACCGGTCAAAATCGCGGTGTGGTGACCGGCGTCGTTCAGGCGAGCGAGCAGGTCGGCGGCCCCCTCGCGGAGGCGCACCTGCGTGAAGGCGTTCGCGGCGTCGTCGAGGGGGAGGCCGTCGAGCAACGCCGCGCGCTCGCGGAGGCTATCGGCGTAGCTGATTTCGTCGTTCATCGCCCGCTCGGTCACCGCGGCCATCCGGTCGGCGACGCCGCACTGCTCGCCGAGCAGGACCGTCATCTCGGAGTCCGAAAGCGTACCGTCGAAGTCGAACGCGACGAGTCGCATACCCGCCCCTTACCGGCCGGGAAGTTGAATGTCCCGACGCAAGCGCCGACCGAGACGTGTTTGGAAACCCTTAACAGCCGTACTCGGTAGGTTCGAGTATGAAGGTACTCGTCACGGACCCGGTCGCAGACGCGGGGCTCAACCGCCTCCGCGAGGCAGGCTACGAGGTGGAGACGGCATACGACGTGGAGGGCGACGCGCTCCTCGACGCCGTCTCCGACGCCAACGCGCTCGTAGTGCGTTCGGGGACGGACGTGACCGAGGCGGTGTTCGAGGCGGCGCCCGACCTCGTGATCGTCGGTCGTGCCGGCATCGGCGTGGACAACATCGACATCGACGCCGCCACGGACCACGGCGTCATCGTCGCCAACGCCCCGGAGGGGAACGTCCGGGCCGCCGCGGAACACACCGTCGCCATGGCCTTCGCCACCGCCCGCTCCATCCCGCAGGCGCACGTCCGCCTCCGGGCCGGCGAGTGGGCGAAAAGCGACTACCTCGGCACGGAACTCAACGGCAAGGCGCTCGGCGTCGTGGGCCTCGGCCGCGTCGGGCAGGAAGTCGCCAGACGTCTCGGCTCGCTCGGCATGGACCTCGTCGCGTTCGACCCCTACATCAGCGAGGAACGGGCCGAGCAGTTGGGCGCCGAACTCGTCGACTTCGAGGCGTGTCTCGAACGCGCGGACTTCCTGACGGTCCACACCCCGCTGACCCCGGAGACCGAGGGGATGATCGCCGAGGACGAACTCGCCACGATGGAGGGCGGCTACCTCGTCAACTGCGCGCGCGGCGGCGTCGTCGACGAGACGGCGCTCGCCGCGGCGGTGGAGGACGGGACGCTCGCGGGCGCCGCGGTCGACGTGTTCGCGGACGAACCCGTCGGGCCGGACAACCCCCTGCTGGCCGTCGAGGACATCGTCGTCACGCCGCATCTCGGCGCCTCGACCGAGGCCGCACAGGAATACGTCGCCACGAGCATCGCCGACCAGATCGTCGCCGCGTTCGACGACGAACCCGTCGCGAACGCCCTGAACGCCCCCTCGATCGACGAGAGCGCGTTCCCGCGCGTCCAGCCGTACATCGACCTCGCGGAGACCGCGGGGAAGGTCGCGGCCCAGATGTTCGACGGCCGCATCTCCGAGGTGCGCGTGCGCTACGAGGGCGACATCGCGGACGAGGACGTGGAGTTCGTCACCGCGAGCGCGCTCAAGGGAGTTTTCGAACCCCTGGAGTGGCAGGTCAACGCCGTCAACGCGCCGAAGATCGCGGACGAACGCGGGATCGAGGTGACCGAGGAGAAGACCCGGCAGAGCGAGGACTTCCAGAGCCTCGTCACCGTCACCGTCGGCGACGGCGAGGACGAAATCGGCGCCTGTGGCACCCTCTTCGCCGGCGACGATCCGCGGATCGTCCGCCTCGACGGCTACCGGGTCGACGCCGTCCCCCACGGCCAGATGCTCGTCGTGCGCAACTACGACCGGCCCGGCGTCCTCGGCCTGATCGGGACGGTGCTCGGGGACAACGACATCAACATCGCGGGGATGTTCAACGGCCGCGAGACGCTGGGCGGCGAGGCGGTGACCGTCTACAACCTCGACGAGGCGGTGCCCGACGCCGTGGTCGAGGAGATTCGCGCGGACGAGCGAATCATCGACGTGAAAGGGATCACCCTCGGTAACGGCGAGGGCGAGGACTACGGCAGCGAGTGAAAGCCGTCACACACCCGGTCACACGGCGTCTCGCGACCGGGTGTGCGACCAGTTTCACTCGCTACCGCCGAGGCCGAGAAGGCGGGCGACGCGGACGACGGCCCCGGTCGATTCGGGCGGCGTTCGCTCCGACTCGTCGGCTGCCGGCCGGTCGCGGTCCAGTAACCGCTCGTACCGCTCGACGATCCGTTCGTTCTCGCGGCGCTGTTTCTCGACGGCGGCGCGGAGCGCTTCGTTCTCGCGTTCCAGTTCGGCGATGCGCGTCTCGGGGTCGATGTCGCGGCTGGGATGTGTCGCGTCCGCACGCGGCGACCCGTCGCGACCGCTACTCACCGTCCCGGTCGGAAGGCCGCTGGGTGGCATGTGAGATAGTCACACTCGTACCGACAAAAAGCCCCGTCAGACGGCCGTCAGGGACGGCCCGACCGACTCGACGCCGTCGGCCGCGCCGGCTGTCGACGCCCGAGTCGGGAACGGAGGGTCGACGGGTGGGCGGGGATCGCCCCAGCCTACTCCCCGATGTGGTCCAG
>ERZ1034486.456-NODE-456-length-10085-cov-5.210369_pt1 | contig 10085 bp, 5 predicted proteins | sample MGYA00520683_ERZ1034486 | MGnify/ENA primary metagenome ERZ1034486 (study PRJEB33760, sample SAMEA4777685) | hypersaline lake metagenome | biome: hypersaline environment; feature: brines | place: Spain | collected 2012-08 | depth 0 m ...
GAGCACGCGGTCGGTGCCGAGGGCGTCGACGGCCGCCGGCACCGTCTCCAGCAGACTGTCGAGGTCGGCCCGCCACACATTGCGCCCGTCGATAACGCCGAGCGACAGCGCCAGGTCGTCGGGCACGCCGTGGTCGAGGGCCGCCTGCAGCTGTCCCGCTCCGCGGTCGAGGTCAAGGTGCAGGGCATCGATCGGCAGGTCGAGGGCCGTGGGCAGGTTGTCCTCCAGGCCGCCAAAGTAAGTGGCCACGTGCAGGTCGAGGTCGGCGGCGTCGGCGAGCGCCTCGTACGCCTGGGTGAAGGCGGCGCGCTCCTCGTCGCTGAGGTCGAGGACGAGGGTCGGCTCGTCGAGCTGCACCGCGTCGGCGCCGGCGTCGGCCAGCGCCTGCAGAACCTCGGCGTAGACCGGCAGCAGGTCGTCGAGCAGGGCGAGCGCGTCGAGGCCGTCCTCCTGCGTCTTGCCCAGCAGCAGAAACGACACCGGCCCGATGAGCACCGGCCGCGTCTCGACGCCGTGGGCCTTCGCCTCCTCGTACTCGTCGATCACCTTCGTGGACGAGAGCGAGAAGTCCGTGTCGCGCGAAAACTCAGGGACAATGTAGTGGTAGTTCGTGTCGAACCACTTCGTCATCTCCATCGCCTGCACGCCAGAGCCTTCGCCCTCCAGGTCCTTCTCCTGCAGGCCGCGCGCCATGGCGAAGTAGGTGTCGAGGTCGACCTCGGTGCCGTCCCACGGGAAGCGCTCGGGCACGGCGCCGACCATCGCGCAGGCGTCGAGCACCTGGTCGTAGTACGAGAAATCGTTGGAGGGCACCACGTCGAGCCCGAGGTCCTGCTGGGTGGACCAGTGCGAGGCGCGGAGGGCCCGGGCCGAATCGCGGAGTTCGTCCTTCGAGAGGTCGCCCTTCCAGTACCCTTCCACGGCGCGCTTGAGCTCGCGGTGCGCACCGATGCGGGGGAAGCCGAGATTGGATGCCGTCGCCATGGACGTGCGGAGTGTTGGTTTTGGAAAGCAGACAGGTACAAGGTGTACGGGAGGCCTGACAATTGTTACCTCCGTCTCGTTCATTTCCCAAAACATCCACATTCGGGAGGTGGCGTTGACGGTTGCGGGTTCACAATTGCGGGTTGAAGGTTGGGACCATCGAGAACGAGCGGAGAGAGGTTGCTGTTGGAAGAGCCTGTCGCTGGGAATGGGAGAAAGGACGAAAGGAAGAGAGGGCAACGAGTCTTCTCGGTAGGTTCAATGCTTCTTCCGTTCCCCCACTCTCTGCATCCTTTCCGCCCGCACCCACATGTCCCTCGACCTCGACCGCCTCCGCGCCGACACGCCCGGCACCGAAAATGTCCTCCACTTCAACAACGCCGGCGCCGCGCTGCCGCCGCAGCCGGTCCTCGACGCGCAGGTCGCGCACCTGGAGCGCGAGGCCACGATTGGCGGCTACGAGGCCGCGGCCGAGGCGGAGGCGCGCCTCCAGCACACGTACGACGCCATCGCCCGCCTGCTGGGGTGCGACGCCGACGAGGTGGCCTTCCTCGAAAATGCGACGCGGGCCTGGGACATGGCCTTCTACGCGATGCCGTTCACCGAGGGCGACCGCATTCTCACCTCCCGCGCCGCCTACGCGAGCAACCACATCGCCTGCCTGCAGGTGGCCGAGCAGACGGGGGCGGAGGTAGAGGTAGTGCCCTCCGACGCGAGCGGACAGATCGACGTTGACGCGCTGCGCTCCACGATGGACGACCGGGTGGCCCTCATTGCCCTCACGCACGTCCCCACCAATGGCGGCCTCGTGAACCCGGCTACGGAGGTCGGCGCCGTGGCCCAGAATGCCGGGGTGCCGTTTCTGCTCGACGCCTGCCAGTCGGCCGGGCAGATGCCCCTCCCGGTCGAGGAGATCGGCTGCACGATGCTCTCCGCCACCGGGCGCAAGTACCTGCGCGGGCCCCGGGGCACCGGCTTCCTCTACGTGGAGAGGGACTGGATCGAGCGCCTGGAGCCGCCCCTCCTCGACCTCCACGCCGCTACCTGGACCGCGCCCGACGCGTACGAGATGCACCCGGACGCCCGCCGGTTCGAAACCTGGGAACGCCACGTGGCCGGACAGGTGGCCCTCGGCGTGGCCGTCGACTATGCGCTCGACCGGGGCCTCGACGCCATCTTCGAGCGCAACCAGCACCTCGCCCGCACGCTGCGCCGCGAACTGGACCGCCTCGACGGCGTCACAGTCCACGATCAGGGCCGGGTCCGCTGCGGCATCACCACGTTCAGCGCCGAGCAGACGGGCGCGGCGGATCTGAAGGCAGCGCTGCGGGAGCAGAACATCAACGTCTCCGTCTCCCCACCCAGCTCCACCCGCCTCGATGCGGAGGCCCGCACCCTCCCCGACCTCGTGCGCGCCTCGGTGCACTACTACAACACCGAAGAGGAAATCGAGCGGTTCGTTGCCGCCCTCCAGGATGCGGCGAAGGGGTAGGGCCGCCAGAACGGTACCGACTGCGGGAAGAGCGAGCGTTCTCTCGATCCAGCAACCGGCCTCACCGTCTCCGTGCGGTTTCAAGCGGCATCGTGAACACGACCGTCGTGCCCCCATCCTCCTCGGCCTGAATCGTCAGAGCCCCGCCCACCAGGTTGGCCCGATGATGCATGGTGCGGAGCCCAATGCCATCGGGCGATACATGGTCCCCGGACGCGGTCGTAATGTCGTCCGGAATCCCCACTCCATTATCGCGAATCCTCATGCGGAGAGTCGCCTCACGTCGCCGGAGATTGACCTCGATGCGCGTGGCGTCGCCGTGCTGCCGGGCATTGCTGAGGGCCTCCTGTGCGATTCGATACAAGTGAATGGCCGTCTCTTCGCTGGCCGGGAGGTCCTCGCCGAGATCTCCGGTGAAGGCATACTCAAGATCAAACCGCCCGCTCTGCGTCTCACAGAGCTGCTGCAGGGATCGGGCCAGGTTCTCGTCTTGCAACGCCGGGGGCACAAGCTCGTGGGAAAGGTTGCGGGCCACCTCACTGCTGTCCCGAACAAGCTCGATGACCTCAGCGATTTTGCCGGCCACCTCAGGCGTTTCGTTGGCGATCTGGCTCCGGGAAGATTCCAGCATCATGGTCGCCGCCGCGAGGTCGGAGGCCAACGCATCGTGGAGGTTCTGGCCCACCTTCTGGCGCACCTCCTCCGTCGCATCGATCAGTTGCCGCTCCAACCGCCGCCGGCTGCTGATGTCGACAAACGTCAGCACCACCCCCTCAATCTCGTCCTCCACCGTGCGGTACGGACGGAGCCGCATCAAGTACCAGGTGTCCTCTCCCTGCCGCACCTCGCGCTCAATGGGCTCCAGGGCACGGAGCACTTCACGGGCGTCTTCGATGAGCCCGTCGTACTCGAACCGACGTGTAAAATCGGTCAGCGGGCGCCCCACGTCGTGGGGTCGAATGTTAAACAGCTCCTTCACCGGAGGCGTGAAGCGCTCAATCTCAAGCTCCCGGTTCAAAAAGAGCGTCGCGATCTCAGTGGCGGCCATCAGGTTCTCCAGGTCGCTATTGGCGGACCGGAGCTCCTCAATTTTCGACTCCAGCTCTTGATTGGTCGTCTTCAACTCTTCGTTCACCGACTGCAGCTCTTCCTTGCTGGTCCGGAGCTCCTGGTTCTTGGACTGGAGCTCTTCGTTCATGGACAGGAGCTCTTCGTTGGCCGACTCCATCTCTTCCGTCGCGGCCTCGTACTCCTCGGTCGTCGTCTGGAGTTGCTCACGCGTGCGCTCAAGCTCGGACTGCACCCCGCCCTCTCGAGTATCATTCGAGTCCATGTCTCCGTCCGTCTGCCCATACGAGGGCTCGTCCACTCGAATGTGCGCGTAGGTCTGGGGGCCGAAGCTTGTAATCGGGCGCACCCTCACGTCCAGAATCACGGTTTCCTCCCCGTCCTGAACCTCGATGCGGGGATACCGGCTGCTCTTCCCCTTTTCAAAAGCCTGGTACAGGGCCGTCTGTAGCACCGTCCGGACCGCCTCGGGCACGAGGCGAAGAATCTTAGACGTGGGGACGCGGTCCCCCAGGCGCAGGTGCCGGGCCGCCTGGTCAGAAAAGTGAAGAAGGTTGTAGTCGTCATCGACCAGGAGGCTGGCGACCTCCTGCATGAGCGCCTCGCGGTGGAGCTCCCCTGCAGAGGGACGATCCATGTTCCGGGGGGCCGCCTCCCGGGACTGTTGTTTGAGTTCGGAGAACAGCTTCCCCCCGTCTTCCTTGTTCTTCGAAACCGAAACCGGGACCTCCGGCTGTTGTCCCTCGGCAAGGACGCGGGCCTTGAGGATGTTGTGCGACTCATCGACCATGGAAAACAGGTCCGTTTGCCGCCCCACCGTCTCCGACCGCCCCAAAAACAGATACCCATCTTCGCGCAGGGCGTAGTGGATCACCCGGAGAATGTGCTGCTGCATTTCCTGCCGGAGATAGATCAGCAGGTTGCGACAACTCACCAGATCCAACGACGAGAACGGCGGATCCGTCAGCACGTCGTGCTCGGCAAAGAGCACGGTTTCCTTGAGGCGCGGCCTGATCCGGTAGTACTCTTCCTCCCGAAGGAAGAACCGATCGAGCCGGTCCTGCGGCACGTCTGCTTCAATGGTTTCGGGGTAGAGTCCCTTTCGCCCAAACTGAAGAGCGTCCTCCTCCACATCGGTGGCAAACACCTGAAGATCAGGGGGCTCTTTCATCCCATCTGTGTGCTCCAGGAGCAACATGGCAAGCGAGTAGGCCTCCTCTCCCGTTGCACACCCGGGCACCCAGATCCGCACCTGATCGGTGGGCCCCTTTTGTGCAAATATGTTCGGGAGCACGCTCTCGGCAAGGGCCTCAAACGCTTCTGCGTCCCGAAAGAAGTTTGTGACGGTAATGAGAAGGTCCTTCTTGAGCGCGTGCGTTTCCTCGTCGTCCTTCCGGAGGAGCTGGAGGTAGGCGTCCAAACTCGTGATCGAGTTGATCTGCATACGGCGCTCCAACCGCCGGAGCACCGTCGAGCGCTTATACCCCGAAAAGTCGTGTCCCACCTCAGAGTAGAGACGGGTGAAGATCCGCTGGAGAACGTTTTGCGCTTCACTGTCCAGCTGGCTCTCGTCTTTCGGAAGCTGAAGAACCCCGGCCGAATCGCGATACTCGAGGAGCTGATTGGCCAGTTCCTCGACGGGCAGAGACAGGTCTACAATCCCGGTGGCCACAGCGCTGCGCGGCATGTGATCGTACTCGGCCTCCGCAGGGGCCTGCACAAACGCGACCCCACCGTTCTCCTTGATTGCACGAATGCCGAGGGTGCCATCGGTGCCCGTGCCCGAGAGCACAATGGCGACGGCATTGTGCTTCTGGTCCGCAGCCAACGATCGAAAGAAGTGATCGATCGTGGACGTGTCGTGGATTTTCCCCGTGTCTCGGAGCCCGAGCCGGCCATCGTGTATTTCAAGATGCGTCCCCGGCGGAATGACGTATCCGTGTCCCCCACGGACCTGCATTCCGTCCTCGGCCCGAACCATCGAGAGGGCCGCAGTCTGCCGGAGAACCTGCGTCAGATTGCTTTCTTCATCCCCGGCCAGATGAAGCACCACCACAAACGCCATGTCGGTGTCCGCCGGAATGGCCTCGAAGAAATTTTGGAGCGCCGTGACCCCTCCGGCGGACGCCCCGACGCCGACCACCGGCCTGGGCACCGATTCGGGGTCCGAGTCGGCCTCGTCCCCGGACGTTGCATGTGGGGAGGACGCGTCCTCGGCGGTAGCACCGTTGGGGGACATGGCAGTCGGAGACAAGAAGGAGATGATAGAAGAGTCGTACAAAGGGTTCGATGCGCGTGTTGCACCTAGAAAGTGAACGTGCCCCCTCCAAAAATGCTTGTCGGCCTGTGCTCCTCCATTTCTTTCGGACTTGTTTTGCGCCCGGGGTCTCCGCAGCGTCTGTTTGGCGCAAGCGCAACAATAAACCGGTCCGGCCGCAACCTGGCTCACTTACTGGATCATTCAGACGGCCCAGAGCTTCATAGTTACCCTTTGCCCGACGCTCTCACGCACCACTCTCAGTCCCATATGCAATTTCTCTCTTTTGACAACGGCGACGAAATGCCCATGCTCGGCCTCGGCACGTGGAAGTCGGCCCCGAACGAGGCCTACGAGGCGGTCAAAACGGCGCTGGAGGTCGGCTACCGTCATATCGACTGCGCAGCCATTTACAAGAACGAAGCCGAGGTGGGGGATGCCCTCACCGAGTCGTTCGAGGCCGGCGTGGCCGACCGGGAGGACGTGTGGATCACCTCCAAGCTCTGGAACGACGCCCACGCCCCCGAGCACGTCCGCCCCGCCCTGGAGCAAACGCTCGATGACCTCCAGCTTGACACCCTCGACCTCTACCTGATCCACTGGCCCGTCGCCTTCACGCACGGCACCGACTATCCGGACGCGCCCGATGAGTTTGTGTCGCTCGACGAGATTCCCCTCGCCGACACCTGGGCGGCCCTGGAGGCGCTCAAGGCCGAAGGGCTGGTGCGCCACATCGGCGTCTCCAACTTCAACATCCCGAAGCTGCAGCACCTGATCGACGCCGGGGACGTGCCGCCGGAGATGAACCAGATTGAGCTGCACCCTTACCTGCAGCAGCCCGAGATGGTGTCGTTTGCCGAGGAGCAGGGCATCCCGCTCACCGCGTACTCGCCCCTCGGCTCCGGCGATCGCCCCGACGCCATGAAGGCCGACGACGAGCCGGTGCTGATGGAAGACCCTACGATCCACGAGATCGCGGAGCGCCACGACGCCTCTCCCGCACAGGTGCTCATCAGCTGGGCCCTGCACCGCGACACGGTCGTCATCCCCAAGTCTACCACGCCGAGCCACATCGAGGACAACCTGGCGGCCGCCGACCTGGAGCTGACGGACGCCGACATGGAGGCCATCGCCGCGCTCGACAAGGACCGCCGCTACCTGCAGGTGGCCGACTGGACCATCGAGGGGAGCCCGTACACCCAAACCGGACTCTGGGACGAGTAGCAGGCCCGCTCCCGGTTCCGCCTTCGCCCCGGCTTCGCCCGCGTTGTGCCACGTACTTCCGCGCCCGATGCCTCCCTCCACGCTTTTCGACTTTACGGCCGCTCCGGACACGGCCGCCGCCTGGCGCAGCCTCGACGATCCGGTGATGGGCGGCGTCTCCCAAAGTCAGTTCGCCGCTACCGAGGACGGGGCCGCCTTTACCGGCGAGGTGTCGCTGAAGCAGGGCGGCGGCTTCTGCTCGGTGCGGGCCCCGGCGCTCACCGCAGACCTGCGCGGCGCACGCGGCCTGCGGCTCCGCCTCCGCGGCGACGGGAAGCGCTACTGGCTCACGATGTACACGGAGGCGGGCGGCCCCGTCAGCTACCGCGCCTCCGTGCAGCCGCCCGCGGACTGGACCCCGGTAACAGTCCCCTTCGACGCCCTCACCCCGTACCGCCGTGGCACGCACGTGCCGGACGCTCCCCCATTCGCCCCCGACCAGGTCCGCACCCTGGGCTTCTTGATTGCCGACGAGCAGGCGGGCCCCTTTCGGCTGGAGGTGGCGTGGATTCGAACCGTGCAGGCGTAGGCCGCTCGTCGGCCCGTCTTCGCACAAAAAAGATCGAGTCCTCGTGTGACTCTGCCCGCGGCCTCCTAGATTGCATCGCTGTTCGGCAGATCTGCGCACGACTCCCCCACCCATGCACGCCGCCCCCGACGAGCCCCCGTCCACAAGCAAACACGTCGCCATTTCCGGCAACATCGGCGCCGGCAAGACGGCCCTCACCAAGGTGCTGGGCGAGTACTACGACTGGCACACGGTCTTCGAAGAGGTGGACGACAATCCGTACCTCACGGATTTCTACAACGACATGCGCCGGTGGTCCTTCAACCTACAGGTGTTTTTTCTTTCCCAGCGGTTTGAGCAGCTTCAGCGCATCAACCAGATGGAGCAGTCGGTGGTGCAGGACCGCTCCATCTACGAGGACGCGCACATCTTCGCGCGCAACCTCTACGAGATGGGGCACATGAGCGGGCGGGACTACCGGAATTATACGTCCCTGTTTTCGATCATGACGACGCACCTGGAGCCCCCGTCCCTGCTCATCCACCTCCGCGCCTCCGTGCCCACGCTCGTCAACCACATCCAGCAGCGCGGGCGGGAGTTTGAGTCGACCATCCGCATCGACTACCTGGAGCGCCTGCAGGGCCACTACGAGGAGTGGATTGAGAACTACGACCGCGGCCCGAAGCTGATTGTGGACGTCGACGAGCTGGACTTCGTGGGGGAGAAAGACGACCGCCGTGCCGTGTTGAACCAGGTCGAAAGCCGGCTCTTCGGGCTCTTTCCGGACGAATAGCGGGTCCGGACGAGCAGCGCCCCGCGGGCCTCGACGGGGTGTTTTCCGATTCGTGCTCTCTGGATGCGACGCGGCCATGCCCGCTTCCTTCGCCCTCATGGTCTTCCCCCCGCTTCGCCTTGGACTCGCCAGCGGGGCTGCCGTGCTCGGCCTCCTGGGGCTGCTGCTCGCGCCCAGCGCGGCCCGCGGGCAGGCCGATACTGCCCGGGCCGCCCCGCCCGACTCCCTCCGGCAGGTGCGCCCCGACACCACCCGGCCGCCCCCCGCCGAGTCGCCCTCTACCGAGTCGCCCCCCGCCGATGCGGCCGCGGAGACGCCCCTTCGCCCACTGCCCTTCGCCCCGCCCCTGTACGGCCGCCCCGTCACCGACTCCCTCCCCGGCCGGCGGCCCTCGGTCAGCCTCGAAGCGCTGCTGGCCGAGCGAGCAGGCGGCTTTTTGTACGACCTGGGAGAGTACGGGTGGCCGCACGGATGGAGCCCGCGGGGGCTGGCACCGCACCGCGTGCACCTGCGGCTCGACGGGCGCTCGTTTGACGATCCGCTGACGGGCCGCCCCCGGTTTGAGCTGTTGCCGCCGTCGTTTCTTTCGCGTCCCCGCGTGGGGCTCGATCCCGGCGGGGGCGCCGTGGGCGTCCACGCTGCCTGGCGCGCCTACGCCTCCAGGCGTCCCCTTACCGAGATCCGGTACCGCTTCGACAACAGCGGCCTCCACGGGGTGGAGGTGGGCCACTCGCAGAAGCGTCGGCTCGATCTGTTTGGCCGGCTCGGCGTCCTGCACGTGACCTTCGGCTACGGCGGGCGGAAGGCCGATGGGGTGTACGACGGAAGTGCACTCCGGACCGAACGCCGCGTCTGGGGGCGTCTCCGGTACCAGACGAACAACTGGGCCGTCGGCCTCACCAACCGGGCCTCTCGCTACCGGATTGGGGCGCACGGCGGAGCGGTGCCGCCCACGCCCCCCTTCTCTAGCCTCTACACCCTTCCGCTGGCGAGCACCAGCGTGCGCGCCCCCAGAAACCGGCGGAAGACCCTCCGAAACGACCTCTCCCTCCGCGTGCGGGGCCCGCTCGTGCCCGGCCTTCGACGGCCCGCCGAGCTTTCGGCCCGGTGGACGACCCACGCCTTCGACGTCCGCGATGCAGCGCGCGACACGACGTGGCGCACGCGCCTCCGTGGCGGCCATGCACGCCTGCGCCAGTCCCTTGCGGTTGGGCGCCACCGGCTTACCGGCACGGCGCAGGGACAGCTGTGGAGCGTCGACCAGAGCAATGTGCCCGCGCACCTGGGGCCGGTGCGCGGAGCGGCGCACGTGGGCCTTCGCGACTCTCTGGGGCTGGGGGCCACCCGGCTCGTGCTTCACGCAGGCGGTCACCTGACGTCCGAGCAGGCGTACCCGTCGATCACGCTCCGAGCCACCCGGCGCACCGGTCCGGCTCGCCTGTCGGCGTCGGTGACGGCCACCGGGCAGCGTGGCGCCTGGATTGAAGAAGCAGGCTTCGCGGGCGTGCGTCCTCTCGACACGGAGCGGGGCGGCCTTGCGGATGCGCTGGTAGAGGGCACCGTGGGCGCCCGGGCCCGCTTCGGCCCCTTCGACCTCCAACTGCGCGGGTTTGCGCACCAGATCCGGAACGCCGTGGATCTGTATGCGGTGCGGCCGGCGGGGGCGGAGGCCACGGCCTACACGGACTCGGTGACAGCACGCCGCCTCTCCACGCCGGTT
>ERZ1034486.459-NODE-459-length-10058-cov-3.349495_pt1 | contig 10058 bp, 11 predicted proteins | sample MGYA00520683_ERZ1034486 | MGnify/ENA primary metagenome ERZ1034486 (study PRJEB33760, sample SAMEA4777685) | hypersaline lake metagenome | biome: hypersaline environment; feature: brines | place: Spain | collected 2012-08 | depth 0 m ...
GTTCGTCGTCGACGGGACGGGCGGGTGGACGCGCCGCGCCGGCGTCGCCGTCGGGATGGCCCACGACGCCGTCCGTCGCGTCGCCGAACCGGGCGTACCCGCCCGGCGACTCGTCGACGAAGCCATCGCCGAACTGGGCGCGTACGGGCTCGCCGCGGGCGAGAGCGCAGTCGTCCACGGCCTCGACGCGCCGATGGACGGCGGGAGCGACGAACCGCTGTCGGCCGGGCGGCGCTTCGCGCTCGACCCGACGGCGCGCGATCCGGACCCCGAGACGGATCGTGGGGTCGTTCGGGTCGGCGGCTGGTATACGATCACCGACTCCGGCTGCCAACCGCTGAGCGGCCTGCCGACGTCGCTGTCGCCGGACGCCTACTGATCGTCGTCGTCGGGGTCTTTCACCGCCGTCCCGACGAGCCGTTCGAGGACTGCCCCGGGCAGGTCGGCCGGCGTCGTGAGTCGGCGCGGGAGGACGACCATCAGGACGGCGACGATCACGAGACCGGCGCCGAGGGGTCGGCTCCCGGCGAGAAACGTCTCGATGCCGTAGAAGCCGACCGGAATGGCGAAGATCAGCGACGCCGCGAGGCCGACGGTCTCCAGAATGCCGAGTCGCATCGACAGGTCGTAGCGGGTCGGGATCGAAAACTCCGTCGTTCCGGCCGGATCGTGGCGGCGACGACGCCGCTCCCACACTCCGAACATTCGTCGGCGTCGGCGTCGGCGTCGGCGGTGAGGGGGTGCCCGTACCGCCGGCACTCGCAGGACGTGTCCGCCCGCGTCCGGCGGGCGATGACTCACGACCGCTCCGATGGACGGTGCGGACGAGCGGGACGAGCCGAGTCGCCCGCTCGACGCCGCCGGGGAGTCGCTTGTCGACGCTTCGCGAGGCGAGGTAACCGAGGAGGGTGATTCCCGCGGCGATGCAGACGGCCGCGAGCGACTGGGCGATCACCTCGGCGTTCCCGGTGTAGTTCGTCAGCCGCGTGGCCCGTACGATGTGGTTCAACGGCCCGGCCGTACGGACGAAGACGAACTGCGGGACGAAGGGCGTCACCGCGAGCGGCGTCACCGGCAGGAGACCGGTGGCGAAACTCGCCCGGAGCCGACCGCTGAAACTCATACTGGAGGGGGAGTGGCAAGGGCATAGGTGTCGGCGGATCGCAACCCCTTACTCCGGCGCCGACGAACGACGGGTATGTTCACGGGCATCGTCGAAGGGACGGGCGAGGTGGTGGACGTCGACGTGACCGAGGAAGGCCGTCGCCTCCGCCTCCGTCACGGGTTCGACGCGGTCGATCACGGGCAGTCGATCGGCGTCAGCGGGGTCTGCCTCACCGTCGAGGAGTACGGCGACGACTGGTTCGAGGTGTTTCTGGCCGAGGAGACGGTCGCCAAAACGTATCTCGGCGCCGTCGAGGTGGGCGACCAGCTCAACCTCGAACGCGCCATGCCCGCGGACGGCCGCTTCGACGGTCACGTCGTTCAGGGACACGTCGACGGCGTCGCGACCGTCGAGGGCGTCGACCGCGTCGGCGACGACTGGTGGTTCACCTTCTCGCTTCCCGCCGACTTGCGGCGCTACGTCGTCTCGAAGGGCTCCATCGCGCTCGACGGGATCAGCCTCACCGTCGCGGAACTCGACGACGAGGCCGGCGCCGTCTCGGTCGCCGTCATCCCGACCACCTACGACCTGACGACGCTGTCGGCGAAGGAACCGGGCGATCCGGTCCACGTCGAGGTGGACGTGGTCGCGAAGTACGTCGAGCGGTTGGTCGACTGATCAGGACTCGAACTCGGTTATCTCGGGCTCTAGTGCCGACTCCTCGATTTCCTCCTCTTCGTGGACCTCGCTGTACGTGTGGCTGTAACGGCGGATCTTCCGGAACAGGATGAGGCCGAACACCCCGTCGTAGAGCAGGACGTAGACGAGGAAGGAGGGGAGCTGCGGGAGGCCGGTGGCGAAGGCGACGAGCCCGGAGCCGATGCCGACGGTGGTGTTGTAGGTGGCGTGGATGAGCGCGGCGACCAGCAGACCCTTCACGACGATCGGGCCGCGGTTCTCGCGGTTGAACTTCGCGAGACCGAGGTAGTAGCCGGCGAAGGCGGAGTAGATGACGTGGCCGGGCCCGGCGAGGGCGCGGATGGCCGTGATGTTCCCCCCGGCGCCGATGAGGCCGAGGCCGACGCCGGTCGCCATCGGCGCGTCGAGGTTCTGCGTGATGTAGAGGGCGTTCTCGATGGTGGCGAACCCGAGCCCGGCGACGGCGCCGTACACCGCACCGTCGACGACGGCCTCGAAGTTGTCGGTGCCGTAGGCGTACAGGCGGACCGCCAGCAGCTTCACCGTCTCCTCGATGGGACCGACGATCAGGAAAAAAAAGAGCGCGTTGCCGAGGAGGCCGAGGCCGGAGAAGACGGGGCGGGTGACGGAGTTGAGCACCGCCGCGAAGTTGGCAGTGAGGACGCCCAGGAGGAAGGTTGCGACGAGCACGGAGAGGGGTTCGCCGCTGGTGACGTCGGTCCGCCGGACGTAGACGGCGAGCGCGAGCGCCGGAAGGGCGGAGAGCAGCGTCAAGATACCGATCTGCGGGTCGGTCAGGGCGCTCAAGCCGCCGATGCCGACGAGGATGAGGAGGGCGACGCCGACGACGAACAGCCGGGTCGAGGTGACGAGCAGTCGATAGATGCCCGCGGCGATGGCGTCGAGCGGGCCGCGTCGCTCCCAGGTGGCGACGTCGTAGAGGTCCAAGGAGTCGTCGGCGCGTTCCTCCACCGGGTCCCGTCGGCGCGACATATCACACGCCTCGGCGTCCAGCGGTTAAGTTCTTGGCCTGTGGGAAGGCGTGAGACCACGTCGTCTCGCTCGCTCACGGGGGTCGCTCGCGGTCCCGTTCGCTCACAGGGATCGTTCACGGGACTTCCGTGGACTCACTCCGTTCGTCCACGTCGTCTCGCTCGCTCACGGGGTTCGCTCGCGAGACCACCGCCTATTTGTCTCACGACACCCGAACGACGAGTATGTACGACTTCGTCGTGGTCGGCGTCGGCCCCGCGGGCGCCCGCCTCGCCCGCCGGGCCGCCGAGGCCGGGTACGACGTGCTCGCTCTGGAGAAGGGGACGGTCGGCACGCCGCTCGCCTGCTCCGGTCACGTCAGCACGGACGTGTGGGACTACGTGCCCGCGGACGCGAAAGCCGACCTCCTCCAGAACCGGGTGTACGGCGCGAACTTCCGGCTCGGCGGGCCGGGGTCGGACGCCTACCCCTTCTACAAGTCGACCGAGGTGTCGAACGTCGTCGACCGGGTGGAACTCGACCGGACGCTCGCCGACGCGGCGGCGGACGCGGGCGCCGACGTGCGCGAGGGCCACGCCGTCGTCGGCGTCGACGAACGCGCGGACGGCGTGACGGTGACCGCCCGCGCCGACGGCGAGACACTGACGTTCGAGACGCGGTTGGTCGCCGGCTGTGACGGCCCCGTCTCGAAGGTGCGTCGCGAAGTCGACTTGCCGGACCCGGCCGAGACCCTGCACGGCGTCCTCGCGTTCGACGAGCAGCCGGACGACGGCGACTTCGTGGACGTCCACCTGACGGTGCCGCGCTTCTTCGCGTGGCGCATCCCCCGTGGGCCGGCCGGCGTGGAGTACGGCCTCGCGGCGCCGCCGGGCACCGACGTGACCGAGCGGTTCGAGCGCCTGACCGACGCCTACGGCGCCGAGACGACCCACCGCTGTTCGGGCGCCATCCCCATCGGCCCGCCGGAGACGGTGACGAGCGACCGCGTCCTCCTCGTCGGCGACGCCGCCGCCCAGACCAAGCCGTTCACCGGCGGCGGCATCCTCTACGGCATGACCGCCGCGGACCACGCGGTCGAGACGATCGACCCGCAGGAGCCGTCGACGCTCGCCGCCTACGAACGCGCGTGGCGCGACGACTTGCGTCGCGAAATTCGGCTCGGGAGCCTGATTCGCCGGGCGTACTCGCTTCCGACGCCGATCCAGCGGCTCGGGCTGTGGGCGCTCGACGGCCGGATCGGCGTGCACATGGACCGACCCACCTCCTTCTTCTCGACGGAGCATCTGCGGGCGCTCGTGAGTGGTGGCGGCACGGAGACGGCGGGCGAGAACGAGCGCTCTCAGTCGTAACGCGGCAAGCGGCCCGACCGGCCGCTCCCGTCGACGAACGGCAGCGACGTGACCGTGGCGTCGACCTCGTCGCCGTCGACGCGGACGGCGAGCGTGAAGTCGTCGGCGTCAAGCGTGCTACTGTCGACGTACGCGAGCGCGATGGGTCGGTCGAGCGACGGGCTCTCCGCGCCACGAGTCACGTCGCCGACGCTCGCGTCGCCGTCGAACACGGCCGCCCCGGATTCGGGCACGGCGTCGAGTTCGAGGCCGACCAGCCGTTTGCTCGGCCGACCCCGGTTCTCGACGCGGGAGACGACTTCCTGTCCGACGTAGCACCCTTTCTCGAAGTCCAGGCCGTTGCGGACGCCGGCAACGTTGGGGATGCGGCCGACGAGTTCGGTGTCGAACAGCGGCGTGCCCGCCTCCAGAGTGAGGGTATCCCACGTGCGGTGGCCGACGGGCGTCGTCGGGGTGCCGCGGGTGAGCAGGGAGTCCCACACGTCGTCGGCGTCGTCGGCGCGACAGATCACTTCGTACCCCGTTTCGCCGGTCGGGTCGTCCGTCGAGACGACGGTGACGCCGGCCTCGGCGATGGAGCCGCGGACGAAGGTCAGGGGGTCCTCCGGGACGCTCGCGCCGGCGAGCAGCGTCGCCATCGTCTCCGCCGAGGTGGGACCGTGGACGCCGAAGACGGCGAACTCCGCGGAGGCGTCGCGGACCGCGACGTCTTGGATGAACACCTTCTCCGCCCAGTCGCCGGCGAGGGGTGCGGCGCGGTCGGGCGGCGTGAAACAGAGCAGACGCTCGTCCGCGTCGTAGACGTACAGATCCGTTTCGATGCCGCCCTGCGGGTCCAACAGGAGCGCGTAACACCCCTCGCCGTCGGCGGCGGGGACGCGGTTGGAGACGGCGTTGTCGACGAAGTCGACGGCGTCGCTCCCCTCGACGACGACGACGCCGTATCCCATCTCGATGACGCCCACGCCGTTGCGGACGGCGAGGTGGGTGCGCTCGGGGCGACCGTAGTGGGCGACGACCGTCCGTCCACCCCGCGTCTCGAACTCGGCGCCGTACCCGGTGTGACGCTCCCCATCGCGTTGCATCGACGGCTCGTAGGTGGGCCGAGGGAAAAAGTGACCCGGTCCGGCGGGAGGTCAGAGGCCGAGTCGGTCCCGAATCGCGTCGAACAGGCTCTCGTCGTCGGCCGGCGTCTCGGTCGGGTCGGGCACGACGCGGTCGTCGGGAAGCACCACCGTCCGGTTGTTGTCGTGTTCGACGGAGATGAGCGAGTCCGCTTTCAGCGCCGAGAGGGCGGTTTCGAGCGTGTCGATGTCGACGTCGACGGCCGCGCGGAGTTCGAACACGGTCATCCCCTCACCCCCACGGTCGACCAGCGCGTCGAGAACGGCCACCTCGACCTCCTCGCGGTCGCGGAACTCCCGTTTGGCCTTCATGTCCGGACGTAACGGCCGCGGATGGTTTACCAGTACCGCCGGTCACCCGCCGAGTCCGACGCGCGTCTGACGGACGCTTTTGGTGTCGGGCGTCGCTACCCCCACACGATGGGACTCAGGTGCCTACTGGGACACGAATACGCGAACCGCGAGGTGGAGCGCGAGCGGGAGGAACGCGGCGACGAGGTGGTCGTGACGTACCGGACGGTCGAGACCTGTGATCGGTGCGGCGAGCGCCGGGTCGTCAGCGAGAACAAGGAGGTCCGCCCGATTCGGGACCCCCGCGAGGACGACGTCGCGACGGGCCTCGGTGGCGGTGGTGGTGGTGGTGGTGGCGTCACGACCAACCTCGGCGACTCGCCGACGACGGACGACGAAGCACCGGCCGACGAAGCCGAGGCCGACCCGGGATCGACACCGACCGCAACGGCGTCGGCGGGGGACGACGACGGGGCGGCGAGCGACGTCGAGCCCGAACCGGACTCGACCCCTGACCCCGCGGAGGAGGACGCGGTCATCCTCGACGACGGGGACGCGGACGGCGGCGACGACGGCGACGACGGCCGCGCGCGCGGCGAGTGGCCCGGGACCGACGCCGACGACCCGGTCGACGACGGGACGACCGTCGTCAGCGCCGACGAGGGGTGGCCCGACCCGGGCGGCGAGGACGAGGGGTTCGACGCCGAGCCGAGCGACGGGACGCCGACGGACGTGTCCTTCAGCGGCGGATTGACCCCGGCGGAGAGCGACGCGGCGACGAACGGCCAGGCGCGGGCGACGACGGGGAGTGGGGGGACCACGGGCAAGCAGTTCGTCGCCGCCGAGGAGGTCAAGCCGGTGAGCGAGGAGTCGAGCGGCCGCACGGAGTTTTTCTGCCCCAACTGTGGCTACGTTCGTACGGCCGGCGAGTCGTCGATGCGCGCCGGCGACATCTGCCCCGACTGTCACAAGGGGTACATCGCCGAGCGCGACCGGACGGAGTGAGCCACCGGGGCCGACCCGAAGGACGAAACTGGTAAACCGCCGCCTTTCGAACCGGAGTTCATGAAGGAGTACAAGATGCGTCGTGGGGAGACGTTAGCGGAGAACGCTCCCGACCTGAAAGGAACGGTCGAGGGCTACTTCGGCCCCGTCACCGAGACGGAGGAGTACAAGGGGAGCGACCTCTACGTCGTCGGCGAGCCGGACAATCCGGTCTTCGAGCGCATCGTCGCCGGCGCCGTCGAGTACAGCGGGAAGAAGGACAAACTCGCCGTCCACTTCGAGGAGAAGCCCGCCGCACAAGTCATCGAGGAGGGGCACGCCGACGCCGCGGAGGACGCCGTCAGCGCCAAAAACGACTTCCTGCTCGAAGTGACGGGGCGCGACGCCAAGTCCCGCCGCGACTCGATGAAGCGCTCCGTCGAGGACGACCCGGACGACGTGCCGAACGCGTAGCCACGGTCGGGGGTGGCGACGGCTACAGCGCCTCGGGGATCCACCCACCGTCGACTTCCACGTTCTCGCCGCTCACGTAGCCGCTGTCCGAATCGAGGAAGAAAAAGAGCACCTGCCGCAGGTCGGCGAAGGAGGCCCACCGGCCCCGCGGCGCCTCGTCCGGGAACTCGTCGGAGTTCTCGACGACGTACGGGGAGATGCAGTTGACCGTGATGCCGTTCGACTTCGTGTCGTTGGCGAGCATCCGCGTGAACATGATGACGCCCGTCTTCGCGACGAGGTAAGGGAAGTTCTTCGGGTAGACGAGCGCTCTCTCCGTGCCCGCGTAGCCGACGTTGACGATACGGCCGAACCCGGCGTCTCGCATCGCGGGCAGCGCCCGCTTCGAGCAGAGGTACGTTCCCGTGAGGTTCGTGTCGATGACGCGGTTCCACGTCTCGAAGGAGAGCGCCTCCCAGTGACGTGGCGCGAAGTCGCCGACGTTGTTGACGAGGACGTCGACGGTGCCGAGGTCGGCCTCGACGGCGTCGAACATCGCGTCCACCTCGTCGGGGTCGGTCACGTCGCCCTGCACCGTCGTCGCCGCGCCGCTCTCCTCGCGGGCGACGGCGGCCGTCGCGCGTGCGTCGGCGTCGCTCGTGTGGTAGTGGACCGCGACCGACGCCCCCGCCTCGGCCATCGAGAGGGCGAACTCGCGGCCGACGCCGTTCGCGCTCCCCGTCACCAGCGCCACCCGGTCGGAGAGGTCCGTCGTGAGCATACGCACGCATGGATGGGTGGCTGCAAAGGGGTTCCGGGCGGCGGTAACGGTTTGTGTCCGGCTTGTGAATCGCTCCGGCATGGGTGTGGGGACGATTCCGGTCGCGGTCGGGCCGACGGATCACGAACGCATCGGGCGGCTGACCGAGGGGACGGTCGAAATCGCCCCTCGGCTCCGGCGCGTCCGACGGCGGTTGCCGATCGGCCGGTCGCGGCGAGGGGTCGGGAGGCGACGAGAGCTCGGAGGCGGTGCTGGAGCGGGCGGGCATCGGCTACGCCATCAGGGGGACGGTCGGCGACCCCAAGGAACGGATGGTCGAGCTGGCCGAGAACACGGGCGCCGACGTGGTCGGCGGCGGCCAGGAGCGCTCGCCGGCCGGGAAAGCGCTCTTCGGGAGCGTCGCTCAGTCGATCATGCTCGAAGCGTCGCGTCCGGGCCGCTACGTCCGCACCGGCACGGTATAGATGCCCGCCTATCTCGGCGTCGACCTCGGTGCGACGACGATCCGAGCGGCGGTCGGCGACCGCGCCGGGGAACGACATTACGAGCGGGTGATCTTACGCTGGTGCTCGACGGCGTCCGGGAGGCGTGTGCCGACGCTGGCGTCGCGCCCGCGGCCGTCGTCGGGGCGGGGGTCGGCGCCATCGGCCCGCTCGACCGCGACGCGGGCGACGTGGTCGATCCATCGAATCTCCCGGCTGGCGTCGGCCGCGTTCCGCTGGTCGGTCCGCTGCGGACCCTCCTCTCGACCGACCGGATCACGCTCCACAACGACGCGACGGCGGGCGCCATCGGCGAGCGATTCTTCGGCGACGGCACCGGGAATCTGGTCTACCTCACGCTCTCGACGGGCGTCGGCGCCGGCGCCGTCGTCGACGGCCACGCGCTCGACGGCTGGCAGGGCAACGCCGCCGAAATCGGGCACGTGACCGTCGATCCGGGCGATGGGCGGGCCTGTGGGTGTGGCGGACGGGGACACTGGGAGGCCTACTGCGGCGGGGCGAACGTACCGGGGTACGCCCGTGACCTGTACGACGGTGAACCGACCGCCCTCCCCGTCGCGGAGGCGGACGCCCGCCTCGACGCCGCGGACGTGTTCGACGCGGACGCCGCGGGCGACGACTTCGCGACGCGGGTGGTCGACCGACTCGGCCGGTGGAACGCCCTCGGCGTCGCGGCCGCCGTCCACGCCTTCGCGCCACAGGTCGTCGCCGTCGGCGGGGGGATCACGCGCAACAACCCCGAGCGCGTCCTCGGGCCGATCAGGGAGCGACTGCCGGAACACGTCGCGACGACGGTGCCCGAGGTTCGACTCGCCGACGAGGACGGCGACGCGGTGGTGAAGGGGGCGCTGGCGAGCGCGATAACCGGCGGGACGGGCGATCCAGCGGACCGTTAGAGCGCGTTCTCCAGACTCGTCGCGACCGACCGCGCCTTCCCCGCGAGGGCGTCGGACACCTGCCCGGCGGCGACGGCGGCGTCGAGTTCGTCGTCGTCGACGCGGCGCACCTCGCCGTCCGGTCCTTTCACCACGTCGACGTGGAGGTCGACGTAGCGGACGGCGTCCGGGAAACACTCGACGGGCGTGCAGACGTTGACGTAGGTCCCCTTTCGCTCGCCGTCGGCGTCGCGGTAGACGGTCGGATACCACCACCGACCCTCGCGGACCTTGGTGATCGCCACGTCGCCGCCGGCGCGGGAGACGCCGAGGGCGTCGTAGGTGCCGCCCGCAGTCATCTCGCGGCGGAGCGTGAGCGTGCCGTCGGCGCCGCGGTCGGTTACCTCGGCGCGCCCGAGGACGATCCGTCGGCCGTCGGGCTTGCCGTGGTCGAGGCGGACCGAGTCGCCCGCGCTGGGACCGAAGGTGTCGGTGACGGCCGGGAAGTCGAAGTCGTCGCCGTCGTGAGAGCCGAGCGCCTCCACGAAGTCGACGGCACGGCTCGCCTCGTCGGAGCCGGCCTTGACCCGGTGGTGGCCGGGCATGGTCGCGGTCACGGCCCGCCGGTCCGAATCGAGCGCGAACCGCGCCTCGCGACCGAACCACACCCACGTCGTCGCGGCGGGAGCGACGCGGCGGCGGGACGGGGCGACGGACGCGTCGAGCGCCGCCGCCAGCGTCTCCGCGCGCTCGGTCGCCCGTTCCAGAGCCGTCTCCAGGGCACCCATGTCGACCTCGGTCGCCGCGTCGCTCCAGACGAGCCCCCAGCCGTCGGGCGGGTCGATCCCGAGGAGGTCGGTCATGCCCGCGAGTTCGCGCCCCGCCTCGTCGTCGTGCGTGT
>ERZ1034486.461-NODE-461-length-10010-cov-3.274736_pt1 | contig 10010 bp, 12 predicted proteins | sample MGYA00520683_ERZ1034486 | MGnify/ENA primary metagenome ERZ1034486 (study PRJEB33760, sample SAMEA4777685) | hypersaline lake metagenome | biome: hypersaline environment; feature: brines | place: Spain | collected 2012-08 | depth 0 m ...
CCCGTGCGACCGGTTCGAAGGAGAACGGGCGGGTCTGCCGGACCGCACGCCCGACCGGGTCGTCGACGACCAGCACGGAACGTCCCCGACCGCCGAGGGCGAGGTGGCCGATGGAGGCGAGATAGAGCAGCGGGTAGCCGCCGGCGCCGATCAGGAACGCCGCTCGTCCGTCGGGACGGCGAAGGGCGGCGCGGACGGTCCACGCCGCCCGGCGGAAGCGATCACGCATCGAGGGTCGTCTCCGGGTAGAAGCCCGCCCACGCGAACCACATCGCCTCGACGGCGTGGCGCCGCTCGAAAGGAAGCGCGTCGGGGGCGTGGCGCTCGCCGTCGACGCGGACGGCGTCCGTCGTCGACTCGACGGTCACCCCGGGCGGGACGCGGTAGGCGTGGCCGGCGTCGAGGGCGGCGTCGTGAACGAACGCGATCCGGTCGTCACCGAGTCCGGCGTCGACGACACCCCGCGCTCGAAGCCGCTCCATCGAGACGGCCGCCGCGCCGGCGGCGGTACGGGCGCCGACGACGACGGCCTTGGTGCCGAGACGGTCGTCGGTCGCGAGCGGATCGAACATCGTCGACTCCCGGTCGTAGTATCCACGGACCGTCGGGGTGTAAGAGCCGTATGGATCGACGCCGTAGTTGCGGGCGTAGCCGGTGTCTTCCGACAACACCTCGGTGTCCGGGTGGCGTCGTCGCCACCGACCCCACGTAGTCCAGACGACCTCGAACTCGCGGAGGGAGCGCCCTTCGAGCGACCCCTCGATGGCCGTCGCGAGCACCTGTGGCCACCGGCTGTCGGTCGCTCGGTCGTACATCACGAGGTTGCTGTTGACGAGGGTGCCCGAGACGCCGAACGTGGTTGCCCCGCGCTCGAACCCCAGCACCGTCCCCGTGAGCGGACAGTAGGTGACGCTGACCGGGACGCCGTCCAGCCGATCGTTGACGATTTCGTGGTGGACGAGGATGCGCTGCGGGTAGGCCCGTACGTCGTCGCCGCGGACGACGCCGAATACGATCTCGCGGTCGTCCAAGGCGGCGGCCGACGCGCCGAGGAACGACGGCTCGTCGATCGAGGGGATGCCGTCCTTGGGCACGCCGCCGGAGACCGTCGCATCGCGGAGTCGAGACGCTTCGTACGCCATGTACGGGGAGCGATCGGCCGCCGGCGGGCCGGCCGCGTCGTCGGCGGTCGTCGACGGCGTGGGCGACGCCGACGACTCCGGCGGCTCCGACGACCCCGGCGGCTCCGACGACCCCGACGATTCGCCGAGACACCCCGCGAGCGCACCGGCGAGACCGATGCCGAGCGCTAGCGCCCCACGCCGCGTGTGTTGTGTGTCCATACCATACTGAGGGCAGGCGGCTCGAAAAAAGTACCACGGGAGTGCGCGGCGCGCACACAGCGTCGCGTCCCGCGGATTACCCGTCCCGCAGGGCGTCGCGGAGGTCGTCGGCGGCGAGACGAACCGTGTAGCCCGCGACGGCCTCGGCGGCCGCCCAGTCGTCGCCTTCGGCGCGTTCGTCGAGCGTCGCGAGGCCCTCGTCGAGGCAGGTCGCCGTCTCGTCCCGGAGATCCCTGAAGAGGGCGGCCCGGTCGCGGTCGGCGGCGGCGTCGAAGAAGTCGATCAGGCGTCCGTGGGTGCGGAGGCTAACGAGCGTCCGCCCGACCATGCCGCCCGCGACCTGCTGGATCGGGTCCTCGCGACCCCGAAGGTAGGCGTGCATCGGCCCGGCCCGTTCGGCGTCGTGATCCTCGGGGGCCGCCATCGCCGCACGGACCCGGCGAAAATGCTCGGCTTCCTGGTTCGCCACCTCGGCGAAGGTCCCGTGGAGGCCGGGATCGGCCGCGGCGCCGGCCCACTCGTGGAACGTCTCGTGGGCGGCGTACTCGCTGTCCGCGGCCGCTCGCAACAGTGCCGCGGGGTCGGGGTCGGGGTCGGGGTCGGGATCCGGGCCGCCGCCGGAGAGTCCCACCAGCAGATCGGGTGATCCGAGGAGGGAGAGCGCGTCGGCGTGTTCGGCTTCGACCGCCGCCCGGAGGCCATCGGCGTCCATACGCGCGGGTAAGGACGGCGGCGATTTCAAACCGAGGGTCGTTGGGGGAACAGGTGGCCGGATCGTCGGCACTCCGCCCCGGGTCGCCGGGACCAGCCGTCTCAGTCGTCGTCCGCGGTGGCCGTATCGGTCGCCGGCGGCGCGTCCTCGATGCTCGGGGGGTACTTGCCACGGTGAAGGACTAGGTCGCTCTGCGGGCGAGCCATGCAGGTCAGGGCGTACGACTCGGCTTCCGCTTCGGTCAGCGCCCGGGCAGCCGGCTGGGCCACCTCGCCCTCGACGATTTCGGCAGAGCAGGCCAGACACATCCCGACGCGACAGGAGTACTCCTGTGCGATGCCGGCGTCGAGACACGCGGACAGGATGGTCCGGGTCTCGGGCACCTGAATCGTCTCGCCGGTGCCGACGAACTCGACGGTGTAGTCGGTCATGACGCGGGGTACGTGCGACCCGCTCAAAACTCTTTATCGTGGATCGGCGACGCGGTTGTGTGTGAGCCATTCACCCGGGTGAGCCGAGCCGTCAGCCCTACGTCTGACACAAAGTATATACCGATACGGCCCACGCTGAATAACGAGACGCAGGTGCTCGGGGGCAGTTGGTAGGGGTACTCTCGGTTCCCGGACGCCTGCGGGTGGTCTTTTATCACCGGCACGTCGACGCCGACAGCGACGAGAGCGGGTCCGCTACTCGCCCCAGTCCTCTTCGAGTTCGGGGGCGGCGTCCAGTTCGACGGGATCGACGCCGATGACTTCGAGTTCGGCGCCACAGGTCCCACAGTCGACGATCTCTCCCACTTCCAGATCCTCGTGCAGGGTTACTTCGGCCCCACATTCGACGCACTCGGACATGTTCGACCGATGGTTCGTAGTGGGGGGACTTGAAGGATGCCTTTCGACCGCGTCCGCGCGCGCCGTTCGCGGGAAGAACCGGACGGTGACGGCGACGTTCGTCGGAACGGCCCGGCGAGTAGCAAGCCCTAAGAGACGCAACCGCAAAGCGCGTGGTGATGGCGCGATCCGTCGCGGCGACACGCGGAGGGGCGGATGCCGATTGACGTCGTCTGGGGAACGGGATCGGCGCGGACCGAACTCGGCGCCTTCGACGCCGCCCTGAGCGACGCGAACGTCCACAACTACAACTTGGTCGAACTCTCTTCTATCGTCCCCGAGGGGGCGACGGTCGAACGCGTCGGCGCGCTAGAACCGGGTCGGTGGGCGACCGGCGACCTGGTAGCGGTCGTGCTGGCGTCGCGGACGTCGTCGACGCCGGGTGACCGGGTCGCCGCCGGTCTCGGCTGGGCGCTCGCCGAGGAGGGCGGCGTCTTCGTCGAGAACGACGCCCCGTCGGCCGGGGCGTGCGAGCACCTGCTGGAAGCGAACCTCGCCGACGCCCGATCGATTCGCGACTGGGACTGGACGAGCGAGGGCGAACGGCAGGTCGTCGAGGGCGTCGTCGACGACGCGGGCGCCGGGGCGGCGGTGGTCGCCGCCGTCTTCCACCCCATCTCGGCCGGGCGCCGTGACGACGACCGGTGATCACAGCCGGGCGTACTGCGTACTCCCCCACGCGAAGACGGCGACACCGACGATGAAGATGGCGAGCGTCGCGAGCAACGGCCTGGGCGCGAGCGTCGGCCCGCCGAAGAAAGGCCCGCGAACGACCAGATAGCCCGCACCGAGGGAGACGGCGAGGCCGACGGCCCCGACGACGCCGGCGACGAGTTCGGGGAGCGAGGTCACCGTCGACCCGTCATCGCCGGATCGTAAACCCCGATTCGGCCTGCGGTTCCTCGTAGGAGACGTCGACGTCCCGGACGGTGGCAGCGGGACTGCCGGTGTGACACCACTCGATCATCCCCTCGACGGCCGTCTCGTCCCCCTCGAAGACGGCCTCGACGCGGCCGTCCGATAGGTTGCGAACCCAACCGTCGACGTCCCTGGCGCGCGCAGCGTCTCGGGTGTTCGCCCGGTAGTAGACGCCTTGGACCCGGCCGGAAACGAACACCCGGGCCCGCATTCGGTCGCTCATGGGCGACCATTGGTGTCCATCGATAAAAACCGAACCGGACGGCTGCTACGAGCGGAGATTTATATTGGTTACCTAACATACCATCGTGTATGTACAGTGATATTCTCGTGCCGACGGACGGCAGCGACGCGTCGGCGGCGGCGCTCGACCACGCACTGAGTCTGGCCTCGCAGTACGGCGCCCGCGTACACGGGTTGTACGTCGTCGACTGGGAACCGTACGGGCTGGTAGAGGAGGGAAAGTCCATCCTCGTGGACACCCTCCACAGCGAGGGAGCGACGGCCGTGGCGTCGGTCGAGGAGGCCGCCGGATCTGCCGGCGTAGACGCCCGGACGAGCGTCGTCGAGGGCGACGTTCATCGGCAGATCGTCGACTACGTCGACGAGGAGGGTATCGACCTGATCGTGATGGGAACCCACGGGCGGCGTGGGTTGGACCGCCTCATCCTCGGAAGCGTTACCGAGCGCGTCGTGCGGTCGTCGCCCGTACCGGTGTTGACGGTGCGACAGCGGTCGTCGGACGGGGACGGGGACGGGGACGGAGCGCACTCGTAGACGGGTCGACTAGAGCCACGGCGCCCGCGACTCCTCCTCGATGGGGAACGGGGAGGGGCGGGCGTCGTCGTCCGCGGTTGCCGGGCCGTCGTCAGCGCCGTCCGCCTCGTCGCTTGCGGCGGCGTCCGCGCGCGGGTCCGCGTCGTCGTCGGCCTCGGCGGCCGAGGCGGCGTCGGGGTCGAACGAGAACACGGCGGTCACACAGAGGACGCCCAGCGCGACGGGCGCCTCGGTGGGCATCAGGCCCAGCACCGAGAGGGCGAGCATCCCGAGGGCGACGGCGCTCCCGAACCGGAACAGGTCGAGGTCGACCGACTCCTGGAGCACCGGCCCGAGCGCCGCGACCAGCATGGCGAAGCCGACGCCGACGCCGGCGGCGGCGACGCCGCGAGCGACGAGGCCGGGGTCGGCGACGAACGTCACCGCCGCGCCCGCGGGTTGGAGGCTGGCGACGAGGCCGAGAACGATGATGACCGCCGGCCGCGGAAGCCACTCGCCGACGCGGGCGCTCGCGGTCTTCGCCGCGACGGTCAGGATGACGAGCCCGGCGAAGCGCTGGAAGACGGCCATGTCGATGACGCTCTGGACCGTCGGCGCCAGCGCCGCTTCGATGGCGGCGGCGGGGAGCAGAACGACGCCCAACAGGGCGATTGCCCGCATCCGCTCGCGGGGCGAACCGTCCATCTCCGCGAGGACGACGGCGACGGTCGCCGACCCACCGAAGATGAGTAGGCCGGCTTCGAGGATGCCGAACGGATACGTCAGCGCTCCCGCCAGGATCAACGCCGGGAAGATGCCGTCGATCAGCGGAAGGGCCATTACCGTGGCGAGGAGCTTGGTCGCGCCGCCCACCCGTCGCTCGAGGCGGAGTGCGACCGGGTGCTGTGAGACGCTCATGCCACGCTAGCGGCCGTGACCATCGGCCGACCGGTGGTGTAACGCCCTCGATCTACCCGCGTCGACGACGTTTCGTCCGGGTCCGAAGCGTTTGAAATTGGCCACGCGTGTAAAGGAGTTGCCGGAGTCCTCGATGGAACTCGTCCGAGCGGCAGTACACGCGGCGGTGGAACGCTTCGAAACCATGTGCAAAATGTGGGCCACGGAACTATTAAACGTTGCGTGGGAGGGGGACACACGACCGATTCCACCACGCTACGGGTGGACGAAGGGCGAGGCTCGGCGGCGTCTGCGTGACGGTTACGCGTCCAGCCGTCGGGCCAGTTCGAGGGCGCGATCCTCGCTCGCGTCGACGACGACGGCCGTGGTCACGCCGTCGCGCTCCCAGTAGACGACGGCGCGGTCACGCACCGTGGTGAGGTTCGCGTCGTGGCCGTTCACCGTCACCGCCGTCGCGTTCTCGCGGTCGAACTCACGGTCGCTCGTCGTCGACACCACGGTGACGTTGTCACCGGCGTCGCGGTACTCTTGTGCGACCGTCGTCGACGACGACCGGGTGAGCACGCTGGCCTCGCGGAAGGTGGCGTCGAGTTCGGGGAGGTCGAGGGAGGTGTTCGCCTGCACGGCCGCGAAGGTGTCGTAGCGCTCGATGGAGGTGACCGCGATCCGATCGGCCGGCGGATCGAACGTGCTGTTGTGGACGCTCACGTTGAACTGCGTGTCGGTGTAGTCGACCGTCGTCCGGTTCGTCCCGTCGGTCATCTCCGCGCGGAGCAGGCGGGAGTCGGACTGGGCGATCCAGAGCGTCGCCGTCCCCTCGCCGTCGTCGTGGCGCATCTCGATCACGTGGGCGTCGATACCGTCGTCGCTCCCGCGCCGGAGGTACTCGGTGCTGACGTCCTCCCGGTCGTCGAGCGAGCGGTCGGTGAGAGCCGTCGACACGGAGGCGTTCCCGGCGGGACGGACGGACGCGTTGCGGTCCCACGCGGCGGTGCGGTTGGGGCCGACGTACCACGCGATGGATTCGTTCACGCCGAACCGATAGGTCGCGTTCGGCGCCGTGACGACCGTCCGGGACTGGTTGCCGGCAGCGGCGACGTCGACCGTCGCCGTTCGGTTCGCCGTATCGTTGCTGACGGTGACGTCGGCGGTCGTCACGAGACTCTCGGCGTTCGCGTACCGATCGCGGGTGTCGTTGAGCACCGTATCGGCGGAGGGATCGGCGGACTGGCCGGACGTGATCGCCGCGCCGGCGGCGGTGACCATCGTCACCAGCACGATGGCCGTGAACACTGCCCGGCGCGAGCCACCGAGTGAAAGGGACATGCCTCCACTTACAGTTGCGATTTAAAGAACCTTTGGCGCCGGTGGCGGCGGCACACGACTCATAAGCGTCCCGTCCGAACGAAACACGATGAGTTCCGCCGACGCGGCGACGGACGACGCGACTACGGTCGTCGATCTGACCGATGTCACGAAGGCCTACGAGCTAGGCGGCGTCGTGGAGGCCCTAGCGGGCGTCTCGCTCACGCTCTTGGAGGGATCGTACACCGCGGTGATGGGGCCGAGCGGCTCCGGCAAATCGACGCTGTTGAACCTGATCGGCGCGCTCGATACGCCCACCGAGGGCCGGGTCGTCGTCGCCGGGCAGGACGTCGGGACGGCTACGGAGGCGGAACGGGCGCGCCTCCGCGGCACCGAGGTCGGCTTCGTCTTCCAGACGTTCAACCTCCTTCCGCGGCTGACGGCGGTGGATAACGTCGCCCTCCCGCTCGTTTTCGACGGCGTCCCGCGCGACGAGCGGACGGCGCGCGCTCGCGAACTACTGGCCGACGTTGGTCTCGACGACCGGACCGACCACCTCCCGACCGAACTGTCCGGTGGCCAGCGCCAGCGCGTCGCCATCGCCCGCGCGCTCGCGGCCGACCCCGCCCTCGTCCTCGCCGACGAACCGACGGGGAACGTCGACACCGACACCGGCGGGCGCGTGCTCGACATCTTCGACGACCTGCACGCCCGTGGTAACACGCTGTTGCTCGTGACCCACGAGCGCCACGTCGCGGAACGGGCCGAGCGCATCGTCCACGTCAAGGACGGCGAACTGGTGCGGGTCGAGGAACTCCCCGGGGGGGACGCCTGATGGACCCGACCGAAGCCGTTCGGATCGCACTCCGTTCGATTCGGGGCCACAAGCTGCGATCGGCGCTAACCGTCGTCGGTCTCGTCATCGGCATCGCGTCGGTCATCGTCTTCGCCACGTTCGGCGCGAGCGTGAAGGCGGAGGTGGTGAACGACATCGAGGGATCGAGCGCCAACAACGTCTACGTCTTCGCGACCCCCGAGGACGACGAGGGGTTCGACCAAGTGATCCAGCCGGTGTTCACGGAGCGGGACGTCTCCGAACTCGAATCGATTCGGGGGGTGACGAACGCCATCCCACGGGGCACGGTGAACGCCAACTCCCTCACCCACGGCAACGATACGATCGCCCGCCAACGGGTGACCGCGACGACGCCCGAGACGTTCGACCGGGGGTCGGTCGTCGACGGCCGCGGGTTCCGTTCGGGGGCGGACGAAGTCGTCCTCAACGAGCAGGCAGCGCGATCGTTCGACGAGAACGTCAGCGTCGGCGACCGGCTCACCCTGTCGCTCGCCGAAAACCGCACGGCGGAGCTGACGGTGGTCGGCATCGTCAACGGGACCGAAGGGCAGCTGCCGGTCAGCGACTTCGCGGAGCAGTCGCGGGTGTACGTGCCGATCGATCCGTTCTATCGGACGGTCGTCGAGAGTCCGACCGTGGGCGTCCGCCAGCGGGCGTATCCGCAGGTGACGGTGGTGACCGATCCGACGACGACCGAGGCGGCGCGGACGGCCGTCGAGTCGTATCTGCGCGCGGACTCCGACGCCCGTGAGCTGATTCCGGGCGGGACGACGCTGACGGCGCGGACGAGCGGCGACTTCGTGGCGCAGGTGGCCTCGGTCATCGAGCGCATCACGCGGTTCGTAACGGGCGTGGCGGTGATCGGGTTGGTCGTCGGCGCCATCGGCATCGCGAACATCATGCTCGTGAGCGTCACGGAGCGAACGCGGGAAATCGGCGTCATGAAGGCCGTCGGGGCGCGCAACCGGGACGTGCTCGCCCTCTTTCTCGTCGAAGCGGGGCTGCTCGGAACCATCGGGGCGATACTGGCGCTCCCGGTCGGACTCGTCGTGGGCTACGCCGCGACGCGGTACGCGGAGGTGACCTTCGCGCTCGCGCCGGCGTGGATGGTCACCGCCGTCGCCGTCGGCGTGGCCGTCGGCGTCGTCGCGGGCCTGTATCCGGCGTGGCGGGCGGCGCGGGTCGATCCGATCGACGCGCTCCGATACGAATGAGTCGTCGGGGGCGCCCCATCCCGCCGGACGGCAGTGTGAGAGAGCGACACACCTGCAGACGCCGTCTCGCAACGTTTTTCCGGACGGCCGGAGGACAGTTTACATGGCGAACGACGTTCCCGACGCGGGACCCTTTTCGGAGAAACTGCGAGTACCGGAGTCGCTGACGTTCGACGACGTGCTCCTCCGCCCGATGGAGAGCCACGTCGAACCGGACGAGGCGAACGTGTCGACGCGGGTGTCGACGAACGTCACGCTCAACATCCCCGTTCTGTCGGCCGCCATGGACACGGTGACCGAGAGCGGACTCGCCATCGCGATGGCGCGCAACGGCGGGTTGGGCGTCCTCCACCGCAACATGACCGTCGACGAGATGGTCGTCGAAATCGAGCGCGTCAAGCGCGCCGACGAACTCGTGATCCGGCGAGAGGACGTGGTGACGGCCGAACCGGAGCAGACCGTCCGCGAGGTGGACGAGATGATGGAGCGTGAAGGCGTCAGCGGCGCACCCGTCGTCGACGAGGACGACACGGTCCTCGGGATCATCTCCGGGACCGACATCCGACCCTATCTTGAGGTGGGCGAGTCTGACGAGGTGCGCAAGGCGATGACCGACGAGGTCATCACCGCCGCCGAGGGTGTCACGGCCCGCGACGCGCTGGAACTCATGTACGACCACAAGATCGAACGAGTGCCGATCGTCGACGACGAGAACCGCCTCGTCGGCCTGGTCACGATGCAGGGCATCCTCCAGCGCCGGGAACACGAGAACGCCGCCCGCGACGACGACGGCGCGCTCCGGGTCGGCGTCGCCGTCGGCCCGTTCGAGGACGATCGCGCCCGTGCCGCGGACGAGGCCGGTGCGGACGTGCTCTTTATCGACTGTGCCCACGCCCACAACCGGAACGTGATCGACAGCGCCCGCGAGATCCGAGCGAGCGTCGACGCGGACGTGGTCGTCGGCAACGTCGGCACCCGCGAGGCCGCGAAGGCCGTCGTCGACTTCGCGGACGGGGTGAAGGTCGGCATCGGACCGGGGTCGATCTGTACGACCCGCGTCGTCACGGGCGCGGGGATGCCCCAGATCACCGCCGTCTC
>ERZ1034486.463-NODE-463-length-9931-cov-4.042325_pt1 | contig 9931 bp, 10 predicted proteins | sample MGYA00520683_ERZ1034486 | MGnify/ENA primary metagenome ERZ1034486 (study PRJEB33760, sample SAMEA4777685) | hypersaline lake metagenome | biome: hypersaline environment; feature: brines | place: Spain | collected 2012-08 | depth 0 m ...
CGCTCATTTGCCGGGGCATGAGCCTGTCGGCTCGGGAGACTCTTTTCGTTAGAAAAAATGAAACACTGCTGATTTTGGGAGAGAAACATACGTCTACCGAGTTGTGCGTTTGTGGGTTTGCGCTGCGCATTCACGCCGATGAAGGCAGACCCCGTCCGCCCCCACCCTGATCGCGGGTTCCAGAGGGGGCGGTTTGCCGACCTGCTTATTTTTCGTTGAGAGCACAGGTCCATTCCAGGTCCTGTGGCGGAAAGGCGTGATATCAACGGCGCTGGTTGGTAGGTTTTCGATACTACCGTCTCGTCTGTCCGCTTCTTATTGGCCTTTCGCCGCTTATGCATCTCTGTCTTTTCGAGGACGCCCAGGTGCCGGGCCTTCGCCCCCTCGTAGAATCCCGCGCCGCATATGCCCTTCGGCTGGGCGGCCGCACTCTCTTCCAAACTGCCAACGAGGCGTTTGCCCCCGGCGGGGTTGCGCTCCATGCCCGCCCGCTGGTGGCCGACGTGACGCGCCGGCGGTACCCGGCGGCGTCCGTCAACGCGCTGCCAGACGGGGCCGACGTGCTGTTTTTGAACGGGCGGTACGTGGCGGCGAGCGGGGCGGCGCAGCAGCGGCTGGCGGCGGCGCCGGACCGGGACGAGGCCCGCGCGTTCGTGCAGGGCGAGACCCTGGTTGCCGCGTGGGTGCCCAACGCCGCGACCACACTGCCCGATGATGTGCTGTCCCGCCCCGCCCTCACGGCCGAGGCGTTCGGCGACCTGCCGGTGTCGGAGCTCGCGGACGCTACGCTGGTGCGGCGCCCCTGGGATCTGCTCACTACGCTGCGCCCGGCCCTCGCGCGCGACGTGGAATCCCGCTTCGGACACGCCGTCTCGGTTCCGCTCGCCGATCGGCCGCACGCTGCGGTCCACGACGGGGTGACGGGAGTGCACCCCGAGCGGATTCACTTTGGCAGCGAGGCGACGGTAAAGCCGGGGGCCATCCTGAACGCCGAGGACGGGCCCATTTACATCGGCCCGGAGGCCACGATCCACGAGCAGGCCGTGGTGCGCGGGCCGTGCATCCTCGGACCGAAGACGCAGGTGAAGGTGGGGGCCAACATTGAGGGCACCGCCACCGGCCCCTGGTGCAAACTCGCGGGGGAGGTGCACGACACGATCCTGCAGGGCTACGCCAACAAGAGCCATCCCGGCTTCCTGGGGCACGCCGTGCTCGGGCGCTGGTGCAACCTGGGGGCCGATACGAACAACTCCAACCTCAAGAACGATTACGGCGAGGTATCGGCCTACGCGCCGGACGAGGCGCGCTTTGTGGGCACGGGCCGCCAGTTTGCGGGCCTCTTCATGGGTGATCATTCAAAAAGCGGCATCAACACCATGTTCAACACCGGCACCGTGGTGGGAACGAACTGCAACCTGTACGGGGGCGGCTTCCCGCCGCGCTACGTGCCGCCGTTTTCGTGGGGCGGGGCCGACGGCCTGACCACGTACCGGCTCGACAAGGCCTGCGCGGTGGCGGAGCGGGTGATGGCCCGCCGCGACACGGACTTTGCCGCCGCGGACCGTTCCCTGCTCCACGGCCTCTTCGATCGGACGGAGGAGGAGCGGGCGGCGCATCACGACTAACTACGCACCGCTCGCCAAAAGGCCCCGATCCCAGCGCGTCGCGTGCGTGCAGCAGAACGCTGCGCGGGGACACAGGGTGCCCCTCGGGGTTACATTACCGCCTGCACGAGGAGCCACCCGTAGAAGGCTTCGGCAAGCAGCGCCGGAAGCAGGTAGACAACGTGGTAGCGCGACACGCCGTCCTGGGTGTCGTACACCCCAAATGCCCGCCCAAAACTGAGCAGTGGCACGAGGCCGACCAGGACGGCGAGGCCGAGGTCCCAGAGCGGCACCCACCGGTCCGTCTGGTCGGCGGCTGGGTGAGACACCGTGCGGACCTGGCCGAAGAGGGGCGTGCGGACGACCCGAAGCGTGTCTCGTTCGGTGACGCGGCGGCCGAGGGTTGGGCTAACCGCGACCGTGCCGGCACAGCCGGGGCGCGTGGTGAAGAGAAAGCGCCGCCCCGCGTCGCCGCGTTTCTCCAGGCAGCCGGGCCGGTCCGGCCAGCCCACGGCCACGTCGACGGCCGTCGGCCCCAGCCAGCGGGCGTTGACGGTGCTGCGGTAGGCGAGCCCCACCTCGGAGGCCCCCGGCAAGACCGCATCCACCGCCAGCAGCAGGCTCAGGAGCACGGTGGGCACGGCAAGAATCTGGAGGCCACGGATCACCCACTGCGCCAGTTCGCGCCGGCCCGCCGCGCCGTCGTAGCGCAGGCCTCGATGCCGCGGGTCGCGACGGGTCATGACGCGGCGGGGGACGAGGGCGAAGAGGCCTCGGCGTCGAGGTGAATGACCGCCGCCTCCGTGGCCCGGCCGTCCTCCAGGGCAAGGCGGAGGCACGTCTTTTTCTGGTGGAGGCCCTGCTTGCCTGCGGCGCCGGGGTTGACGAACAGCATGTTGCTCAGGGCCTCCACACGCTCGACCTGCAGGATGTGGCTGTGCCCACACACGAAAAGATCCGGCGTGTTGGCGTGCAGTTTCTCGCCCATGCCCCGCTGCCACCGGCCGGGCCGCCCGGCGATGTGCGTCATCCACACGTCCAGCCCCTCGACACTGAACCGCTGGTGCTCCGGGACGCGCCGGCGAACAGACGTGTCGTCGACGTTTCCCCACACGGCCGTGACCGGCGCCACCGCCTCCAGCCCGTCCAGGAGGGCCGGGTCACCAATGTCGCCGGCGTGCAGAATCCGGTCCACCCCCGCGAGGTCGTCCGCCAGATTGGGATGGAAATAGCCGTGCGTATCCGACACAATGCCGAGGGTGGTCACGGAAGGAGAGAGATAAAAACGGGAAACGAAAACTGCAGCGGGTGGGGCTGGCGAGAGCCCCAAGCCCTGCAGGCGAGAGGAGGGATGCGTGAGACGTGATCGGCGTCCATCACAAATCACGCCTCACTCTCCATGCCCCAGGCCCCAACGCACGAGGCAGCGGGCAGAGCGCAGGTTCGGAACGGAGGTTCGTGAAAAGCAGCCCGCCCGCCCCTAAAGTGCCGCCGTTTCGCCCGCGCCGAAGATGCGCGTGTCGTAGTCGGCCTCGTCGAACGCGTCCTCGAACGCGTCGAGATCTGTTTCGAGCGGCGGGAAGGTGTCGTAGTGCAGCGGCACCACGAGGTCGGGGTCTACCATTTCCGTCGCGTGCAGGGCGCCGTAGATGCCCATCGTGAAGACGTCGCCGATGGGGGCCAGCATGACGTCTACATCCCACAGATCACCCACCCACTGCATTTCGGCAAAGGGGGCCGTGTCGCCGGTGTTGTACACCACCGCGTCGTCAAATTCGAGCACAAAGCCGTTCGGCACACCGCCGTAGGAGCCGTCGGGGAAGGAAGAGCTGTGCCGGGCGTGGGTGGACTCCACGTAGCCCCAGTCGAACTCCACGCTGCCGCCCTCATTGAGGGGCTGAATGGCGTCGTGATTGTACTCCTGTTGCACGTACTGCGTAATTTCGAAGTTGCTGATGACCAGCGGATCGCTGTGCTGGAGCACTGCTTCCGTATCGGAGAAGTGATCGAAGTGGGCGTGCGTGAGCAGCAGCACGTCTGGGCGTAGGGTGGCCGGGTCCGTCTCGGTATGCGGGTTTTCGGCAAAGAAGGGGTCAAAGAGAAGCGTGGCCGCGTCGGTTTCGATTTGGAAGGTGGAGTGCCCGAAGTAGGTGAGGTCCATGGGGGAAGAGGATCGTGATGGGAATCAGCAAAGACGAAAAGACCTGCGCAATAGAACGGATCTCGGCACCCGCCCTGTTTCACGCCGGGACTCGAGAAGGGGACGGAAGGGGGGCAGGTTATTTTAGGAGGATCATCCGGTGGGACTGTACGTCCTGCGCCGTTTCGAGGCGTGCGAAGTACGTACCGCTGGGAAGGGCGCGCGCGTGCAACGTCCGCTCGTAGTAGCCCGGCTCGTGCCGACCCTCGGCGAGCGTGGTGATGCGCTTCCCGGACACGTCCCACACTGTGAGGGTAATGGACTGCGCCTCGCGCACGCGGTACGCAATCTTGCTGGAGGCCTTGAAGGGGTTGGGAAAGTTGCCGATGAGGGTGACGGGGGGGGCTGTGGAACGGGGAGTGCCCAGGCCCACCTTGAGGGTGCCGGTGGCGCGGGGGGGGCTGGAGCCGGTGGGAACCTGACGGATGCGGTAGTACACCACCTGGCCGGGCACGCGGGGATCCGTGTAGGTCATGGTGCGCCCGTCTTCGGGGGCGGGGCCGGCGGGCGCGCGGAGGCGATCGAGGCGGGTGAACGACCGTCCGTCGCGAGAGCGTTCCACCCAAAACGGTCCGTCCTGCGGCGCGTGGGCGGTCCACCGGAGCGTTACGGACTGCCCATCGGTCTGGGCCTGCAGGCCCTGCAGCGGGGCGTGCACGGCAAGGCGGCTGGGCACGCGCCGTGCGCCCGGCGCCCAGTCGAGCGGGTCGGGCAAGGAGGAATCGTTGAAGGAGAGCCGCAACAGACCGTCGGGGCCTGTGCTCTCGGAGAGCGGGCGGTTTTTCTGCTGACGGAGCACCGCCGGGGCGCGTGCGCTCGGCCACAACCGCACCTCATCGAGGCGGCCGCTGAAGAGGCGCGGGGCGTCCGGGGCCGGAGACGGGGCCGGACGACGACCGCCGAGGGCGAGATGCGGGGGTGGGGCCTCAACGCCAGGAAGCGTTTGTAGGCGGAGCGAGTCCACCACCGTTCCGTCCAGCAGCAGCCGGAGGCGCGTGCCGTCGTAGGTAGCGGCTGCGTGGTGCCAGTGTCCATCGGCCACCGGGGCGGTGGTGCGAAGGGCATGGTGCCGCCCGGCGCGCCCGGTGTAGAGGCGAAGCCGCCCGCTCTGGTCCACCACAAATTCGAAAGGGTATGCGGCCGACTCCACCCCGGTCCACGAGGAGAGAACCACCTCGTCGAGCCCGTGGGTGCGCAGCCAAAACTCCACCGTGAAGGGGGCGCCTCGGTCCAGCGACAGGCGGTCGGGCAGGCGGAGCGGGAGAGAACGCGTGGCCTCGGCCAGATCGAGGGCCCGGTTGGGGCCGTCGGGCTGAGGCGGCGACGTGACCTCGACCGTGCGGGTGCGCTGTGCGGTGGTGCGGAACTGTACCTGCGACGCATCGAAGGGGGACGATGCTGCCTCGGGCCGCACGAAGGGAGTTATTCGCCAGCGGTGCCGCCCCAGGTCGCGGCCCAGGTGCACGCGCACCACCAGCTCGTGGGGCCCCTGAAGGGGCGAGGACGATCCAATCAGCACCGTTCCGCCCGGCGAGGCGCGGGACTCGACGGGGACCGGCCGCGTGCCGAACCGCAGAAGGTGCACGGCCCGAACCGTCCAGGCGGATGGCAGGCGGAGACGCACCCCATCAATGGGGCGATCCGGGTCGAGCGTAACGAAGAGGTTCGTAACGGTGCCCGCCGGGCGTGTGCCGGGAGAGGCGGCAAGAGACTGCGCCGTGGCCCGCTGCCCATCGCCGAGGGCCCCAGCGGCGAAGAGCAGCGCAATGACGCAGAGAAAACGACGCATGGGACTGAAAACCGCTCTGATCGAAACCCCAGACTCGTCCGCTCCGGTGCTCGGTGCCCGGGCCCATCGGCGGACGGCACCCGCAGGCTCGTCCATCGAGTGGTGGGCCTTCATGGACGAATCACGAGCGTTCTGTATCCTCGGGCCGGACGGCTCGTAATCATACTGTTATCCCCCATGAACCACAAATGAAGGCTTGTCCTGTTCCTCCCATGGTCGACCTTCCCGACGATCTGCCCGACGTTGGCGCGCACCGTGGCAAGAATCCCCCCGAGGAAACGGGCCAAACCGTCCGCTCGCCGGAAGGCCCCGACCCCAGTGCGTCGCGTGCGCGCTCGACCGAGGCGCTCTTTCAGGTAATTCGCGGCCCCGCCCACGGTCGCCTCGTAATTCGCGCCCATCCGGCTCGGGCAGAAGCAACGGCCCCAGAGACAGGGGACGAGGTGGGCCAGTTCCGGACCGCCGCAGCGCTCCGAGACGCCCTTGCAGACGTGGGGCTGGAGGAATGGGTGGCTGTGTTCGAGGATGCACAGGCCGATCGCATGCACGTGGACGACGACGTGACCGCCCATCACGCGTGGCTCGGCCGGGCGCGTTACTCGACGGTTGCGTTTTTCGAGACAATCGAAGAGGCTCGGTCCTTCGCCGACGCCCACGGCCGCCCTGCTCCTGACCACTGACGCCTGCTCCTGACTGTCGACGCACTGCCCCGCGTTGTGCCTGTGGCCGCGCCGTACCGACCGAAAGGTGGAGCAGAATCTCTCGTTGCCCGCATGCGCGGAGCCTCAGGCACGCCCCCCTCCGCCAATTCCCACCAATGTAGCCGCCCATGCCACTCGACACCATTTCCACCACGCTCGTTTCCGTTCACGCGGCGACGCCCCGCGTGAAACAGTTTCTGCTCCGCGCCGACGGGCACACGTTCGAATTTGCACCGGGCCAGCATGTGAGCATTGCGTTCGAGCACGACGGAAAGACCCGCTACCGCCCCTACTCGCCAGTGAGTCAGCCCGGCACCGACACCCTGGCCCTCGCCATCAAGCGTTACCCGGAGGGCGCGTGCTCGACCTGGATGCACGCGCGATCGGTGGGCGATACGATTGACCTGACGCCACCGTCCGGAAATCTGGGCCTGCAGTCGCTGGACCGCGACGTCGTGTTCCTCGCCACGGGCACCGGCCTTACGCCGATGATTGCCATGGCATTTCGGTATCTTCGAAAGGGAACGGGCCGCGCCACCCTTCTCTTCGGCGAGCGCACCGAAGAGGATCTCATGTACCGGGAGACGCTGGACCTTCTCGCCGCCAGCCACGCGAATCTTACGGTGGGGTATGTGCTTTCGCACGACGACTGGTCGGGGCCCACAGGGTTTGTGCAAGACCACCTTTCGGACTACGTAGACGCGGATGCCGCCCCGCACTATTACGTGTGTGGGGTGCCGCAGATGGTGGTAGACACGAAAGAGACGCTTCGAGAACGCGGCGTTCCGGACGCCCGAATCTTTTCGGAGGGCTGGGAAGACGGAGCTGTGGATGCATGAGGGCGCTTCTCCCCACCGCCGGTCTGCTGGCCTTTCATTCGCCTGCAACGGTGCGCGTGGAGGACTCGGCCTCCTGGAAGGGGGGCAGTGCAGGACGCTCACGCCGGGTCCCTGGGGCAGAGTACGGGCCGGCGGCGCCTTGCCACCGTCTCCACCGACGTGTACTTTCTCAATCCTGCGAGTGACGATAGAAGTCTAACCATGGAGGTCTGACAGGAAAACAGGCGTTCGTCCACTCCCAGTCCGCCCGCCCCGCCTGCACGACGGCGCTTGCACGATGCCACGATCCGCCGCCACTCTCATCGCCATCCTCCTGGTGCCGATGATGGCCGCCGCGCAGTCCAACTCGGTGCGCCTCCGGGCGCTTGGGGGGGCTGGTCTCTTTGCGCCGGGCTCGCTCAACACCATTACCGACGTCGCCGGCGTGCAGGTGGGCCACCGCACCCTGGTTGAGGGCGACTCGGTCCGCACGGGCGTGACGGCCATCCTGCCCCAAAAGGGCGACCTGTTCGGGGAAAAGGTCCCGGCCGCCGTGCACGTGGGCAACGGCTTCGGCAAGGCGGCCGGGGTCCTGCAGGTGCAGGAACTGGCCACCGATGCGCCGATCAGCCCCCGCAACCTGGAGCGGATGGCCAAGCGGGCCATGCTGGGCCTCGCCCGCACCGGCAGCTACGCGAGCAACGGGTCCGGCGACTTCGTCATCGCGTTCTCGCCCCAAAATCGGCGCACCGGGGCGGCGGCCCCCCGCCCCGACTCGCTGCTCCCGAACGACCAGATGAGTCCGCTCGTCCTCGCCACCGTGGAGGCGGTGGAAGAGGCCGTCTACAACGCCCTCACGGCCGCCACGACCGTCACCAGCCGCGACGGGCACGCCCAGGAGGCCCTGCCGCTGGACCGCCTGCGCACAATCCTGCGAGAGGCCGGCCGCATCGAGACGAACTGATTCTACTTTCTCATGCCGAGCGAAAACGAGATCAACCGGCTCCGCAACGAGATCTCTGGCGAGGAAGAGATCGGGACCACCTTCCGACGCCTCCGCCGCGACGGCCACTCGCGCCTGGAGGCCGTGCGGATGATTCTGGACGTGCTCGACGTGTCCCTGAGCGAGGCGAAAGAGCTCCTCCTCACCAGCGACACCTGGGCCGAGGCGCGCGACGAACCCGACGCCGATTCAGACCCGCCGCCCGCCGACGGGCCGCCCCCGGCCCCCGGCTGAGGCATCCAAGCCTGATCGGATCTTTCCTTTTTCTTTCTGAATTTAAGAACGCCCCGATGCGGAGACGACTTCTTTCCCCCAACCGCTTCCGTTCCATGTTTCTCTCAGTTCCCGACGACTCCTACTCCGCTGCCCTGCTGCGGTGGATCTGCAAGGAAACTTCCGCCTCGGGCATGGCCTGGACCCTGGTCGTGATTGGGACCACGCTGCTTCAGGGCTACATTCCCGAGTGGTATCCGCAGTGGTTCGTGAGCGAGACGGGCCAGATCACCATCGACCCCTTCGGCCCCTTCACGCTTCTCGCCGTTGCCGGTCTCTTGGTCGGATGGCGCTGGATGTGGCACATTGCCCTGTTCTGGTTCCTCATCGGAGGCATCGGGTACCTCCCCACAATCCAACGCCTGCTGGATCCTGCGTCGAATTTCTTCAACGAATACGCCTTCGGGTGGGGCCTCCTCCTCGGGCTCCATGCCCTGGGCTTTGCGGCCCTCTTTGCCCCATCGATGCGGGAGCGGTTTTCGGCCAACGACCCCAGCGAGGAATAGTCCTTCTCCCTCTACGACAACAGCGTCCGATAGAAGTCGAGGGTCTGCTCGGCAATCGCCCGCCAGCTGAACTGCGCCTCTACGCGCCGCCGCGCCGCGGTGCCCATTGTGTCGCGCCGCTCCGGATCGGCCATGAGCGCGTTGACGCCGTCGGCGAGGCCGTGGGCGAAGGCGTCCGGGTCGGCGGGCTCCACGTCGTCCCCCCCCGTCGGGTTTACGTCCACCAGCAGGCCCGTCTCGTCCGGCACCACAATCTCGGGGATGCCGCCCACCGCGGAGGCCACGACCGGTGTCTCGCAGGCCATCGCCTCCAGGTTGATGATGCCGAACGGCTCGTAGACGCTGGGGCAGACGAAGACCGCGGCGTGGCTGTACATCGTAATCACGTCCTCCCGCGGCAGCATTTCGTCGATCCAGACGATCCGGTTGTCGGTCTCGGCGCGGGCCGTCTCCACGCGCGCCTCCATCTCTGCCCCAATCTCCTCGGTGTCGGGCGCCCCCGCGCAGAGCACCACCTGAATGTCGTCGTCGAAGTGGTGGATGGCCTCCACGAGGTGCAGAATGCCCTTCTGCCGCGTAATGCGCCCCACGAACAGCACGTACGGCCGGTCCGGATCCACGCCGTACTCTTCCAGCACCGATTCGTCCGGACGCGGACGGTACTGGTCGATGTCGATGCCGTTGTGGATCACCTGCGTGTCGGCGCCGCTCACATCGTAGAGCGACTGCACGTCCTCTTTCATCGCACCGGAGACGGCCACGATGCCGTCTGCCGTTTCGTAGGCGGTGCGCTCCACCCAGGAGGAGGCATCGTACCCCGTGCCCAGCTGCTCCCGCTTCCAGGGGCGGTGCGGCTCCAGCGAGTGCGTGGTGAGGACCAGCGTTCCGCCTGCGAGCTGCTTGGTGAGGCAGCCGGCGAGGTGCGAGTACCAGGTGTGGCCGTGGATGATGTCGGCGTCGGCCACGGAGCCGGCCATAACGAGGTCGCGCGCCATCGCGTCCATAACCTTGCCGTGGCGCTCGTCCTGGCGGGGCAG
>ERZ1034486.464-NODE-464-length-9930-cov-4.194937_pt1 | contig 9930 bp, 5 predicted proteins | sample MGYA00520683_ERZ1034486 | MGnify/ENA primary metagenome ERZ1034486 (study PRJEB33760, sample SAMEA4777685) | hypersaline lake metagenome | biome: hypersaline environment; feature: brines | place: Spain | collected 2012-08 | depth 0 m ...
CTCATTGGTGGATCGCTGGGGCTGGCGTGGCGCCGTCGCCGCCCCGACTGCACCGTCGTGGGGCACGATCGTCCCGAGGTGCTAGAACGGGCCGAGGCCCGAGGCGCCATCGACGCAAAAGCCGCCGCTCCCGTATCGGCCGTCGCGGACGCGGACGTCGTGGTACTGGCCCCGCCGCTGGCCGCCACCGTTCGCCTGCTAGACACCATCGCCGAGCATCTGCCCGAGGGCTGCCTGGTAACCGACGTGGCGTCCGTCAAACAACCCGTGCTCGACCAAGCCCGCGACGTGCTCCCCGACCACGTTCACTTTTTGGGCGGCCACCCCATGGCTGGCGCCGAGCACAGCGGCATCGACCACGCCGATCCATTGCTCTTCGAGAACGCCGTCTACGCCTTGTGCCCGCCGGAGGGGGTGGCGGCCGATACGCTGGAGGACGGCCCTTACGCTCCCGTCATGGACCTCGTGGAGGCCAGCGGCGGCCGCCCCCTCGTGCTCGACGCCGCCCGCCACGACCGACTCGTCGCGGCGGTCAGCCACGTGCCGCAGCTCCTGGCCGTGGCCCTGGTAAACCTTGCGGCGTCGACCGACGTAGACGAGGCGGACACGGACCTGGCCCTCGAACTGGCGGGGGGCGGATTTCGGGACATGACGCGCATCGCCGACTCCCCGTTCGACATGTGGCGGGACGTGCTGGTGGGCAACGAAGGGGCCATCCACGACGCGCTGAGCCGGTTCCGCCGCCGCCTCCGAGAGATGCGAAACCGACTCATCGAGGAAGACCTCGACGCCCTGGAAGCGTTCTTCGACGATGCCCGCAGCGCCCGCGACGCCATTCCGCGCGACCGCAAGGGGTTCCTGCATCCACTGTCCGACATCTACGTACGCGCTGCCGACGAAACCGGTGTGCTGCACGACATCACGTCTTGCCTCCTGGACGCAGACATCAACATCAAAGACATTGAGCTGCAAACCATTCGGGAAGGAACCGGGGGGACGTTTCGGCTCGCGTTCGAGGATGCCGCCGACGCGGAGGCCGCCGTGGCGGCCCTGTCGGATGCCGGCTACGAGGCTCGCCGGCCGTAGTCCCTCCCGGATCGGCAACGACGTGCACCCGCTGGCTCTTTTTCTTCTTCGCGTCTCGTTCCTCCGCCGCTCCCGCATTCGGGCCGCTCCCCCATTCGGGCGGTCTCCGCATCCAGAAAGCAGTCTTCCCCAACCGCAGGCGGCTCATTCCACGGTGCGGGGCCCGGTTCCAAAATCACGCCCCTTTCGTTGACTCCGGCGGGGCCGTCGAGTATCATGGTACGTTCTTCCTCCCAACGAAACCGGGTTCCTACCCTCATCGCCCCGCCACGATCGTCTCCCGTCTCATGGCCGACCTCGACTCTTCCCTGAAGACCACACCTCTCCACGCGGTCCACGAGCAGCTCGGAGCCCGAATGATGGAGTTTGGCGGCTTTGAGATGCCCGTGCAGTACTCCGGCATCATCGACGAGCACATGGCCGTACGGCAAGACGCCGGGCTGTTCGACGTAAGCCACATGGGTGAGGTGCTCATTCGGGGCGAGCACGCCTTCGACTTCGTGCAGCACCTCATTACCAACAACGCCGCCCCCCTCTACGACGGGCGCGCCCTGTACACGGTGATGTGCACCCCAGAGGGCGGCATTATCGACGACGGCCTCGTGTACCGCCGGAGCGACACGGAGTACCTGATGGTGCTCAACGCAGCAAACATCGAGCGGGACCTCTCCTGGATGCGCGCCCACAACCCGATGGGCACCACGCTCCAGAACATCTCCGACGAGACGGCCCTGCTGGCCCTGCAAGGCCCTCGGGCTTTTGAGATTGCCCAGCCGTTCCTCGACGCCCCCCTCGACGAACTGTCCTTCTACCACTTTTGGGAGCGCGGCGGCGGGGCATTTCTCGGGTGTGACGAAGCGATGATCTCCCGCACCGGATACACTGGCGAGCCGGGCCTGGAGCTGTACGTGCCAGCGGACCAGGCCGAACACGTCTGGACCGCCCTGCTTGATGCAGGCGCCGAGCATGGGCTGAAGCCGGCCGGGCTCGGCGCGCGCGACACTCTTCGTCTCGAGGCGGGCCTCTGCCTTCACGGCAACGACATTACGGAAGACACCAACCCGTACGAGGCCGGATTGGGCTGGCTGGTAAAGCTTGGCAAGGACGAGTTCCTCGGCCGCGATGCCCTTCGCGAGATCCACGACCGCGGCCCTGAACGCTCCCTGGTGGGCTTCGTGGCCACCGAGCGCGGCATTCCGCGCCACGACGATGTCCTCCAGGCCCCCGACGGCACACCCATCGGGGTAGTGACCAGTGGCACGCAGTCGCCTCTCTTGGACACCGGAATTGGACTTGGGTACGTCCCCAACAAGCCGCAGTACACGGAAGATGGCCAGTCTCTCCGCGTAGCGAGCCCGCGCCGTACGTTTGCCGTGGATGTGACCGAGCCCCCCTTCCACGAAAACTGAGCCGCAGAGCGCGTTCGCATCTCTTTGTTCCCCGTCTTTGCCACCCGACCCGCCCCGCCCCCGATGGACGCCGAAGTCTTTTTGACGCACTCAAACGTATCGGACGACGACGTACAGGGGCGAACCGTAGTCGTCATCGACGTCCTCCGGGCCTGCTCCACCATCGTCACTGCCCTGGATCGGGGCGCCCGGGCTGTCATGCCGGTGCTCGACATGGCCCAGGCGGGCAAGCTGGCAAGCAACCTCGACCCGGATGTCTACCGCCTCGGGGGCGAGCGAGGGGGAGAAAAGATCGAGGGCTATCACCTTGGCAACTCGCCTCGGGAGTACACCCGAGACGAGGTGGAGGGGCGCGACGTCATCCTCAACACCACCAACGGCACCCGCGCCCTGCGGCAGGCCCGGGACGCCACCACCCTGGTGGCCGCCTGCTTCCTCAATGCAGGACGCGTGGCCGACTTTATCCAGCGCACCTCCGAAGCTGTTACCATTGTGTGTGCCGGTCGACAAAACCGACTTGCCCTGGAAGACACCCTCTGCGCCGGCCTCCTCCTCGACCGCCTCTGGGACGGACGCGAGCCCTATCCGGTCACCGACTCGGCCCACACGGCCTACACGCTGTACCACACCGACCGGGACGACCTCGACAACGCCCTGCGGGGCGCCAACCACGCCGAATGGCTCGCCCGACAGAGCTACGAGGCCGACCTGGACTACTGCTTCCGGATCGACGCCCTGCCGGTACTCCCCTACTACACCGACAACCGGCTGCTTCTCTACGAGGATGCCGTGACGAGTTGACACGTCTTGCCTCCTTGGGCCGCACCTCCTTGGGCCGCCTTGTCCTTGGGCCGCCTTGGAGGAGGAAACTGCGTGTCACGCGGTCCCGTGCGCGAGATTTCCCGTGCGCGAGACTCCATGCACGCGTGTAGCTGCCCGCTCCTCCCCGTCCGCGGGGCCACCGCTTTTCTAAGAAAGTACCGTACCCCAAGGTCTGCGCAACGGCTCACGTTGCAATTTTGCAGCGTTGAGCCCACCTTACAAAATGGTTCTGCCTCTGACGGACAGTGAACGCACATGTGCGGCGCGGCCCGCACGGCGCGCCCGCTCTTGCTTTCTCCTTCCTGCTTGCATGGCTGCCTCGGGCTCCAACACATCGACGGAGGACTCGGCGTTTTTAATTTCGCCGCGGCGAAAGGCGGAAATTGTGGGCCTCGTGCTGATGGTTCTGGCCCTCCTCCTCTCGCTTGCCTTTCTCTCCTACCATGCCGGCGACAACGCCCTGCTCCGCTCGGCAGAGCTCACGGACGTCTTTCTGGCCCCGCAGCAGGTGCAACCGCAGGCGCCGGTTCAAAACGTTCTGGGGCTGCTCGGCGCCCAGCTGGCCGCTCTCTTCGTGCCGGGCTTTCTGGGCTACAGCGTGCTTCTCCTGAGCGGACTGCTCATGGTGTGGGGCTACGCCGTCTTCCGGCACCAGATGCTGCGTCCACTTCTGTACCCGTCGCTGCTGACCCTCCTTTCCACCTTCGTGCTCTCGTGCCTGCTGGGGTGGCTGGATCACGCCCTGGCCGCCCCCCTTGCCGCGTGGGCCGGCACGGTCGGCATCGGGACGGCCGGCTGGTTGCAGCACGTCTTCGGGGAAGTTGGGTCCTTCATCCTGCTGCTGCTGGCAGTGGCCGTAATGCTGTTGCTGGTGGTGGACCACGACGTGCAGCGCACCGTGGACCGGGGCATTGCCGCCCTGCAGGTCCTCCTCAACGGGCTCTCGTCCGCCACAGCGTACGTTCAAGCCCAGTGGGCACAGGCCCGAGCTCAGGCGTCGTCTGCCACCGACGCCCGTCCCTCAACGACAACGCCTCCGTCGTCCACCGCCTCCCCCTCGATAGACGAAGCCTCCCCTTCCCCCTCATCTTCCGAGACGCCCCGAACAGGCCCCGCCCTCTCGGCTTCGGCGGTGGAGTCTGACTCGTCCCCCACGCTCAAGCGTCGGGACGTTCCCGTGCGTCGCAACGACCTGTTCCGGGCTGGAGACAGCGCGCCGGCGTCCGCCCCTTCCCAGGACGCCGACCCCGCCAATTCCACGTCGGCCTCCGCCCCAGCGTCGGACTCTCCCACTGCTCCCTCCTCCAAGCCCGACGCTGCGTCCGAAAGGTCTTCGTCCCCGGCTCCGTCCCCCGAGCGCCCATCCGCTCCATCCCCCTCTCAGGACGACCCCGCGGGGACGTCCTCCGTCGGCACGGACGCCTCCTCTTCGAACGATGCCTCGTCTTCAGGAAACGACGATTCGCCGGACGATGACGTGTCGATGACCATTCAGGAACAGGTGGAAGAAGAAACCACCGACGAGATGGAACGCTCGCCCGAAACGCCGGAGGATGTAGAATACGCCCCACCTTCCCTGGACCTTCTCACCGAGTCGACCAGCACGGATCCCACCATCGACCGGGAGGAGCTGGAGAAAAACAAGCGCATCCTCCTCGACAAGCTGGACATGTACAACATCGAGATCGAGGAGATCAACGCCGTAGTGGGGCCTACGGTTACCCGGTACGAGTTGACCCCCGCTCCCGGCGTCAAGGTCAGCCGCATCAAGTCGCTCGAGGACGACCTGGCGATGGCCATGGCGGCGCCCGGCGTGCGCATGATTGCTCCGATTCCCGGCAAATCGGCCGTGGGCGTCGAAATTCCCAACAGCAACCGGGAGCTGGTGCGCCTCCGTGACGTCATCGGCACCACGAAGTTTCAGGACACCGACCTGGCCCTCCCTTTGCCCCTCGGCAAAACGATTGAGGGGGAAGTGTACGTGGACGACCTCACCACGATGCCCCACCTCTTGATTGCCGGCGCCACGGGCTCGGGCAAGTCGGTGGGGCTGAACGCGCTCATTACCGGCCTCATCTACGCCTGCCATCCGGCGAATCTCCGGTTCGTCATTATCGATCCCAAGAAGATCGAGCTTCAGCAGTACACCCCTCTCGAAACGCAGTTTGTCGCGGTGCCGGAGGACATTGACGAGACTGTGATTACCGACGTGGACGAGGCCTCCGGGGTTTTGAAAAGTGTAGAACGAGAAATGGAAACCCGCTACGACCTGCTCTCGGACGCCAGCGTGCGCAACATTGAGGGGTACAACGAAAAATTTCAGGCTGGCGAGCTCGACCCCACAGAGGGCCACCGCCACATGCCGTACATCGTGGTGGTGGTCGACGAGCTGGCCGACCTCATGATGGCGGCCGGCGACGACGTAGAAGGCCCCATTGCCCGGCTCGCGCAGATGGCGCGGGCGGTAGGCATCCACCTCGTGCTGGCCACGCAGCGCCCCTCGGTGGACGTCATCACGGGCCTGATTAAGGCCAACTTCCCGTCTCGGGTCGCGTACGAGGTCGCCTCGCAGGTGGACTCCCGCACCATTCTAGACCAGGGCGGCGCCGAGGACTTAGTGGGCAATGGCGACATGCTGCTGCTGAGCGGAAGCGACCTGCAGCGCCTGCAGGGGCCGTTTGTGAGCGTCGACGAGGTAGAAACGGTGGTGCAGTACGTGGCCGATCAGCCCGGGGTGACCGCCTACACATTGCCCTCCCTGCAGGACGCCGGGCACGGCCCGGACGAGACACTGGGCGTGGAAGATACGGACGACAAGTTTGAGGAGGCCGCCCGCGTAATTGTGCGCCGCCAGCAGGGCTCTGTGTCGCTGCTGCAACGCAAGCTGGCCGTGGGCTACACGCGCGCCGCCCGCATCGTCGACCAGTTGGAAGAGGCCGGAATTGTAGGGCCGTTCAATGGCACCAAGGCCCGCGATGTGCTCGTAGACGACGAACAGGAACTCGACGAACTGCTTCACGGCGAGGACGAGACAGAGCCGGACTCCGACGAGGCATAGCCCTCTTCTGCTTCTGGTGCCTGCCCCCCTCGCCCCAACCCGCCCGACTCGCATGGAGTCCTCTTTTCCCACCATCGGCATTCTCGGCGGCGGCCAGCTCGGCAAGATGATGGCGGCCGAGGCCGTCCGCATGAGCGTCTCCCCCAAGCTTCTGTCGCCCAAGGACGCCGGCCCGATGCGCCCCTACGCCGAGGCCCATGTCGGCGACTGGACCGACCCGGACGTGCTGCGCCCGTTTGTGGCGGACTGCGACGTGGTGACGGTGGAGAGCGAATGGGCGCCCGCGGAGGCCGCCGCGGACGTACTGCCGGACGATGCGGCTCTGTGGCCGTCTCCCGCCACGCTCTCCCTCATCAAGGACAAGGGGGTGCAGAAGCAGCACCTGGCGGATGCGGGATGCCCGGTTCCCTCCTTTGCGCGGTGCCCCACGGCCGATGCGGCCCTGGAGGCAGCGGACGAACTGGGCTACCCCGTGGTGCTAAAGCAGTACCGCGGGGCGTACGACGGGTACGGCAACGCCACGGTCGACTCCCCTGACGCGTTGCGGGAAGCCTGGCCCGGCCTCGCCGCTGAGGACGGCCTCCTGGTGGAGGCGTTTGCCAACTTTGACCGCGAACTGGCCGTGCAGGTCGCGCGCCGCCCCGGAGGCGAGCAGGTGGTCTACCCCGTGGCCTATACCGAACAGCGCAACCACCGCTGCCACGCCGTGGAGGTGCCCGCCGCCATCGATGACGGCGTGGCCGCACGGGCCCGCCGCGTCGCGCAGAAGGCCGTGGAGGCCGTGGAGGGCGTCGGCCTCATCGCTGTGGAGCTGTTTGAAATGCCGGATGGCGAGATCCTCGTGAACGAACTCGCACCCCGCCCCCACAACACCGGCCACTACTCCATCGAAGGCTGCCACACGTCTCAGTTCGAGAACCACGTGCGGGCCATCCTCGACTGGCCGCTGGGCTCTCCGACCCTGCAGCAGCCCGTGGCAGTCATGGTGAATGTGCTGGGGCGCCGCGAGGGCACACCGCCCCGCACTGCCGGCCTGTCGCGCGCGCTCAACGTAGAAGGCGCCGCCGTGCACGTCTACGGGAAGCCGGACGTTCGCCCCGGACGCAAGATGGGCCACGTCACGGCCCTGGGCGAGCGCCGTGCCAATGTGCGAAAGCGCGCCGAAATGGCGGCCAGCGCCATCGAGCTTTGAACGCCGTTTCTCTTCGAACCGCCCCTTCACCAATTGCCCTGCTCTTATGCCTTCCAACGCCCCCCCCGTAGGCATTGCCATGGGGAGCGACTCGGACCTCCCCGTAATGAAAGACGCCGCCGACGTGCTCGACGACTTCGGGGTCGACTACGAGATGCGCGTGCTCTCTGCCCACCGTACCCCCGGCGCAATGCACGAATACGCCGAGACGGCGCACGAGCGCGGCGTTCAGGTACTCATTGCCGGCGCCGGCGGCGCCGCCCACCTGCCCGGCATGCTGGCCGCCGCCACTCCCCTCCCCGTCGTGGGCGTCCCGGTCAAAACCAGCACCCTGAACGGGGTCGACTCCCTCCTGTCCATCGTGCAGATGCCCGGCGGCGTGCCCGTCGGGTCCGTCGCCATCAACGCCGCGGACAATGCCGCCCTGCTTGCGGTGCAGATCCTGGGGACGCACAGCCCGGACCTACGGGCGCAGATGCAGGACTACAAACGCGACCTTACCGACACGGTGGCGGACATGGATGAGCGCGTGCAGCAGCACGGCCGCTCCGATTGACACTCCCCGCGCTAAAGTACGAGGATTCTTGGGCGGCTTACCCGCCTTCTCATAGGTCAGCGAAGCAACTTGACGCAGAGGTTGACTTCTCACCGGACTCCACAATCAGACCTCACCGAATCTCGTAACTCGTTCCTCTCCGATTCTGCTTGCCACCGTCCATGACTCACCGCTTTCTCGCGGTGGTGCTCTGCGCTCTCCTGGCCGGGGCCACGTCCGCACTCGCGCAGCACCCCATTCCGCCCTCTCAGCGACACGCCTCCGTGCAGGCTGCCGCGGAGGTGGCCCAGTACACGCTCCCCGCCGTTGATGTGGCAGCGCTCCGGGCCGAGGACCGCGCCCGGGCCGATCAGGGGGGGCCGTACCGCTACGGCCGCGCCCTCGACACCCGGTACACAAGCGCCCGCGACGGAACGTGGGAGCGCCTGCCGTCGGGCGCCTGGCTGTGGCGCCTGCGTCTAACATCGCAAGAGGCCGTCTCGATGAGCGTCGGGTTTTCGGCCTTCGAACTGCCAGAGGGGGCTGCCCTGTACGCGCACGGCCCCGGCGCCCCCCCCACCCACGGCCCCTATACGGCGGCCGACGCCACCGCTGGTCAGCACTGGACGCCGCTGGTCCAGGGCGACCGGATCATCCTGGAGCTGGAAGTGCCCGCGGGACAACGCTCTGCCGTGACCCTGACCGTGGGCCACGTCGTCCACGGATACCGCCCCCTGCCGGGCCGCTCCTCCGACGCCGCCCCCAAATCCGGAAGTTGCAACCTCGACGTCGCCTGCGAAGAAGCCGACCCGTGGCGCGAACAGGTCCGCTCGGTTGCCCGGTACACCTTCGAAGAGAACGGAAGCACGTTCTTCTGCTCCGGCGCCCTGGTCAACAACACGGCCGAGGACAAGACGCCGTATTTTCTCACTGCCGAGCACTGCGTCTCCACGCCCGAGCAGGCGGCCTCCATGGTGTTCTACTGGAATTACCAAAATCGGACCTGCCGTGCCCTGGGCAGCCCCGAAAATGGCATGGAGACGTCCGACGACCCCGGCGATCAGACCTCCTCCGGCGCTGTGCTGCGGGCCCGCTCCGGCAACTGGCACGCAGACCGACAAATCAGCGGCGGGCCCGACCTGGCCCTCGTAGAAATCGACGAGGAAATCCCTCCCAGCTACGACGTGTACTTCAGCGGATGGGACCGCGCGGACGCGGCCACCGCAGAAGGGGTGAGCATCCACCACCCCTCGGGCGACGGCAAGCGCATCAGCTTCGACCGCGACTCCACGCGCATCACGGGCTTTGGCACACCGGGCGACACTACGCATCTGCGCGTGGGCAACTGGGAAACAGGCACCACCGAGGGAGGGTCCTCCGGCGGTCCTCTCTTTAACAAGGACAAGCGCATCGTCGGCGTGCTCTCCGGAGGGCGGGCCGGGTGTGGCTTCGAAGGAGCCCCCGACGACAACGACGAACCGGACTGGTACGGCCGCCTCGCTGCGGGCTTCGAGAACGGAGACTACAACGGCACCACGCTTGCCAATGTCTTGGATCCTCTCGGCACCGGGACACGCACCCTCGATGGCCGCCCGCAGGTCGCCAATGACCGCACGCCTCCCGCTGCCGTGCGGCGCCTACGCGTGGATCGTGTGGATCCCTCCTCCCGCAAGGTGGTGCTGCGGTGGAGGGCTTCCGGCGACGATGGGCGCCAGGGCACGGCCGATCGGTACGACCTGCGCTACGACACGACGCGCATCGAAACGGCGAGCAACTTTGCACAGGCCACGCGCGTGCAGGACGTTCCGTCGCCGGCCTCGGCCAACAC
>ERZ1034486.466-NODE-466-length-9916-cov-3.386371_pt1 | contig 9916 bp, 10 predicted proteins | sample MGYA00520683_ERZ1034486 | MGnify/ENA primary metagenome ERZ1034486 (study PRJEB33760, sample SAMEA4777685) | hypersaline lake metagenome | biome: hypersaline environment; feature: brines | place: Spain | collected 2012-08 | depth 0 m ...
GGGATCCGGACCCGTGACGAGGACCTGAAACCGGGCGTCGTCTACTTCCGACACGGCGTCCCGGTGATCAACCCTGACACTGCACTCGACCTGTTCGTCGAGGGGATGCCGCCGCTCATCTACGCGGCGCCGGGCGGGCTGTACGTCAGCCTCGACGGTGACCTGCTCGCAGACGAGCGCGAGTCTCGCGGGTGGTCGCTCGGCCGGCTCGCGTCTGAACTCGGCGTCTCTCGACGAACTGTCTCGAAGTACGAGGACGGCATGAACGCCTCGATCGAGGTGGCGATCGAGCTCGAGGAGCTGTTCGACAAACCGTTCTCCGAGCCGGTGTCGGTGCTCGACGGGGCCGACGAGGTCCGCGACGCCGATCCCGTTCCCGACGAACCCGATGCCGATCCCGACGACCAGCACGTCCTCTCGGTGCTGGCCGACGCCGGCTTCGACGTGCATCCGACGACCCGCTCGCCGTTCAAGGCCGTCAGCGAGGACAACGACCGCGAACAGAACGTCCTCACGGGCCACTCCTCGTTCACGGAGAGCGCGGAGAAGCGCGCCGAGCTGATGAGCTCGATCGGTCGGGTGACGAAAACACGGTCGGTCTACTTCACCGCCGAGAAAACGCGACGCGAGGCGGTCGACGGGACGGCGATTGTCTCCTGTGAGGAGCTCGCCGATATCGACGAACCGGAGTCGATCCGCGAGCTGATCCGCGAGCGCGCGGCTGAACCCGACGAATCGCGCTAGGTAGAGCCGCGTTAGCTGCCGTAGTTGGCTTCCAGATGGGCGACGATATCGTCGCTTTCGGGCATCCCGTCGATATCGTGGTTGTTGTCGATCAGGACCGGAACCCCGGTCTGGCCGCTGACCTCCTCGACCTCTGTGCGTTCGCTGTGTGAGCGTGGCACCTCGCGAGACTCGTACTCGAGGCCGAGTTCGTCGAGTTTGTTGATTACCTTCGCACAGTACGGACAGCCCGACAGTTCGTACAGGATGAGGTCTGACATCGCTCACAGATAGGGATGGGAGTCAAATGAAGCCACTGGTACTGTGTGGCTATCGTACCCAAGCGAGCGGGCCTGCGTCGATCTCGATTCAGCGGTTGCCCCCGATCAGTGGATCACGGCCTCGCCGTCGTCGACCGAGATTTCGACCAGACTCGTCGCCTCGTGGTCGGCGTCGTCGAACTCACTATCGCCAGCTTTCTCGATGACGATGACGATGTCGGCGATCTCCGCGCCGATCTCGTCGAGGGCGTCACAGATGGCGGTCATCGTGCCGCCGGTCGACAGCAGGTCGTCGACGATCAGCAGGCGGTCGTCGGGCTCGATGTCGTTGATATACATCTCCGACTCGGAGTAGCCGGTCGTCTTGTGTAGCGAGACCTCGCCATCGAGGCCGTACGGTCGCTTCCGGATTACAACGAGCGGGATATCGGTCTGCAGCGAGAGGGCGGTAGCAATGTGGATACCCATCGCCTCCGGGGCGACGATCTTGTCGACATCGAGGTCGGCGACGCGAGTGATCTCGACGACAATCTCCCGGAGCAGGGCCGGATCGAGCATCGGCACCCCGTTGCTAATCGGGTGGACGATGTACTCGTAGCCGTCCTTGTCGATGATCGGCGCCTCGTGGATCGATCTGTGCAGCCGTTCCATACGCTGCATTCGAGTATCTGCGGCAAAAGCGGTTTGTTACCGCAGTCGGCGGCAGCGCGGGCGACCATCGGCTAGTCGATTTCCCGGGTGTAGGGCTCCAGCAGCGCGTCCGGCACCGCCAGTCGGTCGCTCTGCGTCCGGGCGACGGTGTAGGTGAGGACGATGATCGTCGCCAGATATGGATAGGTGCCCATGATCTGTGGATTCGTGAGAAAGTCGACAACAGGATTGAGCACGCCGGCCAGCGGTGTCCCGGGCTCCAGCGACAGCGACAGCGACTGTGACCGCAGGCGGAACGCATCCAGCAGCCCAAACAGGTAGGCGCCGACCAGCAGCCGACTCGGTCGCCACTGGGCGAAGATGACGAGGGCGACGGCGATCCAGCCGCGGCCGGCGGTCATGCCCGGCACCCACAGTCCCGAGAAGGCCAGTGAGAGGTGCGCGCCGGCCGCACCGGCGAAGCCGCCGCCGATCAGCACGGCCAGATAGCGGAGTCGGAACACGGAGATACCCATCGTGTCGGCGGTTTCGGGGTCTTCGCCGATGGAGACGAGTTCGAGGCCGAGGTTCGTGCGGGTGAGGAAGTACCAGCCGACCGGGACCAGCAGCAACGCGAGATAGTCGGTCGCCGTGCTCCGGAAAAACGCCTCGCCGATCAGTGGGATCTCCACCAGATACTCGCCGATCAGTGGCGGTGTCACCTCCGGGAAGCCGTCGATGGACTCCTCGACCCACGCTGACCCGAAGTAGGTGGTCAGACCGCCGCCGAGCAGCGTGATCATGACGCCGCTGATCACCTGATCGGCGTTGAGCGTGATACAGAGGAACGCATGCACCGCGGCGAGCAACACGCCACACACGATGCCGACGCCGAACCCGAACCAGTGGCTCCCCGTGAGGACCGTCGCGATGAACCCGCCGAGTGCGCCCGTGAGCATCATCCCCTCGACACCGAGGTTGAGCACGCCGGCCCGTTCGGTGATGAGTTCACCGAGACCGGCGAGGATGAGGACGGTTGCGGCCTGCACGGTTGCATCCAGCAGGCCGGCCGCGAACGTCACCATCAGGCCTCACCACCCGTCGACGCGCTGGCCGCGCGGTCGAACTCGATATCGACCTGGTAGCGTTTGAAAAACTCGGCCGTGATCAGAAACAGGATGATGAGCGCCTGGAGGATTTCGACGAGCGCGGCCGGGACGCCGTAGGCGACCGACATACTCGATCCACCGACAAACAGCAGGGCGAAAAACAGTCCGGCCAGCATGACATTAACGGCGCTACTCCGGCCCAGCAGAGCGATAGGAATCGCGGTAAACCCGTAGCCTGGCTCGAACCCCGCGCGGAGTCGTCCCTGTAGGCCGGCGATTTCGCTGATCCCGGCCAGTCCCGCGAACGCCCCGCCGATGACGAAAACGAGGAGGTAGATCTTGACCCGGCTCATCCCGGCCTGTCTGGCGGCCGCGTCGTTCGCGCCGACGAACGTGATCTCGAAGCCGAGGGCGGTTTTCCGGACACCCACGTAGGTAACCGCGACGGCGGCGATCGCCACGACGAGTCCGGCGTGCACGTTGAAGATGGCTTCCGGAATCGTCGCTGCCGCCGAGAGCTGTGCCGTATGTGGGAAGTTGCCGGTGGGATCCTGCATCGGTCCGCGAACGAGATAGCTCTGTATCTGGAGCGCGACGAACGTCAGCAACAGCGACGTAATGATCTCGTTGACATCCCACCTCGCGCGGAGCCACGCCGGAATGCCAGCGAGGAACGCACCTGCAGCGCCCGCGGCAACGAACATCAGCGGGAGCAACAACACACCGGGCAGGTTGACGTTGAGCCCGATCCACGCCCCGGCAACCGCGCCAAAAACCAGCTGCCCCTCGGCACCGATGTTGAACAGCCCGGCCCGGAGCGGGAGGTACACTGCGAGCCCGGCCAAAATCAGCGGAACGGCCTTGATGAGTGTCTGGGTCCGCCCGAACGTACTGAGCAGTGTCTCGCCGAACATCGTCCAGTAGGCCGCAAGCGGGCTGACGCCGAGTGCCAGCAGGGCGATACCCCCACAGGCAAGCGCCAGCAGGACCGTGACGACCGGCGTGGCATAGCCGAGCCACCGGGGCACGTGTTCGCGGGCAGTGAGGTCGATCCTGACCATCAGTCTCCGTCCCCTGCGGCGGCGACATCTGTCGTCGAGTCGGTTGCCTCGGCCGAGTCTCCGGGCTCGGCCGTGTCGCTTCCGGCGCCCGCCGGGGGAGCAACTGCCTCCGGCGCATCCGCTGGCTCGTCGTCGACACGGCCGCCGGTCATCTCGATACCGAGGCGTTCCCGATCCGCGGCCTCTGGCGTGGTCTCGTAGACGAACTCCCCCTCGTAAAGCACGAGAATCCGGTCACTCAGATCGGTGATCTCATCGAGATCCTCCGAGAGCAACACGATGCCGGTTCCCTGTTCGCGCTGTTCGAGGATCGCCTCCCTGATGAACTCGATGGCTCCAACGTCGACGCCACGAGTCGGCTGGTTCGCGATCAGCAGGTCTGGATCGCGGTCGAGTTCGCGGGCGAGAATCAGCTTCTGGAGGTTCCCGCCCGAGAGGTCGCCGGCGTCGATATCGGTAACATCGCTGACGCCGCGGATATCGAACTCCTCGATCAGCGATTCGGCGTAGCTGCCCAGTTCGTCGTAATCCAGCAGCGGGCCGTCGGCGAAGCGCCCCTCGCGGTAGGCCTTCATCCCGGCGTTGTGAAGCACCGATAGCTCCTCGGCACAGCCGTACTGCAGCCGATCCTCGGGGACGAAGGAGATGCCGGCGTCGACGAACGCTCGCGGTGACGCGCCGGCGAGATCGGTGCTATTGACCCGGAGATCGCCGCCGGTCATCTCTCGGATGCCGGCCAGCGCCTCGGCGAGTTCGGTCTGGCCGTTACCGCTGACACCGGCGATCCCGACCACCTCGCCCTCGCGGACCGTCAGATCGAGGCTGTCGAGTGCGTTGATCCCGCGGTCGTCAGCTGCCCGGATGCCGGTGGCGTCCAGCACAGGGTCGCCGTGGGCCGTGTCGTCCTTGTCAATCCGGAACAGCACCTCCCGGCCAACCATCAACTCGGCGAGATCGGCCTGTGTCGTCTCGGCAACCGGAACGGTGTCCACGCGACGACCCTCCCTGAGGACGGTCACGCGGTCGGCGATCGCCGTCACCTCGCCGAGTTTGTGTGTGATGAAGATAATCGAGAGCCCCTCGTCTGCCAGCCGGCTCAGCGACTCGAAGAGGCGGTCGGCCTCCGTCGGCGAGAGGACGGCCGTCGGTTCGTCGAGGATGAGCAGATCCACGTCCCGGTAGAGTGCCTTGAGGATCTCGACACGCTGCTGTTGGCCGACATCGAGGTCAGCGACTCTCGCGCTTACGTCGATATCGAAGCCGTACTGGTCGGCGAGTGCCTGGATTCGTTGTTCGGGTGCAGTGAGGCCGAGCGAAAACGTCTTCGCCAGCGACTGGACGACACGGTTGGTGCGGATCGTCTCGGGAAGGCGGCTATCCCCGTTGTCGGCACGAAACGCCGCAGCCGGTTCACGCTGGCCGAGAACGACGTTTTCGGCGACAGTGAGCCGGGGAATCAGCTTGAAGTGCTGGTGAACCATACCGATACCGGCGTCGATGGCGTCCTGTGGCGACGCCAGTTCGAGGCGGTCACCGCGGAGATAGATCTCGCCGCTGTCCGGCGTATAGAGTCCGTATAAAGCCTTCATCAGCGTCGATTTCCCCGCGCCGTTCTCGCCCAGCAGACCGTGGATCTCGCCGCCGGCGACCGTGAGATCGATGTGGTCGTTGGCGACGACGCCCGGGAACTCCTTGTAGATATCCTCCATCCGGAGGAAGGCGTGATCAGCCATGATCTGGGTTGATGGTTTCGTATGGAGAATCCACAGAGATAAGCCTTTATACAACGATTTCGAAGCAATCGTCTGTCCCGACCAATGATACTCGCTCTTTACGATTGTTTGTACAGGTATATCAGGTATCTCGCACGCATACATCGCACAACCCGAAAGAAGCGACAGTGTGGGGTTCCGCATCGCTGACCGGTGTGTGGTTCTTCTGTTGTTGTCGCCCACTCCATTCCGGGATTATCATTACGACATTTTAATTCAAATTGGCTGTATATTTGTTATATTACCCACAAAAGCTTGACAAATAGTTAATTTATGGGGCAAAACTAATTGTATTGCGTGTACTTATGTGGCGGCATTCATACGCATGACGTAGGACGCCGCAACAACGGTGGACTATCAATCAGCATGACACGAACGATTTCACGACGGGAGGCGATCGGTGCGGTTGGGGTGACAGGTATCGCCGCGCTGGCCGGCTGTGCCGGCGGAGGCAGCGGGGGCGGCGACGAGGCCGATGTCCGTGCGGCATGGGTATATAACTCTGAGGTCGGTGACCTTGGCTGGTCGTGGGCGCACAACGAGGGGCGCAAGGCGGTTGCCGACCAATTCGACTGGCTCGAAACCGATTACACCGAGTCGGTCGCGCCCGGCGACGCCGAGCGCGTCTTCCGCCAGTATGCCAGCGACGGTTACGACATCATCTTCGGCTGCACCTTCGGGTATCAGGATCCGATGGCGACAGTCGCGGCCGACAACCCCGAGACGCTCTTCGAGCACAATACCGGCTACACAACCCGTGAGAACATGGGTCGATATATGGGCCGGGTGTATCAGCCCCGGTACCTTGCGGGACAGGCTGCCGGCATGATGACCGAGGCGGACTCCCTCGGCTATGTCGCGGCGTTCCCGATCGCCGAGGTGATCCGTGGGATCAACGCCTACGCGCTCGGGGCGGCGTCGGTTAACGATGAGGCCTCACTCAAAGTTCGGTGGACGAACTCGTGGTTCGATCCGCCGACCGAGAGCGAGGCCGCAAACGCCCTAATCGACGAGGGCGTCGACGTGATGGCTCAGCATCAGGACTCACCGGCCGCGCTAGCGGCCGCGGCTGACGCCGACATCTGGGCAACGGGGTACGACGCCCCGATGCAGGAGCAGGCCGGCGACAACTACCTCACCTCGCCGATCTGGCACTGGGAGGAGTTCTACGGCCCGACCGTCCAGTCAGTCAACTATGGAACGTGGGAGGCAGACGCCTACTGGGAAGGGCTCGATTCCGGTATCTGTAGTCTCGACGACTGGGGGCCCGAGGTCCCACAGGATGTCAAGGACACCGTCGCCGACTCCCGGTCATCTATCGTCGGCGGTGACCTCGATGTCTGGAGCGGCTCGAAGTTCGAGGGCGAGAGCGACGAGTTCCTTTTCCAAGAGATGGGGAGCTACGTCGAGAACGTCGAGGGGACGGTGCCACAGTAATCGCCATTTCGGTCCAGCGGCACCGGTTTCACTCAAACATCACCAGCGCGTCGACCGGCGCATCCGTCGCCCGTCGTGCCCGCGTCAGTCCGTCGTCGCCGACGGCGATCAGCGTGAACACGCCAACCACGTCGGCCGCCGCCTGTGTGGCGATATCCAGCAACAGCTCCTGTGTCTCGCCCGACCGGATCAGATCGTCGACGATCAGCACCGAATCGCCAGCCGATAGCGCGGCCGCGGGCAGATAGTAGGTCAGCTCGATGCCGGAGGCGAGTCGCTGGCGGGACTCGATGAACTCCTCGACGGCCGTCTCCTTCGATTTCTTCGCGTAGGCCAGCGTCGCGTCGAACTCCGAGGCCATCGCCGCGCCGAGCGTGATCCCGTCGGTGGCGGCGGTCAACACCACGTCCGGGCGGTCGAAGCCGACGCTGGTGGCCGCGACCGGCGCGACGAGATCGAGCAACGACTGGTCGAAGACCACGTCGGAGTTGTCGACGTACCCCTCGTCGTCGACGCTGACGCGCGCGCGGAGCTCGTCGGCCAGTGCCTCGCGGCCGACATCGCTGACGATCCGCTCGGCCCGGTCGGCACCCGGGAGGACGTGGCCGTTGACGTATCGGTTGAGATCGCCAGCCGGGAGGTCGGTGACCGCCGATAGCTCGTCGTAGGTCCGGCTCTCCTTGAGCGCCCGGAGGACGGCGACCGCCTGTATAGATTGTCGACTCGCACCGAAACTGTGTCCACAGTACTGGATACGTATCGACGAGTGCACAGTCACGATGTGCCGAACGCAAAACTAATTTTTGAAAATAGAAACCGAATTTTTCAAACCAATAATTTAAGTGGCTTCCGCTCCAATAGACAGTTGTTATGAGCACCCAAGAAACCGTCCGTCAACAGTACGGTGATGTCGAAGGCTCCGAGGCACTTCGTGTCGATGCCGACAAGGCCGAACAGATCGTCGACGCACTGAACACCGACCTCGCGAACGCGTACGTTCTCTACCACCAGATCAAGAAACACCACTGGAACGTCGAGGGCGCGGAGTTCAACGACGTCCACGTCTTCCTCGGCGAGGCCGCCGAGACACTTGAGGACGGGGCCGACGAGATCGCCGAGCGCGCACAGGCGCTTGGCGGCGTCCCGACTGCCGGGCCGGCGAATCACGAGGAACACGCCACCATCGAGTTCGAGGGCGAGGACGTCCACGACGTCCGTACCTCGCTGGCCAGCGACATGGCGGCCTACGGCGAGGTCATCGAGGGGATGCGCGACCACATTCAGCTCGCGGCCAACCTCGGCGACCCGACAACCGAGCATCTCCTGAAGGAGAACCTGATCGAGATCGAGGAGGACGCCCACCACCTCGAACACTACCTCGAAGACGACACGCTGGTTCTCGACTCGGCAACGCAGTAAGCTCGGTCGCTGCTGACAGCACCGGCGACGGGCGTGCTGTCCGTACTCAACCTATTTTTACAGGCGCAATCGCTCCGAGCGAGTCGCTACATTCGTAACTGAACGTCCCGCAAAAGCAACAGTCGTCTATCGCGTCAGTGAGACGCTGTAATCGGTGGCGATCCAGCCGTCCTCGTTGCCCTCCTCGGCGAAGACGGTTCGCTCCGGGGTCGCATTACAGACGGAGATACGCGGTGCGGCATCGGCCGGCGCTGGCTCGTCGTCCGGTGCGTCCGTGTCTGTGGTTTCCATACCCGAGTTAGGCGGACCTAAAGGGATATACGTTTTGGTGCGCCTAATCCACACCGACCGCGACGCCGAGCCGGTGCTGGCACAGTCTTAAGCGGGTTGCAGCCGAACAACCGGGTATGAGTTCCTCCGACGACGCCGACCGGCCGCGTGACCGCGAGGCGCTGGCCGCCCAGCTCGACGAGCTGGAGGACACCCTGACCGACCTCCGCGGCGAGCTTCGAGCCGAGGATAGCGGCCCGCCGCAACCCCCGCGGCTGGGCGAACTACTTCGATTCACCGAGCAGTACACGATTCCGACCGTCATCGCCATTCTGGAGGCGACGATCCAGTCGCTGGAACTCCTCCAGCGGACGCTCCGGCTGGCCGATCCCACACGCGCCGCCCGCGAGGAGAGCGATGCCGCCCGCGACCGCCTCGATCAGGTCGGCAGCGAGGCTGGCGACCAGCTGGCCGGCGCGCTGGCCGATCTCCGGACCGCCCTTTCTGAGGCCGACCTCCCCGAAAATCCCGAGTCGCGCGATCTGATCGAAGACGCCCGCGAGCTGACCGGCGAGATCGAGACCCGGCTCCGCGATGCCGAACAGACGGTGAGCGACCAGCGGCGCGACGAACAGTCCAGCCGCGGTGTGATGATCGATGTCGACGACGGGACCGACAGCGACGAGACCGAGGATGGCGATTCGGTGTCGACCGACGCCGAATCCGCGGACACCGCGTCGGTCGATGTCGACGCCGAACTCGAATCGATCAAACACGAACTCGACGATGCCGACGCCGCCGAGGCGTCGGACACCAGCGCGACTGCCGAGGACGATGCTGCTGCGGACACCGCTGCTGCGGACACTGCTGCTGAGAGCACCCCGACCGACGAAGACGAATCCGGAGCCGACGATGAAACCGACGCCGATACCGGCGACGACACCTGATTACTCGACCGGCCTGAACCGGTAGCCGTCCCACGACTGGCTCTCTGGCTCCCGGATGCCGGCGTCTGGATCGCGGAGTTGGTCGGCGTAGACGGGTTCGACCGTGTCGCCGATCTCGACTCCGTCGCTCGTGAGTTGCCCGATTGCTCGCACCGACTCGCCGTCGACATCGAACTCGACGATCCCGAGGTGGTTCGGCTCCCGAACCCCGGGCGGCGTCGCCGTCGAGGTGGTCCACGTGACCACGGTCGCCCGATACTCGCTGAG
>ERZ1034486.469-NODE-469-length-9870-cov-4.951503_pt1 | contig 9870 bp, 14 predicted proteins | sample MGYA00520683_ERZ1034486 | MGnify/ENA primary metagenome ERZ1034486 (study PRJEB33760, sample SAMEA4777685) | hypersaline lake metagenome | biome: hypersaline environment; feature: brines | place: Spain | collected 2012-08 | depth 0 m ...
CCGATACCTGCTTTTCGATCGGTTTGTGATTGATTGTTGCTCGCAGCGCCGTCTGCTGTCAGGATCAATCGATTGTTATTAGTTGACATGAATACCTCTCCTCTGGAAGCCCGGTTCAGCCACTTCGAGCGAAGCTGGTGAAGATAATACTGTGCCGAGTCGGTTACGGCGTCCTGTATGATTGATATTTGATATAGAATATTGATGCTGATATCGCGATCGTGAGACCCAAAATTCCGACTCTGTGTGGGCTGATACAACGGTATTCATACTTTGTATATGCTTCCGTGAAGCAAAAACATGTCGATGAAATAATATTACACAATATGAAATCATTTATATTTCTATCATTTTGCGAGAAGCGAGGTAGGAAGGAACCACACAGTATGTATCAACGACCATGTACGAGAGTCCAGAGAAAAGAAGGAAACCAGGACAGAATTGTCCTCACAGCAGCTTTTGTGCTTATAAATGGAATAGTTAATATGACAATGATTACGACACTTAATGCACGTAGATTGTTTCAGGTTACATATTGGGAAAGACTCGCACTGTGAAACGTTCTGTTTATTGACTGCCCGCCTACAGGTGAATGCGTTCCTGTATTAATGCTGTAACGCAGTAAAATTGTGTGAGTTTCAAATAATAATTAATATTAATAAAATATCGCTCTCCCACCGATAGTCTCACAACTTCCCTTTCAGGAGTTTGTTCTTGTTTTTCGGATTGTTGTCAGTGATTGTCCCATCTTCACTCTCTTCTGAGGATGCACTCAGCGGTGGTTGGTTTTGAGATGATCCATCCTCTCGTGGGTCGTATCCAGCATATATGTATTTCTTCTCTAAACATTCTCCCCAGACCCCTTGGAGATATCTAAACCTGACTTCCTCACCCACTACGGATCCATCTATCGGACCTAAATTAACATGCCGATTACTGGATTCATCGAGCCAAATGAGTGCATTCTGCGCAGCTTTGTCAACCGTGCCGGCGTATACCTCACCGTGATCTAGCTCTGCGATCCGATCAACATTGGCAAGTGACTTTGGAGATTGTTTTGTTCCTTCCTCCTGGGTAGTCATTGGATCCTTTTCGCCAGTCAATAGCGGACCACGTCGCCATTGACACTGACTATCATCTGTTGTTTTTCTCTCCAACCAGTCAAGATCTACCATTGTTTCGACTGTATCACGCACCGTGCGCTCGCTCACACTTACTGCATCGTGCTTTGCGATACTCTCCACATCAAAGGAATCTTTGCTCATAGCGATACGCATTGTCACATCCCACACCAAGTCTCGTTCGGTGTGTTGTGTCATATCAACATATTTGATTACTTCCCAGAAGTATTCTTCTACGGGACATCCGGACGACTATTCATCAATGTTCACATGCTTGAAGCTGCACAGCGAATTCAAATTCAAGCCACAACATCGACCGTTTGCTTATTCTCACAAGAGCATCTATAGGAACAGCACCTGGCGATACTTTATTCCACATTAGATATTCTCGAGTAGTCAATGGGCTGCGTTCGCAGTCGGATCGATTCATCTGCAGCATTATAGATTCTCTTGTAAATCTTCTCACCGGTATCATCCCTATACTCCATTTCATGCCACCAGATGTGCTTCTTAGCTGATTCCGAGGAAACAGTCTCAATTCCAGCTGTTATTTCGAATAAGATATTAAGAAACTCCATGTTGTCGAGTGAAGGCATCTGTGGTGCAGGGGTCGTTGGTGATGGATACTCCGATGGGAAAATAATAATATCTGGGATGACACGTCCATCTGCTGTCCGAGCTCCAGCAGGTGGGTCACGGATAATCATAAATTGTGGATCCTCGGACTGATTTAATCCCCAGCGGACGGCTCTGTTAATCACCTCGTTCAAGCGTGATGCCGGTGATTTAGTGTTTTTCGCCTTCCGCTCACTCCATATCGCCAATATATCAGTGTTTGTTGGAACAAGTAAATGACCGATACTCTGACCTTCTCCTCCCTTTACATCCATAGCAAGCACCTCCCCAGAATCAGTAAGTTCACCCTTGAAATCAATTCGTTCGCTCCCTCGCTGGTCGGTGAAACTCAGATAGCCAGCTTCTCTGGCTGGATTCAAAAACACATCCCGGACGATGTCTTCATTCTCGGCGCCGTGAGATTGTCGGAAGGTGCCACCAAGAGAAAAGATTGCATCCCTCAACTCTCGCTGATAGTCCCCAGCGTTGATATCGTAGTCAGCGAATATATCGGGATGATTATTTCCGAGCGATTGGATGAGTGATTTAATTTCGTCAATAGTCTCTTCGCGTTCTTCAGTTCCTAAATCAGTGAATCCGAGATAGTTTGTCCAAGGGTCGTCACGTTGCACATGGTCTATCGCACTCGGCGGAAAATAACCCATGAATCCCCGAACACCTTTGCATAGAATTTCACCTATACATTGAAACCGGCGATTGATGAATGAATCGCAGAAAGACAACTTTGGTTTAAAATTCAGTCAGGTATTTTTGCTGGAGAGAGTTCAACCGGTCAGAGATGACGGTTTCAAACTCTTGATTTAATTCAAACCCAACACACTGACGATCACGTTCAAGTGCTGACAATGCGGTTGTCCCGCTTCCGAGGAATGGATCAAGGACAGTATCGCCAGGTTCTGTCGAAATCCTCACAATTCTGTCGGTGAGCGCCTGCGGATACGGTGCTTTGTGCAGGAAATTGTCTCCAGTGGTTCCACGCTTCACCGGAAATCGCCAGAGATTCCCCAGTCGATGGTCATCTGAGACTGCTGGGTCTTCCTTCCCATTCATACTGTTTTCTTCATAGAATGTGTGATTACGATTCTTCGAGAGATAAATGATGTACTCCTTTTTACTCACAATATTTCGATCCGTCATTCCTGCGATAGCAGTTGGTTTGTACCAAGTAATCAGATCCTGGAGTACAAATCCTACTTCTTCTGCTCTTTGAGCAATGTGATACGGAAGTAACTGAAGATCTCCTCGTTCCATTATCGTGTCAACGACAATCCACATTGTCCCATTCTGTTTAAGAACGTTGTAGCATTCCTCCCAAACAGCTTTCATACGGTTATGATAGTGTTCATACGACTCATCAGCGGTTCCAATCTGGTCTTCGTGCCCGTAGTCCTTGAGGTCCCAGTATGGTGGAGAGGTGATGATGGTTTGAACACTCTCAGAATCAACAACGCTCATATCTTCGCTTGATTGCCAATAAACGCGCAATGCATCAGTTTCGCTGATACCACTCATGACTCTCCCTCAAGTTCGGATTGTAAGACACTGACATCAAGTTCAACAAACTCTCGATTTTCGCGAGTTACAAGATCTGCCAGATCGGCAGCCCAAATAGTGTGGATTTTCTCGGTTTCCTGTGACCCAACCCGAATGCATCGGCGGATAGCTTCATCAAATGGAATTGGTTTGGTTTCGTCAACCTGTTGAGTTGACGTTTGTGAGCGATCTTCTTCGAGCCATACATTACCAGGGTCCTTTCCATCTGGGTTGTATCGGCGGACTTCAGTATCATGATATGCGCTGGTTCCTTTCTTTCGCTCACCCCCCCATTCATTTCCTTCGTAGACATGTGAGACACGAATCGCGTCTTTGTGAAACTGATATTCACGTTTGTTTTTTACAAAGAAGAGGATTTCATCATATGTAGAGACCATATCTGCGTCAGTATCAGAGACGTTGTGGACTGTGATGATATTCTTTAGTATGAAACTTACTTGATTTTTGATATAATCGGCTGCAGCCATCGCAGTGGGCCACATTCTCCCATCTCGATATTTATTCGAAACAATGATCCAGAGCGTTTCTGACGGATCCATACGCTCATATAGGGGCTCCCAGAGACTATTGGACTCGGCGAGTGCTTCCTCGAGCGTTTGATTGCGAAAAACCGTCTCTCTGAGATCAACAATATACATTCGATTATTACTTTTTTTGTCTGTACAGTAATTTGTCTGTTCCGCCATTGTGAGTGTATATAGGAGTTTACCTATGCATAGGTCTTTGCATATGTATATCTTATTGCCTATCTATTCTAATAAGCGGTTGAATGGGACTTACGCTAACAGATGCAAAACGCCAAATTCTCCAAAAACTCCGTGAGGAGCCACAGCACGGCTATGCGTTAGCGGGCGAACTCGGGAAACAAGGTCCTACGATATACGAACATATGCAGCAACTGGAGGACGCAGGGTATATCAAGGGAAAACAAGAGGGACGACGGAAGGTCTACTCGCTAACTAAACGGGGAGAGTTGACTCTCAGAGCACAAGAGGCAGGACAAGAATAGATCGGAATCACGTCTTGACCCTCTTATTATACTATCCACTTTAGCGTCGACTGAACAGAGTATGGATCAGCTGTGATCAATCATTTAGTCAGGACATAAATTTATATGAATTGATATAATTATTGACCGTTATGGCATACATCACCAACTCATCAGCGAGTCTTGGTGAACGTGAGGTGGATGTATGAGTCCCTCACAAACCTTAGAGGATGTCGTTATTCTTGGTAAGGCTGCGCCAGAAGAGATTAGCGGTGGACGTCTTACCGCCTGCACCGGTGCGTGGTCCAAACACCGAGGGTTCATTCGACTCTACCCGTGTGAACCCACGGAGAATTTATTCCAAAGATGGGATATCGTTGAGGTTGACGTCAAGCGAAATCCTCACGACAATCGACCTGAGAGCTGGAAATTAGCACATAGGGATCAATCTTCCTGTATTGAGAAGACTGGAGAGTATCAACGTGAGAAACGGGCCACACTCCTCACTCAACTTGAAGATGAATGCGTTAAACCGATCAGACAGAAGGGCAGAAGTCTTGGGATCATACAGGCTGATTCGATCGACGGGCTGGAGTTTAGAGAGTGGGAAGACGATAATGATGGGACAACACAAACGAGGCTATTCGAAGAAATGGAAGAGTGGCGTCCCGAAACGAGAGAGGAATTTGATAAAGAAATTCGCATTCAGTTCACCTGTCCTGACTGTCATACTCAACAGGGATATCATAATAAAACCTTGCTAGAGTGGGGTGGGTATCTTGCTAGTAAAAAACACGAAATTAATTCTGCTGTTAAGCTGGAGAGTTTCTACCGACTGAATAATGATGAGTACAATCATTGGATTTTTATTGGAAACCAAAATCATCAGCGAACAGCGTTCATCTGTATTAGTATTATATGGATGAAAGATAATACTCCAATCTACGACCCATTAGGAGGTGCGTATCCCAAGGTCAGTAGCGAATTTGTTCATCCCGCTGAGCAGGAGTGATTATCTCCCTCTGGAGTGGGGGAGTTCACTGTGTTTTGATCATATTATATCGACCGTGTATTCGTAAGGAAGTGTTTTAGTTTACATCTTGAGTAAAACCATTCATGAAAGTAGCTCTTGATAAAATAGCTCTCCCAGACTTCCAAATTCGAGAAGAAATTGATGATGATCATGTAGAGGATATAAAAGACTCATTCGATCAGGATGGACAGTGGAATCCTATTATTGCTCGCCCCGCATCTGAACAAAGAGATGTCGAGTACGAGGTTATATCCGGAAGTCATCGACTTGAGGCTGCACGACGTCTGAATTGGTCAGAGATTGAAGCGACAATCAAAGATATTGGAGACGAGAACGCTCGTGGTCTCGCTGTGAAGACGAATAAGATGCAGAAAGAAATGAAGGATGAAGAGATTGGGGAACTCTGTAAGGAGTTGTACACCGACTATAATCTCTCCGAAGATGAAATTGGAGATATAACTGGGTTGGCACCACGAACAGTTCAGGATAAGATCACGCTGGTGATGGACTTAGCTGACTCAGTTTACAGACGTGTCAAAAACGGAAACTTAGCAGCAAGAAAAGGATTGGTCATCGCGCAACTTCCCGAAGAGGATCAAGAGGAGTTTACAACCCGACTTATTGAAAATGGATGGGGTCGCGATGAAGCACGTGATCGTCTGGAGCGGTTTAAGAACGACACTATCGCTACAGTAGGGTACAGCGGAAAGGAATTTGATGAATTGGTTGATGAACTTCGGGAGAATGATGTAGACATTTTGGTCGATGTTCGTGCTTCTGGTGAGTCAATGTATAAGCCAGAATTCAATGTAGATGTGCTCGAAAGTCAGTTTTCGAATATAGATAGTATTGAATATGTTCACAAACCTGACTTTGGTGTCCCACGAGTTATCGTCGAACCATATAAACAGCAGGCTATTGGACACGATTGTTTTGAAAATTGGTATATGTGGAATATACATCAGGATGACAAATTTGACGAATTTGGTGAGTTTCTTGAGGAATCCGGGAAACCAGCACTGATGTGTATTGAAAAATTCCCCAAACCACAGGGCGATCAGGAACACTTCTGCCATCGTCATCACTTGGCAAATGAATTATCAGAAGCCGGATATTTCCGTTATAGAGAAGACATTGGTCCAGTGAACGCAGAACTACCAACGTAATTTCGCCGGGATATTTCGATCGTTTACTCTGAACGATACTGCTCTTCATACACGATATCATCATCCTCGTCGGTCACGAATATGACTCTAACTCTTCATCCGTTGCGTCATCGAGTTGTTCACATGCTGACATCCCTTGTCTGATGAACTCGATTCCAGTCTCAACTCTCTGCGCTGACTTGGGATCTGAGATAGGTGGTTCTTCCCATCCAATTACAGGACAGACAAACGGCACATCGATAAGTTATTTTGAGTCATGTTCAAGCGAGAGACTAATCAATACAAATATTCGATTACAGCGGATTCGCGTTCTCTAGAAACTCGTTGAGTCCGATCCGCGATGATTGTCCGGTGGATTCTGCATATCGATACGTCCTGATTGATGGCTGTTGTTCATCCGAGTTATCAAGTGTAACGAGGATCCCATGCACATTTTCTGCTCCGCCATATTCCTCGATCAGTCTGTGTAAGCGTCTTTCTGCAGCTTCCCGATCTCCACCTCGTTTGATTTCGATGACGACGAGTTTATTCTGAGCGTTTTTTGCGACTGCATCCGGGACGACTGTCGCTTCCGAGCTTGAATCCTTGGGGTGGCGGTCAATGACTTCCAGTTCGTCATCGATAACAGTCACATTATCAAGAATCAGTTGTTCAAATTCCTCCCCTGACCGGGGGATACTGAGCGGGGATAACTGACGGTAATCTGTCTCTGCCAACGCTTGCAGCTCGATCGGCGTCACCGATTTTTCATCATTCTCGGCGATTTTCTTTTTTGCCCGTTTTGCTGCTGTTTTTCGATTTGCTGTTTCGATCTGAACAGAACCCTCGCCGAGTATCTTCTGAGGTTTCTGTTCAGAGTAGATTCGATCGATTGCTTCCTCGAGTACCTCCTCGATCGGCTCGTCGAGAATGCTGGATACTCGTAGGAAAAAACATATCGAGTTTATGATTTTTTCTCTCGACCGTGAATTGAACGTCTGTTGGATATCATGGTCATCCAGATACCTACACAATAGTCCAAGATCTTTTGCTCCATCCAACGTCCGCTCGCGAATACGCTGTCTGTGTTTGGGCGTAAGATCTTTATCTGAGCCACCTGCCTCGGTCACGAGGCGCTCTCGGTACGACGTTGTGAGGATCGAATTCGGACGATCGTAATCATACCGTGACGTATCTTCTTGCATACTACACTTTATCGTGGGGAGTATATAAACCATGACAGTAACCATTTTTCGGAACAATTATACCCGCTGACCTCCTACCACTATTAAGTATATCAATGACGAAGATTGTCTAGGTGAGAATCAGCCTATGTTGGAGTAAGGATAACGTGGTACTCATACGATAATCGTCTCCAACACGAACCAAGTTGTTTCGCTCGACGATAGCGGTCGTTGGTCAGACATCCGGGTCGAGACACCCGGAGAGCACATATCCTCATCACAGATGAATCTGATACACTCAGACCGCGAATTTCGTTCGAAGCAATCGATCATACGACATAGAAACCAAAGATGACACTATAGAACTCATAACTAATTAAAAAGACCCAGGAACGTCCTAGCGCTCCCGGGAATTCGGCTCACGCCTACTTGACGGCTTCTAGAATTTTATTGCATTCTTTCAAATGCAAACTAGCTAGTGAAGGGGGTGGTTTAAAGTCTCCCTTTAAATTCCGTCAGTAGGTGTCTCTGATGAATTGATTATCAATTGAATGATAAATAATTTACATGATACATCGAAACGTATCACAGAAATTCCGTCGAATTGTAAGTCAGACACCAATCACAATCGCAATATCACTGTCGTGGAAATCCGACCCCAATGATCGAGGTGGACGCCGATGAATCGACAGTCCACTCACCAGAATCCACACGAATGGGACTACAGGAACGATCCTGACCGGTGGATCGATCATCGCAGACGTCATCTCGAAACAATCACTGATTTCGATACGATCAACTGTACGATTATCGCTTCCGCCGAGTTGGACATCAGCCACAGCGAGATGGCAGCTCATATCGGCACCACCATCTCGGTAGTCAAAGCCCGCCTGAGAGAGCTTGATGACCGGGATTCGATGCTTCTCGTTGAGCGACGCCCTGATGAACTCGCTGTTGAATCCCCCGCTGGCATTGCGGGGACTGGACTCGGAGGACATGAATGAGTGATTCTGTACACACTCCCGTTCACACCCCGTTCACGGGGACAGACACTCTACGATGTGAACAGAAAATCGCAAGACTGCGTCCCGAAAAGCCGTCTCGTTCACATCGTTCACACCGTTCTTTAGATAGGGATATGTGTGTGAATGTGGATGCAGATGCAGATACAGATGGAGATGGACTCATCTGTGCTCGCCTCCGCGAGTTGTCCACTCACAACGTACCCCATCGTCGATCTCTCGGTCCCAGTCCCGGTCCGAGTCCGGGTCTGAGTCATAGTCGATCTATCACTCCTCGTCGTGGTTGTGGTCGTAATCGTAATTGTAATTGTAATTGTAATGTTGGTTATATTATAGGTTCTGTTGGTGCTCACACTTGCGCTCACACTCGCAGTCCCAGTCCCAATCTTAGTCTCACTCTTGCTGGTGCTGTTGCTGTTGTCGTCTCCGTTCCCTCCCTTATCCTTGTCACATATCCTGTGAACGATGTGAACGAACGGGGGGTACCCCGACGCAGTCAAGTGATTTTCTGTGCACACAACCTGTGCACAGTACGTGTGAACGACGACGCATCAAGCTCGTCTGCGTGTGAACGAGATGGAGGCCGATTCAATGAGTAAATGCATCGACAAACACAGCTTTGAGGGCGACATTCAGTCGGTTCGTGCACACTACCGTTCAATCCGCAGCGTTATCGAGACCATGGCGCTGCTCGGTGACCAATATCCGACGCTCGGCTTCGCAGGAAGCGCCGGATGGTACCGGACACGCGACGTAGACGACACCGAGCAGAGAGAATCCGGATACAGCAAGCGTGCGCGATGTACAACCTTCGAGCGTGACTTTCAACATATTGTCAATTCACAGCTCGGCGTCGAGGGACGTGACCGCGAGCTATTCAATATCACATCCTGGAAGGATCCGGACGCAGCGACCGCATGGAAGCACCACACACCACCACCAAATCGTGAGTGGAACGATGATAGTGGTGGGCATCCGCCAGGATATGAAGCCCTCCGTGGATTCGGCTTCTGGGTCGATCTTGACTTGGAGCACAAAGACGGGCGCGCAGCACTGACGAATGATGAACTCGCAACCGTCGAGCAGGTCCAACAGCGTGTGATTGACGCCGTAGCAGACGCCTATGACGTGGACAGTGCAGCCATTTACGGGCTGGATTCGGGTGGTGGCGCATACGTCTACGGACC
>ERZ1034486.473-NODE-473-length-9852-cov-4.299582_pt1 | contig 9852 bp, 7 predicted proteins | sample MGYA00520683_ERZ1034486 | MGnify/ENA primary metagenome ERZ1034486 (study PRJEB33760, sample SAMEA4777685) | hypersaline lake metagenome | biome: hypersaline environment; feature: brines | place: Spain | collected 2012-08 | depth 0 m ...
ACACCGCTCGCCACGCCCAGTGGGCCCTGCGCGCCGAGCAGGACGAGCGGCCCAAGGCGGCAGCGGAGCGCCTCGCGGCAAGCCCCATCGACCGCATTTCTGAGCACAGCGCCACAGGAGCCGACGCCCTGGTGCAATAGCCCTGGTCCACGCGCGAGAAGGCCCCGCGGACACGCTCACGTATGCCTGTCCAATCGTACGCCTGTCCACTTCCGTGCGGAGGACCTCCTCTCGCGTCTTGTCCCCTAACTGTCAGGGCCCGCTCGCCGTCAGTTCAGGCAGAGAATTCCGACGGGCGTCATGTGCACTGGCATGAAGGGGGCGGGGGGCGGAGCGGACGCCGACTCGGCGGTAGCGTCAGGGGCCGGGTCAGGGGGAAGCTCCTCGCCACTCGGTGCAAAGAGCGCCATCGATTCCGCGATCGGCTCTCCCTCCCGGTCCCGCAGTACGGCGCGCACGTGATAGCGGGGCGGCTCCGCAAACACCACCTCCGCGGAGGCCTGCACCGGCCCCTGGTAATTGGGGCGCTGAACGCTCAGGCTGAGGCGATCCATCGAGAGCACACCGTCTTTCTCCACCGATCCGGCCGCCAGCGACGAGACGTCGCTGAGCAGTTGCTGGAGGGGCCTTCGGGTTCGTACTGGCGACTGTGCCGCCTCCCCGACGGTCCCCGCCAGTTCGGCGTGCCCGTACGAGATTTCGATGGACCCGGTTACTGGCTCTGCGGCGTCCGCCGCGTACAGGTGCTTAAGGCGCTGGTAGTGATCGTGGGCAACCATGCTGGAGCGAAAACGGTTTGACAACCAGAGGCGCGAAAAAGTTCAAACATTTCGCCGCGAGGCCAACCACCCGGCACGCGTGCTCATACCTTCTGCGAAAAGAATGCCAGGCCGCCGTGCCTGCCCAATTGACAGGGGTGCAGGTGTTTTGACCGGGCCCGGCCCGTGCCTTCTGCGAGACTCCTGTAAGCCTGTCATCTCTCATCCCCACTCATCCCCGTCTTTCTCCATGCCCCTTACCCCCGACCAGCAGCAAGCCGTCGCGAACCATCTCAAGTCGCGGGCGCAGCCACCGCAGTGCCAGGTCTGCGGAGCAGCCAACATGGTGGTGCAGGAACACCTGACGCACCCATACGCCGACGACGAAGGCGTCTCCACAGAGCCACTGGTGAACGTGGTCTGCAAATACTGCGGCCACGTGCTTCACTTTTCACCGTCCGTCCTGGGCCTTTCCGTCGAATAGGTCTCGGCAGCGGCCGCCCTCGGACTGGCAACGGGGAGCAACGGGCTGCGTGACGCTTCGGCGAGACGCGAGCCAAAAAGATCGATTCCGGGCGGATCTTCTCGTCCGGCCTCGGTTCTTGATTCAAGCCCGACGCCTCGCGACATGAAATGGCTCAAGAAATGGCTCAAGTCCGCAGCCGTTGGCGGCTCTGGGCATTTGTCCTCTCCCACTCATCTCCTGCACCTCGGGGCCACGGGAGAATGCGTCGCTGTCACGTTCGGTCTGCACCTCCTCTACGGACTCATTATCGGCGGTCTCCCCCCCGCCTGGACCTGCGAGGCGCGCAGTCAGAAGTCTGAGCGTCGCCCGGAGGAGTCGTTCTCCTGAATGTCCATGTGCAGCAGGAGTGCGGCCACCGTAAGCAGGACCCCGAAGAAGGCGGGCATAACGCCGACGACCATGTAGAACCCCCCCGAGAAGCCCCAGGAGGGCCCCAGCCAAAGGGAAATCACGGCCCATCCGTAGAAGAGGGCGGCCCCTGCAAAGACCCAGGGAAAGAGTTGTTGCTTCGTCTCGTTGGTCATGGGACTAAGGGAACAGCAGTAAGCGGGAGCGTGCTAGGTCGTCTGTGCTTTCGCCGCGAGGCGATCCACCTTGTCCACGTACGCATCCGGATCGGCCTTCCGCTCGAGCCCCCCCTGGCTCATGTAGCGCACCTTTCCGTACACCGGGCGCTCCTTCCAGCCCCGATCGTGCAGCCCAAACACCCACGCCACGTTCGCAAACGAGTTGGGGTCTCGGCCGTCCAAAAAGTAAGTGTTGTTGAGGTGGAGGGTTCGCTCGTATGCCGTGTGCGGATCGGGGGACCATTCCAGAATTTTCTTTCCCCAGTACATGCGCATGTAGTTGTGCATGTACCCGGTCTCGCGCATCTCTTTCATCGCGGCGTTCCAGTAGGGGTCGTGCGTGTCCCCCTGCTCCAGCTCGGTGTGGCTGTACACGTGTTCACGCTCGTCGTCGGCGTGTTCGGCCAGGCTCTCGCGTGCCCACTCCGGCAAGCAATCGTAGGCGTCGTACGTGTCGGGCCGGAAGTGCACGTGGTTCACTGCCAGCTCGCGCCGGACTACCAGCTCTTCGATGTACGACTCGGTGTCGGCCTCCGGCCCGTCGGCCTGCCGTACCTGCCGCGCCAGCCACACGGGCGAGACCTGCCCAAAGTGCAGGTACTTGCTCATGTGGGACACCGCATGGGTATGAATCTGGTTGCGGTTCCCGTCGTACCCGTTCAGGTGCTCGTCGAGGAACTGATCCAGGATGCGTTCGGCCTCGGACGCCCCCCCGCGGTGGAGCGTAGAGACGGGGGACACGCTTCGGTCCAGCGCCAGCTGATCCGTGACGGTCTCGATGTCGTCGAGCGAGAGCCCCTCGTCGATGTCAAGAGAACGCGACGGGTGCTCCACGGGCGCCCGATCCGGAAGATTGAGGCACCGCTCCAGGTGTTCATGGATCTTCGGCCGGATGGTGCGGGCCGCGTACTCGGCCTTGTCCGTTACGGTCTCGACCGGAACCACGACGTCTCCCTCCACCTGCTCCACCCGGCACGGCGCCCTCTCGGCCACACGGGTCCGCCACTGCTTCTCGTGTCGGAGATACCCCCGGTCGGTCACGAGAAGAGCCGCGTCGTCCGCGTAGTCGAGGGCCACGTCGTCGGGACGGCCGTGGGCCACCACCATCTGGAGCCCTCGTTCCGCGAGTCGCTGCTGCGTGTCGCGCAGCCCTTCGAGCATGAAGGTGTGCTGGCGAAGGTTGGCGTCCGGATCGTCGTCCGTGAGCCCAAACACCACCAACAGGGGCAGGCCCTGCTCGTTCGCGTGGCGGAGCGCCCGCTCCAGCGCAGGGTTGTGCTGGGCCCGCTGGGACTGCTGCATCCAATACAGCACGTACTCGGCCTGCCCGGCCACCCCCTGGTCGTTGAGTGGCTGCACGCGGTCGGGGAGGAGATCGGGCATGGCGGTGGACTGTGGTGTAGGAGAAAACAACGACCGTAGAAACGGAAAGCCCGCACGCGATGTCCCTACAGGTACAATGCTCCGCCCAGACGTGACCCAATCGTTTCGTGCCCGTGCGCTCTATCTGATGGCGGCCTCCTACACGACGTCCTCCTGCACGGCGTCCTCCTGCACGGCGTCCTCCTGCATGGCATCCTCCTGCACGGCGGTCTCTCGCATCGCCCCTTGCACGTCCGACGTCGCCACGCTTACCCCATCCGTGGGGAACTGGAGCTGGTTTTCGGAGGCGGCCACGACGGACGCGACCATCGTGTCGCCCGTCACGTTGTTGGTGGTGCGCAACATGTCGAGCGGGCGATCAACCCCCAGGATAAGGGCGAGGCCGGCGCTGGGCACGCCGATGGACTCCAGGATGGCCACCAGCATGACGATGCCGGCGCTGGGCACCGCCGCGGTCCCGATGGAGGCAAGCACCGCGATGAGAATGATGTTGAGCTGCTGCGTAAAGACAAGACTGATGCCCAGCACCTGCGCGATAAAGACCGCCGAGACGGCCTGGTACAGCGCCGTGCCGTCCATGTTAATCGTGGCACCTAGGGGCAGGGCAAACGACGAGACCTCCTCGGACACGCCGAGATTCTTCTCCGAGACCTCCATCGTGACCGGCAGTGTGGCCCCGCTGGAGGACGTGGAAAACGCGACTAATTGCGCCGGGGCAATGGCCCGGAAGTAATCGGGAATGGAGATGGGGGTAAAGAGCGACATGAACAGGGGATACACCCCAAACACCATTACGGCGAGGCCAATCACCACCGTCAGACAGTAAAGCCCCAGCGCCCCCAGCAAACTGGCGAGGTCCGTGGGGCTCCCCGCCGCAATCGACGTGATCGCGTCCGCGAGAAGCCCGAAGACCCCCACCGGGGCCGTGAGCATGATCAGCTCCACGGCCTTGATAATGAGCTCAAACAGGCTCTCAAAAATGTTTAGCAGCGGTCGCGCGTCTTCTTTTGGAAGCAGCATCAGTCCGATGCCGAAAAAGATGGCCACGAAGACGACCTGCAGCATATTGCCGTTGTCGGAGGCCGACTCGAAGAAGTTGGACGGCACCATGTCGACAAGCGGCTGCAGGGGCCCGCGTCCTTCCGCCTGCTCGGCCACGTCCATGCTTTCCTCAATGTCCCCCTGGTACGTCTGCTCCAGCTGGGTCCGCATCTCTTGCGGCACCGTGGCCCCCGGCTCTATGCTGTTGACCAGCACCAGGCCCACGACGAGCGCGACGGTGGTGGTGAGCACGTAGATGCCGAGTGTTTTCCCGCCGATGCGAGAGAGTTGCTCCAGGTCTCCAAGCGACGCCACTCCCACGATCAGCGACGCGATGATGAGGGGGACGGCAATCAGTTGGAGGAGATTCAGAAAGATGGTTCCGAACGGAGCCACCCAGTCGCTCGTGAACTGCCCCCATCCCGCCGATGCCGCGACGATCCCGTAAAGGAGGCCTAACACGAGGCCAATGATAATTTGCCAGTGGAGCTTTTTGTACCAGGGCATAGGGGGCATCCATTTGGGCGGAGAAACAGACGAAACGGTGCCGCACGCGGTGTGCACCACGCCTAAACTAAAGGCTCATGTTCTTCCTCCACAACCGGACCCGCCACGCTGAGGTCCACGCGCGTTCCAACGGCGTAACTATCCTGCCAGTCCCGCCCATAGAAGCGCTGTGAGCGCGCCTGTGACCGTGCCGATCAGGTTGACGGCGTTGTTGCCAATGCGCGCCCATCCCCGCACCAGTTGCGCATCGGCCGAGGGAGGCTCTTCTACGAGCGGGCCGGAAGCGAGCACGCGGTAGCGCGCCTGCAGAAACGCGCCGGCCACGCTGTCCGCCACCATCCCCGCCAGGCCTGCTCCCAGCAGCGCCCCGCCTGCCTCCAGCGCCGGGCTCCCCAGAGGCCCTTGCAGCCACAGCGCCGTGCCCACCACGCTTCCTGCGCCGGCTAGCGCGGCGCCCGTGCCCACAGCCGACACGGCGCCGGAGGTCCCCGCCGGCACCCGCCGCACATGCCGCAACGCCCATGGACGCCACGGCGACAGCCGGCCCAACTCTGTGGCCCAGGTATCGGCCGCGGCCGCGGCCAAGGCGCCCACGAAGGCTACGTACCCGTACTCCGGCGCCGTTAGCCCCAGCGCCACGGCCGCGAGGACGCTCCATGCCACCCCTCCGTTCGCCATCACCTGCGCCTGCGTCCGCCGTTCCGACGGCCCTCCCCGTGCCGAAGCGCGCCGCCCCACGCCCGTAAGCAAGCTCGACACCCCGAAGAAGACAACCCCCGGCCCTACCCACGCCCCGCCGCCCAGCGCCACGAGCGATCCTGCGAAGAGCCCCGCCGTGCCTGCCCCGCGACGATCCAGTGCACCGGCCCAGTACGCCCCGACGGCAAACGCCGCTCCCAGAACGAGCCCCCCCGCGAGGGGCCCCAGCCCTACGTGCTCCTCTTGCAGCGGCACCAAGACCAGCAGAACGGCGATCACGACAAAGAAATTGTCCCATCCGCGACGACTCACCGCCTCGGCGGCGGTCGACACCAGCGCTGCCCCCACCGCGGCCCCAAGTCCGGTCGGCAGGGCCCAGTGCCCGGCCCCCACGAGCATTCCAGTCAGAAGGGCGCACGCAACCCCGGCAAACGCCACGCTTCCCGCCGCCGTGGTCGTCTGGTCCGGAGGGTTCGACTGCCAGCGCTCACCCACCCACGACGCCGCCGGGTCGGACAGAGCGAGCACTAGATACGCCGCGTGCAGCGGAAGGAGGCGCTCCGGGCTCATCGACCACGTGGCCGCCAGCGCGGGTAGCACAGAGAGGGGCAGCGCCACCGTTCCCCAGCTCTCCGGACGCGCCTCGTGAATGCCGGCCCACCAGCGACGGGCGCGGGCGACCGCATTCACGATTGTAAACAGTACGGCGAGTCCGTACACCGGAAGGGGACGCGCGAAAAGTAGCGGGGTGGCCGCAACGAAGAGCGCCACGCCTGCATGCACCAGACGCCGCGTCGTGGCGGCAGACACGCCTCTGCGCCGCAGCCCCTCGCCTGTGCCGACCAGCGCCGCAAGCCCCAGCAGAGCTCCGAGCGCGCGCACGCCCTCTCCGTCAAGAAGCATGTCGCCTGGCATACAGGCAGCATCGTCGTCCATCAGAGTGCGATCCCCCGTCCCAAAGCACCATCGCCCCGGCGTCACCGTTGTGGCGCGCCGGGGCGATGGGACTCAATTCGTGATCGCTGCACGGGTTACTCAGACTCAGAGGCTTCGATCTGCTCCACTTCTTCCTCGCTCGGGGCTCCGTCGCCCGCGGCGCCATCGCCCGCCGGGGCTTCGCCGTCGCCGCCGATTGCGGCCTGGAGCTCTTCGAGCTCGGACTTCGATCCCACCACGAGGTCGCGGTACTCGCGCTGCCCCGTACCAGCCGGAATGGAGTGGCCCACCACGACGTTCTCCTTGAGGCCCTCCAAGGGGTCTGTCCGGGCCTTGATGGCCGAGTTGGTGAGCACCTTCGTCGTCTCCTGAAACGATGCGGCCGAAATCATGGAGTCCGTGGCGAGGGACGCCTTCGTGATGCCGAGCAGGACCGGCTCTCCTACAGCGGGCCGTGCCTCGCGCACCTCGATTTCCGGCTTGTCCTCGCGCTTCAGGGTCGAGTTCAGCTCGCGCAGGCGCCGGCGCCCAATCACCTCGCCAATCTCCACGTTCGCGTCGCTCGGGTCCGTCACGACGAATTTGTCGTACAGGTCGTCGTTGACGTTCGACATCTTCTGGCGGTCCACCTTCTCCCCTTCCAGGAAGTGCGTGTCGCCCGGCTCGGTGATCTCGACCCGCTTCATCATCTGGCGGATCACGACCTCGAAGTGCTTGTCGTCGATGTCGACGCCCTGGAGGCGGTAGACCTCCTGCACCTCGTTGAGGAGGTGCTCCTGCACCGCCCGCGGTCCCTTAATCGACAGGATGTCGTGCGGGGCAATCTGGCCGTCCGAGAGGCGGTCGCCGGCCTCCACGTAGTCGCCCTCGTGCACCAGCATGTGCTTCGACAGGGACACCATGTAGCTCTTTTCCATGTCCCCGTCGCGGCTGGTCACGATGATTTCCTGGGACCCGCGCTTCTGGTCGCCGAAGCTCACGATGCCGTCAATCTCACTCACGGCCGCCGGCTCGTCCGGCGTGCGGGCCTCGAAGAGCTCCTCTACGCGCGGCAGGCCTCCAGTGATGTCGCTGGTCTGGGCCGCCTGGCGCGGAATCTTCGCGAGCGTCTGTCCCGCCTGCACCGTGTCGCCCTCGTCCACCTGGATACGGGCATCAACGGGCATGTTGTAGTCCCGGGCGTCCCCGTCCTCGGTCTCAACGACGATGGTGGGCGTGAGCGTCCGCTCCCGGCTCTCCACAATCACCTTCTCCATGTGGCCGGTCTGCTCGTCGGTCTCCTCGCGGTAGGTCGTGTCTTCGATGACGTCCTCGAAGCGCACCGTTCCGTTGGCCTCCGTCAGGATGAGGCTGTTGTAGGGGTCCCAGCTGGCCATCACGTCGCCCTCGTCGACCTCTTGGCCTTCCCCCACCAGAAGCTCGGCGCCGTAAGGCACCACGTAGCTGGTTAGTTCGCGGCGGTCGCCGTCCGGGTCCATGATGCGGATCTCGCCCTGCCGCGAGAGCACAACCTCCTTCGGCCCGTCGGTGTCTTCGTAGGTCACCGTGCGCAGGTTCTCAAACTCGAGCGTGCCGGCAAACTTCGCCTGAATGGTCGACTCGCCCACCTCACGCGTGGCGGTGCCTCCCGTGTGGAAGGTGCGGAGCGTGAGCTGCGTGCCGGGCTCCCCAATCGACTGGGCGGCCACCACGCCGACCGACTCGCCCACCTCCACCATGCGGCCGGTGGCCAGGTTTTCGCCGTAGCAGAGCGTGCAGACGCCGCGCTCCGCCTCGCAGGTGAGCACCGACCGGATGCGGACCTCTTCGATCGACGTCTGCGCAATGCGGTCGGCAATGTCGTCGGTGATGAGCTCGTTGGCCTCCACGATCAGCTCATCGGTATGGGGGTCGTACACGTCCTCCACCGACACGCGTCCGGTGATGCGGTCCGAGAGGGGCGCCACCACTTCTTCGTTGTCCTTCAGCGCGCCCACGTTGATGCCCCGGAGCGTGCCGCAGTCGTGCTCCGTCACCGTCACGCTCTGCGATACGTCCACGAGGCGGCGCGTGAGGTAGCCCGCATCGGCGGTCTTGAGCGCCGTGTCGGCCAGGCCCTTCCGCGACCCGTGGGTGCTAATGAAGTACTCCTGCACCGAGAGGCCCTCCTTGAAGTTGGAGAGGATCGGATTTTCGAGAATCTCGCCCCCGCCCCCGCCTTCGCCAATGTTCTTCTGCGGCTTGGCCATGAGCCCGCGCATGCCGCCGAGCTGGCGAATCTGCTCCTGCGAGCCTCGGGCCCCGGAGTCGGCCATCGTAAAGATGGGATTGAACCCTTCCTTGTGCTCCTTCAGGGCGTCGAAGAGCACCTCCGAGACGCGGTTGTTCGTCTTCGTCCAGACGTCGATGACCTGGTTGTACCGCTCGTTGTCGGTAATGAAGCCCATCTCGTAGTTCTGGTCGGTCTCGGCCACCTTCTCGTTGGCCTCCTCGATGAGCTTCTCTTTCTCCTCCGGAATGATGATGTCCGAGAGGGAGAAGGTCATGCCCGAGGTTGTGGAGCGGCGGAAGCCCATGTCCTTGATGGCGTCCAGGAAATCGGCCGTCTCCTGAAAGCCCGTCTCCTTCAGCACGCGGGCAATCACCGGGCGCACGTTCTTCGTAGTCAGGACCTCGTTCACAAAGTCCAGCTCTTCCGGCAGCGTCTCGTTGAAGATGACGCGGCCCACGGTGGTGTCGATCATCTCGCCCGAGCCGTCCGGGTCGCGGAGCTTGATCTTCGCGTGGAGGGCCATCTCGTCCTGGTCGAAGGCCTGTCGCACCTCGTGGATGTTCGCGAAGCGCTTGCCCTCGCCCTTCTGGTTGGACTTCGCCTTCGTGATGTAGTAGAGGCCGAGAATCATGTCCTGGCTCGGCACGGCGAGCGGGCCGCCGTCGGCCGGGCTCCGCACGTTGTGGCTCGAGAGCATGAGAATCATGCTTTCGAGGCAGGCCTCGTGCGAGAGCGGCACGTGCACGGCCATCTGGTCGCCATCGAAGTCGGCGTTGTAGGCCGGGCAAACGAGTGGGTGAATCTCGATGGCCTTGTTCTCGGTAAGGACCGGCTGGAAGGCCTGGATGCCGAGACGGTGGAGCGTGGGGGCACGGTTAAGTAAGACCGGCCTCCCTTGAATCACCTTCTCCAAGATGTCCCAGACGTCCTCGGATTTCTTATCGACGTACTTCTTGGCGCTCTTCACCGTTTTCACGATGCCGCGCTCGATAAGGCGTCGGATGATGAACGGCTTGAAGAGCTCCACGGCCATCTCCTTTGGCAGGCCGCACTGGTGCAGCTCCAGGTGCGGGCCGGAGACGATGACCGAACGGCCTGAGTAGTCGACACGCTTTCCGAGCAGGTTCTGTCGGAAGCGCCCCTGCTTGCCCTTCAGCATGTCCGAGAGGCTCTTGAGGGGCCGGT